>WNES01000385.1_pt1 | contig 37128 bp, 31 predicted proteins | sample 5399931 | NCBI WGS metagenome assembly WNES01 (sample SAMN13153332, study PRJNA577476) | soil metagenome | isolation source: 20 cm grassland meadow soil 2 days after 3rd rain plot 5 | place: USA:California | collected 2015-11-11
GTCCCTTGTCCTCGATCACCAGGCCGGGATGGCGGTCCACGGCGGCCGCGAGCCCGCGGCGCACGGTCTCGAGTGCGGGCGCCGGCACCGCGTGGTGGTGGATGCGCCCCGCGGCGTCGCGCCGCTCGACGCCGTGCTGCCCTGCCGCGGGGAGGCGCACACCGGGTACCAGCCGGTCGATGTCCGCGATCGAGCGACCGCTGATGAGCGCGACTGCGCCGCCCGCCGCCTGATACAGATCCACGATGAGCTGCTGCACGTGGCCGTCGGGTCCGCCTCCCCCGGGCGCTTCCGCGATGTCGACGAGCGTGCCGTCGATGTCGAAGAAGTACGCCCACTCCGGTCGGGGCGGGGGCAGCGAGGGCGCGGGCCGCCGCCTCATGTGGCGCCGCTCGGCGCGCGGCCCCCCGCGCGGCGCGACAGCCGCTCGGGACTCGCCGCCCGGTCCAGCAGGCGACCGCGACGCCGCATGCCCGCCGCATCGATCAGCATGCGCCCCGCCCAACGGTACACGTTGAACTCCTGAATCAGGCCGCGCATGAGGCGGCTGCGAGCGCGCTGCCCCGCCGCCGGCATCGACAGCGCCATGTGGAGCGCCGCCGCGCACTGATCCGTGTCGTAGGGGTTGACGATGATCGCCTCCGGTAGCTCCCGCGCGGCGCCGGTGAACTGGCTCAGGATCAGCACGCCGCGCTCGTCGTCGCGCGCCGACACGAACTCCTTCGCCACCAGGTTCATGCCGTCGTGCAGGCTGGTGACCATGCACACGTCCGCCGCACGATAATACTCGTAGATGTCCTGCGGCTGATGGTGCTCCACGAGCAGCACGATCGGCGGATACGGCGCACTCGCGAAGCGCTCGTTGATCCGTGTCGCCATCGCGCGCACGCGCGCTTCGTATTCCTGGTACTGCTCGATCCGGTTGCGCGTCGGCGCCGCGATCTGGATGAACGTGAACCGGCCGACCCATTGCGGCTCCATCTCCAGCAGCCGCTCCACGGCACGCAGCCGCTCCTCGATGCCCTTCGTATAGTCGAGGCGGTCGACGCCGAGCCCGAGCGCCTGCTCCGCCGACAGGCCGTGACGCTGGCGCACGTCGAACCGGCAGCGTTCCACCGGCTTGCCGAGCAGGGCGGGCGAGGGCGGCCACTCGATCGAAATCGGGTAGCGCTTGACCGCCGTCAGCTTCCCCCGGTAGGAGACGGTGAACATCTCCCGGTCGACCCTCGCCTCCAGCAGGCGGTCGACCGTGTCGACGAAGTTGTTGCAGTGAAATTGCGTGTGGAACCCGAGAATGCTCGAGCCCAGCAGGCCGTCGACCAGCTCTTCCCGCCAAGGGCAGATCGCGAACGCCTCAGGGTTCGGCCAGGGAATGTGCCAGAAGGCAACGATGGTCGCGGCCGGCAGGGCCTCCTGGATCAATCTCGGCAAGAGCGCGAGGTGGTAGTCTTGCACCAGGACAATAGGGTCGGGAGACTTGGCTTCTTCCACCACGGCCTGGGCGAACGTCCGGTTGACCGTCACGTATTGCTCCCAATCGGACGTGCGGAAGATCGGGCGGACGTGCGCGATATGGCACAGCGGCCACAGGCCCTCGTTCGCGAACCCGTAGTAATAGCCCGCCTCCTGCTCGGGCGTCAGCCAGACGCGGCGCAGCTGATACGCCGGCTGCTCCGGCGGCACGGCCACGTGCGCGTGCTCGTCCACCACCTCGCGGTCGGCGGAACCGCTGCCGTGGGCGATCCAGGTGCCCGAGCAGGCGCGCATGATCGGCTCCATGGCGGTCACCAGCCCGCTCGCGGGCCGCCACAGCGCGAGGATCTCGCCGCGCCGCACGTGGATGTACGGCTCGCGGTTGGAGACGACCATCACCTCGTGCCCCGGCAGGTCGGTGCGGAGGATGGCGCGGAGCGTGTCGGGCGTCCAGGCGAGCTGGTCCTCGTCACGCGAGCGGTGATCCGCCTCGAGGTCCCGGATCAGAGCGCGCAGGTCGCTGGCGATGGGCCGCAGCTCCGGGAGCTCGCGTACATCGCGTCCGTCGGACGGGCGCAGCAACCCCTCGCCCCGCAACAGGGCGCGCAGGCCCTGCACCCAGCCGCGCCAGCTCAGCTGGGCGATGGCGACGGTGATGAGCGAGACCGTCGCACCCAGGCCCACGAAGAACACGTACAGGTACTTGCGCGTCTCCGCGCTGCGGCGCGCGATGAAGCTCATGTCGTGGACGACGACGAGGTTTCCGACCGGCACTCCCGCGGCTTCCAGCGGCCGCACCGAGACGAGCAGCGGGCCTGTGGCGCTGTCCAACAGGTGCCCCGGGGAGCCCGAAAACCTTTCCAGGTCCGAGCACCGGATCTGGGAGGGCAGCGTCGACGTGATCACCGGTTGGCCCGCATTGGAGGGGCAATACCCCATCGCGAACAGGCGCTCATCCTTGGTGATCCGATCGAAGAATGCGAGCATCCGGGTCCGCTTGCCCGTCTGGATCAGATCCTGGAGCGGCTCCTGCGCGGTTCGGGCGATCAGGCTGGCGCGGCTATCCAGGTCCCGCATGAACCACTGGAGCGTGAGCTTGTCCACGAGCGGCACCGCCGCGTACGCGAAGGCGCCGAGCGCGAGGAACAGGGGCAGCACGAACCGCAGGGAGAGTCGCATGCCGGTCTCGGCAAGATAAAAGGCGAGGCGCGTACCGGGCACCTTTCCCTGTGGCGCTGACGCAGCGCTCCGCGCTGGTATGACGATTGCCGCGCCCCAAAATATCCATGCACAGAACCGCCGAGCTGATCGGACTCATCGCCGCGATGCTGGGCGTCCTCGGCCCCACGGTCGCGGCGCTGCGCGCTCAAGTGCCGCGCCAGGGCGGCGTGCTGCGCATCAGCCGCACGCCCCGCCCCCCGGTGATCGAAGAGTTCGTGGCCGGTGATCCGCCGGACTCGATGCGTCCCATCTCGGACTTCCGCCAATTCGAGCCCGGCGATGGCGTCCCGGTGAGCGACTCGACCACGGCCTATTTGAGCTACGACGACGCGAATCTGTACGTCGTCTTCGTGTGTCGGAGCGATCCGCGGCAGGTGCGCGCCGGCCTCGCCAAGCGGGAGGACATCGTGGTCGACGACGGCGTGGCCGTGTACCTCGACACGTTTCACGACCGAACCCATGCCTACCGGTTCCAGGTGAACCCGCTCGGCGTGCAGCTGGACGGCATGGTCACCGAGGGGCAGGACGACGACTTCAGCTTCGACGCCGTGTGGCAGTCGGACGGTCGCCTCACGCCGAGCGGCTACGTCGTACGCTTTGCGATTCCGTTCAAGAGCCTGCGCTTTCCGCGGACGCCGACGCAAACCTGGGGCATCGCGCTGGCGCGCTACATCCCCCGCACCAATGAAGAGGCCTATTGGCCGTACCTGACCAAACGCGTCTCGGGATTCGTCCCCCAGTTCGCGACGCTCCAGGGTCTGACCGACATCTCGCCGGGCCGGAACCTGCAGGCCATCCCCTACGGCACGTTCGCGGGCGCGCGCTACCTGGACACCGAAGCGCCCGCCTTTCGCACCGCGAACGACCACCGGCTGGGCCTCGATTTCAAGGCCGTGCTGCGTGACGCGCTCACGCTCGACGCGACGGCGAACCCGGACTTCAGCCAGGTGGAATCCGACGAGCCGCAGGTGACCATCAACGAGCGCTTCGAAACGTTCTACCCCGAGAAGCGGCCCTTCTTCATCGAGAACGCGGGGTACTTCCAGACGCCGGTCAATCTGTTTTTCTCACGCCGCATCGCCGACCCGGGCATGGGGCTGCGCATGACGGGCAAGGCGGGCCGGTGGGCGCTGGGCGCGATCGGCATCGACGACCGCGCCCCCGGCGAGCTGCCCACCGGGGAGGCGGCGGGGGGACCGCGGGCCGGCGTCGGCGCGTTCCGGCTGCAACGGCTGATCGGGCGCGAGTCGTCGCTCGGCGTCCTGGCGAGCGACTGGACGCTGGCCGGCGGTTGGAATCGCGTGGCCTCCGCCGACGCCCGCCTGCGCCTGTCCAAGACCTGGACGTTCGCCGGGCAGGCGATCGCGACGGCCGCGGTGGACTCGAGCGGCAGCCGCTCATCCGGAACGGGCTTCTACGCGCAGCTCGTGCGGGATGGCCGCAACTTCGACTACGAGGCCACGTATCTCGACTTGAGCTCCGCGTTCGATGACGAGCTCGGCTACGTGCCGCGCGTCGGCATTCGACAGCTGGAGCAGTCGCTCGAGCTCGTGACGCGGCCCAGCGGGGCCGTCGTGAAGGTCGGTCCCACGCTCAGCACCTCGTTCGACTGGGACCGGGACGGCCTCCTCCTCGACCGCGAGCTCGAGGCCGCCTTCGAGGTGAAGCTCGTGGGTGAGACGCAGCTCGAGCTCAAGCGCAAGCAAATCTTCGAGCGGTTCCACGATCTGCCGTTCGATACGTACGAGAGCGAGGTCTCGCTCGAGAGCCAATGGTTCCCCTGGCTCGCCCTGGCGAGCAAGGTCAAGGTCGGCACCGCCGTGAACCACAAGCCGGCGGCGGGACTGGAGCCGTTTCTCGGGAATGTAGTGGAAGGGGAGCTGGACTTTACGTTCCGGCCGATCCCGCGCCTGCGCCTCGATCACACGTTTCTCTACGAGCGCCTGACGACGCGGCCGGGACCAGCGCCCGCGCCGGCCCGGTGGGTCTACACCGATCGCATCCTGCGGGAGAAGGTCAACTATCAGTTCAGCCGCCCGCTCTCGCTGCGGGCGATCGTCGACTATTCGACGGTGCGCCGGGATTCGACCCTGTCGCGCCTGGACCCCGAGCGCCGCTGGTCCGTGGACCTGCTGTTGACCTACCTGCTCAACCCTGGAACCGCGCTCTACGTGGGGTACCGGGACGGCTACGAGAATCTCGCCATCCTTCCGGGTACGCCACCGACCCTCTCGCGTATCGACGATCCCACCACGTCGGTCGGGCGGCAGCTGTTCTTGAAGATGAGCTACCTGCTACAATTCTAGGGTCGCGCTTTCCCCCGGAGAAACGCGCGGGCACGCGGATCGTCGCTCTCGCGCAGCTGTCGCCACGCCTCGCTGCGGACTTCGGCGTTCGCATGCCCTTGCGCCGCCTCGATCACCGCGGGAATGCCCATGCCGCGCGGCAGCTCGGCGAGCTGCTCCACGGCCTCGGCCTGTACCTCGGCGTCGGGATCGCGCGCCAGCCGGTCGTTGAGCAACGCCAGCGCCGCGTCGGGGGGCGCGTGCTTGGCGTACTGCTCGGCGGCCTCGTCCCGCACGTCCGCGTCGGGGTGTGTGCGCGCCAGCCGCGCCACCCGCGCGAGCGCGCCGGCATCGTCCAGATCCCCCAGTGCCTCGACGGCCTCGCGCTGCAGATCGGCGCTCGAGTCGTGCAGCACCATCTGCTCGAGCACGTCCGCCGCGCGGTCGGGTTCGCCCACCTCAGCCAGCGCCGTCACCGCCTTGCGGCGCACGTCGGGCGCGGGGTGGTGTCGCGCGAAGTCCAGCAACACCGGGAACGCGCGGCGGTCCTGCAGCTCGCCGAGCTCCTCCACGGCCTCGTGCTGCACGTGGTGATCGCGGTCGCTGCGGGCGATCTCCGGGAGCACTTCCAGCGCCACGGCCCGCGGCGCGACCCGACTCACGGTCTGGACCGCCTCCCGGCGCACGTCGTCGTTCGGATGGGAGCGGGCGATGTCGATGACCGCCGCCAGGGCGGCGTCGCCTGGTATTTTCCCCAATGCATGGAGGGCATCCTGCTGGATTTCCACGTCCGGGTCGTTCTGGGCGATCGCGAGCAGGCCGGCGACCGCGGCGGAGTCGCCGCGGCGACGCAGCGCGCGCAGCAGGTCGTGCCGGGCGTGCGGATCTCTCCGCGTGCCGGCGAGCGCGCCGGCTCGGTCCCGCATCGCGCCGAGCAGGGAGGAGTCCACCGATCTCCCCATCAGGGAGCCACCGATCGCCAGCACCAGTGCGAGCAGCACCGCCAGAGCGCCGGCGAGCCCGCGCGGGAACGTCTCCACCGGCACGGGCGCCATGAGCCGCCGGACCCGCTCCACCAGGGAGCCGCCCGCGGCCGCCATGGAGAAGGCAGGCATGGGATTGCGGAGCCGCTCCATGCCAAGCAGCGCGGTCGCATAGCAATGCGCGTCGCCGCACACGGCTACTGCCAGATCGTCGCAGCAGTGCTCGCGCTCGTCGCGCACGCGGCGCGACACCCACCACACGACTGGATGATAGAACAGCAGCGTCTCGATCGCTGACTGGAGCAGGTTCACGAGGTAGTCGTAGCGCCGTATGTGGGCCAGCTCGTGCGCCAGCAGGGCGTCGAGCTGCAGCGGCGTCAGGCCCGTCAGGGCGCTGGCCGGGAGCAGCACCACCGGCCGGAGCCACCCGATGACTGCGGGGACCTGGATCACCGCCGACTCGAGCAGGCGCACGGGCCGCGTGACCCGGAGGCGCACCACCAGGCGGGCGAGGGCGACCCGGCACGCTCGGGGGACCGGCCGCGTGCCCGTGGTGATCAGTCTCCGCGTGACCAGCCAGCCCGAGGCGAGCCGGATCGAGAGGATCACCACGCCGGTGAGCCACGCGACCACGATCCAGGGCAGCGCCGGCTCCAGGTCGGCGCGGATCTGCGTGGCGAGGGCCGCGCTGGGCCGCTCGGCGGACGGCGGCGCGGGCTGCGAGGCCGCCGCCGTGGGCAGCGCGACGACGCGCGCCGCGGGCGCGACCACCGTGCCGACCAACGGGCCGGCCGCGCGCAGGCGCACGGCGGTGCCGATGGGAACGGCGAGCATGAGGATCAACGTCGTGACGGCCAGGGCGTAGCGCGTGCGCGCCGCGCGCACCGGAACGATCGCGAGGAGGGAAGTGAGCGCTCCCGCGGCCAGCGTGCACTGCCACACCGAATGCAGCAGGGTCCAGCCCAAGGCTTGGGTCACGTTCATGGGCGTGCTCCATTCTTCTGGTCCAACAGCCTGCGGATCTCGTCGACTTCCCGGGGGGGCGCGGGCTGGGTGGAGAGGGCGTGCAGCAGCAACCGCAGGGTCGAGCCACCGAAGGCCCGGCGCACCAGATCGGCCACCATACGCCGCTGGGTCGATGCCTCCGACACCGCGGCCGAGTAGACGTGCGAGCGCAGCGATGCGTCGCGCCGCACCAGACCCTTTTCCGTCATGATCTGAAGCAGCTTGAGCACCGTGGTGTAGCCGAGCGGCTCAGCGCGCTCGAAGGACGCACGCACGGCGCGAACCGTGCAAGGACCGCGCCGCCACAGCACGCGCAGGATTTCGAGCTCCGCGTTGGTCGGGCGGGGCGGCGTCGGCCGCGCTAGGGATCGCTTCGCCATGATGGGTACCGGGCTCATCGCTGACGATGTACGAAAGGATTCGTAGCCGAGCCGATACTACCCCCGCCGCGCTGGCCCGGGTTCCCGTGGACGAAGACGCGGCTGACCGGCGGGCGTCAGGAGCGGCGCGCGCCGGGCGTGGCGGGCGAGCGACAGTGTGCGGCGGGCGTCTCCGGTGGGCGTCCGGTTAGCCGAGATACTCGTCGCCGTACATCTTGATCAATTCGAAGAAGTACGACAGGGCGAGCGGTCCGATCAGCAGCCCGAGGATGCCGAAGTAGGGCACGCCCGCCAGCGCGCCGATCAGGGTGACGAGGGGATGGATGTTGGCCCAGCGGCTGAACACGCGCGGCCGGATCACGTAGTCCACGTTCCCGACGATGACGACGCCACCCAGCGCCAGCAGCATCCCGGCCAGGGCGTGGTTGCCGATCATCAGCGCGATCGCTCCGGGCCCCCACACCAGACCGCTGCCGACCACCGGCAGGATGGCGAACACCATCGTGACCACGCCCCAGAACACCGCGTTAGGCAGTCCGGTCAGCCAGAACCCGAGCCCCACGAGGCTTCCCTGGATCGCCGCGGTCAGGCCGGTCCCGACGATCGTGGCGGTGGTGACGTCGCGGAACCGCTGCCGCAGCTTCTCCGTGTTCTTGGCGGAGAACGGGATGTACGGCCGCACGGCCTCCCACGTCTCGTGCGGCTGCAGCAGCAGATAGAACAGGCCGAACAGCGAGATGGTGAGATTGAGGGCGAGGCGGGTGGCGGTGCCGACCAGCCCGAAGGCGGACGAGCCGATCCAGGCGACGACGGTCGCGCCCAGGTCGGCGAGGCGGGGCCCGAGATCGATGCCGCCCAGCCGCAGCTCGCGCAGGCGACCGAGCAGCGGATTGCGGATGACGCCGCTGGCGATCTCCTGAGCCTGGCCCACGATGAGACCGGCGAAGGAGACGCCGGGGACGACGATCAGGAACAGCGCGAGCGCGACCACCAGGCTGGCCGCGAGGCGGGGGCGGACGCGCATGCCCAGCCAGTCGTGCAGCGGGGCGAAGACGGCGTACAACACGGGAATGCCGAGGAGGCCCGTGGCGTACGGGGTGACCGCAATGACCAGGGCGATGCCGAGCACCAGCACGAGCAGCGCGGCGCGCTGATGGTTCGTGTCGAGCAGAGGCATGCGCTAGTCTAGGGTCGTCCGGACGCTCGCGCTAGAGATCCTTTGCGTCTACGCAAGATGACAGGCCGCCAAGGATCTGCTGCCTACAGCCGGGTGGGGGGCGCGAGCGGCGGGGCCGCCACCGGCGCCTCGGGCTCGGGCGTGAAGTCTTCGCCGGGGTTAACGAACCGGTCTTGCTCGAACCGATACTGTTTGTCGTACAGCTGGCGATAGCGCCCGTGCCGGGCGAGCAGCTCGGGATGGGTGCCGCGCTCTACGATCTCGCCGCCTTCCATCACGAGGATCTGGTCCGCGCTGCGGATCGTGGAGAGGCGGTGGGCGATCACGAATGTGGTCCGGCCGCGCCGCAGGGCGCGCAGCCCGTCCTGAATGGCGGCCTCGCTCTCCGAATCCAGGCTGGAGGTGGCTTCGTCGAGGATGAGGATGCGGGGGTCGGCGAGGATCGCGCGGGCGATCGACACGCGCTGGCGCTCCCCGCCCGACAGCTTCACCCCCCGCTCGCCCACAACCGTGTCGTAGCCGTGCTCGAAGCGGCGCACGAACTCGTTGCAGTGGGCGATGCGCGCCGCTTCCTCGATCTCGTCGCGCGTGGCGTGCGGGCGTGCGAACGCGATGTTCTCCGCGATCGTGCCGTCGAACAGGAAGTTGTCCTGGAGTACGACGCCCAGCTGGCGCCGGTAGTCGGCGAGCCGCATATGGTCGAGGTCGCGCCCGTCCACGAGAATGCGTCCGGTCTTGGGTCGGCTGAAGGTGAGCACCAGACTGATGAGCGTGCTCTTCCCCGCGCCCGAGGAGCCGACCAGCGCCGTGGTGGAGCCGGCGGGCGCGTGGAACGACACGTGTTTGAGCACCTCCCGGTCGGCGACGTACTGGAAGCTCACGTCCTCGAAGCGGACGTCGCCCACCACCTCGCCCAGTGGCGGGCGGGCGCCATCCGCGGCGTCCTCGGTGGTGAGGTGCCGGATCTCGCGAATCCGGTCCAGGCCCGCGAACGCCTCCGTGATCTGCGTACCGATCGACGCGATGTTGATGAGCGGCAGCGCCACGAGGCCGATGAAGACCCCGTACATGAAGAAGTCGCCCAGCGTCATCGCGCCGGAGAGAATGGCGTGCCCGCCCTCGAGGATCATGAGAATCCCGATCGCCCCGACGATGAGGGTCGCGAACGCGCCGACGCCCGAGATCCCGGTCATGGTGGTGGCGATGTTGCGGAACAGCGTGTTCGCCCCACGCGTGAACACGAGCCGCTCGCTCCGCTCGGCGCGGTACGCCTTGACGATGCGGATGCCGCCGAGCGTCTCTCCCAGCCGCCCGGTTACGTCGGCGTTGAGCTTGCCGCGCTCGCGGAACAGGGGCCGCAGCCTGGCGAAGGCGTACGCCATGCCGCCGCCGAAGCAGCCGAGGATGAGGATCGCGAACAGGGTGAGGCGCCAGTTCAGGTAGAACAGCACCCCCAGCGCGATCGCGCCCGTCACCAGCCCGCCCACCAGCTGCACCAGGCCGGTGCCCACCAGGTTCCGAATGCCCTCGGCGTCGCTCATGATGCGTGAGATGAGGATGCCGCTCTTGGTCGAGTCGAAGTAGCTGACGGGCAGCCGCAGCACGTACGCCTGGACCGTGCGCCGCATGTCGGTGATGGCGCGCTGGGCGGCGACACCGAGCACCTGCGACAGGGCGAACCCGGTCAGGGCCTGCACGAGGGTCGCGCCGCCGGCGGCGAGCGCGAGCGGGAGCAGCAGCTCGGGGTGGTGCTGCCCGATCACCCGGTCGATCACCCACTTGGACGAGGCGGGGAGGACGAGGCCGGCGAGCCGATTCACGAGCAACAGCGCGAGCCCCAGGCCGAGGCGACCGCGGTGGGCATAGATGAGCCCGCGCGCCTCCTGCCAGGCGCCCGGGGGGATGGCATGCTTGGGCGGTCGGGTCTCTCCGGTCTGGGGATCGGCCATGGACGTGACCGCAATCTACGCAGTTCAGGGAGGGAGTGAAGTACTTGACAGAGTCAAGTATCGACCGGACATTGCCGCCATGGGGTCGCGCGAGCTGGAGCGACGGGTGGAGGCGGCGCGCCGCTTCAACCGATTCTACACGCGGCAGATCGGCCTGCTGCGCCGCGGCGCGTACGACAGCCCGTTCTCGCTGACCGAGGTGCGCGTGCTGTACGAGCTGGCGCATCGCGAGCAGCCGACGGCCACCGAGCTGGGCCGCGACCTGGGGCTCGACGCGGGCTACCTGAGCCGCATGCTGCGCGGCTTCGAGAAGCGCGGTCTCGTCACGCGAACGCGCTCCGCGGCCGACGGGCGCCGGAGCCACCTGGCCCTCACGCCGCCGGGGCGCAAGGTGTTCGCCCCGCTCGACGCCCGCTCGCACGACGAAGTGGCCGCGTTGCTCTCGGCCCTCACGCCCGCCGCGCAGACCCACGTCATCGCCGCGATGGAGACCATCGAGCGGCTGCTCGGGCGCGATGGGCCGCGGCCCCCCGCCGCCCATCTACTCCGTTCGCCGCAGCCGGGCGACCTGGGTTGGGTGGTCCATCGCCACGGCGCCGTGTACGCGAGCGAGTACGGCTACGACGCGCAGTTCGAGGCCCTGGTCGCGGAGATCGTGGCGCGGTTCGTCCAGCGCTTCGACCCGGAGCGGGAGCGCTGCTGGATCGCCGAGCGGGACGGCGCGGCGGTGGGGTCGGTGTTCCTGGTGGCGCGATCGGGCACGGTCGCGCAGCTGCGCCTGCTGCTGGTCGAGCCGCAGGCGCGGGGGTCGGGCCTCGGCACGCGCCTGGTGGACGAATGCGTGCGCTTCGCCCGCCAGGCGGGCTACCGCAAGCTCGTGCTCTGGACCCAGAGCGAGCTTTCCGCCGCCCGGCGGCTGTACCAGGCGGCCGGGTTTCGGATCGTGCGCAAGGAGCGGAACCACAGGTTCGGCAAGGCGCTCGTCTCGGAGACCTGGGCGCTCGAGCTGCGTCCTCACCCCCTGTCCCCCTCTCCGCATGCGCGGAGAGGGGGAACGACGGAAGGGAGAGGGGATCAAAGGGGTGAGGTTACAAGAGAAGGACCGGCTGTGGGTCAGCGTCTTTTTCGTAAGTAGTGCTCGTCCCAGGCGAGCCGGAACGCGCCGCCGCAACGCGCGCAAGGCAGATCCATGGGATGACCGCTGAGTGGCGCCCGAGCGTGGCACGCGGGGCACACGACGTAGCGCCCACCCCACTCGCTCGGCACGTTGACGGCGTCATCGGGGAGCGGCACGATCGACCACTGGAGCGGCGCGGAGAACACCGTCTGCAGCAGGCGGCGCGGCACCGGGACACGATCGTCGGTCACGTCCAGCACGGCGCGGTCTTTCACAAACCGCACCACCGGGTACCACGCTCCCCGGCGCAGGCCGCAGTTGACATCCACGCGCAAGCGGGCCCATCTGGAGTGAGGATGCAGCGACTGTCCCATGCGCCGTCGCGGGTGGGGTCGCCCGCAAGGTCGACGGGCAGGAGCGACGTGTCAATCTGAGGAGCGGACTCCACACGCATGTTGTCCAACGGGCGACTGTCGCGCGTGCGTCAGATCCGCGGCGGCGGTTATCTTGGTCGGTGCAATGACGGCGTTCCCGTCCCCCTCCCCGTGGTCGCGGCCGGACGATGCGGTCCGACAGGCGCAGCTCGACGCGATGAAGCGGCAGGCCACCGGCCTGCTCGCGCTCGCGGCCGTGGTGTTCGTGGGGGCGAGCCTGTACGAGGGACAGTTTCCGTGGCTCGGCTACGTGCGCGCCACGGCGGAAGCATCGTTGGTCGGCGGCCTCGCGGACTGGTTCGCCGTCACCGCCCTGTTCCGTCATCCCCTGGGGCTCCCGATCCCGCACACCGCGATCGTGGCCACCCGCAAGGAGCGCATCGGCAGGATCCTGGGGACCTTCGTGCAGAATCACTTCCTGTCGCGCGAAGTGGTCGCCGCCAACCTGCGTGCCGTGCGTCCCGCCGAGCGCGCCGCTCGCTGGCTCGCCGACCCCGAGCACGGCCGTCGCATCGCACGCCAGGTCGCGGGCGGGGTGGCGAAAACGCTCGACACGCTGCCCGACGCCGAGGTCCGCGCCCTGGTGCAGCAGGTCGTGAGCGCCCGACTCCAGGCCACGCGCGTGGCGCCCGCCCTCGGCAAGACGCTGGCGCTGGTGCTGTCGGACGACCGCCACCAGGGGCTGCTCGACGAGGCGGTCCGGTTCGCCGCTCAGGCGGTGCACGACAACCGCGACGTGATCCGCGACAAGGTCCGAGCCGAGAGTCCGTGGTGGGTGCCCGGCGTGGTGGACGACCAGATCTACCAGCGCATCATCGTGACGGTCGAGGGAGTCCTCCGCGATATCGCTGCCCGGCCGGATCACCCGCTACGCTCGGCGTTCGACACGGCGCTGCGGGATTTTGTCGACCGCCTGCAGCACGCCCCCGACGTCATCGCCCGCGCGGAAGCGCTCAAGCAGGAATGGCTCGCCGATCCCGCGATCGCCGACCTGTCCGCCCGCTTGTGGGAAGCCGTGCGGCGCGCCATCGTCGCCTACGCCACGCGGGCGGACGGCGCCGCGCCCGGGCCGCTCGAGCGGGGGCTCAGCGAGTTCGGCGCGGCTCTGCTCGCGAACGACGCCCTCCTCGCCGAGCTCGACGACCTGGCGATCGACCTGACGGCGTCCGTGGTCGAGCGATACCGGCACGAGATCGGGGACCTGATCGCGCAGACCGTCGCCGGTTGGGATCCGGAGGCGACGGCGCGGCGGTTCGAGCTGGCGGTCGGGCGGGACCTGCAGTTCGTGCGCATCAACGGCACGCTCGTGGGCGGGCTGGTCGGGCTGGTGATCTACACAGTCTGGCACCTCTGGCACTGACGGGTGCTCACTGCGGCACCGGCAGCCCGCTCGGCACCGCGGCCGGAACGAGGGCGCTCAAATCCCGGGCCGATGGATCCGTCAACGACTTCAGGAATGCCACCAGGTCGGCCAGCTCGGCGTCGCTGAGGTGGAGCGGTGTCTGCAACCGGAAATCCAGCGTCCTGATCACGGAATCGGTGGTGGCGGCGTCGCCGTGGTACGTGGAGCGCAGCGCCGGATCGAGCTGCGAGGCGTCGTACGTGGTCAGTGTGAGCGGTACGTCGTTGTAGTGACGCACCACGGCGTCGAGCGTCGAGAAGGCGCCGTCGTGCATGTACGGGGCTGTGAGCTCGACGTTGCGCAGCGGCGCCACGCGGAAGGCGAATTGGTAGAACTGCTGGTCGGGGAGATCGGCGCGCCCGCGGTCGAGCGGCGGCGTCGCCGGGCTCCCGGGCCCGAGTTGCGGCACGCCCGCGTTCGCGAACCCATTGCCCCCGAGCAGCGGCCCGTTGTGGCAGGACGAGCACAGCGCCGTGCCGAAGAACAGCTGCGCCCCGCGCTTCTGCTGCGTGGTTAAGGCCGCATCGTCGTGGGTCAGGTAACGGTCGAACGGCGAGTTCGTTTTGGTGAGCGCGGCGACCTGGAAGGCCGCCAGCGCCTCGGCCGCCTGCTGGAAGCGGAGCGCGCTGGTCGGGGTGTTCGGGAAGGCGCGGTTGAACTTCGCGACGTACTCGGGGATGGCGAGCAAGCGCCGCATGAGCGCTTGCCAGACGGCAGCCGAGTCGCTATCGGCGATCTGCGCCAGCTCGTTCGGCGCCCCGAACACGTCCCGATCCCCCGGCTCGCCCCGCATCTCGCGCCGGTCCAGCACGGGGAGCATCGCCTGCGCGCTCAACAGGTTCGGCACATCTCCGGGGACCGGGGGCCCGCCGTTAAAGCTCGACAGGAAGCGCGCCACCCGGCCATCCCAAAACAGATAGAACAACCCGAGTCCGTCGTTCAGCAGCGACGGCGCGTTGCGACGTACGAACTGACGTCCCGGGCCGAGGGTGCGCGAGGGCCCCAGACCCGTGCCCCCGGTCCCGATGGACAGGGACAGGCCATCGCCCTCATGGGTCGACGGGTGGTGGCAGGTGGCGCACGCTACGTCGCGATTGCCGCTCAGGATCTTGTCGAACATCAGCGCCTGGCCGAGATCCACCAGCGCCTGGGGCTGGGCGGGCACCGGCCCGATGGGGATCACTCCCCAGCGCCCGATGTCCTGCCGCAGCTGGGCGTCGAGCGTCGGCTCGGTGGGGGTCTCGGTTCGCTCGCATGCCGCGGCCAGCGCGAGCAGGCCGAAGTAGATCGCAATGATAGTCCGTGGCACGAGTCCCTCCTCGACGTGCTCGCTCAGTGCAATGGCAGCGAGAGCGAGATCTGATGCGTGACGACGCTGACTCCCTGCAGCGTGATCGGGCCGCTCGGGGCCACCAGGAGGTCGCCAGAGCGCACACCCGCCGCATCCGCCAAGAACGTCGGCGTGCTCTGCGTGCTGGGACGCCCGGTGCCCTTGGTGACCCGCCCGTTGTAGCGCAGCTCCAGCTCCGGAAACCGCAGGGTGAGGCCCCAGGTGGGCGTCCACTCCACCCACCACTCCTCCTGCGGGCGGACGGCGCTCTGCACGAAGTCGCTCTGGACGAGCCAGTAGTGCACCGTGTGCGCGGCGAGGCCCAGCTGCCACGTCGCCCCGCGCGGCCGGCCGCCGAGCACGATGTCACGACCGATCCCCATGCGAAACTGGAAATTGGAGAAATGGAACCGGTTCTCGATCGTCTTCCCGCCCACCGGGATCGTGTCGCCAGCGCCGGTCGCGGTCGGCGCCGCCGCGGCCGCCCAGGTGTCGCTCCAGATCGGCTCGTACACGGCGTCGAGCCCGAACGTCGCGGGGCCGCTGACGCGTGCCACGCCGACGCCGACCTGGTAGGCGTGCGAGTGTCCGGGGTCGCGGGGGATGTTCATCAGCTCGTAGTTCGGGATTTTCGGGTGTGACATCAGGTTCCCTGTCGCGAGCCAGCCGATGCGCCAGCCCGACGCCGTGAGCGGGCGCGCATACTGCAGCGCGAGTCCCCAGGTGTCGGTCCGATCGAGCTCGTGGTCGACGCGCCCACGCTGCTGCACGCTCTGCGTCCCCGGATCCCAGAACAGGTCGAGATAGCTCACGTCCTGCGACATACCGACGTGGTTATGGAGCACGACCGCGTCGAGCGCGCGGTCGCCGGCCCATTCCTTGAGCAGTCCCGCCCGCACGTCCACCTCGTGCCCGAACTGGTTGATGCTCTGACTGCCGGGGTAGAGGAGGTCGACGCCGTCCATGGCGTTGAGCCGCGCCCAGGAGAAGCTCGCCGCCAGCGAGACCTGCTGCTTCGGTAGCGTCTTGCCGACGAGGGCGAAGACGTACGCATTGCCGTGTGACTCGGGCGCGGGCGGCGTCACGACGATCGGAAGCGGACCTCGTACCACCACCCCGGGCGGCGGTGGCCCCATCAGCACCGACCCCGGCGGTCTGCTCGGGTCGACCTCCTGGACCGCGAGCGACAGCCCGCCGAACCAGGAGCCCAGGGGTGCGATGGCCGCGACCGGCAGCGTGCGCCCGCCGCCGGCGTCGTTCGAGACCCCGTATACCATGGGCGACCCGAAGAAGCGCGCGATCGAGAGGCGGCCCCCCTTGGCGGGGTTGCGGAACGGATCGAGCAGCGTGTCGGGGAGTCCGATCGCGACGCCTCCCATGCCCTGATTCAGCGAAGGGAAAACGTTGAACTGATCGCCCTGCGCGATGGGGACCGTCTTGATCGAGATCAGCTGGGCTCCGAGCGTCGGGGCGGTCATGAGAAAAAGCGCCGACAGGGCAAGCGCGCCGGGGACGGTCATTGGGCACCTCGCTCGAGATAATGAGGAAGGCTTTTAGAAGGGGATACCCCGCGGGGAGGGCGGCGCGTCACACGCCGCCGGGACCCTCTCGGCCTCTCTTGCGTGGTATGGCTGCCACAGGCGAATCTTGCAGTACTCAAACCCGGCCCCGACCGTGAGCCCCTGGCAAGAGACCATCGCGCAGTCGCTTCGTGCCGTGCACCTGAACAGCCTGCGCTCGAGGCTCCTGGTGCTCGCCCTGGTCGCGACGCTCATTCCCACGGTCGCGATTCTCTCCTCGTTCCGGCACGAGCAGCCATCGCTCAGCGACACCGCGGCCCAGGGGCTCCGCAGCGTGAGCTCCGAGGCGGCCCGGCAGGCGGACGTGTGGCTGGACGAGCGCCTGTCCGATCTGCGGGTGGCCGGGGGCTCGTTCGTCCTGTCGGAGAACCTCGCCAGGATCCGGCCGGGCACGGGGGGCGGCCAGGCGTCGGCCCGGCTGCGCGACTACCTCAACTCGGTGCGGGAGCGCTGCACGGGGTGCGAAGCCCTGCTGGTAGCGGACGCGCGGGGACGCACGGGAGCAACGAGCATCGGCCGAACCAGCGCGATGCAGGTTCCGGAGGAGCGGCTGAACGGGCTCCGCACCGGCGATGCGTTCGTGGGTGACCCCTACTGGGACGCCGGGGTCGGCAAGGCCGCGGTCGTGCTGGCGGTACCGGTGCGCGAAGCGGACGGGCGATTCCTCGGCGCCCTCGTCGCCAAGGTGAACCTGCGCTCGGTGGCGGATATGCTGCAGCGGCTCGCCGCCGACGATCCGAAGACCGTCTATCTCATGACCGACGAAGGCAAGCTGGTCATCAGCAGCCGGGGCAGCTCGGCCGAGCTGATGCGCACGCGGCTCCCCAAGGCGATGGTGCAGACCCTGATCGACAAGGAAGGGCAGGTCGTCGAGTACAAGCGCGCGGACGGACAGGACGCCGTCGGGACGTTGCGGCGCGCGCCCCAGCTCCGGGTGGCGGCGGTGGCGGAGCTGCCGCGGGCGTCCGCCATGCGCCCCGGTGGCCAGCCGCGGCACGGCGCCGGGTTGATCCTCGGCGCGCTGCTCGCGGGGGTGGCAGTGATGACCGGCGGTGTGGGCCTGCTCGTGGTGCGGCCGCTGGGACGCCTCACCCGCGCCGCGACCAAGGTGGCCGCCGCCGATCTGTCGGTCGAGCTGCCGACAGGGATTGGTGGCGAAGTCGGCGACCTGATGCGTGTGTTCAACAACATGGTCGTGCGGCTGCGGGAGCGCGAGGCCGAGGGGGAGCTCGAGCGTCTGTCCGTCACCGACGCGCTCACGGGTTTGTGGAACCGCCGGCACCTGATGGGCACGCTCGCCAACGAGGTGCAGCGGTCACGGCGCCTGCGGCGCACGTTCTCCGTGCTGCTGGCGGACGTCGACCACTTCAAGCAGTACAACGACACGCACGGCCACCTCGCAGGGGACGCCGTGCTCGTTAAGGTGGCGGAAATTTTCCGGAAGATGACGCGGTCGGTGGACTCGGTGGCGCGTTACGGCGGGGAAGAGTTCGTGGTGATGCTGATCGAAGCGCCGATCGCGATCGCGGCCACCGTGGCCGAGCGCATCCGGGCACGGGTGGCGGGCGAAGCATTCCCGGGCGGCAAGATGTCGGTGAGCATCGGCGCCGCGGAGTATCCGGCACACGGCGACACACCCGAAGAGCTGATCGCGAGCGCCGACGCCGCGATGTACCGGGCCAAGAGCGAGGGGCGGGACCGCGTGAAGGTGGCCGTGGGCGGCCCGCCGTCCGATGAGGAAAAGAAGGGGCGGCGCAAGGACGACCGCTGATGCGATCGCCTCAGAAGAGCACGAGCCTGCCGCCCCCCGTCGTCACGATCACGAGGTTCATGACGAGCAGCATCAGGTCGTAATGCCAGCCGTACGCCCGCCCGCCCCAGAATCCGATCTTCCACACGAACATCTTCTTCTGGATCGCGCCGAGCATGATGAGGATCAGCCCGATCGCGGCGAGCTGGGTGAGGATCCCGAGCGCCACGCCCACGCTGCCCGCCACTTCCGCGGCGCCCAGAAACACCGTGAACCCGGTGCTCGCCCCGATGCTCTTGGATCGCTCGGCGGGGTTCCGCAGATGATTGCGCCCGCTGTCGAAGAACACCAGGGCGACCATGAGCCGCAACAGCAGCAGCCCCACGTCGCCCAGCCGCAGCAGAGCGGGGAACGGAACGTGCACGGCGGTTATCGAGCGTTGGCGGTCTGACGGGACCCGGGAGTCGCCGTGGCGGCCGTGGCGCCGTCGGCGTGCGCCTCGACGAACCACAGCCACTTGTCCACGCCGCGCGAGATCTCGGTGCAGATGTCGGTCGCGTCCGTGTCTCCCAGCTCGTCCGTCTCGTCGATCGCCCGGCGGATGCGCTCGCCGAAGCTCGCCAGCGCGTTGGACAGCGCCCAGACGTGCTCCTCGCCGCTCGAAATGTTGATCGGGTACTGCGGCAGCTCGGAGCGCTCGGCGACGATCGCGGTGACGCCTTCGGCGACCCCGCCCAGCTGCACGATGCGCTCCGCCAGCAAGTCGACGTATTCGTCGGCGGCGGCGTGAATCTCGTCGAACAGCTTGTGCAGGGCGATGAACTGGGGCCCCTTGACGTTCCAGTGAGCCTGCTTCGATTGCAGCTGCAGGTCGATCGCGTCGGCCAGCCGCTGGTTCAAGAGGTCGATCACCTGGCCGCGGGTGGATTCGGGGAGGTCGTTGAGCGTTGCGTGCGTGGCGCCTGCCATGGTCGGCTCCGGTCTCGAGAGTATGTGATCAGCGCTGCTTGATGAACGTGCCGTCGCGCAGCTCGGCGTAGGCGCGCCGCAGCTCCGCCTCGGTATTCATGACGATGGGCCCCTGCCACGCCACCGGCTCCGCGATCGGCCGGCCGGAGACGAGCAGAAACCGGATGCCCTCCTCACCCGCCTGCACGGTGATCTCGTCGCCCGAATCGAACAACACGAGCGAGCGATTGCCGGTGAGCTCCGGCGTCCCGGCGGCGTCTCCGACCCATTCGGTGCGGACCGCTTGGGGCGCGGACGCGTCGTGGAAGCTCCCGCTCCCCTCGAAGATGTAGGCGAAGGCGTGGGCCGAGGCCTCGACGGGAAGCGTCTTGCGCACCCGCGGCGGCACCCAGACATCGAGGTAGCGCGGATTGGCGGCGACGCCGTCCACCGGACCGGACTTGCCCCAGAAGTCGCCGCACACCACCCGCACGCGCGTGCCGTCGTCGTCCACCACCTCCGGGATGTCGGCCGCCCCGATGTCCTGGTAGCGTGGCCGGGTCATCTTGAGAGAGGACGGCAAGTTGGCCCACAGCTGGAACCCGTGCATCCGCCCCCGCGGGTCGCCCTGGGGCATCTCCTGGTGAAGAATGCCGCTCCCGGCGGTCATCCACTGCACGTCGCCCGAGCCCAGCGTCCCACGGTTACCCAGGCTGTCTCCGTGCGCGACGCTGCCCGCGAGGACGTACGTGATCGTTTCGATCCCGCGGTGCGGGTGCCACGGGAAGCCCGCGAGGTAGTCCTGCGGGTGCTCGTTGCGGAAGTCGTCTAATAAGAGGAAGGGGTCGAAGTCGCCCGTATTCCCGAACCCGAACGCCCGGCGGAGCTTGACGCCCGCGCCCTCGAGGGTGGGCTGCGACTGCACGACCCGCTTGATCGGCCGGATGGACACAAGCCCTCCTGAACGTGGAGAGAACATAGCCCAAACGGTGACGTGGCGCCGGAAGTTCCCCTCTCGTCCCGATCGCGGGCCTGGCGGGGTGTTTCCCGCCGATCTAGCGTTCTAGCACACGACATCTGGGAGATCGACGCATGCGCACCCGGTCCGGACTGGCGACAACCATCGTGCTGCTGTCACTCTCACCCCGCAGCGCCACCGTCAAGACTCGGGAGCTCGAGTACCGGCAGGGCGAGACGGTGCTGCAAGGATTCGTCGCCTGGGACGACGCCGCGCGCGGCCGGCGGCCCGGCGTGCTGGTCGTGCACGAGTGGTGGGGCCACAACGAGCACGCGCGCAACCAGGCGCGGCGCCTGGCCGAGGCCGGCTACGTCGGGTTCGCGCTCGACATGTACGGCAAGGGCAAAGTCACCACCCATCCGCAGGACGCGCAGGCGTTCGTGAGCGAGGTGACCAAGGATCCGGCGGTGCTGGCGGCGCGGTTCAACGCGGCGCTGGAGCAGCTGAAACGGGACCCCCACGTCGATACCACGCGCATCGCCGCGATCGGGTACTGTTTCGGCGGCGCGGTAGTGCTCGGCATGGCGCGCACCGGCGCGGACCTGGCGGCGGTGGTGACATTCCACGGTGCGCTCGCCACGACCTCGCCCGCGCAGTCCGGCAAAGTCAAAGCCCGCATTCTCGTGCTCGCGGGGGGCGCCGATCCGTTCGTTCCCCCCGAGCAGGTCGAGGCGTTCACGCGGGAGATGCAGACGGCCGGCGCGCGATTCGAGGTGATCACATATCCCGGCGCGAAGCACGGCTTCACCAACCCGGAGGCCGCGAAGTACGGAATGTCCCAGCTCGCCTATGATGCCGCGGCGGACCGGGAGTCGTGGGCGGCGATGCTCAAGCTGTTCAAAGAAATCTGGCCCGGCTGAACGGGCCACTTGCGGAGGCCGGAGTGCCCGATGTCGATGCGCGCCTCCGGGCGGCGCTCGCGGGTCGCTATGCGATCGAGCGTGAGCTGGGGCGCGGCGGCATGGCGACGGTGTACCTCGCGGACGACGTCAAGCATCGCCGGGTCGTGGCGGTCAAGGTGCTGCGGCCCGAGCTGGCCGCGTCGCTCGGTCCCGAGCGCTTCCTGCGCGAGGTCGAGATCGCGGCGCGGCTGAACCATCCGCACATTCTCGCGTTGTACGACTCGGGGGAAGCCGACGGCTTCCTGTTCTACGTCATGCCCCACATCAAGGGGGAGTCGCTGCGCGTCAAGCTCGAGCGCGAGCGGCAGCTGCCGGTGGAGGAGGCCCTCGCCATCACCCGCCACGTCGCCTCCGCCCTGAGTCACGCGCACGCCCACCACGTGATCCACCGCGACATCAAGCCGGAGAATATCCTGCTGCACGAGGGCGAGGCGATGGTGGCCGATTTCGGGATCGCGCTCGCGGTCAACGCGGCGGCGGATCGGCGCGTCACCCACACCGGTTTCGCCGTCGGCACTCCGGAGTACATGAGTCCGGAGCAGGGGGCGGGGGACCGCACGCTCGATGCCCGGAGCGACGTGTACAGCCTGGCGTGCGTGCTCTACGAGATGCTGGCCGGGGAGCCGCCCTACACCGGGTCGACCGCCCAAGCGTTGATCGCCAAAGTGATGGTCGATCCCGTGCCGGCGGTGCGCCGCCTGCGCCCCGCGGTGCCCCCAGGCGTGGACCAGGCCTTGCTCAAGGCCCTCGCCAAAGCGCCGGCCGACCGGTTCGGCTCGATGGCGGCGTTCACGGACGCCCTCGCCGCACCCGCCGCGCCCCGGCCGCCGTCCGTGGCCGTCTTGCCGTTCCGAAATCTGAGCGCCGATCCGGAGAACGAGTACTTCGCCGACGGGATCACCGAGGACGTGATCGCGCATCTGTCGAAGGTCCGCGCGCTCAAGGTGATCTCCCGCACGTCGGTGATGCCGTTCAAGCAGCGGGAGCAGAGCCTCAAGGAGATCGCGGCGCGGCTCGAGGCCGCGACCCTGCTGGACGGCAGCGTACGGCGCGCGGGCGATCGCGTGCGCATCGTGGCGCAGCTCGTGGACGCCGAAACCGACCGCCATCTCTGGGCCGAAACGTACGACCGGCAGCTGACCGACATCTTCGGGATCCAGACCGACGTGGCGCTGCACATCGCGGACGCGCTCAAGGCCGAGCTGTCCGTGGACGAGCGGACGCGCATCCGCAAGGAGCCGACGAGCGACCTGCGGGCGTATCAGCTCTATCTGCTGGGCCGGCATTGGCTGGTGCGCTACACGCCGGCGGCGCTGCTGCGGGCGATCGAGCATTTCCGGGGCGCCATCGCCCGCGACCCGGCGTACGCCCTGGCGTACGCGGCGGTGGCCATGGCGTACGCCGAGCTGGCGGAGAGCGGCGCGATGCCCCCGGACACGGCGGCCCGGGAAGCCAAGGACGCCGCGGCGCACGCGGTGCGCATCGACCCGCAGCTGGGCGAAGCCCATTGCACCGTGGCCTACCTCAAGAGCATCTGGGACTTCGACTGGACGAGCGCGGAGGCGGAGTTCCAGCGGGCGCTCGAGTTGAGCCCGAACAGCGCCGACACGTACGACCTGTACGGCCGGATGTGCTCGGCGGTGGCGCGCTACGACGAGGCCATCACGCTGCAACAGCGGGCGCAGGAGCTGGACCCGTTGGCGCACCGGCTCGATGTGGCGACGACGCAGCTCCGCGCGGGCCGCTACCCCGAAGCGGCCCGCGGGGCCGCGCGCACGCTGGAGTTCGATCCCGACCACGAGCGGGCCCTCGCGACGCGGGGGTGGGCGCTCTTCAAGCAGGGCATGATGGACGAGGGGTTGGCCGACCTGGAGCGGGCGGTCACGCTCACGCCGGGGAACACGCAGTGGTTGGCGCAGCTGGGCCAGGCCTACGCGCTGGCGGGAAAGGTCGACCGGGCCCGGGACGTGCTGCGACAGCTGGACGAGCGCGCGCGGGAGACGTACGTCTCACCTTATCACGTCGCCTACGTATACACGGGACTGGGGGAGCCCGAGCGGGCCATGGATCTGCTGGAGCGCGCCTTCGAGCAGCGGGCCGGCGCGATCTATGGGATCAAAGGCTCCTTCCTGTTCGAGCCGCTGCGGGTGCACCCGCGATTCCAGGCGCTGCTCGCGCGGCTCAACCTGGGGTCCCGCTAGGGAACGTCTGCTCAAGTGATCGTGGCGCTGGGGGTCGGGGCGGAGGGCGCTTTACACGCGAGGGCGCCACGAAGGCGGAACTCGGAGGCGCGGAGCTGGCTCGGGCCGGCACACGTCCCCGTGGCGTGGTTCGGAGTGCCCTCGCGTGTAGGCGCCCCCACGTACCGGGTTGTGCAGAGGTTCCCTAGGCTACAGGGCCCGCCGCAGCGCGGCGGCGAGCGTTTTGGCGTCCCCCGGCTCCTCGTGCGGGCGGCCATTGATGAAGAATCGCGGCGTGCCGCTCACGCCGCTGCGCACGCCGCCCAGAAAGTCCTCGCGCACCCGCGCGGCGTGCGTGTGGTCGGCCAGCTCGCGCTGCACCCGGTCGGCATCGAGCCCGAGCTCGCTCGCGTACGCCACCAGGTCCTCGTCGGCGAGCGCCGCCTGCCGCTGATACAAGAGATCGTGCATCGGCCAGAACTTGCCCTGCGCCGCGGCCGCCTCCGCGACCTCGGCAGCGTGGGGGGCGTGGGGGTGCGCTTCGCCCAGCGGAAAGTGGCGGAACACGAAGCGGACCTTCGGCCCGAGCTCCCGTAACACCTGCTTCAGCTCGGGGTAGGCGGCGCCGCAGAACTCGCATTCGAAATCGCCGTATTCCACCAGCGTGACGCGCGCGTCCACGGGTCCCAGGACATGGTCACGCGGGCCGACGGGCGGCGTGAGCAGCGCTCGTGGCGGCGCCTTCATCGCTTCGCAGGCGCGAGCGGTCCCAGCGAGCGGGGCGGTCCGATGCGGCGGGCCTCGATCGTCTGGAAGTTCGTGGTCCACGTCCGGCCGTCGTCCGTGGAGCGGTCAGCGCTCCACGAGAACCGCTCCGGTCGGATGTCGTAGTAGCGGATCCGCCAGAGCGATGGATTCGGGCTCATCACGCCGAACTTCTGCTCGATATGCATTTCCGAGCCGACCCGCTGTCCCGTGCCGACGTTCTGCAGCCCCGTTCCCCCTTCGGTCGAGACCAGCTCCCAGCGATCGAGCACGGCGTTGTAGGCGCGCAGCGTCTTGGTCACGTAGTACGTCTGGCCGCTGTCGCCGACGACGCGGTACTCGTCCAGGACCTGCCCGTCGTCGAGACGCACCGCGCTCCAGAAACCTCGGATCGTCCCGTATTGGCGATTCACCGCGGTGAACTCCCAGTCGCCCAGCAGGTAGTCGAAGTCGGCGTGATGGGCGTCGTACGAAGCCCGAATCTGCTCGGCGGTTCGCCCGCCCGTGGCCTGCGCGGAGAGCGCTGGGGCGATGCTCGGGCCGAGCATGAATCCGGAACAGAGAAAGAGTGTGATGTGACGCATGGCCACTAAGGTGCACGACGTTCCCGACACGGGCAACATCCCGTCCTGCCATGACGGCAGGGCTATCTTCGAGGGTTCAAACCCTGTACTATCCCTGGTGCGGAACGACCTGACCCTCGCGCCCGACGACTTTCAGAGTCGCCTGCGTGTCCTCCTGGGCCTGCGAGGTGCGGTGCTCACGGACGACGAGTTGTCCCAGATGGCCGACTCCTACCCGCGCTGCGGGGGGAAGGGGCCGTGGGACGTGCGGCAGTACGTGGCCCGCGGCGGCGCGGGCGCTCGGGAATACCGCGTCGTCCGAGGGACGAGTGTTCAGGACGTGTACCGCAGCGCCGAGCGGCTCCGGGCGGACGCGGTGGGGACGGCGCTCAACGAGCTCGAGGCGGAGGAACGGTCGCCCGATTACCCCCCTCGCACACCGGTATAATACCGATGGCCAAAGAAGAAGCGATCGAGATCGACGGCATCGTCGAGAACGTGCTGCCCAACACGACGTTTCGCGTGCTGTTGACGAACGGCCACTACGTGCTCGCCACCATCGCGGGCAAGATGCGGCGGTTCCGCATTCGCGTGCTCGCGGGAGACCGCGTCACGCTCGCGGTGTCGCCCTACGACCTCACGCGCGGGCGCATCACGTTCCGCCACAAGTGAACCGCTCCCGGCGGGAGCTGGGGCGGGCCGGAATGGTGACGGACGGCGGTGCCCCTCGCTGCCCGGGATGTCACGAGCAGCTGCAGTTCGGCACCGACCGCCAGGGTCGCACCATCGAGTCGTGCAGCTGCGGCTATCGCGGATTCCTCGAGACGCGTGGCAGGGGCGCGGAGCCGCCGGCGGCCGCCCCGGTTCGACCTCACAAGGCGGGGTGACGGCGCAGCAAGTCGTCGACCTCCATCTGCCGCAGCACCATCCCGTGATAGGCGCCGCGGGCCGCCATCAGCTCCTCGTGGGTGCCGCGCTCGGTGACGCGTCCGTCGTCCATCAAGAGGATCATGTCGGCGCGGCGGATGGTCGAAAGGCGATGCGCGATCACGAACGTGGTGCGGCCGGCCAGGAGCGTGGCCATCGACGCCTGAATCAGCTGCTCACTTTCCGTGTCCAGGTTGCTGGTCGCCTCGTCGAGGATGAGGATCTGCGGTGACGCCAGAATCGCCCGCGCGATGGCCAGGCGCTGCTGCTGACCGCCCGACAGTTTGACGCCCCGCTCGCCGATCGATGTTTCGTACTGGTCGGGAAGTTTGACGATAAACTCGTGTGCATTGGCGCGCCGGGCGGCGTCTTCGATCTCGGCGTCCGTCGCGTCGCGGCGGCCGTAGGCGATGTTCTCCCGGACCGAGCCATCGAACAAGAACACGTCTTGCTGGACGATCGCCAGCAGGTCGCGATACGTCCGCAGGCGAAAGTCCCGGATGTCGCCGCCATTGAGGAGGATGCGTCCCCGGGTGGGGTCGTGAAACCGCGCCACCAGATCCGTGACCGTCGTCTTCCCGGCGCCGCTCTTGCCCACCAGGGCGACCACCGAGCCGCCGGGCACGGTGACGGCGAAGTCGCGCACCACCGGTTGGCCCTCGCGATAGGCGAACTCGACGTCCTCGAAGGTGATCTCGCGCACCACGCGCGGCGCGTCCCGCGCACCGGGCCGGTCCGGCTTGTCGTCGTCCATCGCCAGCACGTCGAACACCCGCTCCATCGCGGCGAGCGAGCGCTGCAATTCGGAGAATGAGTTGACGATCTGCCACACGGGACCGAGCAGCAGAAACGTGTACCATTGAAAGGCCATGATGTCACCGATCGAGGCGCCGCCGGTGATGTTCATGTACCCGCCGTACCAGACGATCACCACGTTCACGCCCGCCTGCATCAGGCCCCAGGACGTCCACAGCACCAGCTCGCGGCGATGCGCGAACAGCTCCTTGCGGAGCACCGTGTGCCGCCCGCGCATGTAGTTGAGCAGCTCCTGGAGCTCCCGCCGGAACGCCCGCACGATGCGAATCCCCGAGAACGTTTCGCCCACCCGGCCGTCGATGTGCTCCACGTCCCGCCGCAGCGAGCGGTAGATCGGCCGGATGCGCCGCGCCGCCGTGAAACTGATCAACATCGCCCCGGGAACCACGGCCATCGCCGTCAGCGCCAGCCGCCAGTTCAGGACCAGCAGCACCGTGACGGCGACGGCCAGACGGATGAGCGACACGAGCGGTGACACGAGCGCCATCTGCAGCAAGCCGGTCGTCGTTTCCACGTCGCCCGTCAAGCGGGACAGGATGCCGCCGGTCTTCATGTCCCACAGCGTGGAGAGCGGCAGGTGCAGCAGTCGCTCGAACAACGACCGGCGCAGCGACATCATGACGCGGACGTTCAGCAAGCGCTGGCGATAATCCCGCAGCGCGTCGATCACGTTGGAGAGGATCACCACGGCGACGAACGCCACACCCGCCAGCTGCAGCAGCGCGAGCCGGGACGCGGTGTCGAGCCCCGTTTTGAGCAGGACCCGATCGATGATGAACCGCATGAACAGCGGCTCGATCATCTGTAGGCCGGTGGTCAAGAGGGCGAGGGCGAGGAGCGCGATGGCGGCGGAGCGATACGGCCGCAGCCAGCGCAGGTACTCGCGCACGTAGGCTCGTCGCTCGCCGCGAGCCCCGCGCCGCAAGTCGCCTGGCTCTGCGGCGTCGTCGAGGCGCCGCCGCTTGTAGTCCTGGACGAAGCCGCGATAGCGCTGCCGCGAAGAGACGTTCACGAGCTCCAATCTGCCGCCCCTCGATGGGAGATAGCCAGCCGGGCTTGCGCGCCGCCTCGCCATGGGGGGATATAGGGGGCCACCGGAGGATGACCATGGTGGCTCTCTCGCCTCGACACGCCCTGTTGCTGCTCGCCCTGTCTGTCGCGACCCACGCCACGGCCGAGGCGCAAACCGCCGCCCCTGCCCCCACTCCCGCCCCAGCGGGCGCGGCGGTGGCGTGGACGATCAAGACGAAGGGTGACGTCCGCTGGCAGCAGGTCACGCCGGCCGGCGCGCTGCTCATCTCGACCGACGCCGAGCTCGCCGGAGTCGACATCGAGCGCGGTCAGGTCACGTGGGAGAAGCCGGAGCTCGGCGGCTTGCCGCCCGACAGCGTCCGCATCGTCGAGGGGTCGCTGCTCATGGAGGCGGCGCGCCCCGGATTGCTCATAGTCTTCGATCCGGTGACCGGCGCGGTCGTGTTCGATTCCCGTCGCTTGGGCCTCGCGCAAGTCGTCACCCGTCGCGTGCTGCCGCAGAGCGGCACGCTGCTGGTCCACGGGCGGCGCGCGGCCGGGCCTCCCGTGGTCGCGCTGTACGACCTCGCGACGGGCGACCAGCGCTGGGCCAACGAGGCGCTGTTCGAGCAGACCGAGGCCCCCAAAAAGGGACTGGGCGGGCTGATGCAGCGCCTGGTGACCGCGGCCTCTGAGGCCACGGCGCTGGAGGTGCTGCAGGCGGGGCCCGACATGATCGTCGTCCACACGCTGATGGGTCTGCGGGCGCTCGACGCGCGCACCGGAGCCGTGCGCTGGTCCGCCACGCTGCCCACCGCCCGCGTCGGTAATCCCGCGCGCCACGTGCGGCTGTTTCCGTCGCTCGACAAGAGCGACCGCATCTACGTGGGGTTCGACGACCGCCTCATGGCCTACCGCCTGGCCGACGGCCAGGCGCTCTGGGCCAAGCCCGCGACGATCGGCGGCTGGGTGCACGGCATCGTGCAGCACCCCAACGGGATCATCATTCTCCCGGAATCCCCGCCTGCCAATCAGGCGACGGGCAACGTGCGCATCGTGAACGGCGTGGTGCAGACGGGGCTGAACGTGGCCCGCTACGACGACGGCACGACCATCGCCGACAAGCCGCTGCGCATGCGGGGGACGGTGACGGACGCGCTGATCACCGGTGGCTCCGCCGTGCTCGCCGTCGACGCCGAGTCGCGCACCTTCGTGAACGTGCTGGACGTTGCCACCGCCACCGTGCGCCTGAAGAAGGACGTGAAGATCAAGGGCCAACTCGATTATGCCGAGCTGACGCCCGCGGGCCTGCTCTACATTTCGCGGCCCGACCCGGCGACGAACGCCGAGGTGAACATCATCGATCTCGGCACGGGCGAGCAGAAGTTCAAGGACGCGATCGAGAGCGGTAAGCCGTGGGGGGGGAATCCGGACGACTACAACGCCGCCGGCTACTCGCTGCATCATGTGGTCGAAGGCTCGACGCTCTATGTCTTTGCGAGCCACGATCACCGGCTGTACGCGGTCGATCGCACCGCGGGCAGCTACCGCGCGCTCGGCGGAGAGATCAAGCTGCAGGGCGGCGAGGATCCCACGGCGATGGAGCTGCGTGCCGCCGGGCTGGTCCTCATCTCGCCGCAGAACCTGGTCGTCGTGACGCGGGACGGGCAGGTGAAACAGCAGGTCTACAATCCCGCGCCGCAGCTGCCGGGGCTGCTGCGCGCGCTCTATCGCATCAACGCGGTGCGCGCCGGCCTGTACGGCGCGGCCGCCTCGGCCTACGGCGACGCGTTCGCCCAGGCGTCGCGCAATGCCTCGGACACGACCGCGCGCCGCATCACCGGGCAACTGGCGACGGCGTACTCGCAGGGCGGCGCCCAGCTGGCGGGTTATTCGCATCAGGCCGCGAGCCTCGCGTCCAAGCGCTTCAAGGCGTCGCTCAGCGTGCCCGGGTCGGTGTTCATGCTGACGCGCGCGCCCGAGGGGAACGGCAACGTGCTGCTGCAGATCGACAAGGACAGCGGGCAGCCGCGCTCCCGCGTCGATCTGGGCAAGGAGCGCGAGCCGGTGTACGCGGTGGACGACGTGGCCGGCATGTTGTTCCTCAAAACGACGGCGGGGACGCTGGTCGGCTACCGGCTCTGACGCGCGACGGCAGGCTGCTGTTCATCACGCGCTCCGTGCGCTTGTTCGCGTACGGGGCCCTCGCCGTAGTCCTGGTGGTCTATCTGACGAGCTCCGGCTTGAGCGCATCGCAGACCGGCCTGTTGCTGACGCTCACGCTGGTCGGCGACACCGCCGTGTCGCTGTACTTGACGACCCGGGCCGACCGGCTGGGACGGCGGCGCATGTTGATCGTCGGCGCGATCCTGATGGTGGCGGCCGGCGTGACGTTCGCCTGGACGCGCGACTTCCTGCTCCTGGTCGTGGCGGGGACGATCGGGGTCATCAGTCCCAGCGGGAACGAAGTCGGGCCGTTCCTGCCGATCGAGCAGGCCGCGCTGGCTCACGTGGTGCCCCCCGTCTCGCGCACCGCCGTGTTCGCCTGGTACACGCTCGCGGGTTCGCTCGCGACCGCCGCCGGGTCGCTGTGCGGCGGGGTACTGTCGCAGGCGCTGCAGCGGACGGCCGCGACACCGCTCGCGAGCTATCGCGTCGTCGTGCTGCTGTACGCCGCGTTGGGCGCCGTGTTGACCCTGTTGTTCATGCGGCTCTCCCCCGGGGCGGAAGTGGCCACGCTGGACGCGACGACGACTTCCTTCGGCATCGGCCGCTCGCGCGCCGTGGTGCTCCGCCTGTCGGGCCTGTTCGCCCTCGACGCGTTTGCCGGTGGGTTCGTCATCCAGAGCTTCGCGGCGTACTGGTTCTATCTCCGATTCGGCGTGAATCCCGCGACGCTCGGCATGATCTTCTTCTGGGCCAACGTGCTCGCCGGCGTTTCGGCGCTGCTCGCGTCGCGGCTCGCCGCGCGGTTTGGCCTCGTCAGGACCATGGTATTCACGCATCTGCCTTCGAACGTCTTGCTGATTCTCGTCCCGCTGATGCCGACTCTTCCCCTGTCCGTCCTGGTGCTGCTGGCGCGCTTCAGCATCAGCCAGATGGATGTGCCGACCCGGCAGTCCTACGTGATGGCCGTGGTCCGTCCCGACGAACGATCGGCCGCGGCTGGGATCACCGGCGTGGCCCGGACCACCGGCGCCGCCATCGCGCCGGTGTTTGCGGGCTGGATGTTTGCCCGACCGTCCCTCGTCAGCCTGCCGTTCTTCATCGCCGGTACGTTGAAAATTGTGTACGACCTGTTGCTGTACCGGGGATTTGTGTCCGCCCCGGAGCGCAGCGAGTAGCTGCCCCTTGACGCGGGGCTGCGGGGGCGGATATATGGTAACCATATATGGCGACCACCAAGACCACCGTCTACCTCACGGCGGCCGACTACCGGCGCCTCAAGGCGCTCGCCCGCGCCACGGACCGCACCGCGGCCGAGCTGGTGCGCGAAGCGGTGGCCGAGTACGCCCGTCGCCACGCGCCCGGCGCCCGCCCCAAGAGCCTCGGCGCGGGCCGGAGCGGCCGCGGCGATGTCGCCGAGCGCGCGGAGGAGCTGTTGCGCGGCCTCGGCCGCCGGCGGTGATCGTCGCCGACACCGGCGCCATCGTCGCGCTGGTCGACGCCGATGACCGGTCCCATCGAGCCCTGCGCGCGCACTTCGAGTCTGATCCGGACGCTTGGGTGCTCCCCTGGGCCATCCTGCCCGAGGTGGACTACCTCCTGGCCGAGCACGTGGGGTCGCCTGCCGGGGATGCGTTCCGTGCCGACCTGGCCGTGGGAGCCTATGCCGTGGAGTGGGGGGACGAGGCCGACCTGATTCGAGCCCACGCGCTCTGCACCCGTCATCGCGCGTTGCGGCTCGGTCTGGTGGACGGTGTCGTGATTAGCGTCGCGGAGCGCCTGCAGGCGGAGGCGATCGCGACGCTCGACCTGCGGCACTTCGGTGTGGTCCAGATCCGGGGGCGGCCCCGGCTGTTGCCGCGCGACCTCTAACCGCGGTCGTAGGCCTGCTGCAAGCCGTTGATGTCGAGCTTCTTCATCTGCATCATGGCCTGCATGACCCGGTTCGCCTTTTTCGGATCCTTGTCTCCCAAGAGCTTGCCGAGCACGGTGGGAACGACCTGCCACGAGACGCCGAACTTGTCCTTGAGCCAGCCGCACTGGTCTTTGGATCCACCGGCGGACAGCTTCTCCCACAGCTCGTCCACCTCCTGCTGTGTCTCGCAGTTCACGAACAGGGATATCGCCGGCGTGAATTGGAATTGCGGGCCGCCGTTCAGGGCGTAGAAGTCCTGCCCCTCGAGCTGGAAGGCGCAGCCCATCACCGCCCCCTTCGGCCCGGGTCCTGCGTCTCCGTACCGCGACACCCGCACGACTTTGGAGCGCTTGAAGACCGACACGTAGAAGTTCATCGCCTCTTCGGCGTTGCCGTTGAACCACAGGAACGGGACGATCTTCTGCATGGGCGCCTCCCTAGTCGCGCTGTCGCGGATGCCGGCGCAGCCCCGCCGTCGCCGCGTCGATGCGGCCGATGTACGCCCGTACCCCCTCCCCGGGAGCGCGTCGGGGGACGACGAAGTGACTATCGTCGGGGCGTGAGCTCTTCAGGTCGTCGACCATCAAGTCCCCGCCGTGCGCCTCCACCGCCGCCTCGAACCGCTCCACCGCCGACAGCAGGTCCACGAGCTCTTCGGGATGCTCGCCGCCCTTGACCGTGATCCCGCGGCTCCGCAGCCGGGCCGTCACCTCCGCCACCGCCGCGGCCCGCTCCGCGCGCTCCTCGGAGTCGTCCATGCCGATCCTCCTTCGCCTCAGTATTCCGCGAACATGTCGTCCGGATAACAATACAGCCACCGCTCCCCGGGCTCCTCGGAAGTCACGACGGGGTGCTTGGTCGCGTGGGCGTGCTTCGAGGCATGTTGGTTGGGCGAGCTGTCGCAGCACAGCGTCGCGCCGCATTGCTGGCAGGTGCGCAGATGCACCCACTGCGAGCCGATCTTCACGCACTCGGCGCACTCCCGGCGCTTGCCGTGTCGGACGGTGCTGATTGCCTCGAGATGAACGCAGCTTGCATCGGCCATCGAGAGCCTCGCTTATCGTGCAAGACAAGGTGCATTACCCGTCCAGGCCTCGCTAGGGCCACGGGCCGGGTATCTTGTTGTCAAGGTGAGCGTTCCACCATGTCCGCTGCAGCGCCCCTGAAACGTCCTAAGGTCGGAAGCCGGCTGGACGAGAACCGGAATGGGAGAAACCCCGAGAGGAGTTGCCATGAGCGAATTCGTTTACCTGTACCGCAGCACCAACGAGGCGAGTCGCGCCGCGATGGGATCGCCGGAGCAGATGCAGAAGAGCATGCAGACCTGGATGACCTGGATGAAGCAGCTGGCCGACAAGGGCCACATCAAGAACCCCGGTCATCCGCTCGAGCGGGCGGGCAAGCTGGTCAAGGGCAAGCAGCGCACCATCACCGACGGCCCGTACGCCGAGTCGAAGGACATCATCGGCGGCTACACCCTGGTCGAGGCGAAAGATCTCGCCGAAGCCGTGGAGCTCTCGAAGGGCTGTCCCATCCTGGAAGGCGGCGGCGTGGTGGAAGTCCGTCCCGTGCTGCCGACAGGCATGTGACGCAGCTGCACGAGCATCTGTTCCGGCGGGAAGCGGGGCGGTTGGTCGCCACGCTGACGCGCATCTTCGGGGTGGAGCACCTGGCGCTGGCAGAAGACGTCGTGCAGGACGCCTTCTGCCGCGCCCTCGAGGTGTGGCCGTTCCGCGGCGTGCCGGACGATCCATCCGCCTGGCTCATGGCCACGGCGAAGCATCGGGCGCTCGACGTGCTGCGGCGGGAGCGGACCGCGCGCACGCTCGCCCCGGAGGTCGCGCGAGCGCTCGAGACCGCCGAGCCGTTGTATACCGACGACGCCATCAAGGACGATCAGCTGCGCATGATGTTTTCCTGCTGCCACCCGCGACTGTCGGAAGCGGCGCAGGTGGCGCTCATGCTCCACATCCTGTGCGGGTTCAGCGTGGACGAGGTGGCCGGCGCGTTCGTGAGCACCCACGCCGGCGTGGAGAAGCGTCTCACGCGCGCCAAGCACGTCCTCGCCCAGTCGCAGCGGCTGTTCGAGATCGCGGACCCGGCGGACTTCGCCGCGCGGCTCCCGGCCGTGCAGCGCGCGCTCTATCTGCTCTTCAACGAAGGCTATCACGGCGCGTCACCCGAGGCGGCGGTGCGCGCGGAGCTGTGCCGCGAGGCGCTGCGGCTCACGGGCCTGCTGCTCGAGCATCCGGTGGCGGCCACGCCGGCCACGTACGCGCTCGCGGCGATGATGTGTCTACACGCGGCACGCCTGCCGGCGCGGCTCGACGCGGCGGGCCAGTTTCGCGTGCTCGCCGGGCAGGATCGCTCGCGCTGGGATCCCGAGCTGATGGCCGAAGGGCAACGACTGCTCGAGCGCTCCGCCGGCGGACCCGACCTCACCGAGTATCATCTCGAGGCCGCCATCGCGGCCGTGCACGCGTCCGCGCCGCGGCTCGAGGACACGAATTGGGCGCAGATTGTCTCGCTGTACGACATGCTGCTCGCCATTCGGCCGTCCCCGGTCGTGGCGCTCAATCGGGCCATCGCGCTCGCCCAGCGCGATGGTCCCGAGCCTGGGCTCGCGGCGATCGCCGCGATCGCCGACCGCGACCGGCTGGCCAACTATCCGTTCTACCACGCGGCGCTCGGCGAGTTGGAGCTGCGCCGCGGGCAGGGCGACGCGGCCCGCGGACACTTCGCGGCCGCGCTCGCCCTGGCGCGCAATGCCACGGAGCGGCAGTTTCTCGCGCAGCGCATGGAAGCGTGTTCAGGCGAGGGGTCGGCCCCAGCTCCTGCTCAGACCGTAACGCTTTAAGCGACCCCCACTTCGTCGGGCTCTACGCTTACCCGGGCGCTCCTCGCCAGCGCTCTCCCACTGTCGTATTGTTGGTACGCCAGGTCTCGGGCCACATGGCCGACCTTTCAGAGCGCGTGCGGGCGTCCCTCGCGGGCCGATACACGATCGAGCGTGAGCTCGGCCGCGGCGGGATGGCCACGGTCTACCTTGCCCGCGATCTGAGGCACGACCGCCCGGTCGCGCTCAAGGTGCTGCACTCGGAGCTTGCTGCGAGCGTGGGTGCAGAGCGATTCCTGCGTGAGATCCAGATCACGGCACACCTCACCCATCCCAACATTCTCCCGCTGCTCGATTCGGGGCGGGCTGACGAGTTCCTGTACTACGTCACGCCGTACGTCGAGGGGGAGTCGCTGCGCAGTCGGCTCAATCGGGAGAAGCAGTTGCCGGTGGACGAGGCGCTGCGCCTATCCAGGGAAGTAGCGGGTGCCCTCGACTACGCGCACCGGCACCAGATCGTCCATCGGGACATCAAGCCCGAGAACATTCTGCTGGAAGAGGGCCAAGCGGTCGTGGCCGACTTCGGCATCGCGCGGGCGCTACAGGCGGCCGAAGGCGGGCACCTGACCGAGACCGGATTGACACTGGGGACCGCCACATATATGAGTCCCGAACAGGCGACCGCCGACCAGCTGGACGGGCGGAGCGACATCTACAGCCTCGGCTGCGTGCTGTACGAGATGCTGGCGGGCGAACCGCCGTACAGCGGACCCACGGCCCAGGCGATCATCGCCAAGCGGTTCAGCGAGCCAATACCGCACGTTCGCACCTTGCGAGAGACGGTCTCCGAGGCGGTAGCGCAGGCTCTTCAGAAAGCCCTCGCCAGAGTGCCGGCGGACCGGTTCGCCAGCGCTGCTGAGATGGCGTCGGCGCTCGCAGGAGTCTCGCCTTCTCATGGCGTCCCGAGCGGGCGCTCTTGGCGGATGCCGTCCGTAGCGGCCGGCGCAGTCGTCGTGATCGCGGGGGCTGCCTGGATGATCTCGCGCGGCCACTCTGCACCCACCATGCCGGGCAACACCTTGGCCGTGCTCCCCTTCCGGGTCGCGGGTCCCGATTCCGCCGTGTGGCGTGAAGGACTCGTCGATCTCCTGTCGATCAACCTGGACGGCGCACCTGGAGTGCGAGTCATTGCTCCACGGACCGTTCTCAGCCGGTGGAACGCCGATGTGGGAAGGCGCGCCGACGTCGCCGATCAGGATGCCGCCTTGGGCGTGGCTCGTGCGGTCGGCGCGCGCTTTGCGCTCACGGGATCGCTCGTGGGCGGGAATCGCTCGGTACGGCTCAGCGCGGCGATCAGAGACCTGCAGCGCGGAACGGACCTCGGCACGGAGCAGGTCGAGGGCTCGGCGGACAGCGTCCCGGCGCTCGTCGACCGGTTGACCGTGTTGCTGTTGCGAGCCGGTCTCGGGCGCGACTCGGCCGCGCTGCCGGCATTCGACCTCGCACGACCCACCACCACCTCGCTCGTGGCCCTGAAGGCCTTCCTGGCCGGTGAGCGATTCTTCCGGCGGGCCCAGCCGCGTGAGGCCGAGGCGGAGTTCAAGCGCGCCGTGGCGGCCGATTCGACGTTCGCCCTCGCATGGTACCGCCTCTCCGCCGCGACGGGCTGGACGACTTCGCCGCACTCGCCCGAGCTCAGCGCGTTCGATTCCGCGGCGCTGCGGTTCGCCGATCGGCTCCCGGCACGGGAGGCGCTCGTACTCAGAGCCAGTGCTGCCCTCAATGAATGGCGCCCCGATGCGATCACGCTGCTGCAGGGCCTGGTGGCCCGGTATCCCGAGGATGCCGAGGGATGGTACCTGCTGGGGGACGCGTACTTCCATCTCGGGCATTTCTCGTTCCTGCCGCTCGACAGCATGGTGCAGCCGCTGCAACGGGCGATCGCGCTCGACTCGTCCTTCTCGCCGGCCTACCTCCACCTCGTGGAATACGCCTTCATGCAGGGCGACAGCGCCACCGCCCGGACTTTGATCGACCGGCTGCGCCGCATGACGCCGGAGAGCCCCAAGACCGTTGGGCTGACGCTCGCGTATGCGCTGAGTTGGGGAACAGCCCGCGAGCGCACTGCAGCGGAAGCCGTACTCGACACAGCGGAAACGCTCGCTCTGCTCACGGCCAAGCACGCAGTGAATTGGGCACCGGATCTGGCAGAGCCGACTCTTCGGGCGGCGCGAGCCCTGGTCGGGCAGAAGCGTCACCCAGCGGCCGATAGAGGTAACGCATATAGCGGAATCACGATCGTGTACGCCAATAAGGGTTGGATCGGTCGGGCGGACGCCGTGTGGGATAGCGCCATAGCTCTGATGGGGTGGCCGCCGCAGTGGAAGGACGGATTCTCGGTCCTGGGCGACCTTCAGGGATACCCGCACGCTGGCGTCGAGCAAGCGGCCGCGGCGTTGGGCGCAAGGTCGAGGCTTTGGCCATGGGAACGGACCGCGTTCGGCGTGTATGCGGCGAGCCGTGGGCGGTGGGAGGATTTTCGGCGCGCTGTGGCGGGCCTGGAGGGGGAGAGAGCGGGCCCGGATAAGGAGTGCGCGACCGGGTTAGCTCGCGGGCTGCGTCACTTCGCGGCAGCGAAGCGGGCCGGCGACCCTCGAGAGGCGGAGACAGCGTTTCGTCAAGCGGACGTCGCAGTTAGCTCGAGCGCATGCTACTGGGCCGATCGGTTGATCGCTGAAAACCTAATCCGTTATCAGGCGTTGCTTGCCTCCTTCTCAGCCGGGCACCTGGACCCTGCCGCTCGGTGGCTCAGCGGCATGAGCCCCGGCTCCGGGTGGCCCATCGAGGCGCCCCTGGAGTTCTGGCGTGGGCGAATCGCCGAGGCGCGCGGTGACCGCTCTGAGGCGCGACTCCATTACGAGCGTTTCGTCCGTTGGTGGTCCGACGCCGATCCCGAGCTGCGCCCGTGGTGGGAGGAAGGACGTGCCGCGCTGGC
>WNES01000156.1_pt1 | contig 36957 bp, 25 predicted proteins | sample 5399931 | NCBI WGS metagenome assembly WNES01 (sample SAMN13153332, study PRJNA577476) | soil metagenome | isolation source: 20 cm grassland meadow soil 2 days after 3rd rain plot 5 | place: USA:California | collected 2015-11-11
AGTTGCTGCGGAGTTCCCGTTCCAGATCGCGGAAGCTCCAGCCCTTCAGGTGCTTCATGACACAACAGCGCAGCACGCGATCGGGAGGGATGCCGGGTCGCCCGGTGCGCGCTGAGGCGGGGGAACGTGCCGCCAGACATTGCTGGACCAAATCAACCAAAGCGGGATCCTCCAAGAGTTGATCGACGGGATCGAGCAAATCGTCTTTGAGCAGTGCCGCTTGCAGGGCCAAGGGGGAATAGAAGAGCCAGGGTTGGTGGGAGGTAGAGTTGATCATAACGTACTCGATTATATCGAGTAATAAATACATTGTCAAGGGAAAAGATGAAATCACCGCACTTTTTCGGAGAAATTTGCGGGCAACGATAAGCGAACCAGCAGGTCTGCCACGCCGTTTCGTTAGCTACCGGCGTCAATCAAGGCCTCCGTTGGACCGGTTCCGAAGGGGAAGACTATGCAACCATTGCGCTGCTTCCGAATGCTACCCACGACGGGACCATGCTCGCTTTGCAAGGTCTTCAGCAGGAGGGGACAGAAGCAGCGGGCCGCTTCCTAGCCGATCAAGAGAACCGGCGCCAATTAAGAGTTGCCTTGGGACTATCGCCTTCGTCGGAGACTTTTCCGGAAAGCATTTGGTTTGAAGCCCTCATCCGCTCGCACAGTTGCGGGGGCACCGAATTCAACTACGCTCGTTACCGTTCGCCGAATTCGTTAATGTTTTGCGCGGTGTCTTTTCGGAGCAATTCCATCTTTCAGATTGGTATACTTCTTGAATTCCACCGCGTTCATGAGGAGTTTGCGGTTTGAGACACGCGCACGGAAAAGGCTTTGGAGCAATGAGGAGGCCTTGGCCAGTCCTCGCCTTTTTCCTTGCCGCTATTTTGTTCAGGTCTTTGAGCACGCAGGCGCAAGCGAACTTTGCCCCTCAGCTTGACCAGGCTCACGCGCTGGAAATGAAGGGTGATTATGGAGCGGCAGAGCGTATATATCTGCAAGCCCTTGAGCTTGCTCCCGGGAATCCAGAGGTTCTGAAACGCCTGGGCATCCTGGAACAGACAGAGGTGAAATTTCCCGAATCGATTGCACACTTTAAGCAAGTCCTTGCTCACGACCCACGATACTCCGGGGTGAATTTTTTCCTCGGTGTGTCTTACCTCGGTGAAAACGATTTCAACCAGGCCATCCAGAGCTTTGAAACGGAACTTGCGAGCGAGAACCCGCACCCGCGTTGCCGCTATTATCTGGGCTTGGCGCTTCAGTCCGCGGGCCGTGCAGAAGAGGCGATGTCACAATTTAATCGAGCCGTTGCAGAAAACCCTGATGACGCAGACGCTCTTTATCAGCTGGCTCGCATGTACAAAAATGCCTCGATCCAGGTAATCGACCGGCTCAAATCTCTGGATCCCGATGCTTTTCAGTTGCACGTGCTGATGGGAGAGTTCCATACCGAAGAAGAGCGCTATGCAGAAGCCATTAAGGAATACCAGACAGCGCTTGTTAAGCGCCCAGATGCTACGGGAATTCATTATGCAATTGGAGTTGCCTACTGGGTCCAACACCAGAAGGAGTCGGCAAAAAACGAGTTCCTGCTGGCCTTAAAGGAAAATCCTAACGACTCCTTGACCAATCTCTATTTGGGTGACATCGCGGTAGACGATCATCAATATTCAGAAGCGCTCGGATATTTGCGCGTGGCTGAGAAAGGGCAGCCAACTCTGCCGCAACTGCACGTTTTGCTCGGGAAATGTTACCGCGGTCAGGGCAACTTCCAAAAAGCGAAGCTCGAACTGATAGCAGCCATCGAGGCGGATTCACAAGCGCCTGAGCCCCATTACCTCCTGGCTCAGATTTACCGGGATCTTAAGGAGCCCGAACAAAGCGCGAAAGAGTTTGCAGAGTTTGAAAGGCTTGCAAAGCTGGAAAAGGATAAGTCTGCTCGCAACACGCCACAAAACTGAGTCTTGCCAATTTCAACTAAGTATGGCGGGGATGCGATCCTCATGAATATCTCGTCAAACAGACTAGGACTTTTCGCACTGTTTGCGCGTTGTCTGATTGCGGCGTGCGCCTTGATGGTTGTGGGTTCCATGCGGATGCCGGCGCAAACAGCATCCTCGCACGCGCGCCATCCGTCCGGGTGGGAGGAACACTTTGGCTCTGCGCAGGCGGCCGAAAAAAGCCAGGACTATAGCACCGCGGAGCGAGAGTACAAGGCCGTCCTAGCCCTCAAGCCCGATTTTGCCGAGGTCCACATGAATCTTGGCCTTGTCTATCAGCTTCAGGACCGCATTCCTGAGGCGATGACGGAGTTTCACCGCGCAATCACACTCAAGCCGGCATTGACTGGCGCAAACTTCTTCCTCGGAGTCGACTATTGCAGGAACGGAGACGCACAAAAGGCAATTCCGTACTTGAAGACAGCCGCACTAGCAGAACCAAATCGACCGGACATTTTTTCCTGGCTGGCCACGGCACAGGAGATGTTAGGCGAGATTCATGCCGAAATTGCATCCCTTCAGAAGGCTCTCGAGCTGCAGCCCGATAACGTGGATTCGCTTTACCTCTTGGGTCACGCATTCGAACAACTGGGAAAGCTTCAAGTCACGGCATTGCAAAAGATAGCCCCCGGTTCTGCACGGGCCGAACAATTGTTAGCGGAAAGCTACTCCTCAACGAATGAGTGGCCCACGACTGTCTTGCACTTCCAGAATGCGGTGGCGGCTTCTCCCAACACCCGCGGCGTGCACCTCGAGTTGGGCGAAGTGCTTTTGCGACAAGGCAAGGTGAAGCGGGCCGCCGATGAATTTGAGGAAGAACTGAGGCTCTACCCCTACAGCCTTCGAGCAGTTGTACGTCGCGCGGAAGTGAAACTCATTCAAGGTGACCTGGCGGGATCGCTACAGGATTGGGATCGAGCCCTGAACACCGATGCACGGCAGGCGGAGAGAATTCTTGGGCTCCAGGAAGCTGGTTTAGGAGATGCCGTGTTTGATCAACTTCCGGAGGATGTACGGAAAAACCTGGAGAAAGTTTCTCTGGACTTAGAAAATCGTCACACTCGTGCCGCACATTTTGTACTCGCTTTCCTCGCCGCTCAGAATGGCGATACCGAAAAGGTTGCTGCTGAATTCGCCCAGGCAAATCTCACCGCCACAAATACGGACGGCCAGAGCGTTTGCTTGCCGGATAAGCTCCGCGAAATGCTTGAGAAAGAGCAATATTCCAATGTCAAAACTTGTGCAACTCAAGTCTTGGAGACCGCCTCGCCGGCTGACTTTCGGCTTCAGATAGCCAGCGCATTATTCGAGATAGGGGCTTGCGAAGGCGCCCTCGATGTTCTTTCGAAACTGGAGATACCGGACAGAAATTCCTCCGAAGCAGCCTACTTGCGGGCGCGATGCTACGAGAGGCTGGCCACCGCTGCATATTTGAAGCTATATCAGGTAGATGCCAATTCTTACCGCATGCATCAACTCCTCGGTGACTTGGCTGCCGCCAAGAATGAGGATGGCAATGCCATCGAAGAGTACCGCGCGGCCATTGCTCTGAAGCCTTCACTCCCCAACTTGCATTACAGCCTGGGGCATGTGTTTTGGAAGGATGTCAAGGTGAAAGAGGCTCGTGAGGAATTTGAGATCGAACTGAGAATTAATTCCCGACATCCTGGGGCGCTTAACGAACTCGGTGATACCTACCTTCTCGACCATCAGCCTGAGAAGGCCCTCACCTATCTAACGCAAGCAAGTGCTCTAGAACCCCATAATCCAGACTTCCATCGCGACGTAGGAACAGCTTGGTCCGAACTGCACCAATACGAAAAGGCAGCAGCGGAATTCCGCATCGCTCTCGCGAGTGACCATGATGGCTCCGTTCATTACAAACTCGCCCGCGCCTATCAGGCGATGGGGGAAAAAGAAAAGGCCGCTCGCGAATTTGAAGTGTCCATCGCTTTGAACAGGGAGTCCCACAGCAAGCTCGAAAAGCAAACGGAGCGGCTGGGCCAAATCGAAAAATGGGCTCGTGAGTGAAAAGCACAACTAAGAATGATTGGATACATTGAAGGTATTTTCCTCTGTCTCAGTTCGGACAGACTTAAGGATCAGGGTTGGCTTCGGCGCCTGATGTTTGCCCCCGTTTGCGCCGCTTTATCCGCTTTCATTGTGTCTCTCTGTTTTACCTTAAGTCTGACGCCCGCTTATTCTCAAACTCCCCCCGCTTCCTCAATCTCTCAAGAAGACTCAGTTCTCAAAGGTTTGAACGCTTTGAAACAGCACCGCCTGGACGAAGCGCTTGACGCCTTCACCGCAGCAGAACAGCGCTATCCGAGTGATGCAAATGTGCGCAATTTCCGGGGAATTGTTCTCGCCCAACTCGGCAGAAACGAGGAAGCTGCGGCAGAGTACCAAGAAGCGATACGCTTGGAGCCGAAAAACAAGGATGCTTACCGAAATCTGGGATTTCTGCGTTGGACGGAGCGCCGGTACGGCGAAGCTCGAGAAGCTTTGACACGCGCGGTCAGCCTGTTCCCGGATGATTCTTTCGCGCATTACTATCTCGGGCGTGTACAGCTAGACACACAGCAATTCACGGAGGCCCTTCGAGAACTAAAGCTACCTGGCGTGTCATGGCCCGCCGATCCGGACTTCTTGATCCAGGTCGCAACAGGATACGAAGCGATTGGAAAGCGAGCAGACGCGTGCGAACCACTAAATGAATTACTGAAGCTTCCCCTCGATGACACCCAATCCGCGCGTGTCGCCTCCCTTCTTCTGAATGTTCAACAGAATGAAAAAGCCATCGAACTTCTCACAAAGTCAAGCACACGACAGCTCGCCGGCTCGGGATCTTGGGTGCAATTCGACCTTGCTTTGGCTTATCTTCTATCCGGGAGGGCGGAACAGGCCGTCGAGCAAGGCAACTCCCACCTTGAACTGCTGCGCAAAACCAAGGCGAAGCCTAATGAGATGGCTCCCGCGTGGTCTCTGGTAGGCCTGGCGTATGCCCGGCTTGGACACGGCACCCTCGCAGTTGAAGCGCTACGGCAGGCGGCAACACTGGATCCCCACCGAGAAGAAGGCTGGCTGAATCTGACTCGTGAGTTGATGGAACTGGGCCGCTACGCTGAGGCGATTTCAGCAGCAGAAAAAGGTATTGCGGCAAACCCCAATTCATACGTATTGCAGCTCCGTCTTGGAGCCGCGAGTCTGGCGGCGGGGCAGTACCATGACGCGGAGAGAGTGTTTCGCTCTCTGGCCGACGCTGGTGATCCCCTGCCCACTAGTTACATAGGGCTGGCGCAGGTGTTGCTCCGTGAGGGTCGAGCAGAAGATGCCGTCAGTGAGCTTTCTGCCGCACGAGAGAGAATCGGCTCAAATTTCTTGATCAATTATTTCTTGGGTCTGTCTCTCGATCGCGCAGCAAAGCGCACTGAAGCAATCACTGCCTTCCAAGAAGCGCTGCGCCTGAATCCGGATAGCTCCGAAGCGAACTTAGGCCTCGGAAAAAGCACGTTGGCTGTTGGGCGGATCGGCGAAGCGATTGCCGCACTCAGAGAGGCGGTCCGACTGGCTCCGGGAAATGCCCAGGCGCAGCGGCTGCTCAGTCAAGCATACCGACGGATCGGCGATACAAAGAACGCCGCAAAGTACGCCGAGACATCTGCTGAGACTTCCTCGGTCCCCGAAACGGATCTGCTCGGCGACTTCTTGTTACCTGCTTGGCGCATGCCGGAGCAAAGCAAAAGGGAGTAGCTCTTGGTTTAACCAGCTCACGCCGAAATCGAAGAGAAGTGTGCGGCTCATCCCTCTCAGTGGCCAGGCGAGCGAGACTCTTGCAAGGCTTCGCACGAACAGCGTTCAGCCAGACGAACTCGTCTTTCATAGAGAAGCGGGTCAACCGTTGAAGCGACACAATCTCTTGTGGCGTCAGTTGAGGCCGGCGTGCAAAAAAGTTGGGATGCACGGGATCACATGGCATTCACTGTGGCCAGGTGGAGGAAACCGCGAAAACGTGTGATCTTCATTCTCTGTGGTGCGGCGGGTTTAAGAATCGGAGAGGCGCTGGGCATCGAAATCGATAAGCACATCTCCGCCGACTTCTTGACGCTCCACGTCCAACAAAAGGTTCGTCGTGGGTAGATCGAACAGCGGCTCAAGACAGTGAATGCGTATCGTCAGGTCGATCTTCACCCGGCGATTGCCGCACTGCTCAGACAGTTCGTTGGCAACCGCAAAGCTGGACTCCTCTTCTGCACGCGAATTAGGAAGCCGCTTTCGGTTTTGCACGGTGTTCGGGGCTTGTTGTTCCCTTGCTGTTCCCCGATTCGGAACGAAACGGACGGCTCAGTCGATAAAGTCGATGACGGCCCCTTCGCGCCGGTCCAGGAACCCGGCGAAATGGCCAAAGTTTGGCGATGTCACGTTGTTGTACACCGCGTTAAAATTGCCGTGATTCGTCACGTTCAGCGAGTAGAAACCAAGCCGCACGTGATGCCCCTTGCCCTTCCCATGCTCCGAGCCAAGAAAAGGAATTCGGAACTGGCGATAGACTTTCACATCCAGTGTGAAAAATGAAGCAAAGCGCTGCCCGTTTGGCGTCCCCACATAATTTTGCAGCGTATCGATATTGGAGTAGGTATAGCCGGAGTGTAGATCTGCGATGGGACTGAACTTGAGGTTTTTCGGCAGAGAAAAAATCCCCCAGGTCACAACCCGGTTGGGCACATCGTAAGGCAGGATGCCATACACATTTGGCCGAATGACCGGCTGTTCGAAAGGAATGAGCACAGCAGAAAGATTATTCAAATCTCCGCGTGTACGGCTCCGGATGTAGGAGACATTTATCTCATCGGTTCGATGAAAGATGAAACGCGCGGTACCTTCCAGCTCGCGATAATGCGAAGAGCCCATGTTCGTAAGAGCCAAAAAGGATTGCCCACCGGCCGCAGCGGTGAACGGATTCACTGCAAAGAGGTACGTCGTGTGGCTATCGATGTAACCGACGCGCAAAAGCCAGTTTTTCCGCAACTCTTGTTCCATCGCGACATTCCATGTGAGGTTGCGTGGTGTCGTGTTCAGCTGGCTTGGCAAACTGCTGGCTGTCAGAGGGTGCGATCCGCCAACATAGACATTGGTGTAGGTCACGGGGAGCCCACTCTGCAAGCCCGCTGTATCGAACGGCGTAATCACTTGAGTCGGGTTGGCTGCGAAGTCTCCGGCAAGAAGCGGCAGCAAACTGTAGAACAAGCCAACGCCCGTCCGAATTACGGTCTTGCCCTCATTGCCTGGGGAATAAGCCACACCGGCGCGCGGAGCCACCGCCGCGGACCAGCCATTTGTTTCGCTCGACAAACGGGTCCCCAGATCTAGGGCCCAGTGGGAGTCCAGAACCCAATGATCCTGGACGAACTCGGCCACTGCCGAGTCCGACGCGTTCTGCATGGTCCCTGGAAGAAACGTAATCTCCTCCGCCAGAGTCCCGTCCCGACGAAGTATCTGCACTGGATGCGAACTGCTGACTCCTACGTATGACCGATGATCGATATCCCCGCCCGCGCGGAGCTCGTGGTGGCCGAGCCAATGTTTCTCTACGAATTGGTACGCGGAGACCACTTGAAGTTCCTTGCCCCTGCGTGACCATTGATTGAAAAAATCCCCGCCCCATCCTTCCGGTGTGATTAGCATGTCCGCAGGCCCTTGACCATGCGCATTGCTGTCAAACCGTGTGTACTGCGCAACGGTGCTGAAGATTGCGCCGGAGCTAAACTGGTACCGATCCGTTAGACCCACCGTCACGCCCTTTTGGTTCAGGTCGTTCGAAGCAGGCTGAGGAACGAGAGCATTGATATCCGCATGCTGGACCCGCAGCGGGTATGCGTTCACCGTTAGGGTTACCACGTGTGTCTTGGACAGGATCGCTTCGAGCGTCGAAAATGTGCTAAACCCCTGCTTCTTGCTGATGTCAAAAGGCCAGGGTAAGCCTCGCACCGTTCGCTTTTTCATGTCGTACTGGAAAATCTCCGAAAAGAGCAGTTTGTGTTTGAGCAGTGGTGCGCTGAAGTCGAACCCCGGGGTCGCCTCCTGGAGTCCGATCATGCTCCCGTTCTTCCCGAGTACCGAAGGAATAAAACTCTTTAGTCTGTAGCTCCACCCATCGTCCGGTGGTTTGGTTTCAAGCTGAGTTAACCCGCCGGAAAAGCTTCCCAGGCCAGCGTTATAAGGTGTCTTGTAAACGGCGAAGGATTGTACGGCATCGGTTGGCACAGGCACCGCGAAGCTCCCGGTCACTGGATCGGTGGTCCTGGCGGAATTGACGAGCAATAAGCTCTGATTCTCGTCCGCGCCTTTGAAGTTCAACTTTCCATCCTGCGTTTTCACCACTCCGGGGGTCACCGGAAGGACTTCTCGGATCTTTTCCTGCGCCGTTGGAAGCGAAATCAACTGACGCTGCGTAAGTTCCACGCTCGGGGCCGTTATGTCCTCGGTCGCGATGGACTGAGTCTCTTCGCTGACCTCAACCCTTTCCGTGACGGTCTGGAGCTCGACCCGGATGTCCACGACGGCCGCCTCTCCGGCATGGAGGCTAAGGAACTTGGTAAAGGGCTTGAATCCCGGTTGACTTATGGAAATCGTATAGGTTCCAGGCTTCAGGTTCTTGAACTCGTAGTGCCCGGCATCATCCGTGTCGGCGATCAGAGGGCTGCCGTCGGGAGGCTCCGTGGTCAGCCTTAGGGAAATCCCTGCTAGCCCGCTCGAGGGGTCGTCCTGCGTCGTGGTGAGGGTCCCGTGGATAGATCCCAGAGGCACCTTCTCGCTGTCGGACTTGGTTGCCTGCCCATGGGCCGGGAACGTTGCGAGCATGAACACAGACGCGGCCGCCACTTGCCACAAGAAGATGTTCAAAGGCGCGATTTGGCGAACTACTGATCGGACTAAAGTCATGTGCTTGTCTAGCCAAAAGGCTAATTCCCAATTGTCTCGTGAGTAGTGCCATCCGATTCACTACTATCGCAGGCGCCCTTGTCCAGCCAGTGAACATGCCCGTCTTCGCCAATTTCAATCCCTGAGTGAGGTGGCCCAGCAAGATTGGGGTGCGGGTCTCTGGCGAATCCAGAGGCTGTCTTTCATGTGGCCCAGGAAAGTCAGCCAGGAAGGATCATCGGAGTTCTGCCCGCCCGGCAGTGCTGGGCGAGAATCCTTCGAACCACGTCTTTGTCGATTTGGATGTGGAACGCCAAGAACTATTTTCGAGAACGCCACGTCCGATATGCCGCCAATTGAAAAAGTGTCATCAATTTAGTGCTCGGAGTACAATACATAGCCATCGAGTAGACGAAACTCTTCCGAATGCTCGTTATGCTTTCCGCTCTCTTCACCGCGTGGGCTATAACACTCGCATCTAGCGAGTTGTTTATGGTAATCGTCAGGAGCCGAGAAATTGGCATACTCGTCAAAAAGCAGAACCGACCATGGACAGAGCCAAGTCTCTCGGGGTCTGCTCCGTTCACTTGGTTTGGAATTGAGTGCGAGTTCTCAGCGCCGTAAAGCCCGTCGGGCTGGATATCGTCATGAACAAACCTAATCGCAGCAAATATTACGACTCGAACCACAATTCTTCCCTTCTCAATCTTCCAGTGATGCGTGCCGCTTACTCGGACCGCACTGCCTGGCTCATGGCGCGCTGTTCCGAATTGGCATATGTCGAGTTTGAAGCTGGCCAGGAGCAGCAGCTCCGAGATTCTCTCAAGGAACTGGGCCTCGAGTTCGTGCGCGGATTCAGTCGCGACGCCACGTGCGCCTGTCTCGCTCGCAATGACCGCTTCGCTGTCCTGGCTTTCCGCGGGACCACGCAGGACTACCGCAATATCCTCACCGATATGGACATTCGCTTTTACCGCGATAAATCCGGCGCGAGAATCTCCGATGGATTCAGCAAAGCCTACGCTCTCGTGCAAGACGATATCGCCGCAGCCGTCGGCGCGCTCGCCGTCTCCCTGCCGCTCTACATAACCGGTCACAGCCTTGGCGGCGCTCTTGCCGTCATTGCCTCCACTCGCATTCAACCGTCGGACCGCATCGCCGCTTGCTATACCTACGGCTGCCCTCGCGTCGGCACCGGTGAATTTGCTAGCCAGCTCTGGAAAGTCCCTGTCTATCGACAGGTCCATTCCTCGGACATTGTGCCCCGCGTGCCTTTTGGGTTTGGCTACCGGCAGGCCGGCGACTTGCGCTACATCGAGCGTTCAGGAGCCTTGATCGAGGATCCCAACTCCATCGGTCTGTTCTTTTCTTTTGTCTTGAGCCTTGTCACCAACTTCAAAAGGGTGTTTGAAAATCATCGTATCGCCGGCTACGTCGCAAGTCTCCAGGACTGGGCGCTCTATCGCCTCAAGCTGGATAAAGACATGCAGGCCGCGTATGCCGCGGCTCACGGGTCCGCTCCCGCCAAGACGCTTTCCTCCTCCGGCAGCGTTGCGCACTGATTCATCGCATTTTACGTGGATTCCTGCCGCGGGGCCGCGCACGGCGTCTTCCCACGGAGTGCCTGAAGGAACTAGCTGGGGATTTACCCATACGCATTTCTTCATCTTTTCGGCGTCCAGAATTTCGCCCCATCTAGCTTTTCCAGTTCATACGAGATGCGTCACTGCGAAAACTCTGGAGGAGACTAAAGTTCGGTCGGCCTGTGGGTGGCGAATTGTCACGGGCCAATTTACTGGTAATCAGACTGTGAAAGTGAACTGGGTCTCATATTCGGAACGCATTCGGTTGCAGTGACACGGTCAGATCCGCGAAGGACGTTGCGATGCAAGAACACCGAATGATTTCTTGGAGGTTTTACCGAGGTCGACCGGATGCCGCAGCGAAGCCGCGAGTCTTTGGAGAATCATGCAGCGATGGGTGTCTGATATAAGGATCGACAATGAGGTTGCCATCGAAACGAGCGGAGATTGGCGACTGGTGGGGCCACAGCCGTATCCGGCGTTCGCCCTTGCCGTGCCGTATGCCTGCGATGGTTGTTGAAGTAGGTCCTGAAATCAAGCAGCTTGTTTTCGAGATCTGCCGTCGTCCAGAAGTCATCATTCGCGTGTGCGCGGCGCTTAGTATCCGGCGGTGATGTAGTTGACGAACTCAGGATTGTCGTGAAAAAGCAAAGGGAAAGAGCTTTCTGAGAAGTAGATCCACGCATGGATGTCCCACTTATCAGTGTCGCGAAAACCGCGTTCCCAGAGGGCTGCATGGAAAACCTCATGCTCGAGAGCCCGGACATTCTCGAAGCGGTCGTTGCTCCACGCGAGGGAAATTGTCTTTCTTTCGTAGTCAGTCACACCCTCGCCATGGGAGTCCCCAAACGCTGTCGTCGCTCCGTGATACAAAACGCTATAGGTCACGCAAGGGCGGTCTTTGATTCCGCATATCAGAATAGAGCGAGGAGGTGGGGTATAGGTCCTCGGTGCCTTGCTCATAGGTCGTCCATAAATGATAAGAGCCGAGAACCAAGAGGACAGCAGCCATCGATGCGAAACCAAGGGACTTCTTCATCGGAAACGACCCACACTGTGTTATTAGAATCAAGAATAATCGGGCTTGGAGCTGTTAGATTTGACAGAGAGCAACCTCCTAAAGGAAAACACAGTAATTAGATGGCCTACCAAGTCCTTTGAGGCACTTGCCCGCCTAGCGGCCACGTTCACGAAATCCCCTTTTTATTTGCCGGCCTGGTAAGTTCGGCGAACCAGACATCAAGTCCGTACTAAAACTATGTGAAACTTCGCGACTTCAGCCACCGTCCAATTGCTCACCCTCGCCCGTGGGTTGAGTCAAAATAGACAACCTACCCCCGGGAGGTTCCAAATGCTGGCACGTAGCCTCTGCAAAACGCTTTTTGTGTTCCTAGTCCCTGCTTTCGCCGCCGCAGGGCAGCAGGCGCCTGCGCCGCGCGTCGTGGACCTAACAGCTCCCGACGGGTTGAAGCTCAAGGGGACATTTTCGGCCACGGCTGCGTCGGGCCCCGGCGTGCTTCTGCTGCACCAGTGCAACCGTCAGCGCAAGGTGTGGGACGATCTTGCGAGGCGCATGACGGCGGCCGGTATGAACGTAATGACGGTGGACCTGCGCGGCTACGGCGATTCGGAAGGCACGCCCATCGACAAGCTCGCGCCGGAAGAGATCAACGTGGTGTTCAACGAGAAGATGCCACTGGACGTTGAAACCGCTTACAAATTTCTGGTCGCGCAACCAACGGTCTCTGCAGGCATTCTCGTCGTGGGCGGGGCCAGCTGCGGCGTCAACCAATCCGTGCATCTGGCGATGAAGCACCCCGAAATCAAGGCGCTGGTACTGCTCTCGGAAATCACCGACATTGACGGACGCAATTTTCTGCGCGCGCATCCGTCGCTGCCACTCTTCCTCGCCACCGCCGACGACGACGCCGATCCCGGCGTCTCCGATCTGATGCAATGGCTTTCCACGTTTTCGACTAATCCGCACACGAGATTTGTGCGCTACAAGACCGGCGGGCACGGCGTGGAGATCTTCGCCGTGCACCCGGAGCTTCCGGCGACGATTGTGGATTGGGTCACGGTCGCAGTGCGTTCGCCCAAGGCCGCCCCGGCGAAAGGTTCGCCGAACGCCTCGCCGGAGACCCAATTTCTCGACGCGCTCGACCAGCCCGGCGCCGCGGCCAACGCCGCGCAGCTCTACGCCGAAGCCTCTGGCAAAAATCCGATTGGCGCTGTGGTTCCCGAGGTGGTCCTCAACCGCATCGGCTATGAGCATCTTCAGAACGGCGACAAAAAAGGCGCGATCGCCATTCTCAGGCTCAACGCCAGTCTGTACCCCAATTCACCTAATGTTTACGACAGCCTCGGCGACGCGTACCTTGCCGACGGGCAGAACGACTTGGCGCGGCGGAATGCGCAGAAGGCCATTGAGCTGTTGGCGCACGACACCACCGATCCGGAAGATCGACGCAAGGCGATCCGCGAGAGCGCGGAGCAGAAGCTGAAGCAGCTCAGCCAGCCTCGTTAAAAGCGAAGCTGGCACCTTCCGGACCTGCAGTAAGGGGAAACTAGGCCACAACGCGTGCGATAACTCTGGTAAGTTCCCTGCCAAAATCGAACTTCAGCGGTTACCCGGCTAATCGGGACGTTGGCTGACTGTCAGATCTGGACCGACACTTTGGCTCTTCTCTTCGCGTCTTTTGCATGTCAGGGCTATCTGAGATACTTCGACAAGAACTCCTGCAGGTCCCCTTCCCAAATCTTCCAACCTTCCTTTCCAAAAATCATGTGCCCGGGCGGAACCCCTCCGGCATCCCGGGGCGCGAAGGCTGGGTACACAATGAGCTTCGCGGTCGCCCCGTGCTCTTCCGCTTCATGCACCACAGTTTTCACGGACTCGGTCGTGCGATCGTTCTTCGCAACCATTCCTTGCAGCGGAATTCGAATCTTCGCCGCTGCTTCTTTCAGTGCTTGCTGCATCGCATGACTTTGGTCCCATGTGAGCGCCCCGCCTGCCTGATCCACTACCACGCGAAACGCCGAAGACCGGCTCGCCGCAAGCACGCTGACAATCCCCCCGATCGACCAGCCCATCACAGCCACGCGCTTCGTGTCCGCGTATGGCAGCGCCTTGAGGAACTCCACCACCGCCAGCACATCGTCGGTTTCTTCTTGCACACGCGCCACGAATCGTGGCCCACGATCTTCTCCGATCGCTTCGCCAAAGGTCGGGCCATCCGCCTTACCGTAGCCGCGCCGCTCCGGCACTATCACGACGTAACCCCTGTGCGTCAGCATCTCCCCCACATAAACAAACGGCCGCTCTTCTCGTTCGTGCCCCCCTCGCGACCCGTGGTTGTAAATCACCACTGGAAACGGTCCCGTGCCCTCCGGCTTGTAAACGTACGCCTCAATCTTGAATTTTCCGCTCGGATAAAACGTCGTCTCGTAGCTCCGCGGCTGTCCGTTTGTCTGCCCGCCCGCGACGAAGACGCCGCAAACAATTACCCGAGCCGCAAATCTTGAAAGCCGCAGTACGAACACCCGCATGATTGATCCCTTCCTGTCAACGTCCACCGACAAACCTGAGACGATATCAGGAATGGAAATAACACGAATGCGTACTAGACGCCCCGGCAAGCGCTTACCTTCAAATCATTCCAGAGCCTCCGTAAACTTGATCGTCGAACCCGGATTGTACATGCTCTTGAGGTTTCAGAAAGCAGCCGTGGGAGGAAATTATGAGACCCGAAACCAAGCTTTTCAATGCGTTTGGATTTTTGACCACACGGGGTTTTGGCTAGCGGAGCTCGTTGGCACTGCGCCTCACTATACGGTAAAAGCCGCGGTGCGGATTCTGTTCGTCACCTCATTGAGACTTCCCGAAGAAACCGCAGGGCTTCGCCCTGCGCTACGGGTCATTACTGCCGGCGCTGTGATTTGCGCTGGTTCGCAGGCGGCGGATCGTCCGGGTCATCGCCCGAGTTCACACTTGAAAATGCCGAACGCAACACGTCATTGGCGAAGAAATTTTTTCCGTCCATCGGCACCATCATGATCTGCAACTTGTCCGAGAGCCGCTCGGCAATGATCTTCTGAATGAGCATGGGGTTTTGCTTCAGCACGGCTGCCTCGTACTTCATGCGTTCGGCATCGGCCGCAGACGTCACGCGAATGCGGTTTGCTTCCGCGTCAGCAAGATTCTTTTGTCGCTCGACTTCCGCTTTACTGTCGATGATTTTGGCTTGCGCGGCCGCTTCGGCATTTTCAATGGTCGCTTCCTTGCGGGCCTGCGCCTCAAGCTTGGTCTGCTCGATCTGCTTCTGTTTCAACGGCAGCGTGTACTGCATGGCGTCCGATTCCGCTTTGGCTTGCAAGACACGCACCTGCGCTTGAGCTTCGGCCTGCTTGACGTCGCGCGACTTCTGCGCTTCAGCTTCCAGCTCCGCGATTTTTACCTGTTTCTCCTTGATTTCCTGTTCCGTGCCAAGACGCTCGTTCTCTTGTTCCTTCAGCAACAGTCCTTCCAACCCTTTGGCATATTCCTCAGGGAGTTGGAGGTCGCGAAGAAGCACATCGCGAACCAGGATGCCGTCACTTGCGAGCCGCGAGGTGATGGCTTCGGCCGCTTTGGTGCGCAGCTCTTCGCGCTTGGTGGCGAAGATTTCCCGGGTCATGTAATTCGGAGCAAGTTGGCGATAGATGCTAGAAACAACCGGAGCGACCACTTGTTCACCCACGGCTTGCGGCAAATTCGTGTGGATGGAATCCAGGCGCTTGGGATCCAGACGATACCGCACGGAAACGGCCAACCCGATGTTCAACCCTTCGCGTGCCTGCACGTTCAGGACGTCACCCTTGAGCTTGGGATTTTCGGAGGCCAGAGTAGTGTAAACCTGTTCGCGCGTATCGTAGATTGCGACGGAATCGACCAGGGGCGTAATCAGGTGCACGCCGGGGTACAGCGTACCGGGCCGCGCCCCCGAAATCTGGCTGATGCGGACGCCTGCCGCTCCATCGGGAATCACCACGATCGTCTCGGTAATAAGGATCGCCAGTGCCCCCGCGGCTGCAAGCTGCAGCGCCAGCCGCGCTCGCGCTGGCCGAAAAAGGCGGCCAGCCAGCGGCCCCACCTCCGCGGCCGCGTCTCCACCTCCTCTGCCGCCCAGCAATCGGCGAAGCTGCGTAGCGAGGAAGACGTCATATGCAACCAAGGCCCCGGCACTACCAAAGAGACCCACTCCCAGAATCATCAAGAGGTATTTCAAAGCTAGCATCGAGTTACTCCCTTCCGTTTCATTCCCGGCGTTCTTAATGCACTGCGGCGGAGTGGTGACCGGCTACGCCGCCGCTTGCTGTGGGCCGGGGAATCTGCGAGCACAGGCTTGGGTTATTCCGTGCCCGTGCTCCAAGCACGTTCTAGCGATTGGCGGCGTAGGCGCGCGCCAGCTGCGCCGTGCCGCGCGCGAGGTCCGTGCGCGGAGCAAGATCGCGGGCGGTGGCGGGCTGCATTAGCAGGAAGGCGATGCGAAGGGAAACCCAAGAAAAAACGGCTGCCACGGCGACGGCAAATACCGTGGCGGTGGCAAGTTCAATGAAATTCAGCATGGCGATCATGGCGTGCCTCCTGTGAGACGCGGAGGGAAAAGGCACATCCAAGGCCACCAACCTATCTCATTGAAAATAAGCTGGTTAACTCAGAGAAGCCTGGAGAAACCGTGTCCAGGAGGACACGTTGTGGTCGGGAAAGCCCGAGATTAGGGGAGAAGTCGCAAGCCAATCAAAGCAAGGCCAACAGACTCTCAAAAACTTTGGAAGTGGGCATGGCACGAAGCTCATCGGGACTACCGGCCAGCTTCAGGGCGGTCTCAGCTGAAATGCGACCCAAATTGCCGGTAGCTTTCGAATTGCGATTCATCAAACCATTGGTTTGCCGTGGATTGGTGCGGGAAAACAGGGTGAAGCGTGCGGTAATTCTGGACGTCGGCGGGATCGCGGCCATCCTGCCATGCGTTCAGGCCTGTACGCCCCTCGGCCGGCAGAATTCACTCGTAGTGCAACGCCACGATGGGATCCACATGCGTGGCGCGACGGGCGGGAATCCAGCAAGCCGCAAGGGCCATGGCCATCAGCAATGCCGCAACTCCGGCTATCGTTCCCGGATCATGCGTGCCCACTCCAAACAGCAATCCTCGAATCAACGGCGTCAGCGCCAGTGTGCCGGCTACACCAAGCGCCACGCCGATGCTCGAAATCGCGAATCCAAAACGGAACACCAGCGACCATACATCTCGTTGTTCGGCACCGAGCGCCATGCGAATCCCGAATTCGCGCGTGCGCAGGCTCACGGCGTGCGCCACCACACCATAAATCCCAATGGCCGCAAGAAACGAAGCGATGGCCGCAAAAATCGTCACCAGCACAGCGCCAAAATGCTGGCGTGCAACCGAGTCTCCGAGCGCCTGGTCCATCGTGGCAACGTCGGAGAGCGGCAAATCGGAATCCATTCGATGAACGATGTCGCGGATTGGCGCTACTTTTGCAAAAGGATCGCCATCCGTACGCACCGCAAGCATCATGCTCGAAAAAGGAAGCTCGGCATGCGGCCAGTAGCTCATGGCCACCGGAGTCGTGTCCAACCCCTGCCGTTTTACGTCGCCAACGACGCCGATGATCTCTGAAAAATCGTTCTTGTCTTTCATATCAATGCGGATCTTGTGTCCGAGAGGATCTTCGCCGGGGAAATACTGCCGCGCCAGGGAATCGCTGACGATTACCACGTGAGACTCTATGGTTTCTTCCCGGTCGGAAAATGTCCGCCCTCGGAGCACCGGAATTCGCATCGTTCGGAAATAGTCGGAACCCACAAGCTGCACGTCGGTGAGGCGTTCCTGGCCGCGGGCGCGGGCCGGCTTTCCGGCAATGTCGAAGTCAGTTCCAGGCGTCATGCCGGTCAGCGGAAATGAATTGTCAATCGTTGCGGCCCGAACCCCCGGTAGCGTCCGAACCTGCTCCAAGAGCTGTTGAAAAAAATCGATGTACTGGTTCGGCTTTGCGTATTTGACTGAAGGAAGGCTGATTCTCAGGGTCAGCAGATTCCGCGGGTTGAACCCCGGATCCACAGAGGAAAGCATTACGAAGCTTCGCATGAGTAGCCCCGCGCCCGCCAGCAGCACCAGCGACAAGGTGATTTGGGCGACGGCGAGCGCATTCCGAATGTGGTGCCCCCGAACTCCCGTTTGCGCCTGCCCTGCCTCGCGCAGCGCATCGCTTATACCAATGCGAGCCGTGTCCCATGCGGGGGCCAATCCAAACGTCAGGCCCGTCAGTAAAGAAACGGCGGTTGTGAAAACTACCATGCGCCAGTCGAGGTGGATCGGGCTCATGTGGAGCGTCTTGGGAATCAGCAGCACCATCGCAGAGAGCGTCCACTGGGCTCCAAGAATCCCGAGCGTACCTCCCAAAATCGCAAGCACCAGGCTTTCTGTCAGCGATTGCCGCACAATCCGCCAACGGCTGGCGCCAAGTGCGGCCCGCACGGCCATCTCGCGGTCACGGCTGGAAGCGCGAGAAAGAAGCAGGTTTGACACGTTTGCGCAGGTAATCAGAAGCACGAAACCGACCGCCCCAAGCAAGACCGCCAGAGTCGGCCGGATTGCACTCGAGAGATCCTCGCGAACCGGCACCAAGTTCACTCCCCATCCCGTTTCGAAATCTGGATACACCTTTGTGAAACTTGCGACCAGACCGTTCATTTCGGTTTGCGCTTGCGTTAGACTCACTCCCGGTTTAAGTCTCCCTATTGCACTCATCCAGCGGCCGCGCGGAGCCCAGTCCTCGTCTCTCCACCCATAGGGCCACCAGAGTTGCGCCACTTTCTCCGTCAGCGAGCCTTGCGAAGCGAAGAGCGTTACTCCAGGCGGCATTACGCCCACGACAAGGAAACTCTCCCCATCGAGCCTGATGAGCTTTCCTATGGCGGCGCGGTCCCCGCCGAACCGCCGCTGCCACAACCCGTAGCTCAGCAGAACTTGATGGTTGTGACCGCGGCGCCCTTCATCACTCGAAAAATCCCGGCCCAACATGGGCGAGATACCCAGCAGGGAAAACAAATTCGTTGAAATGCCCTGCGATGGGATCTCTTCTGGCTCTCCCTCTCTGGTGAGTGTCGAGGTGTCGTCGAAGAATGTGGCCATCTGCTCGAACGCCGTGCTGTGTTTCTGCCAGTAGAGGAAATTGGCCGGTGAAACCACGTTGTGATCGCGCCCCTCGTTAGCCTTGGTCTCCCAGATCAGCACCAAGCGCTGTTCCTGGCGATACGGAAGCGCCTTCAGCAACACTGAGTAGACAACGCTGAACACCGCGCTATTCGCGCCGATGCCCAAAGCCAAAGTGAGGATGGCAACCGTGGAGAACGCAGTGCTTTTGCGAAGCATCCGCAGGGCGTAACGAAGGTCCTGGGCCAAGGATTCGAGCGATACGAAGGTCCACATTTCGTGGCTCCTTTGTTTGGTCCAAGACACATTGCCGAACTGGCGCCTCGCGGCATATCGTGCCTCATTCGCCTCCATCCCCGTTTCGAGGTTCCTCTGCTCGCTCTTCGCCAAGTGAAACGCCAGTTCATCTTCGAGGTCGCGATCCAACTGCCTCCTTTTGAAGAGCCCTTTCAGGCGCAGCCAGGTTTTGTTCGCCCACTCAGAGAACATGGCCACCTCCTAGCTAGGCTGTCTGCAAAATGCGCGCGACTGCTCCGGACATGCGCCGCCAATACTCGGTCTCTTGGGCTAACTGCTTTAGTCCCGCTGCTGTAAGGGCGTAGTACTTGGCACGGCGGTTGTTGTCCGAGAGACCCCATTCCGAAGACAGCAAGCCGCGCAGTTCCAAGCGATGCAGGGCGGGGTAGAGCGCACCCTCCTCCACGCGCAGCACGTCCTCGGAAGTTTGGTGAATCCACTCGGCCACGCCGTAACCATGCATCGACCCCCGAGCCAGCGATTTCAGAATCAAGAGGTCCAGAGTTCCCTGGAGCAGGTCTCCAGGGCTTTTCTGCTTATCCTTCATGGAGGTTCCTTACCCTTATCCATAAGACGTTTAGGGGAAGGAAATGTTAGCGCCTGGCGCCCCCCTCGGTGCGGGCGGCATGGGGGAGGTGTATCGCCCGCTCCAATCGAGTCGGAAACCCTTGCAGTGCCAGGCGATGACGGTTTCGGGCTTGAGGATGAGCAGTGCCGACCGCCAATCGTTTCACCGCCGGGAGAGCCAAACCCAGAGGACGCGATCGGTCCAGGCGAGGCGAGGCTTGTGGCCACAGCATTGGCGCGGAAAGGCGACACGTCGTTGCTTTGCAAATGCAATGATTTCAACACGTACGGAATTTTTGGTAGGGACAGTTGTTTTTCCGATCTAGCGAGCACTGCGGAAGAAGCAAGTCATTTGAAGCAGCGCACTTTGCTGGGGAGCGCCTCGTTACGTGCAAGGATGTCCGACTTGTGATCACTAGGAAGGTTGGTCAGAACTCCCCCCGGACAGGAATTGAGACGAGCATGTTCGTCGACCGCATAGCGTTTTAGCAAACCGTCGCCTTCAAATTTCACTCTGGTCCGGGTTTCACGACGTTGTACGCTAATCTTGAATCGCGAACGCCATAATGTTCGGCCCCGCAGCCACGGCGATGAATTGTTTGCCATCGAACATGTAGGTCATAGGCGACGCTTTCCAGGTCTGATTGGTTTGAAACCTCCACAGTGGGTGGCCGTGCGCCGCATCCGCCGCGATCAGGCTTCCGCCCTCCTCGCCAAAAATCACCAGGCCGCTGGCAGTGGTGAGCGTGCCGCCCCACGAGTTGGCGGGTCCTGGCTCCGGCAGCGTCCAAGCAATGTCGCCCGTAAAGATATTTATCGCTTTCAGAATCCGCTGCGGCGCGGGGTCCGGTGTAGTACGCTGCGACCCGCCCAAGTAAGCCTTCCCTGGCTCCCAATCTCCCGAATCGCTCTTTGTGTAGAGGCTGCATTTTTCAAAAGTCTGGACATAATAGAGGCTGGTTGCGGGATTAAACGAGGGGGAGAACCAATTCGTCGCCCCATCCTGAGATGGGCACACTTTCGTGCCCGCGGGGGTGGGTTCCTGGCCAGGAAGCTTGATGGGTCGCCCGTCGGGTCCGATCCCGCTTGACCAGGTCAGATACTTGACAAACTGTTTGGCCAGAAGGAGGGTGCCGTCGCGGCGATCGAACACGTAGAAGAATCCGTTGCGATCGGCATGCAGCATCAGCTTACGAGGCTGGCCCTGCCATTCGGCATCCACCAACACTGGCGTTTCCGTGGCATCCCAATCCCACAAATCGTGTGGTGTGAATTGATAGTACCACTTCAGTCTCCCGGTCTTGCCTTCTAGCGCCAGAATGCAGTCGGAATAGAGATTGTCCCCCTTGCGAAGATCTCCGTTATACTCCCTGCTGGGATTGCCAGTGGGCCAATAGACTATGTCAGGCTCGGGGTCGTAACTCCCGGTAAACCAGGTCGGAGCGCCGCCATGCTCGATATCCTTCCCTTGCCACGTCTCTGATCCTGGTTCTCCTGGCCTCGGGACGGTTGAAAATCGCCAGATCTCCCTGCCAGTCTTCTGATCGTGAGCTGCGACGAATCCGTTCGCGCCGTGCTCGCCCCCACCGACGCCCGAGATGACCAAGTCCCCCGCCGGAAGAGGCGCCGACGTTGCAAAGTAGTTTTTGCGCGAGTCCGCGAGCTCCGAATCCCACAGCAATTCGCCGGTGAAACGGTTGAGCGCAATGATGTGCGCATTGTTGGTTTCCATGAAGACACGGTCGCCCGCCACGGCAACGCCACGGTTCGCACCGCCGCCTACAGACATTGTCCCTGTGCGCCGCCGTTTGTAATGCCAGATCTCCCGGCCACTTCCGGCATCGAGCGCGAAGCACTCATTGGGGCCAGTGACGTACATCATTCCGCCGACGACGACAGGTGTGACCTCGAGGGGGCCTGCACCGGGAAGCGTGAACATCCACGTCATCGCTAGATGTGCAATGTTGTCCTGACTGATTTGCGTAAGTTTGGTGTAGCGGTTCCCGCCGGGCTCGCCGTTGTAAGTAGGCCAGTCCGTGTCGGAGGTCACTTCGCGAAAGCGGCTCCCGGCACGGCGCAGCAAGAGTACGCGGTGGTCAGCGGTGCGCAACTGCAGGTCGTAAAAACCCTCGCCGAGGACGTGTCCTTCGATGGTCTTGCCTTCCGTGGTCTGAATCTGCAGCTTCTTACCGCCCGTCGGACTGGCTGCGGCGCGATGCTGAATCGTACGCAGAAAATTCAGCAATTGCGCCATTTCAGGACTTGGGACGCGGCTTGGAGGCATGCCTCGTGCGGGCAGGCCGTTTCGGATCAAACTCCCCAGCTCCCGGTCGTTGTATGCGTACAGACGCAACCCAATTGGTGGGCCGATGTCACCGCCGTTGCCGTCTGCCCCGTGGCATCTGGCGCAGCGGGACTCGAAAGCCTGGCGCCCGACATCGACGGCTTCGACGTCTTGTACGGCCAGCCCCGAAATTATCATAAGGAGCCACGCCAGCATGGATCTCAGATCCGCTCAAACTGCTTGATGGGTTGGAGGTCTTTAATGATGAGGATCATGCGGTGTTCCGTATCATCGATTTACGTTCTTTGAATAATTCCGAGACACGCTAAGGCCTGATGACCGTGCCGTCCCGCCTCCGCGTGGTCCCCCAGGAATAATCGAAATTTGGCGGACCGGCAGGGAAGGGGAATTTCGCCGCGAGTTTTTCGTCAACCTCGATGCCGAGGCCCGGCTTCTCCTGCGCCAGCATGTAGCCGTTCTTCACTTCCGGGCAGCCCACAAATACCTCCTGCGTCTCCTTGGGGAAGCCGCTGCCTTCGTGGACACCGAAGTTGTAACTCGCCAGCTCAAGTGCGAGCTGCGCGGCGTGCGCCACCGGCGACGCATCGCCCGGTCCGTGCCAGGCCGTGCGTACGCCGAAAAATTCGCTCAGGGCCGCAACCTTGCGCGCCGGGCTCAAGCCCCCGATTTGCGAAATGTGGATGCGAATGAAGTCAATCAGCCGCTCTTTGATGAGCGGCACATATTCGTGTTGCGTGTTGAACAGTTCGCCCATCGCCAGCGGAGTGCTGGTCTGCTGCCTCAGCAAGCGGAAGTGATCGTTGTCTTCCGGCGGCAGCGGATCTTCCAGAAAAAACAAGCGATAGGGTTCGAGCGCCTTGCACAAGTTGATTGCCTGATTCAACGTCACACGCTCATGCACGTCGTGGAGGAGCTCTACCTCGTCGCCCAACTTGACGCGCAGGTACTCGAATAACTTGGGCACCATCCGTACGTACGGCCCCGACTCCCAGATCTCTCTCGGGTTGGTCGGACCGATCACTTCGCCCGCCGTGCCACCAGGGGCAGGTGTGGGGCGACGCGCTCCGTAGCCGGCGTAACCGGGCGTTGCGACCTGCACGCGCACGTGGCGGAAGCCCTGCTCCATCGCTCGCCGGGCATTTTCTTCCACCTCGGAAAAACTGCTGCCGCTCGCGTGAAAATAACAGTCCGCGCCGTGACGCACCTTGCCGCCGAGCAGTTGATAGAGCGGCATGCCGGCGCGTTTGGCTTTGATGTCCCAGAGGGCGATGTCGACGCCGCTCATCGCATTGAACAGCACCGGCCCATTGCGCCAATACGAGCTCACATAACTCGACTGCCAGATATCCTCGATTTCGTCTACATTGCGCCCGATCAGAAAGGGCTTCAGATACTGCTCGACCGCCGTCTGAACGACAAGCGCACGCTGTGTAAAGGTCGCGCACCCCCAACCGACGAGGCTGGGCTCCGTCGTTTCGACTTTCACGATGACCAACCGGATACCATTCGGCGCTGTCAGAATGGTTTTGATATCTCGGATCTTCACGGTCGCTGTGCCCGCCACAGCCTGAGCGTAACTGGAATCACATTTTGGCGTAAGAACGTCCGCCAGTAACGATGTAGGAGCGAACAAGGACGCGCCGCCAGCGAAAGAAAGAGAGCTTATTGCTTCACGACGGTTCATAGTGGTTGCCTATGCTACTTCCATGTTGAATGGGCGTACAGGGATTTCCTAATTGGGCGTGGACGTACGGTCTGCTACCACTCATCCCGCCGTTGCGGGTGGTAGTCCGCGCCGCCTCGGATAAGAGTCTCACACTGGCAACAATTTCAGGAGCGCCGCAAACCACAATTCTCCTGGTTGACAGCTTCATGGGCATCATAACTAGCGTTTGCGGCGTGCACGTTTTATCGTCACGCACTGGAGTAGCCAACAGGCTTAATGCAGGGTGGACCGATTGATTCCTCGAAATGGTCATTCCAGGGCCTGCTGGCCTGTGATTTTCTTCGTCGGTGTGACAGCCAGCTTCGGGTGCTGTACGTTTTCGTGATCATGGAAGTGGGAACGCGCAGGATCGCTCACTGCAACGTCACCACTCATCCCAGCGCGGACGCTCCAGCAGTTTCGGGAGACCATCACGGGAGAGAAACCGTACCCGGTTCCTCATCCACGACCGCGACAACATTTACTCCTCCGAACTCGATTCGGCCCTGAAGTCGATGGGCTTGAGCATCTTGAAAACGCCGCTCCACGCGCCCCAGGGCGAACGCTTTCTGCGAACGCCTCGTTTGGATCTATCCGCCGCGAGTGTTTGGATTTCCTGATTCCGCTGAACGAGAGACACCTGCGGAGAATTCTCAAGGAGTGGGTGGCTGATTACAACCAGGGCCGCCGACACATTTACAAGGGGCGCGCGACTTTACAGGGACAAAGGGCTACTTCCTTGCGTCTGTAATACGCTCGGAATAGGAGGCCCACCACAAGACCCAGTCCCTTCCGGATTTAGAACAAGGACGTGAAGTAATTGCTAAGCGCATTGCGCAACTGAGTGATGTTCGCCCCGGCAGCCTTACCAGCACGTTAGGTAGGTGCGGCAAGCCGGACTGTCAGTGTCATCAACCAGGCCAGCCCGGTCACGGCCCAATTTCCGGCTGACCTATAGGGTCAATGGCAAGACCGTGTCGGAAGCATGATCGACCCCTGGGCCTGCAGCTAGCGACGCTGGACGACAAGCTCAAGGTCGCAGCTTCTTCCCTGGGGTTGACGATGTTCATACCGTAAATGAACTTGCGGTCGTTAAGCGAACCTGCGGACCAAAAACTCCGTCGGATCTCAAAGTACAGCGGTTCCGATCACTCGTGAGATCACGGCAGGTACCACCATGAGCTCTCTTTTCATTGCTGCTCTCGCAAATCTGATCGCGGCGCCAGCCTATTTTTGCGTTCTCAACAAGCTCGATGCCAACTGCCTTATACCGAGCCAGGAGATCAGTTCCGTTCCAGTTCATTTCGGTTGAAGACGTATACTTCGTTGACTTCCGATTTTGCCAAGGACAGACTTGCAACGGAAGGCGTGGGGCCAAATGCACTGGCTTGGCAGCAACTATCAATGGCTCATAGCCGTTGTTGTAATGCCCATTATCCTGCTTCTGCTGAAGCGGTGGATTGATTCTCGCAAAAGCACGTCCAATCCGGCACCCGCGCCCCCAGCGACGCTGAACGCCCAAGACTCCGAGGTGAGCAATTCTCCTGTAGCTGCTGGCTCGGGAATCAATCAGAGCGTCAGCGCACCCGTAGTCAGCGTGAACATCGGCCAGCCAGCGGGTACTGCTCAGGCACAAGCCCAGCCAGGTCGTGTAGCTCAAGCGTCCTACCAGCGGCCACCAAAGGCTAACATTGCGTTTTGCGGTACAGACACAATCGCTATCCAAGAAGCTTTGAGCGGCGGCGGTGGCCTGTTCTTTCAGCATGACAACGGGAATAGTGCAGCGGTCGTGCAATTCTCTAACGATGCGATCAAGGGAGCTGAGAATAAGGAAGCTGTTGTCAAAGCTGCCATAATCTACCGCGATGGGGCGAAAGAACTACTGCGGGTTACAGCTAGCTGGCTAGGGCAAGACGGAGCAGATGTTCGCTTCCAAGTTGATTCTTCGCACACGCTGATAATCGGTTTCATTCTAGGAGACGACTTTTGTGTACTTGAAAAAAGCGAGGTTTTTGGGCATCGGCGACAGTTCTGGGTTAATGACCTACACCGTTTGGGTAAACCCGAGAGGCTTACAGCTTTAGTTCGTTTGACAGCAGCAAGTTCTGGGTATTGCTTTTTTGAAGGCGCGTTTGAAGTCACCACGAACCCCCTGAAGATTTCCAACCCCTCCGCCCCCACGGCGGATAGCTGAAGGAATGCGTTTGGCTGCGCCCGGAAGCTGTTGCACAGACTGAGTCCCTTGAGTGGACTGATGCGGGTCGGGCTTCGGCATTCAAGGTTCGCCGGGCTGCGAGACGACAGGGATCCCCGAGAGGTTGTGAAGGAGCACGCGGAGGGGGCGGCGGAGGTGGCAGGGAGATCCGCACCACACGCTTGTGATTGATCTGCATTCCTCGACGGTGCAGCTCCGCGGTGATTCGTCGATAGCCGTAACGGCGGCGATGCTCGAGGGCAATCTGTTGGATGGCAGATCGCACCTCCAGCTCTTCTTCGGCAGGTTGCTGCTCTTTCAGCGAGCGGTAGAAACTTCTGCGACTGACCGGCACCAACTGGCACATGCGTTCGATACTCAGGCTGCCTTGCAAAAGCATTACTTCTCGGATCTGCTCGTAGATGCTGTCTCGCCAGTTCCACCGCGCTTCTGGCGTCGAGCCTCGACTTTTTGCAAGGCACCTTTGAAAAAATCCACCTCCAGGGTCTTCTCTGCCAAAAGCTGCTTCAAGCGATGGATTTCCTTGCGGTGAGCCGATGCGTGTGTGCTGGGCCGTGACGCTTCTTGTCCTGGTTCCACCATCTCCAGCTTCCTGCGCCACTTGTACAGGCACCTCGGTCGTACCCCGAGTTCTCGCGCTAGCTCACCGACATCTTCGCAAGTCTCCATCCGTGCGACAGCCATTCGCTGAAATTTCCGGGAGTATCTCTTTCTCTCCACTGGTGTTTCCTTTCCCGGAAACTGTGCCTCCCAATTTTGTGTGCCACTTCAAGGGTTCACTCCATCGTCGGCCTAGATTGACCAAACGGTGGACCGCGATGCAGCCCACAACCGAAGGCAGGAATGGCCTAGCGCCTACGCCGATGCTTCTGGGCCTTTGCAACCCTTCGGTTAACAGCCGTCGAAGTGATGTCATCAAATCTTGCCAGAGTTGGCGCTAACCGAGGGAAATCGGCAAGTTCTGACCAAACGTGCCGAGTCAACTTCTCCTTTGGTATTCAACTTTTGTTCGCAGTTTGCTGCGCTTTGCCGCGCTTCGCGTGACATTTTCGTGACAGCGCCGTCAGTTGGCTGGGGCTCTTGACTTCTTTTCGTTCTCTTTTTGGAGCTTGTGGAGTTAACGCCATCAAATGTACTGATCGGCCTTCGTGGGCCGGGATCTTCATGCCCATTCAGCCAAAAATCGAACCAGTCGGCATCCCCTTGTTGGGAGAACATACGATCCCATGGTAGGGGCAAGGGCAGGTGTGGGTGCAAGGTGTTAAAAAGTGCAGGCAACAGTTCACTTGTTACCGTCGCCGGGGTCAGGCTGCCGCACGGGCGGGTTGTAGCGCGTTACTTTGATCTTGTTTTCGGCCTTCATCGCCCGCGCAAGGTCATAGTTCATCTGCATCCGCAGCCACGTATCCGCAGTGCCACCGAAAGCCTTTTCCAGCCGGATGGCCATTTCCGGCGTAACGCCCGCTTTGCCATTGAGAAGGTTATTCAGAGCCTGCCGACTCACACGGAGAACCTTGGCAGCGGCGGTGACGGTAAGCCCGAGCGGTACAAGGCAATCGTGCCTGATAATCTTCCCAGGATGCACCGGGCTCTTCATGGGCATAAGTATTCTCCTTCCTAATGGTAGTCAACCAAGGCAACGTCGTAAGCGTGGGCGGAAGCGGCGTCCAGTACTGTCAGAATGCGGTCGATTTTCTCGATCAGGTCGGCGCGAAGGCCGCTGCGATCGTTTTGCTCGAACAGCCGCATCAGGCCCTTGTGCTTGAAGCTGACGATCACGGGGTCAGTGTACAGCGACAATTGTCACTTGTCAATGAATAGGAATATCCGTTATATCCGTTTTCCAGACTGAGGCTTATAACCTGTAGCTGGCGAATTCTTACGGGGCCGATTTTACGGGTAATCAGACTGTGAAAGTGAACTGGGTCTCATATTCGGAACGCATTCGGTTGCAGTGACACGATCGGATCCTCGAAGCTAGTTTCGATGTAAGGAAGCCGAATGATTTCTCGGAAAGTTTGCCGAGGTCAGACAGGATATCGCAGCGAGCGCGAGTCTTTGGAAAATCACGCAGCCATTGGTGTTTGATATAAGGATCGACAGTGAGGTTGCCATCTATGCTCGGGAAGCTGTTTCACCGAGCGCGGCAAAAACAAAGCCGATCAAGTCTCGTGCCACATCCGCCACTGAAGGGAGTCCTGTTCATGCGGTCATCACCAAGATTGATCGCATGAAAACCCGTCAGGGCGACTCTCTTTTTCTCAAGGTGGATGTCGGCGGCAAGACGGTGCGCGTGTTCGGCCGTCCCGAAGAGCTGGCGGAGCGTCTGGAAGCGAGTGGTTACGACATTCCGGCGAACGAGATCGAAGCCGTGATGGAACTCCATCTTCCCTGCCTGGTGAACGTCGGTCAGGGCAACAACGGATACAAGAACATCGAAGAGTTGCCCGAAGCTGCCGAATGAAGGGCTGCCACATCCACCTAGCCGAGTCAGAGAGACGAAAGCCTCTCTGACTCGGATTCCTTGCTCAGGAGCACGTTGAATGGAACGCAAACCGCCAGTCTCGCGCCCCGAAAAAGCACCTCCCCTTGCTTACCGAGCGCAGAGGTGCTAGTCTCGGTTACCGAGGACATAGACATGAGCAAGCCTTCCGATCTTGTGCAGGGCACGTTGGACATGTTGCTGCTGAAAATTCTTGCGCTTGAGCCGATGAACGGCTTCGCTGTGAGTCAGCGATTAAAGCAGGTGTCCGGCGACGTTTTGCAGGTGAGCGACGGATCGCTGTACCCGTCGTTGCACAAGCTGGAGCAAGAGGGCTGGATCACAGCCGAATGGAGAACGTCCGAGTATGGTCGGCGCGCAAAATATTATTCGCTCACGCGGCTCGGGCGGCGACAGCTCGAAAAAGAAGCAGATAACTGGGGCAGGCTTTCGAGCGCCATTTCGCGGGTCATTAAGCTTAAAGAGGCGTGAGCGTCGCGCGGAGCGAAACGGAGGTTTCATATGCGACCGGAGCATTGGCTATTCACGATTTCCCTACGGCTACGGTCCTTGTTTCGCTGGGCGCAGGCGGACCAGGATTTGGACGACGAGCTGCGCGACCACCTCGAACGAAGAACCGAGGAATATTGCGCAAAAGGAATGACGCAACAAGAGGCGCGCCGGCGCGCGCGGCTCGACCTGGGCGGCGTGGAGAAGGTAAAGGAAGAATGCCGTGACGCGCGCAGAGTCAACTGGATTCAAGACCTGATTCTGGATTTGCGCTACGGCTTGCGAATGCTGGCAAAGAGCCGCGCGTTCACTGTCGTCGCGATCCTGACGCTAGCCCTCGGGATTGGCGCAAACACTGCCATCTTCAGCTGTATCAACGCCTGGATTATCAAACCGTTGCCCTATCCGCGATCCGACCGTTTGATGGTATTCGCGACGCATGACAAGAAAAACGGATGGACCGGCGAGCACGTCACCTCCCCTGCCGACTTCTTCGACTTTCAGCGGCAGAACACTTCGTTCGAACAAATCGTAGCTTGGGCTGGTGCGGGTCTCAATCTCACGGGTGACGGGCATCCCGAGTTAGTCGACGGCGGGCGAGTGACCTGGAATTTCTTTGATGCGCTGGGCGCCAAGCCCATCTTGGGGCGAACCTTTATACCAGATGACGACCGCTCAGGCGCTCCGCACGTTTGCATTCTTGGCGAGGGATTATGGCAAGGCCGATACGCCGGCAACCCGAAAATTATCGGACGCAACATAACCGTTGGAGGCGAAGCGTACACGGTAATCGGTGTTATGCCGGGGACGTTTCAGTTTCCGCTAATGGGCATCGCGAATTTATGGACGCCGCGGGCGCTCTCCGATAAGCAGCGTGCGGACCGCAGCGGTAGCTGGCTTCCTGCATTTGGCCGACTGAAGCCCGGCGTGACGCAAGAGCAAGCTGAAGCGGAAGCAGGAGTGTTTTTTTCAGGCCTTGAAAAGCAGTTTTCACAGACGAACGCCAATCTCACCTGGCTTGTCAACTCCATGACCTGGGATATTCGCAGAAAAGAAGGAGGGCCTGAGCTGATGATTGTCTTCGTGATCGTAGGGCTAATCCTTTTGATCGCCTGCGCGAACGTTGCAAATCTGATGCTGGCTCGGGCGACAAGCCGCACGAGGGAGTTCGCCGTACGCGGGGCGCTTGGCGCGACCGAAGGCCGGCTGGCTGGGCAGCTTCTGACGGAATCACTGCTTCTCTTTTTCCTGGGCGGAGTCGCCGGAACTCTTTTCGGCTTTTGGTTGATGAGGCTGATCGAGTCGTGGATTCCGGGCCGCATTCGCGGATACATGATCAATTACGGACACGTTGACCTGGATTTCGTGACGCTGGCGTTCACGCTCGGAATTGCACTCGTGTGTGGGTTAGTGTTCGGGCTGGCGCCGGCGTTCCAGAATGCAAGGCTAGACGTTAATCAGACGCTCAAGGAAGCGTCAGGCCAGGCGTCGGGCGGCCAACGGGGCGCACGTTTGCGGCGAATCTTCGTAGCTTCGGAGATAGCGCTCGCTGTGGTTGTGCTCATCTCAGCGACATTGGTGGTTAAGAGCTTCATCATTTCCATACGCACCAGCCCCGGTTACAACCCGGAAAACGTCATGACTGCGCAACTTGTGATGCCCAGGACGAAATACATAAATGACTCGCAGAAGAGAAATTTCGGTGAAGAAGTTCTGGCGCGCCTCCGTGCGTTGCCGGGGGTAGCTTCGGCGGGCGCGGCCAGCAACGTTCCGTTCGGCGGCTTTGGCCAGGGCGTCGAAGTGGAAGCCGTTAGGAGGCCTTCTCAGCCGGGAGAAAGAACTGGCGCAGGCTTTGCGGCCGCCTCCCCCGATTATTTTTCGACGATGCAGATTGGGCTGGTCAAAGGCCGCTTTTTTAATTCTGCGGACTCGCAAGGAAGTTCGCCAGTCGTGATTATCACGCAAAGCTTCGCGCGGGAATTTTGGCCGAATGAAGATCCCATTGGACGACAAATTCGATTTGGCGAACAACATACCGTCGCCACAATTGTGGGGGTGGTACGGGACATTATGAGAGATCACCTGCGAGAGCGAGGCGGATGGCTGATGTTCGTTCCCCTAGCCCAATTTCCTTCCTCGACTCTGGCGTTCGTTGTGCGCTCATCCGCTGATCCGACGATGATGGCCACCGCTATCCGCGATGCGATTTGGTCGGTAGACAACGACCAGCCGATTTCTTCGGCTCCCCTCGAAACCCTGATAGCTGTTGTGGACGCAGGGTACCGCGTGATGACCAAGCTCATGGCCTTCTTCGGCGCGCTGGCCATGTTTTTGGGGACGATCGGAATCTATGGCGTAATGGCCCATCTGGTTTCGCAACGGATCCACGAAATCGGCATCCGCATGGCGCTGGGCGCAAGCCCGGTGCAGGTACTGCGCATGGTCATTGGCAGTGGATTGAAGCTGGCGGTGGTAGGAGTCGCGGTGGGCATCGTCGTGGCGCTGGCAGCGACCCGGTCGCTCACGACATTGCTGTATCAGGTCGCGCCCAATGATCCGTTGACGTTCACCGCAGTGCCAATTTTGTTTGTGGCGGTTGCCGTGGCGGCGTGCTATCTGCCCGCGTGTCGCGCGATGGGTGTCGATCCGATAGTCGCTCTGAGGTACGAGTAAAGGAGAGTCGGAGTATGCGACCGGAGCATTGGCTGTTCACGATTCCACTGCGGCTGCGGTCGTTGTTTCGCTGGACGCAGGCGGACCAGGAATTGGACGACGAGCTGCGCGACCACCTCGAACGAAAAACCGAGGAATATGTCGCACAAGGGATGACACAAGAGGAGGCGCGCCGCAGCGCGCGACTTGACCTGGGCGGTATCGAGCAGACCAAAGAGAAATGCCGCGACGCGCGACGCGTGAACCGGATTCAGGACTCTGCGCAAGATGTGCGCTACGGGCTGCGGATGCTGCGCAGATCTCCCGGGTTCACCGCCGTTGCCGTCCTAACACTTTCCATTGGCATCGGCGCTAACACGGCCGTTTTCACTGTCGTTAGCGGCGTGTTGTTGCGGCCCATGCCGTTCCCGGAACCGGATCGTCTGTTCCTGGTTTCGCTGGTGCCGCGAGTTGGCCCTTTCGGATGGGAACCCGGCGTTTCCGATCGCGATTACCTCGCGTTTCGTGGTCAGGATCAGGTGTTCGAGCGCACAGCGATGTTTACCAGAGGAGATAGGGCAAATCTTACTGACGCGGGTGATCCGGTCCAAATTCCCGTCTCGTATGTCACGACCGATTTTTTTGCGACGCTTCGGACCCACCCCGCAATCGGTCGAGAATTTTTTGCCGGAGAAGATCAGCCGGGCCGCGACAATATCGCCGTAATCAGCAACAACCTCTGGCAGGAGCGCTTTGGGTCTGACCCGCAAATTGTAGGGAAACCAATTCGCCTCGACGGCGTGGCCCGCACCGTGATTGGCATCATGCCCGTCGGCTTTGCACTGCCCGAAGTCAAGGTATGGATGCCGCTGGCCGTGCAAATCGGTCACAATTCCTTCATTCGGCCAGTAGTGGGCCGTCTGAAACCCGGCGTCTCGCCTCAACAGGCGCACGTTGCACTCGAAACCTTCGCCGACGGGCTGCCTCTCGGTCCAGGCGAGGACAAAAGCGACCGTTGGCCGCAAATTATTCCATTAAAGGATTTATTCGTTGCAAACATTCGTCGCTCGCTGCTCGTGTTCGCTGGCGCGGTGGCGTTCGTTCTGCTGATCGCCTGCGTGAACGTGGCCAATCTGTTTTTGGCCCGGGCAGCCGGCCGAGGACATGAAATCGCGGTGCGCTGCACCTTGGGCGCAAACCGTTGGCGGCTGGTGCGTCACTTGCTAACAGAGAGTATCTTGCTTTCCCTCGCGGGAGGCACGGCTGGAATGTTACTGGCCTTTTGGGGTGTGCCGGCCCTCACCGCTCTCGCGCCTGTGGGAACAGTGCCGCGCACGGAGATGATTCGGATCGATGGTTGGGTCCTTGCCTTCACCGCTGGCCTTTCGATTCTTACTGGCATTCTGTTCGGCTTGGCCCCGGCGTTTCGGGCTACGCGACATAGCACGCGCGAGGCGTTGAGTTCGGCGGGACGCACCCTGACTCGGAGCCATGAAGGTATTCGAGGCGCACTGACCATTTCAGAGATCGCCCTCGCGCTCATCCTACTTACCGGCGCTGGTTTAATGTTGAAGAGCTTCTTGCGTCTGAGGAGTGTGGATCCTGGTTTTTCGACGCAGCGCCTGATCACTCTCACGGTCGACTTGCCCGATTCTAATTATCGCGCAGCGGCTCAGTTGCAAGCGTTTCATACACGAACGATGGCAGAGCTTTCCCGGCTGCCAGGCGTGCTCGCTGCCGCGCTGGTGAACTACCTTCCACTCGCCGAAGAGTTGACCCGAGGCGATTTCCAAGTCGAAGGCGGTTTGCGGCCGAAGGGCTTCATCGTCGATAAGCCTTGCGTGAGTTTCGGTTATTTTAGGACGATGGAAATCCACTTGCTCCGCGGACGTGAGTTCACCGAACGCGATACTGCCACTGCGCCAGCGGTCGTTGTCGTGAGCCAGTCCGTCGCGCAAACGCTCTGGCCTGGCGAAGATCCGATCGGGAAGCGCATCTCGATGGAAGATGATCCTGGACCTGGAGACTGGCTCACCGTCATCGGCGTTGCAGATGACGTGAAGCAAAAAGGGTTGGCGGAAAAATCCGATCCCGCAATTTACCAGTCCTATCTCCAGATCACGCACCCATTCCTTCTCAGCCATATGACGTTCGTCGTGAAAACCGCATCGCCTTCCGAAAACGTTGCTGCCGGGATGCGGAGCATTCTGCGAGAAATTGATAAGGACCAGCCAGTGTCGATCACTTCCATGGATAGCCTGCTTGCTACGACGACCGCCGAGCCGCGCTTCCAGGCGAGATTGCTGATGACATTCGCCCTCGTTGCGTTGGTCCTGACGATCGTGGGCGTTTATGGCGTCTTGGCTTACTCGGTCGCGCAACGCACACAAGAGATCGGCGTCCGCATAGCTTTGGGCGCGCAGAGTGCTGACGTATTACAGATGCTCCTGAGAAAAGCGCTCGTTCTGATTTCGATGGGAATCATTCTGGGGGGAGCTGGCGCGCTCAGTTTAACGCGCGTGCTTGCGAATTTCTTATTCGAAGTCAAACCAGGCGACCCAGAGACCTTCGCAGCAGTGGTGGTGGCCCTCGTCCTCTCAGCGCTGGCAGCATCCTACGTCCCCGCACGGCGCGCGACGCGCGTCGATCCCATGATAGCCCTGAGATACGAGTGAGGGAGGGCCGGAGAATGCGACCGGAACATTGGCTGTTCACGATTCCCCTAAGACTGCGGTCGTTGTTTCGCAGGGCGCAGGCCGACCAGGAACTGGACGACGAGCTGCGCGACCACGTCGAACGAAAAACCGACGAATACGTCGCAAAAGGGATGGCACCAGAGGAAGCGCAGCGGCGGGCGCGACTCGACCTGGGCGGTATCGAGCAGACGAAAGAGAAATGCCGCGACGCGCGGCGTGTAAATCTGATTCAGGACTTCGTACAGGATTTGCACTTTGGTTTGCGCATATTGCGCAAATCTCCCGGCTTCACCGCTGTTGCTCTTGTCACGCTCGCGCTCGGCATCGGCGCCACTACCACCATTTTCAGCATGATGGACGCGGTGCTGCTGCGGCTGTTGCCGGTAGGAAATCCGCAAGAGCTGGTGCTGCTTCTGCGTCAGGAGCCCGAGGACAAAGCCCGCGATGGTTTCACGAATGCTCTGTGGGAAGGCGTGCGTGATCAGGAGGAGGCCTTCGCGGGAGTGTTTGCCTGGAGCCGTTCGAAACCATTCACGCTGGAGTGGAGCGGCAACGTTCGAGCGGTGCAGGGCTTGTTCGTGAGTGGGAACTACTTCACCACGCTCGGAGTGAATGCAGCAGAAGGCCGGTTGATTGCAGCTGCGGATGACCGACCGGGCTGCGCTCCCGTTGCGGTGTTGAGTTATGGATTCTGGGAGACAAATTTTGGTCGCGAGAGGAACGTACTGGGCAGGACGCTGTCCTTGTACGGGCAACCGTTCGAGGTGATCGGTGTCAGCGCGCCGCGCTTCTACGGCGTCGAGGTAGGGAAGAAGTTTGACGTGGCTGTGCCGATCTGCGCGAGCGCGCTCTTCGATAAGCGAAACACAGAGAGCCGCTCGCGCTGGTGGCTGAGCATCATGGGCCGCGTCAAACCGGGAATAACACCAGTGCAACTGAATGCACGGCTAGAAGCACTTTCGCCCGGAGTGATGAATGCGGCGCTACCGGGCTGGGATGCAGAAGGTCAACGGCGATTCCTGAGGGCAAAACTGGTAAGCGTTCCGGCGGGTGTGGGAACTTCAGAACTGCGCGGCGAGTTTGGGCAGGCGTTGCGCGTGCTGATGGTCATCGTCGCGGTGGTGATGCTCATCGCGTGCGCGAATATCGTAAGCCTGATGCTGGCGAGGGGCACAGCCCGTGGAAAGGAGATCGCCGTCCGCAAAGCCCTTGGAGCGGGGCGGGGCCGGTTGATTCGTCAACTGCTCACAGAATCTGTGCTGCTCTCGTTTGTGGGGGCCGGACTTGGGGTGCTGTTTGCAAAGTGGAGCGGCGCGCTACTGGTGCGGCAATTAGCTACTGCAGAAAACGACGTCTTTCTCGATCTTTCCATCAACGCAAGGGTGCTGGTATTCACGGCGCTGTCTGCGGTTCTCACGGCGATTCTGGTTGGGCTGTTGCCCGCATTTCGTTCGACGAGGATCGCGCTGATTGAGGCGATGAAGGCTAGGGCCTGCGCCGGAGATGCACGGGGATTAGGAGCAGGCCGATGGATTGTGGCCGGGCAGGTAGCGCTTACGCTCGTGCTGTTGATCGGAGGTGGCCTGCTGCTCCGCAGTTTTGTGAAGCTGGTGACTCTTGACCTAGGTTTCGACCGTAGCAATGTTTTGGTGGTCAGCGCGACGCCACCGTGGTTCGCGGTAGACACGGCGAAGGCAGGACCTGAAAAGCGAACAGCGATTTATGAAGAGATCGAGCCGAGGCTGCGTGCACTTCCGGGCGTCCTTTCGACGGCCCGTGCGTTTACAACACCCATTGGTGATGACAATTGGCTTCAAATCATTCACACAGATGCTCCCAATGCGCCCACAGGCGATGAGGCATCCATTTACCTCAACTTCGTGAGTCCTGGTTATTTCGCGGTATTGCGCAGCCCTCTCCTGCAGGGGCGCGACTTCGATGAACACGATTCGAAGAATTCCGCACATGTGGCGATCGTGAACGAGACGGCAGTGCGCAAATTCTTTCCAGGCGGGAACGTACTGGGAAGACATTTCCGGTGGGGAGACGAACCGGAACAAGTAGAAATTGTAGGTGTGGTGAAGGACTCCAAATACGAACGAGTGCGAGAAGTTGTTCCGCCGACAGTGTTCTTTCCCGCGGCCCAGATACCTTCACGCGTATCTGTTGAAGAGTTCGTGCTTCGAACGACTGTCGCGCCCGAGATGCTGATTGAACCCGTACGGAGGGCTGCGGCAGAGGTGAGTAAGGACATTCCTCTGAACTTTCGTACGCTTGCTGGTCAAGTGGGTGACGATCTCGTGCAGGAGCGGCTGTTGGCCGCAGTATCTGGATTTTTTGGAATGCTGGGGTTGTTGCTGGCGATGATGGGGCTGTTTGGGGCGGTGAGCTATCTGGTGACGCAGCGGCAGACGGAATTTGGGGTGCGGATGGCGCTGGGGGCGCAGCCGGGATCAATCTTGAGACTTGTGTTGCGCGAAGTACTACTGATCCTGGTCGTGGGCGTGGCGATTGGGGTGGGAGTGGCGCTGGGCTCAGTGCGTTTGTTGCAGAGCTTGTTGTTTGGCATGGCGGCGCAGGACACATACACGATGGCGGTAGCGGTGGGAGTGCTGTCGGCGGTGGCGCTGGTGGCGGGGTATTTACCCGCCCGCCGCGCTATGCGTGTCGATCCCATGGTTGCCCTGAGGTACGAGTAACTCATGGCCCCTTCGGGGTCACAACGAAGGATGAAAATGAGCTCGAGATGTCGTAGCGTTTGTGCAGCCGCGTTGGCGACAGAAGCCGTCTCACTCTGGTGCTCGCAGAGCC
>WNES01000161.1_pt1 | contig 36439 bp, 30 predicted proteins | sample 5399931 | NCBI WGS metagenome assembly WNES01 (sample SAMN13153332, study PRJNA577476) | soil metagenome | isolation source: 20 cm grassland meadow soil 2 days after 3rd rain plot 5 | place: USA:California | collected 2015-11-11
CATCGCCGACCGCGGCAGCCTGCTCCGCGTCCCCGACAGCTACATGGACAAGATCGCCTGCGGCCCCGAGGGCCGCGGCATCGTCGACCTCGACCGCAGCCCCACCGAGAACCTCCGGGCGCTCGCCGACGCGAAGGGCGTGTACGTCGAGGACCTGACCGTGGTGATCCTCGACCGCCCGCGGCACACGCGCCTGATCGAGGAGGTCCGGCGGGCCGGCGCTCGCATCAAGCTGATCAGCAGCGGCGACGTCTCGGCGGCGCTCGCGACGACCGAGGTGGAGACCGGGATCGACATCCTGATGGGCATCGGCGGCGCCTCGCAGGGCATCCTCGCCGCCGCGGCGCTGGTCTGTCTGGGCGGCGAGATGCAGGCGCGGCTCAAGCCACGCAACGAGGAGGAGGCCGCGCAGGCGCGCGGGCTCGGCATCTTCGACCTCGGCCGCAAGTACGGGCTCGACCAGCTGGCCTCGGGCTCGGTCATGTTCGCGGCCACCGGGATCACGCCCGGCGACTACCTGGCCGGCGTCCGCTACGTGAAGGGCGGCGCGATCACGAACTCGGTCGTCATGCGGTCCTCGACGCGCACCGTGCGCATGATCGAGGCGCACCACCGCTTCGATCGCCGGCCGGAGTACTGAGGTGGCCGACGAGGGTTTCGCCAACCTCGTCGTGGCGCGGACGGACGCGGTCGTCACCGTCACGCTGAACCGGCCCGCGGCGCTGAACGCGCTCGACACGGCGACCCTCCGCGAGCTGGCGCGCGCGGTGCGCGACATCCGCCGCGCCGGCGACGTGCGCGCCGTCGTGCTCACGGGCGCCGGCGACAAGGCCTTCTCGGCGGGTGCGGACATCGCCGCCATGGCGGCCATGAGCGCCGCCGAGGGACACGCGTACTCGCGCCTCGGGCACGACGTGTTCGCGCGTCTCGAAGAGCTCGACGTGCCGGTCGTCGCGGCGCTCAACGGCGTCGCCCTCGGCGGCGGGCTCGAGCTGGCGCTCGCCGGCGACCTGATCGTCGCCTCGGAGCGGGCGCGGCTCGGGCAGCCCGAGATCAATCTCGGCCTCATCCCGGGGTTCGGGGGCACGCAGCGCCTCGCACTGCGCGTCGGCCTCGCACGCGCCCGCGAGCTCGTCTACCTGGGCCACATGATCTCGGCCGAGGAGGGCCATCGCATCGGGCTCGTGAACCGCGTCGTGCCGCCGGACCGCCTGCGGGCGGAGGCAGCGGAGCTCGCCGCCGCTCTCGCCGCCAAGGCTCCGGTCGCGCTCCGCCAGGCGAAACGCGCGACGGCCTTCGCCGCCGCCGGTGCCGTCGAGGCGGGGTGCCGCTACGAGATCGAGGCGTTCGGCGTCACCTTCGCCACCGAGGACCGCGTCGAGGGGCTGCGCGCCTTCCGGGAGAAGCGGACACCCGTCTGGAAGGGGCGCTAGGCGTGCGCGTCGACTTGACCGACACCCAGCGCCAGCTGCGCGACGCCGTGCGCGACTTCGCCGAGCGGCGCGTCCGCCCGGTCGCCGCCGACCTCGACCGGACCGGGCGCTTCCCGCGCGACATCGTCGCCGAGCTCGGCCGGCTCGGGGTGCTCGGCTGCTGCATCCCGGAGGTCTGGGGCGGAGCGGGCCTCGACGCCGTCGCCTACGTGCTGGCGCTCGAGGAGCTCGCGCGCGTCTCGGCGGCGACGGCGGCCATCGTCGCCACGCACGCGTCGCTCGCCGCCTGGCCGCTGCTCGCCTTCGGGAGCGACGAGCAGCGCGCCCGCTACCTGCCGGCGCTCGCGGGCGGGGAGCGGCTCGGCGGCTGGGGATTCGCCGAGCGCGCCCACCCGGAGGAGATGCCGTCCATCGTCGCGACACCGGATGCGGAGCAGTACGTGCTCGACGGTCGCTGCGCATCGGTCCTGAACGCCCCCGAGGCGCGCCTGGCGATCGTCTTCGCCGCCCTCGAGGCGAAGCCGGACACCGACTTCCTCGCCGCCTTCCTCGTCGAGACGGACCAGCCGGGCTGGCGGGTGGTGCGGCTCGAGGAGCGGATCGGACTCCACGGCGCGCCCGGCGCCGAGGTCGTGCTCACGCACGTCCGGGTGGCGCGGGCGAATCGGCTGGGCGGCGACACCGCGGGGGGCGCCATCGCGCGCCAGACGCTCGAGGCGGCCGGGCCGGGCGTCGCCGCCCAGAGCGTGGGGGTCGCGGGCGCGGCGCTCGCGGATGCGCTGGCGTACGCCCGCGAGCGTCGTGCCTTCGGCCACGCCCTGGTTGAGTTCCAGGCGACGCAGTGGCGGCTCGCCGATATGGCCACGGCGGTGGAAGCGGCGCGTCTCTTGACGCTGGAGGCCGCTTTCCTGCAGGACCTGCGGCTGCCACACTCGAGCGAGGTGGCGATGGCACGCCTGTTCGCGGCCGAGACCGCGATGAGTCTCGCGACGCAGGCCGTGCAGGTCCACGGGGGATACGGCTACACCCGGGAGTTCGCCGTCGAGCGGTACTTCCGGGATGCGGCGGCGCTCGGGGTCCCGGCGGAGTTGGTGGAGCGCGAGAAACACGCGATCGCGGAACGGCTGCTGCGAGGAGCGGCGTCATGAGCTGGCCGGTGTGCTGGTCGGGACCGGCGCCCGAGGCGCATCTCGTCAAGGGGTTCCTCGAGCTGCGGGGCGTGCCGTGCCTGCTGCGCAGCGGGGGCCCGTCCATCTACCCGGTCCCCGCCTTCGGGCTCCGCGTCCTCGTTCCCGAGGACTGGCTCCCGATCGCCCGCAAGTTCCTCGAGGGGCGGCGGCGCCGCCCGGCCCGAGTCCTGCCGCTTGCACCCCGGAGACGACCCGCATGACCAAGGCCGAGTGGCTTGCCCGCTATCGCAACGACCAGGAGCGGTCCGTCCGTTTCTCGACCGTGTCCGACATGGAGCTCGAGCCGCTCTACACGGCCGAGGACGCGCCGCTCGACCCCGAGCGGATCGGCGTGCCGGGCGAGTTCCCGTATACCCGCGGCGTCTACCCGAGCATGTACCGCGGGCGGCTCTGGACGATGCGCCAGTTCGCCGGCTTCGGGACCGCGGAGGACACGAACGAGCGCTTCCGCTTCCTGCTGGCGCAGGGGCAGACGGGGCTCTCCACCGCCTTCGACATGCCGACGCTCATGGGCTACGACGCCGACCATCCCCGCGCCCGCGGCGAGGTCGGGCGCGAAGGCGTGGCGGTCTCGAGCCTGGTCGACGTGCGCGCCCTCTTCAAGGACATCCGCCTCGATCGGGTGACGACGTCGATGACCGTCAACTGCACGGCGAGCGCGGTGCTCGCCATGTACCTCGCCGTGGCCGAGGAGCAGGGCACGCCGTGGACGGCGCTCGGCGGCACGATCCAGAACGACATGCTGAAGGAGTTCATCGCGCAGAAGGAATGGATATGCCCGCCCGAGCCGTCGCTGCGCATCGTCGTCGACATGATCGAGTTCTGCGCGCGCGCGGTCCCGCGCTGGCACGCGGTGTCGATCAGCGGCTACCACATCCGCGAGGCCGGCTCGACCGCGGTGCAGGAGCTGGCGTTCACGCTCGCCGACGGGCTCACCTACGTCGAGGCCGCGCGCGCGCGCGGCATGGCGGTGGACGACTTCGCGTCCCGGCTGTCCTTCTTCTTCAACCTCCACAACGACTTCCTCGAGGAGGTGGCGAAGCTCCGGGCCGCCCGGCGGCTGTGGGCCACCCTCATGCGCGAGCGCTTCGGCGCCCGTGACCCGCGCTCGCTGCGTCTCAGGACCCACGCCCAGACCGCGGGCTGCTCGCTCACGGCGCAGCAGCCCCTCAACAACATCGTGCGGGTGGCGGTGCAGGCGCTGGCCGGCGTGCTCGGCGGCGTGCAGTCGCTGCACACCAACTCGCTCGATGAGACCCTGGCGCTGCCCTCGGAGCAGGCCGCCATGGTGGCGCTCCGCACCCAGCAGATCCTGGCCGAGGAGAGCGGCGTCACGAACATCATCGACCCGCTCGGCGGCAGCTGGGCGGTCGAGGCGCTGACCGACCGGATCGAGCGCGAGGCGCGCGCCTACATCGAGCACATCGACGGCCTCGGCGGCATGGTGCGCGCCATCGAGCTCGGCTACCCCCAGAAGGAGATCGCCGAGGCGGCCTACATCTACCAGCAGCAGGTCGATCGCGGTGAAAAGGCCGTCGTCGGCGTGAACCGCTATCAGGTGCCCGAGGAACGGCCGCTCGAGCTGCTGCGCGTCCCGCTCGAGGTCGAGGAGCGGCAGGCGGAGCGCGTGCGGCGCGTCAAGCGCGAGCGGAACGGCGCGCAGGCGCGGGAAGCGCTCGGCCGCGTGCGCGCGGCGGCCGAGAGCGGCGAGAACCTGATGCCCCCGGTCATCGCCGCCGTGAAGGCCCTCTGCACCGTGGGCGAGATCGCCGACGTCTACCGCGACGTCTTCGGCGTCTACCGGGACCCGGCATGGCTCTGAGCGGCCGCCCGCTGCGCATCCTGATCGCGAAGGCGGGCCTCGACGGACACGACCGCGGCGCGAAGATCATCGCGCGAGCGCTGCGCGACGCCGGCTTCGAGGTCATCTACACCGGGCTCCACCAGACGCCCGAGATGATCGCCGAGACCGCCGTGCAGGAGGACGTCGACGCGGTCGGCCTCTCGATCCTGTCGGGTGCCCACCTGACGCTCTTTCCGGCCGTCGTGCAGGAGCTCGAACGCCGCGGCGGCGGCGACGTGCTCGTCTTCGGCGGCGGCATCGTGCCCGACGAGGACGTCGCGCAGCTCACGGCCGTCGGCGTCGCCACGATCTTCACGCCGGGCGCGACGACGCAGGAGATCGTCGCCTGGGTGCGCGAGCACGTGCGGCCGCGGACGGCCTGATCCATGGACTTCGCGCTCACCGACGAGCACCGGCGCATCCAGGAGGCGATCCGCGACTTCGGCGAACGCGAGGTGAAGCCCTACGCCGCGGCGTGGGACCGGGACGAGGCGTTCCCGCACGCCGCCGTCTCGCGGCTCGGCGCGCTCGGCTTCCTCGCGCTCGGCCTCCCGCCGGACGTGGGGGGCGGGGGCGCGGACGCGCTCGCGTGCGCGCTCGTCGTCGAGGGCGTGGCGCGCTACGACGCCTCGCTCGGTCTGACGGTCGCCAGCCATGCCGGGCTCGCCTCGGGACACATCAATCAGTTCGCGAGCGAGCCGCTGCGCCGGTGCTACCTGCCGCGCCTGGCGCGGGGCGAGTGGCTGGGCGCCTGGTGCCTGACCGAGCCGGGCTCGGGGAGCGATGCCGCGGGGCTGCGCACGCGTGCCGTCCGCGACGCCGACGGATGGTGCCTCAGTGGCACGAAGATGTTCATCACGCAGGGGACGGTGGGCCACGTCTACGTCGTCCTTGCCTCGACCGCTCCCGACCTCGGTCAGCGCGGCATCTCGGCCTTCGTCGTCGAGCGGGGCACGCCCGGCCTCGGCACCGGGCGGAAGATCGAGAAGCTCGGCCTGCGGGCGAGCGACACCGCCGAGGTGATCCTCGACAACGTCCGCGTGCCGCCCGGCCAGCTGATCGGCGAAGAGAACCGGGGCTACAAGCAGGCGCTGCGCGTCCTCGACGGCGGCCGGATCAGCATCGCCGCTTGGTGCCACGGCATCGGGCGCGGAGCGCTGGAGGAATCGATCGCCTACGTGCGGGAGCGGCGGCGCTGTCCGGGCTCGGGGCTGCGGGCGATGGAGAGCACGCTCGCCGAGATGGCGATGCGGCTGGAGGCCGGGCGGGTCCTCCTGTGCCGGGCGGCCTATCTCAAGGACACCGGGCGTCCCTTTCGCGCCGCCGCCTCGATGGCGAAGCTCATGTGCTCGGAGGCCGCGATGTGGGTGACCACGAAGGCCGTGCAGCTCCAGGGACGTGCGGGCGTCGTGCGCGACCGGCCCACCGAGCGCTACCTGCGTGACGCAAAGCTCGGCGAGATCGGCGAGGGCACGAGCGAGATGCAGCGCCGCGTGATCGCGCGCGCGCTCCTCACCGGGGGTCTACCGACGCTCTAGGTCCCCGGTCCCTTGCCCGCCAGCCCGGCGGCCGCCTGCCACTCCATCTCGAGCTCGTTCGCGGCCCATGCCGACTCTTCCGCCGAATCGGGCCAGACGATCCACGCGATGTCGCCGGGCTCTGTCGAAGCGGGCGGCGCGGCCTGCGTGACGTCGGCGTCGAACCCCTCCGGATCAGGCTCGAACTGCGCGAGGTTCTGACCCGCCCACGCGTCTTCCATGGCGGCCACCTGCTCTCGCTGCAGCGTCATCCTCCACTCCTTTCCCGAGCCCGACGGCGCGAAGGTCGGCCCGGAGCGGCGCCGATGCATAACCCTGACTGTCGGAGAGTGCACCTTCGTCCCGTCCGGCCCCCGTTGTCAAGCGGGGCGCGTGGCCATGCTCGCTGCGGTGCCCGCCCGTGGCCGGGCAAGCCGGTTCTACGGGCAGCCTCCCACCGCGGCGGGGAGCTGCGCGCAGTCGGCCAGCGAGGTCACCGTGAGCGGGGCGGGGAGGGCGCCCCCGCCGCCGACGTTGTTGGCCAGCTGGAGGGCCTGGGAGCTGTAGTAGACGATGGCGCTTCCGCCGAGGTCGAGGTTGATGTCCGTGGTCCAGAGCGAACCGTACAGCGTGGCGTTGCCGGTGGCCTTGGTCGTGGGATCCTTCTTCACGCTCGTGCCGCCGCGGACGATGATGAGGCCCTTGAACTCGATGTTGCCCTGAATGGTGAGGTTGCCGTCGACGATCAGGATGCCCGCACCGCTGACGCTGCCGTTCCCCTTGATGGTGACGTCGCCCGTGGCGGTGAAGTACGTGATCTGGGGCACCAGCTCGGTGCCGAAGATCTTCGTGCCGGAGAAGCTCTTGTCGTCCACGCGCACGACGCCGGGCCGATTGGTGAGGTCGGTCACGATCTGGTCGAGCTGTGACACGGTCGGGGCCGCGGGCGACGTCTCGACGCTCGGCACCATCGGCGGCCCGCTCTGGTAGCCGAGCCCGGTCACGTTGTCCTTCTGTCCGGCGCTGAGGCTGCTGATCGTCCGCTGCGTGTTGGTGTCGTTCCGCGTCGAGATGCCCGGTACCGGCGCCCCGGGCCCGGCTCCCCCGGTGTAGTTGTGATCGTTGCCGTCGACGGCGAAGGCATTGCCGTCGAAGGTGGCGTTGGTCGGGCTGTCGGTGGCCAGGTAGACCGCTCCCGGCGAGCCCGACGGGGCGTTCGAGCGGACGACGGTGGCGACCACCGTGTTCCGAACGCCCTCCGGGCCCGTCGCGGTGGAGGTCAGCCGCCCCGTGTTGGCGTCCAAGGCCACCGTCGTCACCGTCAGGCTGAAGCCGCCGAGCGGCGCGAAGGTATGCGGGGCACCGCCCCAGATGTTCGTCCACTGATCGGCGACGTCGTTCTGGAGGTTGACGACGCCGACGCCGTTGACGAGCTGGAGGGCTTCGGAGATGCCGGACTCGGCGGCGAAGTGCACCTGCACCGCGCCCCGGTAGTTGCGCGTCGCGCGGATATCGGCGGCGCCGACTAGCAGGCCCGCCGTGGTCACGAGCATGAGGGTCGTCATGGTGAAGAGCGCCATGACGAGCGCCATGCCACGCTGGTGGCGGCGGCGGGGCGCGTGAGCGGCTGGCGTGTGCCTGCCTACCGGGAGTGAAGTCATGCGCGCCTGAGCAACGCGGGTGCCACGCCCGTCGGCCACGTATGCCCGTGGGAAGACCGCCGGTTCTTGCGCTCGCCGGGTCGCCCTGTGCCAAATGCCGGAGGGCTGCGAGGCCCATGTGCCAAGCCGGCACATGTCGCGCCTCGGCCGCATGTGTCGCGCTCTCCGCCGAGCGCGGGCCCCCTCGCGGATCGGGTCGACCAGGCGGACGGCAAGGCAGCGTCCCCGGCGGGATTCGAACCCACGTTACCGGCGTGAAAGGCCGGTGTCCTAGGCCAGACTAGACGACGGGGACGCAAGGGCCGCGGGGCGCGGAGTTGCCCGCCCCAGCTAGTACAGCGCCCTGGGGCAGTCAAACGCGCTGGCGGCTTGACGTCCAGGCTCCCCGCGTCGAGAACGACCCGGAATGCGGGTCCTGTTCGTCAACGCGAACCGCAGCGCCGCCTACGGTGGCGTCGAGCGCTGGATGATCGAGGCCGCATGCGGCCTCGCCGGACGCGGCCACGTCTGCACGCTGCTCGGGCGGCCCGGGACGGCGTGGCTCCGCGCGGCCCGGAGCCGCGGCGTGCCCGCTCGTGAAGGCATCCGCGGCGCCTGGATCCAGCGCGTGTTCCGGGTCCGCGCCGCGATGCGCGACTTCCGGCCCGACGTCGTCGTCGCCAAGGCGAAGAAGGCGGCGCGCATGGCGGCCTTCGGGCGCTCGACGGGCGGCGGCGGGCGCGCCGTGCTGTTCTTCGGCGCGACGCACGAGCTCGAGCCGAGCCGCGCCGTCGACCGTCTCACGTGGCGCGCGCTCGACGCGGCCATCGTGGTCGCTGCCGGCGTCGCCGAGTGGTACGTCGAGCGCGGGTTCGGCCCGCCGAGCAAGCTCCACGTCCTCTGGAACGGCGTCGAGCTGTCGGCGTTCGAGCGCGCGACGACACGGGCGGCGGCGACGCGTGCGGCGCTCGGCCTCGCGCCGGACGAGCTCGCGATCGGGACGGTCGGGCGGCTCGCCTGGCAGAAGGGTCTCGGCGACCTCCTCGCGGCCGCCGAGCTCGTGCGGACGCGCGTGCCGCGCGCACGCTTCTTCGTGATCGGCGGCGGTCGCGACGCGGCACAGGTGGCGGCCGCGGCCGCGGCGCCCGGCCTGGACGGGGCGGTCACCCTCCTCGGTCAGCGTGACGACGTCCCGGACCTGCTCGCCGCCATGGACATCGTCGTGCAGAGCTCGCGGCGCGAGGGGATGGCGCAGGCGACGCTGGAGGCGATGGCCGCGGGGCGGGCGGTCGTCTCGACCGCCACCGTCGGAGCCGGGGAAGCGATCGAGGACGGTGTCAGCGGGCTCATCGTCCCCGTGCGGGACTCGAACGCCCTCGCCGACCGGCTCGTCGCCCTCGCCGTCGATCCGGCGCGCCGGCGCGCGCTCGGGGAGGCGGCGCGGCGGCGCATCGCCGAGCGCTTCACGACGGCGCACATGCTCGACCGCTGCGAGGCCATCCTCGGGGCGATCGTCGCCGCCGGGTAGAGGCGTGCTACAAGGGAGCGGCATGCTCCCCGAAGCGACAGGCGAGGCGATGCCGCGCGCCGGGGCGCGCCGCTGGCTGATCAACGGCTTTCCGGCGCTCCGGCATCGGAACTTTCGCCTGTTCGTCGCCGGCCAGGGCGTGTCGCTGATCGGGACGTGGATGCAGAGCGTGGCGCAGAGCTGGCTCGTGTACCGGCTCTCGGGCTCCCGCTTCGCCCTCGGCCTGGTCGCGTTCGCCGGCTACCTTCCGATCCTCTGCCTCGCGCCCGCCGCGGGCGTGGTGGCCGACCGCGTCGACCGCCAGCGGCTGATCATCCTCACCCAGGCGCTGGCGATGCTGCTCGCACTGGCCCTCGGCGTGCTCGTCGCGGCGAGGGCCGTGAGCGTGCCCGCCGTCGTGCTCGTCGCGGGCTGCCTCGGGGCGGTCAGCGCCTTCGACATCCCGGTGCGTCAGTCCTTCATCGTCGAGATGGTCGGAGCCGAGGACCTGCCCAACGCCATCGCGCTCAACTCGTCGATCTTCAACGCCGCACGCGTGGTCGGACCGGCGCTCGCCGGGAGCCTGGTGGCGGCGGTCGGCGAGGCGGCCTGCTTCTTCCTGAACGCCGCCAGCTATCTGGCCGTGCTCGCGGCCCTCCTCTCCATGCGTCTCGAGCGCATCCGCCGATCCGGCGAGGCGCCCGCGCACGTGCTCGCGGGCTTCCTCTCCGGCCTCGACTACGTGCGCCGCGAGCCGGCGCTTCGCAACCTGCTCGTGCTGCTCGGGGTGGTGAGCGGGCTCGGGCTTCAGTATGCGATCTTGATCCCGGTTTTCGCCAAGGAGATCTTCCATGCGGGGGCCACCGGATACGGTCTCCTGGTCACCGCTGCGGGGATCGGCTCGGTGGTCTCCGCGCTCCATCTGGCGGCGCGCCGCTATTCGCGCGCGCAGCACCGGCGGAACCTGCTGGTGGGACTCGCCATGTTCTCGATCGGCGTTCTCGGGCTGACCGCCAGCCGGCGGCTCGGGCTGGCGCTCTGGTTCCAGGCGCTCGCCGGCTACGGCGCGATCCGCTACCTCGCGACCACGAACACGCTGCTCCAGCTCCTCGTCGACGAGCGTTACCGGGGTCGGGTCATGGGCCTGCACACGGTGATGTTCCTCGGCACGGCGTCGGCGGGCAGCCTGGTGGTCGGCGCGCTCGCGCAGAAGTTCGGGGCCTCGCCCGCGGCCGCGTTCGCGGGGAGCGTGTCGCTGGCCTGCGTGTGCTGGCTCGGGACGCGGCTCAGGCGCCTCGCCGTGCGGGAGCGCCGAGCGGCTGCTTGAGCGCGAAGATGCTCTGTTGCCGGACGTAACCGCGGCGCATAACGCTTGTTCACTGGGCGCGCCGCTGGGAAGGAGATCGCCGTGCAGGGAAGTAGAGGACGTCCGTGTCTCGTATCGCTGTTGGCGATCGGACTGCTCGTCTGCACTTCGGGGCCGACCCGGGCGGCCGAGGACGTAGAGCCGCCCGCCCCGCCCGAAGCGACGGCCCCGCCCGAGGCCCCGGCGGCGGAGGAGGCACCAGCCGCCCCCGAAGCGCCAGCGCCGCCCGAGGCACCAGCGACCAGGACGACTCCGCCGCGCCTGAGCTTCTTCAACGGCGAAGTGTCGTTCTGGCGCCCGGGAGCGGAGGACTGGGCGCCGGCGCATGTGAATACGCCGCTCGCTGCGGGTGACTCGCTCTACGCCGGGCAGGGCGCGAACCTCGAGCTGCAGGCCGGGCCGCGTGCCTACGTGCGCGCGGGGGGCGAGACCGATCTCGGGCTGGAGGACGTCGAGCCGGACTTCCAGCAGCTCAAGGTCACCGCGGGTCACGTGGCGCTCGATCTCCGGAGCCTCGAGCGCGGGCATACGGTCGAGCTCGACACACCGCACCTCGCGGTCACCATCGAGCAGGCAGGCTACTACCGCGCCGACGTCGACGACGAGGCCACCACCTTCAGCAGCCGCCGCGGCGGCCGCGCGAGCGTCGTCCCGGCTGGCGGCGAAGCGCTCGACGTGGGGCCGAACGAGGAGGCGATCGTGAAGGGCACGGAGAGCCCGCAGGTCGAGCGCTACGCGGCTCCCAAGCTGGACGCATGGGACCGCTGGAACTACGAGCGCAGCGATCAACTCCTGAACCCGAAGAGCGCGCGCTATCTCCCCGAGGGCGTGTCCGGGGGCGACGACCTCGATCACTACGGCCGCTGGCACACCGAACCCGACTACGGCGCGGTCTGGGTTCCGAGCGCCGTGCCGGCCGGCTGGGTTCCGTACAGCACCGGGCGCTGGATCTGGGACCCGTTTTACGGCTGGACCTGGGTCGACGACGCGCCGTGGGGCTGGGCACCGTTCCACTACGGCCGCTGGGTATTCGCGGGCGGCGTGTGGGGATGGGCGCCGGGGCCGATCGTCGTCGCTCCGGTCTACGCGCCCGCGCTCGTCGCCTTCTTCGGTGGCGGCGGGGTCTCGGTCTCGGTCGGTTTCGGTGTGCCCGTCGTCAGCTGGGTGGCCCTCGGCTGGGGCGAGCCGTGTCTCCCGTGGTGGGGAGGGCCGGCGTTCATCGGCGTGCCCTGGTGGGGAGGGTGGGGCGGCCCGCGCGTGGTCAACAACGTGATCATCCAGCGGACGACGATCATCCATGCGAACCAGGTGAACATCTTCCGCAACGCACGGCTCCACAACGCCATCGTCGGCGTCAGGCGGGACGACTTCGGACGCGGCGTCGGCAAGCACTTCCGCCTCGGACCGTCGGCGCTCCGGCACTTGAATCCGGTGCGCGGCGTACCGCCGGTGCGGCCGACGCCGGCGAGCCTCGTGCCGGGGAGGAACCACGCCCGGCGGCCGCCCGAGCACCTGCACGCGCGGCAAGTGGTGGCGACCCGCGCGCCTCGCGATCACGCCGCGCCGCTCAGGGCCGTCGGCCTGAACCCAGGGGCGGCGGCGCCGCCGCCGCGGCTGGTCGCCCCGCCTCGGGCACGTGCTCGCGCCGAGCAGGGGCCGGCGGCCGGCGGGGTGCATCCCGGCGCACGCCCGCATCCGGGCGGCGCGCCACGCGTCGGAGGGGCGGAGCGTCCCGCGCCGCCGGCGCACGGTCGGGCGACGCGGCCCGGTAGCGGCGAGGGCTCCCCACCTGCGGAACGTGAGGCGCGGCCGCCTGCCGCACGGCCACGGCGCCAGCCCGGCGAGGGCCACCGGCCGCAGCGCGAAGCCCTGCCGCCCCCAGCGCCAGGCGAGCGCACGGAGAGACGTGCCGCGCCGCCACCGGTGCCCCGCGCGGAGCGGTCGTTCCCGCGTTCAGCTCCGGCCCCCGGCGTGCGGCGGGAGCCCGTGCCGCATCCCGGGCCGGGCGGCGGCATGAGACGGGAGCCCGCGCCGCATCCGCCGGCGGTCGGCCAGCCGCCGACGGGCGCACGGCCTCGGGCCCCTCGTCGGCCGGCCGCTCCGCCCCCGGGGGCGAGCGGGCCTCGGGGGCCCGCCAATCCCCACGGGGCGCGCCGGCGTCCGCCGCGCTACGCCGGGGCCGGCTGAGCCTTCCGTCCAAGGAACCGTGCACGGCCGCGGCACCCGGGCGCGCATGCCGGCCGGGCCGCGGCCCCGTGCCCTGCATCGATGGCCAGCCAGGAGGCACGGGCCCTGCTGAAGGTCGAGGCAAGCCATGGCGGACGACTCGGTGCTCGATCCTGGCGAGGAGGAGGCGTTCGCCGAGTTCCCCGTCGACCTCGCCGCGACGTCGGCCGTCGGCTTCATCGTCGGCGGGCTCACCGCCGCTGCCGTGTACGCGTGTTATCCGCCGGTTCACGGGCGTGCGCCGATCATCGCCACGGGCGTCGGCTCGGTCGTGCTGATCGGGGCGCTCTACCTGGTCGTGGCCCGACTCGCGCGGCTCCGGGCCGCGGACTGGCTGGTCGTCGGGTACGCGGTCGCGCTGGTCGGGGTGGCCGCCTTCCTGATCGCCGTCGAAGGTGTCCAGGTACTGCGCGACCACGTCCCCTCGCACCTGGGCGTCCCGGTGGCAGGTGTCGCGTCGCGCCGGCCCGCGGCCTGACCCCTTTCTCCGCCGCCCGCGATCTGCTAGCGAGAACTGACCCGTCAGTTCTCTCCGTGAACCACACCAGCCGACAGCAGGTGAAACGCGACCGGATACTCGCCGCGGCCACTGCCGTGTTCGCGGAGCGGGACTTTCACCAGGTGCACGTGAGCGAGGTGGCCTCGCGCGCGGGCGTCGGCAAGGGCACGGTCTATCTCTATTTTCCGACCAAGGACGACCTCCATCGCGGTGCGCTCGAGGCGAGTCTCGAGCGGCTTGCGGGCGAGGTCGAGCGGGCGGCCACGGCCGACGCGCCGCCCGACGCCGTGCTCGAGGAGATGGTGCTCCGCATCCTCCGCTTCTTCTGGCGGCGGCCGCACCTCCTGACGCTCGTGCAGCGCTACGAGCAACGCTACGAGCGCGCGGCGCGCGAGCGCCGGCAGCGCGTGCGGCAGGCGATCGAGCGCGTGCTCGTGCGCCACCGCCTGGCACGCGGGGCGTTGCGGGGCCTCGCCGCGGCCTTCCTGCTCGGTCTCGCGCGCGCCGCCATCCTGGAGCACCGGGCCGAGGACCGCCCCGAGCTCTACGCCAGCTGGGTGGTCCGGGTGTATTTCCGTGGCCTCGAGCGCGCGCAGGAGCCCGCGGCGCGGCGGCGGAGGGCCGCGGGATGACGCGACGGGCCGCCGCGCTGGTCGTTGCGCTCGGCCTCGCGGCCGCCGCCTGCGGCGAGCGCTCGCGGGCCGAGCCGTCGACCGCGACCAAGCCGGAGCCGGTGACGGTCACGGTCGCGAACACGGCCGTGCGGCCCGTCGAGCGCACGGTGTCGGTGGTCGGCACGCTGGCACCGACCGCGCAGGCCGAGGTGGCGAGCGACATCGAGGGACGGCTGGTCGCCATCGAGGCCGACCTCGGCGATCGCGTGCACCCCGAGCAGGTGCTGGCGCGTGTGCGCGAGGACGAGATCCGGGCGAAGCTGCGGGAGGCCGAGGCGAGCCTCGAGAAGGCCGTCGCCGACGAGGGCAGGGGCCGTCCGCTGCACGGCAACGGCGTCATCTCGGCCCAGGAGTACGAGCAGGTGCGGACGGCGCTCGAGGTGGCGCGGGCGCGGCGCGACCAGCTCCGCATCCAGCTCGAGCGCGCCGCCATCCGCTCGCCGCTCGAAGGCTCCGTCGCCGCCCGCCTCCTCGACGCGGGCTGCTACGTGAAGCCGGGGACGGTGGTCTTCCGGCTGGTGCAGGACGACCCGCTCAAGTTCCGCGGCGACGTCCCGGAGCGCGATGTCCCGGCGCTCGCCGCCGGTCAGGACGTGCGCATCACCGTCGACGCCTTCCCGGGCGAGACCTTCGTCGGCCACGTGAGCCGCGTCGGCGCGGCCTCCGATCCGGCCGTCCGCTCGCTCGCCTTCGAGGCGCTGGTGTCCAACGAGGACCACCGCCTCCGCCCGGGCTTCTTCGGCCACGGCGAGGTGGTGGTGCGGCGCGACGAGCGGGCGCTGGCCGTGCCGCGGAGCGCGCTCAGCACGTTCGCGGGCGTCACCAAGCTCTTCGTCATCGAGGACGGCGTCGCGCGCGAGCGACAGGTCGTCGTCGGCGTCGACCTCGGCGACGGCTGGGTGGAGGTGACCGAGGGGGTCGCGCGCGGCACCCAGGTGGCGACCAGCGGCCTCTCCAAGCTCGCCGACGGCACGCCGGTCGTCGTGCGGGCCGACGCCCCGCCCGGGGCCTGACGGGTCGCGCATGCGCTTCGCCGACGTCTTCATCCGCCGCCCGGTCTTCGCGACCATGCTGATCGCGTCGCTCGTGGTGCTCGGGCTCTTCTCCTACCGGAGCCTCGGCCTCGACCTCTTTCCGAACATCGACTTCCCGATCGTCACCGTCACCACGACGCTCAAGGGCGCGAGCGTCGAGGAGATGGAGACCGGGGTCACCAAGGTGATCGAGGAGGCGGTCAACACGATCGACGGCATCGACGAGCTCCGCAGCATCACCAAGGAGGGCCTGTCGGCGATCGTCATCCAGTTCGTGCTCGAGAAGTCGCGCGACACCGCGGCCCAGGACGTGCGGGACAAGGTGGCCACCGTCCTCGCCCAGCTGCCCGTCGGGACCGACCCGCCGGTCATCGACAAGTTCGACGTGGACGCCATCCCCGTCATGGGCATCGCGCTCTCCGGGCGGCGGAACCTGCGCGAGGTGACCGAGCTCGCCCGCCGGCAGGTGAAGGAGGACATCGAGACGCTCGCCGGGGTCGGGCAGGTGCTCATGCTCGGCGGCCAGGAACGCGCCATCAACATCTCCGTCGACCCGGACCGGTTGACGGCGCAGGGCCTGTCGATCGGCGAGGTGCGCGACGCGATCCAGCGGCAGAACCTCGAGCTGCCCGGCGGCCGGCTCGACCAGACGCGCCGCGAGCTGGTGGTGCGCACCATGGGCCGCGTCGAGCGGGCCGCCGATTTCGGCGACCTCATCGTGGCGCGCGGCGGCGAGCGGCCGCTGCGGGTGCGGGACATCGGCACGGCCGAGGACGGCATCGTCGAGCCGCGCACGCTCTCCCGGCTGAACGGCGAGAAGGCCGTGCAGCTCGTCGTCCGCAAGCAGTCCGGCACCAACACCGTCGAGGTGATCGACCGGGTGCACGCCGAGCTCGACCGGCTGCGTGCGGTGCTGCCGGCGGACATCGAGATGCGCGTCATCCGCGACCAGTCGCGCTTCATCAAGGCCTCGATCGAGACGGTGCGCGTGCACATGTGGCTCGGCGCGGCGCTCGTCGCGTTCACCGTGCTGCTCTTCATGCGCGACTGGCGGAGCACGGTGGTGGCGGGCATCGCCATCCCGACCTCCGTGGTCTCCACCTTCACCTTCATGCGCTACATGGGCTTCACGCTGAACAACGTTACGATGCTCGCCCTGGTGCTCGCCGTCGGCATCGTGATCGACGACGCGGTGGTCGTGCTCGAGAACATCTTCCGCCACGTGGAGGAGGAGGGGACGCCGCCGCGGCGCGCGGCCTCCGAGGCGACCGCGGAGATCGCCCTCGCGGTCATGGCGACGACGCTCTCGCTGGTCATCATTTTCCTGCCGGTGGCGTTCATGGCGGGGCGCGTGGGGCGCTTCTTCCACAGCTTCGGGCTGACGGTGGCGGTGGCGATCATGGTGTCGCTCCTCGTCTCCTTCACGCTCACCCCGTCGCTCAGCGCGCGGGTGCTCCGGCGCCGCGGCGGCCACGCCGCCGAGGGCGGCCGCCTCTATCGCCTGGCGGAGCGCGCCTACGGCCGCGTGCTCGCCTGGTCGCTCGGCCACCGCTGGGTGATCGTGCTGGTCGCCGTCGCCACCGTGCTGTCCACCGGGCCGCTCTTCCGGACGGTCGGGAAGACGTTTCTTCCGCAGGACGACCAGAGCGAGCTCGAGATATCGATCCGGACGCCAGGCGGCTTCACGCTGGCCGAGACGTCGCGCCTCTTTGCGGAAATCGAGCAGCGCGTGCGAGCGCTCCGGGGCGTCACCGACGTGCTGGCGACGATCGGCGACCAGTCCGGGCGGGTCAAGCCGGGCGAGGGCGACGTGACCACCGGCTCGATCTACGTCCGGCTCGTCGACCTCCGCGCGCGGCGCTTCTCGCAGTTCGACGTCATGGCCGACGCCCGCCGGCTGCTCGCGGAGTACCCCGACCTCCGCACCAGCGTCCAGGGCGTGAACCCGTTCTCCACGGGTGGGCAGCGGCTCTCCGACGTCGAGTTCAACCTGCGCGGTCCCGACCTCGACCGCCTGCAGGCCTACGCCGACCGGGTGATGCCGGCCATGCGCGAGCTGCCCGGTCTGGTCGACGTCGATACGACCCTCGCGGTGCGGACCCCCGAGCTCAGGCTCCTGATCGACCGCGAGAAGGCGTCGGACCAGGGCGTCAACGTGCAGGACATCGCCGCCACCGTGCAGACCTATGTCGCCGGCCAGCCGATCTCGAAGTACAAGGAGAGCGACGAGCAGTACGACATCTGGCTCAGGGCCGAGGCGGGCCGGCGGCGCACGCCGGACGACGTCGGGGACCTCACCGTGCGGGCCCACGGCGGCGCGCTCGTCCGGCTCCGCAATCTCGTGCGCCTGCGCGAGGACCTGGGGCCCGCCGAGATCGACCGCGTCGACCGCCAGCGCTCGGTCACGATCGTCGCCAACCTGCTGCCCGAGCTGCCGCTCGCCACGGCCATCGCGCACGTCAACCGCATCGCGGCCGAGCTCGACATGCCGCCCCTCTACAACGTCCAGTGGACGGGCCGCGCCAAGACGCTCGCCGAGAGCAACCTGAACTTCGTGCTCGCCTTCGGCCTGAGCATCGTGTTCATGTACATGGTGCTCGCGGCGCAGTTCGAGAGCTTCGTCCACCCGGTCACCATCATGCTGGCGCTGCCGCTGACGGTGCCGTTCGCGCTCTTCTCGCTCGTGTGCCTCGGCGAGGCCCTCAACGTCTACAGCATGCTCGGGCTCTTCATGCTGTTCGGCATCGTGAAGAAGAACGGCATCCTGCAGATCGACTACACCAACACGCTCCGCGCGCGCGGCGTGCCGCGCGACCAGGCGATCCGTGAGGCGAACCGCGTGCGCCTGAGGCCCATCCTCATGACCACGGTCATGCTCATCTTCGGCATGCTGCCGATCGCCCTCGGTCAGGGACCGGGCTCGGGATCGCGCGGCTCGATCGCGCGCGTGATCGTCGGCGGGCAGGCGCTCTCCTTGCTGATCACGTTGCTCATCACACCGGTCGCCTACTCGCTGTTCGACGACCTGCGCGCCTGGCGTCCCTCCTGGGCGCCGGCGCTGGCGGCGCGCCTGAGGCAACTCCGCGCGCGCGCCCCTGGACCCGAGGCTACGGTTCACGGGAGCGGGGACGCCGGCTCGCCTCCGCGTCCTCGCCCCACGCGCGCCGCCGAGCTGTAGCGTCCCCCCGCAGGTGCAGTCGCGCGCGGGAGCCGGGGCGGCGCCCCGTCCCGCCTTCCGGACGCCTACTGCACGCCGGGTCCGAGCGTCAGCGCCATCGGATCGACCCCGAGGCTGCGGATGGCGCTCTCCCACATGTCCTCGGGCGGCGTCTCGAAGACGAGCCCGGCGTCGGGCGGCGCCGAGAGCCAGGCCGAGGCGGCGAGCTCGCGGTCGAGCTGGCCGGCGCTCCAGCCCGCGTAGCCGAGGAGCAGCCGACAGCGCCTTCGTGCGAGCTCGTCGGGCGTGGCCTCGAGCAGGCGGCGCAGCACCTCGACCGAGGCGGTCAGGTGGAATCCGTCCGCGATCCTCTCCGAGTTCTCGACGCCCGGGTCATCACCGAGGAGCAGGAAGCCGCGCTGCGGCTCGACCGGGCCGCCGCTCCAGAGCATGAGCCCGCTGTCGCTCTGCACCGGCGGATCGAGCGCAACGGCTTGCGCGGCCCGCAGGTCCGTCGGACGGTTCACGACGAAGCCGATCGCTCCGTTGCCGCTGTGCTCGCACAGGAGGATCACGCTGCGGGCGAAGTTCTTGTCCTGGAGCTGCGGCATCGCGATGAGCAGCGTCGGCGCGAACGAGTCGCCTGGGTCCATGCGCGGATGGTCGCCACCGCGTCGCATCTTGTCAAGCCGCGGCGCGGCCGGTCGTGCACCCCTCGCTTACAGACGGTGGCGATCGGGCGAGCCGCCCGTGCCGCGGCCGCCCGGACGTCGCGCGCGGGCACCGGGCGTGGACTGATCGTTGGCTTCGTCCACGCGCAGGCGTCGACCCTTCAGCTCCGTGCCGTCGAGCTGCTTGCGGGCACGCTCGGCATCATCGGCGCTCGCCATCATGACGAACGCGAAGCCGCGTGACTGTCCGGTGTCGCGGTCCATCACCACCGACGCCGACTCGCAAGTGCCGGCCTGAGAGAAGAGCTGCTGCAGGTCGTCGTCGGTCACGCCGTAGGCGAGATTGCCGACGAACAATTTCCGCCCCATGCCGGGTCGGTGCTTAGCAGCGCCCTCGCGGTGGTGCAATACGGCGCCGCCGCAGACGAGCCGTCACCTCCCGTCGGGAGTCACCAGATGGTTCAGTGGGCGGCGCCCGCGACCGAGCGCCGGCGCGGACTCGAGCGCGCGGCGCACGTAGCGGCGCGCGCGCGCAACCGCATCGGCCACGGAGAGACCTGCGGCGAGACCGGCGGTGATCGCGGCCGACAGCGTACATCCGGTGCCGTGCGCCGGCGTCTCGCCGATCCGTGGCCCGTCGAGCTCGTGGAACGCGGCGCCGTCGAAGAGCACGTCGACCGGCGGACCGGCGAGGTGCCCGCCGGTGACGAGCGCTGCCCGGGCGCCGAGGTCGACGAGCGCGCGCGCCGCGTCGTGCATGTCCGCGACGTTGCGCACGGACCGGCCGGTGAGCGCTGCGGCCTCGAGGAGGTTCGGCGTCACCAGCGTCGCGAGCGGCAGCAGCATCCGCCGGAGCACCTCGAGGGCCGCTCGCTCCGTGAGCGGCTGGCCGCCGCCGGCGATCAGCACGGGGTCGACGACGAGACGGGGGACGGGATGCGCTGCGAGGCGGGCGCTCACCACCTCGACGACCGCAGCGCGGCCGAGCATCCCGGTCTTCGCCGCCGCGACGGGCAGGTCGCCGAGCACGGCATCGAGCTGCGCGCCGACGAAGCTCGGCTCGACGTCCACGATCGCGTGCACGGCCATGGTGTCCTGCGCGGTGAGCGCCGTCACCACGCTCGCGCCGTAGACCGCGAAGGCATGGAACGTCTTCAGGTCGGCCTGGATGCCGGCCGCGCCGCCCGGGTCCGAGCCCGCGATGGTGAGCGCCACCGGCGGCATGGCTCCGCGCTATACCCGCGCCGACCCACCGTCAACGCCGTCGCCGCGTCGACCCCGATCCGCTATGAGGAGCGCATGGACGTCGACGTCTATCCGACGGACGCCGAGGCGTTCGCCGCCGCGGCGGCGCTCGTCGCCGAGGCGCTTCGCGCGGCGGCCGCCGCGCGCGGCCGGGCCACGCTCGCGCTCGCGGGCGGCCGCGGCGGCCGCGGCGTCATGGTGGCGCTCGCCGAGCGCAGCGACCTGCCCTGGGATCGGATCGAGTGGTTCTGGGGCGACGAGCGCTGCGTCCCGGTCGACGATCCGCGGAGCAACGTCCGCCTGGCCCGCGAGTCGCTCCTCGGGCCGCGCGGCATCGCCGCGGTGCGCATCCATCCGCCGCCCGTCGAGCTCGCCCGGCCCGAGGCGATTGCCGACGCGTACGGCCGAGCGCTCGCGGCGCTGCTCGAGGCCGAACCCGTGTTCGACGCGGTCCTGCTCGGCGTCGGCGGGGACGGGCACGTGGCGTCGCTCATGCCCGGCTGCCGAGCGCTCAGCGCAACGGTGCCGGTGGCGGCGGTGGCCCTCGAGGAGGTCACGGCGGAGCCGCACGTGGCCCGCATCACGGTGACGCCGCCCGTGCTCGACGCCGCGCGCCGCGTGGTGGTCGTCGCGACCGGCGCCGAGAAGGCCCGTCCGGTGGCTGCCGCCCTCCGCGGCCCCGAGGATCCGGCGCGCGTGCCCGCGCAGCTCGTGCGGCCGTCGGCCCGCGTTCGATGGGTGATCGACCGCGCCGCCGCGGGCGACCTCCTGCGCGATGCGCGACCGGCGCCTCAGTAGCGCCGGTGCCAGTAGACGTCGATCGCGCTGTCGCCGCGCGTCGACGTCGAGCCCTTGACCGAGATCTCGGGCGTGAGGCCGTACTCGACCCCCACCGCCTGGCCCGCGCGCGCGCCGAACTCCTGCGCGAGCGACACGAAGACGTCGCCGGCCACGTAGCGGCCGACGCTCACCCGCCCGCGGCGCTCGGTGCCGCCGCCCTGCGGCATCTCGACGTCGAGGGTGTCGAGCCCCAGGGTGTCCATGACCGACGCCCGCAGCTCCGGCATGACGTAGCCCGAGGCGAGCTGGAGGGCCTGCTCCTGGAGCGCGGCGCTCTCGCCCTTGCCGAGGTCGCGCGCGGGCTTGCCGAAGACGATGACCGAGAGGATGTCCGCCTGCTCGAGCGGCGGGTCGGAGGCGAGCGTGAGCTCGGGCTTCTCGCTCGTGCCGCCGAGGTGCACGGTGACGCGATAGTTCGGGTTCTTGAAGACGGCGGTGACGTCGAAGGCCGGATTGGGTGGCGTGGCGCCCTTGAACGTGATCGTGCCCTCCTCCTCGAGCGTGAACCGCCGGCCCTGGAAGACGTACCACCCGCGGAGGAGACGGATGGCGCCCGCGATGTGGACGGCCTCTCCGGGCGCCTGGGTGACCTTCAGCTCGCCACCGAGCTCGATGTCCGCATCCGCCCGGCGCACCCAGGCGTTGCGCTGGATGCGCGCGGCCACCGCCAGCCGGAGCGCCCGCACGAACGAGGGCGTCTCCGGCGGCGTCTCGTGCGGCGCGGGACCGCCGACCACCACGATCGAAGGATCGGCCTTCAAGGCACTGTCCTGCGCGGGGAGGACAGCGGGGCGGACGACTGCGCGCTCGACCTGCAGGTCCGCCTGCACGTCGGGCGCGCCGACGCTGCCGCCGACGCCGATCGTTCCGCTGACTGCCGCCTCGAGCTCGGGGCGGCGTACGGCCATGAAGTCATGCAGGTGCGCGCGCAGGTCGAGCGCCGCGGAATCGCCGCCGGCGAGGCCGATGCGGCCGGTGGCGTCGAGCGTGCCGTCGCCCCCGCGCGCATGGAGCGCGCCGAGCTCGATCGCGTCCCCGGCGGCCGCGAGCTGCACGCGAACCTCCTCGTACGTCGCGCCGGTCGCCGCCAGCACCAGACGGCCGGCCGCGAGCGTCGCGCTGCCTTCGGCACGCGGGGCGGCGCGCGTCCCGCTGAGCCGCGCGTCCAGCGCGAGCCGGCCGTCGGCCTCGCGGACCTGACCGGGCGCGAGCGCGCGGGCGAAGCGGAGATCCAGGCTGTCCGCATGCACGCGGATCGCGAGCGGCTCGCCCGACGTGTTCCGTCGCGCTCCGGCCCACGCGAGGTCGATGGGTACCGTGCCGTCGGCGCGAAGCTCGCCCGCCTCGGGGTGGCGGAGGAGGCCGTGCAGGGTCGCCTGCCGCTCCGCGTAGCGGGTGTCGAGCGTCAGGCTGCCGAGCGCCACGTCGTCCACGCGGAGCGAGTCCGCGCGCACGGTTGCCCCGAGGCGTGGCGCCACCGCCGTGCCTGCGAGGCGCGCCTGGAGTGACAGCGTCCCGCCGCAGCTCCGGCCGCCGGCGAGCGTGCAGAACGGCGTCAGCTCGAGGCCTGCGATCTCGAGCGACGCGTCGCTCTCGCCGGTGCGGCCGAGCTTGCCGGCGAGCGTCACGCGCTGCGCGGCGGCCGCGAGCGCGATGGCCTCGCTCTTCACCGCGTCGTCCGAGACCGTCACGCTGGCCGGGCGGACGAGACGCCACGGCGGACCTCCGGACGGCGTCCCGACGAGCTCCTGGATGGCGATCGTCGCCGTCGAGCCGGCGCGCGTGAGCGTGGCGGCGAGCCGGTCTGCCGCGCCCTCGTCCCCGGCCGCCGTCACCGTGAGGCTCGTGCGGTCGGCCCCGGCGGCCCGTTGCCAGTCGACTGCGGCCGCGACCGTGCGCCGCCGGTACGCGTGGACCTGTGCGTCGGTCAGCTCGAGACGCAGCTGGCCGCGTGGCCCCGCGCTCCCCACGCCGCCGAGCTCGAGTGCGGCCCTCGCGCGGCCGGCGCCGAACGCGCCGTAGGCCGGGTTCTCGAGCTCGGTCCTCGCGGTGACGGCGAGCCCGGTGAGCGGCCCGCGCGCGGCGCCGGTCGCGCTCGCCGAGCCCGCGAGCGGGAGCCCGAGACGCTCGCCGAGGGCTCGGAGGTCCGCCGCGGCATCGAGCGTCACGTCGAGCGCCGGGCGCCCGAGGTCGAGGATGCCGGTCGCGCTCGCGCTGCCCTCCGGTCCCTGGAGGCTCGCGGTCTCGAGGCGCAGCTGCTCGCCGTCGAGCCGTGCATGCAGCACACCTCCGCGCAGCACGACGCCGTGGAGCGACGCGCCGAGGAGCGTCGCGTGCGCCTCGGCGCGGCGAGTCAGGGCGTCGAACCCTCGCCCGGCGACGCGCGCCTCGGCCGCGACCCACCCGGGCGCGCGCGGGACGATCTCCTCCAGATGCTCGAGGCGCAGGCGGGCGGCGAGGCGGTACGCCGGAATCGAACCGGTGACGACGCGGGCGCGGAGCCGGCCCTCGCCCGCGGGCGCGACGACCCGCGCGCGGGCGTGATGCACGCCGTGCGCTCCCCGACCGCCGAGCACGGCACGGGCGAGCGAGCGGCCGCCAACCGCCGATCGGCCGAGCGCCAGCCGGTAGGCGAGGGGCGCCTCGAGTCCGATTCCCCGACCCCGCGCCCGCGCGCGCCCGTTGGCCTGGGCGCGCACCAGACCGGCCACCGCCGCGCCGGGATCGAGCCCCGCGAACTCGGCGCTCGCCGCGTAGACGACCGGCTGCGTGCCGAGGTCCGCCCGAACGTGGCCGCGCACGGTCCCGGCTGTCCCGAGGTCGGCTTGCAGGCTCAGCTCCACGGCGCGCCACGGGCCCGAGGTGTCGCCCGTGGCGACGACGTCCGTCAGGAGCGGGCTTGCGGGCACGAGCGCGCGGAGCTCTCCGGCATCGAGCACGAGGGCGAGCCGCCCGCGCACCTCGCGGGCCGGCAGCAGCTGGCCGTCGGCGTCGAGTCGGGTGCGCGCGGTGGCGAGCCGGAGATCCCGCACCTGCACCGCGCCCCCGGTCTCCGCGGCGAGGCGTCCGGAGGCGTGGACCGCCGTCACCGCGGCGCCGCGCGGCGTGAAGCGGAGGTCCCGGATCGCGAGGTCCGAGCCGCGCGGACCGATGGCCGCCGCGGCCGTGAGCTCGACCGCCGCCGCGGCGAGGCGGCGGGGCGTCGGGGCGTCGAGCTGCGCGACCGCCACCCGCCCGTCGCGCACCTCGAGAGTCCGCACCTCGAGCGCCATCCGGGAAGAGCCGCCGCCTCCGGCGAGCTGCGGCAGGCGCCAGGCGCCGTGCTCCCGCACGAGCCGCACCCGCGGCGCAACCAGCGTGAAGCGGCGGACGAGGAGGCGGCCGCGAAGCAGCGCGAGTGGCGCGTAGACGATCTCGACTCGCGGCACGCGCGCGACGCTGTGGCCCGCGACCGCCACCCGCAGGTCGCGGAGCACGAGTGAGCGGCCGAGGGTTCCGCCCACACCGCCGAGGTCCACCTGGGCCTCGACGCTCGCGCGCAGCAGCGCGAGCACTCGAGTGCGGACCATCTCCTGGACGACGCCGAAGCGGCTCGCTCCCCAGAGCGCGAGGACGAGGACCACGATCAGCGTCGCGACGACGACGAGCCCGCGGCGCAGCAGTCGCGCCATCAGAACTTCGAGCCGAGGCTCACGTGGACCTGCCAGCGCTGGTCGCCGTCGGGCGGCTGGAAGGGGAAGCCGAGGTCGACGCGCACGGGGCCGACCGGCGATCGGTAGCGCACCCCGAAGCCCGCGCCGTAGCGCAGGCTGCCGAACGGGAAGTCGAAGCTCGGGCGGTTGACCTGGCCGCCGTCGAGGAACACGGCCGCCCCGAGCTTCTCCGTGATCGGATGGCGGAGCTCGACCGAGGCCTCGGCGAGTGTGCGGCCGCCGATCGGTTTGTCGTCGACGAGCGGGCCGATGCGCCACCGGCCGTAGCCGCGCACCGAGTCGATGCCGCCGGCATAGAAGCGCTCGAAGAGCGGCACCTCGTCGTGCCGGGTATACGGCTCGGCCGTCCCGAGCCGGAAACGGGCGGCGCCGAGAAGTCCCCCGACCAGCGGCAGGTAGAACCGGCCGTCGGCCAGCAACCGCACGAAGTTGAAGTCGCCGCCGAGCAGCCCCCCGACCGGCTCGACCGTCGCGCCGAGCACCCAGCCCCGGGTCGGGTCCACCAGGTCGTCGGTGGTGTTCCAGTCGGCACCGAAACCCAGACCAGAGAGCACGCCGGTGCCGGGCGCGCCGCCGGGGAGGGCGCCCTTGACCTGCGCCTCCACGCCCGAGAGCAGGTCGTACTCGATCCGGTAGAAGGCCCAGCCGGTGATCTGGTCCGTCGCCTCCCACTCGAGGCGGGGCGAGAGCCGCGAGCGGTCGAGCGTGAACGCGTCCTCGTCTTCCTCCTGCTCGGCGAGCAGGAGCCGGGTGCGGTTCCGGTTCCCCGGGAAATGCGGCTGCAGGAAGTCGGCCGCGACCGTGCGCCTGATGAACGAGGCGCGACCCGTGAAGCCGAGCTGCCGGGCTCCTCCGAGGAAGTCGTAGTGGCGCCAGCTGGCGAGCCCGCGGATCTGCTCCTCGGTGTCGTAGCCGATCCCGAGCCGGACCTCGCGGGGCGGCGCCTCGGTCAGGTGGATGCGCACGGCGACCTCGGGATCGGCACGCTTGTCCTCCTCGATGCGCACGGCGCGGAACAGGTTCAGCGCGACGAGGTTCCGGCGCGTGCGATCGAGGAGGCTCTGCTTGAAGGGCTCGCCCGGCGCGTAGGCGAGCTCGCGGCGCGGCACCGCCGCATCGACGGCCTTGGTGCCGGTGATGCGCGTCTCGCCGAAGACGCACGGCGGGCCGCTCTCGAGGCGATAGGCGACCCTCGCCTCGTCGCGCGCGAGATCGACCGTCGCCTGCTTCGTGACCTCCACACGGGCGAAACCGTGCTCGCGGTAGTACGCGCGGAGATACGTGGCGGCCCGGCCGTACGCCTCCTCGGTGAAGACGCGGCCGCGCGCGATGGGGAGGTGCTCGAGCAGGAGCCGGCGCTCGCTGGCCGGCAGCTCGGCGCCGGCGAGCGTCACGTCGAGGGCGGCCACGGTGACGGGCTCGCCCTCGTTGACGAAGATGACGGCCACCAGGGCGTCGCCCGCCGCGGGCAGCTCCAGGTCGTACGTGACGCGGACGTGGTAATGGCCGCGGCTGCGGTACAGCTGCCGGAGGCGATCGAGGTCGGTGCGGAAGGCCGCGGGGTCGAACAGCGGTCGGGCGCGCCAGACGGTGAACCATCGCCGCGGCTTGGTCGTCATCACCTTGCGGAGGTCGCCCTGCCGCAGCAGAGACGGACCCCGAAAGCGGAGCGCGCGCAGCCGCCAGGGGCGGGCCAGATCGAGCGCCTCGAGCTGCACGGCGGAGGCGCGGAACGGTGCGAGCGCCGCGAGGAGGGCGACGAGCGCGGTGAGGCGGCGCATGGCGCCTCACACGTAACAGGGTGCAGGGTGGGTCGGAAGTGCAATCGTCCCCGCCCTCGCGCCCCCCGAGGAGGGGGGGCGTTGACCGTGTCGCTATAACGGCGCTATAGAAGTGCCCGTGCCTATGACGGCCGCGCTCCGCGAGCGCAACGGTGGAGCCGCCGCGACCCGTCGCGCGATCCTGGCCGCGGCCGAGGCGCTGCTCGCGCGCGGCGGCGAGGCCGGACTCTCGATCCGCGAGCTGTGCGCGCGCGCCGGAGTGACGCCGCCCACCGTCTACCACCACTTCGGCGACAAGGGCGCACTCGTCGACCGGCTGGTCGATGCCTGCTTCGCGGAGTTCGACCGCACCTTCATGCGCCGCCGGCCGCCGGCCGACCCGGTCGAGGCCCTGCGCTGGGGCTTCGACCGCTACGTCGAGTACGGCCTCGCGCACCCTGCGCACTACCGGCTCATGTTCCAGCGCTCGATGCCGCGGCGACCGACGTCGGCCGCGCGCGCGTCTTACGACCGGCTGCGGCGGCGGGTGGCCGCGATCGCCGCGGCCGGGCGCCTGGTGCCGCCCGTCGAGGACGCCACCGCCGCGTTCTGGTCGGCCGTGCACGGCGTCACCTCGCTCCTGATCGCCGGCTTCTGGAAGCCCGGTGCGCCGGCGGCGACGCTGGTGCGCGATGCGATGCTCGATCAATTGACCGCGCAGCTCACCCGAAAGGAGGCCGCCCCATGCCGACCGACTCGACTCCAAACCCCTTCCTGCAGGGAAACTTCGCGCCCTGGCCCACGGAAGGCGAGGCCCGGGACCTCGCCGTCATCGGGGAGATTCCCCGCGAGCTGAACGGCACCTACTACCGCAGCGGTCCGAACCCCGCCTTCCCGCCGCTCGGCCGCTACCACTGGTTCGACGGCGACGGGATGATCCACGCGATCACGCTCGACGAGGGCCGCGCCGCCTACCGCAACCGCTACGTGATGAGCCGCGGGCTCCGGGAGGAACAGGCGGCGGGCCGCGCCCTCTTCCGGGGGCTCCTCGAGTTCGAGGCCACCGAGCTCCCGGTCATCAAGAACACCGGCAACACGAACATCGTCTGGCACGCGGGAAAGCTCCTCGCCCTCATGGAGGCCGCATTCCCGACGCGCATGAGCCCCGACACCCTCGACACCATCGGCGAGTATGACTTCGACGGCCGGCTGATCGGCCCCATGACGGCGCACCCGAAGATCGATCCCGAGACGGGCGAGATGCTCTTCTTCGGCTACTCGCCGTTCCCGCCCTACCTCACGTTCCACGAGGCGAGCGCGGACGGCACGCTCGTGCGCAGCGAGGTCATCGACGTCGGCTGGCCGTCGATGATGCACGACTTCGCCGTCACCCGCGACCACGTCATCTTCGTCCTGTGTCCGCTGGTCTTCAGCTTCGAGCGGCTCGCCGAGCGGGGCGGGGTGTTCTCGTGGGAGCCCGAGCGCGGCACGCGCCTCGGCGTCATGCCGCGCCGCGGGGGCAACGCCGACGTGCGCTGGTTCGAGACCGATCCCTGCTACGTGTTCCACCCGATGAACGCCTACGAGGACGGGGACGCGATCGTGCTCGACGTCGCCCGCTACGGGCGGCTCGACTTCATGAGCCCGGGGGTGGTCGAGGACCCGGCCTACCGCGACGAGAACGCCGCCCGCCTCCACCGCTGGCGCATCGACCTCGGGCGCGGCGGCGTCGCGTCCACGCCGCTCGACGACATCGTCGCGGAGTTCCCGCGCGTCGACGAGCGACGGCTCGGCCGCCCGCATCGCTTCGGGTACATGGCCGCGCGCGAGCCGGCGCTCAACGACGGCGCTCAGCCCCTGTGGACCGCGGTTCGCAAGTACGACCTCGCACGCGGCGGCGTGACGGAGCGGCGCTTCGGCGCCGGCAACGGGGTGGGCGAGCCGCTCTTCGTGCCGCGATCGGCACGGGGCGCGGAGGACGACGGCTGGGTGCTCGTCCTCGCCTACGACGCGGCACGCGACACGACCGATCTCTGGATCCTCGGGGCGCAGGACCTGGGCGGCGAGCCGGTGGCGCGCGTCGGGCTGCCGCACCGCGTGCCGTACGGCTTTCACGGCAACTGGGTGCCCGCCTGAAGGGTCTCCCGTCAGCTGGCCCTGAACGCCGCGGCCGCGCGCAGTTCCTCAAGGTAAATACCTGAGCACGCGTTCGGTGATTTTCCCTTCCTTGATTCCATGACTCACCGTATGGTGCGGCCATTCGAGTTGCCCCATCGTCCATCTGAACGTGGTCTGGAACCCGAATCGGGGATCGGCCCACCAATCAAAAGGCGAGGGGAAAACCATGACCGGACTTCGCTGCGGGAAAGTCGCCCTGAGCGGCGGCATCATGTTGATCGCTCTCAGTCTCACGGCGGGAACCAGTCTCGGGCAAACCTGCAGCTGCTGCACGGCGAGTCCGCAGCTCTCCTTTACGACCGGCACGCCGCAGATCGGCGGCGGAGGCTGCGGGACGACGAAGGACAGCGGGGGCGCCATCCTGCGCCGGCTCGACTGCGGCGGGCTCTACTTCGGCGGTGCCGGGGTTGGCGTGCCGCTGCCCGCGGTGGTGCCCGACCTGGGTCAGTCCATCCTCAACATCACGGCGTGCAGCGCCAGCACGGGTGCGCTCACGCTCGGGGCCACCACGCCCGCCGACAGCGGCAGCAACCGCAACTGCAGCGCGGGTGGCGTCAGCAACCCCGAGTACCCCGGCAAGAACGGCTGTCTCTTCGGGCCGCCGCTCCCGATCCCGAACGCGAGCTCGCCGGCCACCAGCTCATGCGTCGTCAATCGCGTCGCTCAGAACGCCACCGGCTCGGGCAACTGCACCAACGGCAGCTCCAGCGTCAACCTTCCGCTTCTCTCGGACATCTACCTGACGGGGGATCTGGTCTCCAACGTCCCCGGCATCCAGCCCTGCCCCGTCTGCCTCAACGGCACGTGCAACGGCGGACCGCGGAGCGGCCTGCCCTGCACGCCCGCCGACTCGGCCTCGCTCGGAGCGGCCTACCCGACCAGCCACGACTGCCCGCCGCCCCCGACCCTGTTCATCGGGAGCCTCAGCATCCCGTTCAGCCTCTCGACCGGCCCGCAGACCAAGACCTCGGTCGACCTGCCTGCACAGCAATTTGTCTTCTGCGGCTACTGTGCCACCCAGGTCACCGGGACGTTCCAGAACCCTCCGAGGCCCTGCACGTCTGACGCCAACTGTTCGGCGGCCTCGGGCTTCCCGACGTGCCGCCAGCGGACCGGGGGCGCGTTCGGTCAGGCGGCGCGAACCATCACCGAGACCGGCTCGCCGGCCGGCGTCTGCCTCGGCGACGGGGCGGCACACAACGCGACCGAGGTGAGTGTCTTCTGCATCCCGCCGAGCTTCAACGCGACCGCCGACGCCGCCGGAGACCTCCCCGGGCCGGGTGCTGTGGCGCTGCCGGGTCAGACCAGGTTCCTCCCGTGACGAGCCGCGCATAGACCATCGGCTCAACGACGCCGCCCAGGCGGGCGCGGGCAGAAGGCGCGGCACGCGCGGCCGGCGCGTGCCGAACGCACGGACGCGAGACGGGAGCGTGCGCTGCGGGTCCGGGCGGTTGACAGCGTGCCGCCGGTCGCGCTCTCTGTGCGGGCGAGAGGAGGAGGAGCACGCGGCCGACCTCGCGAGACTTCTCGAGCGGCTCGAGCCGGGCGCCGGGGCGTGAGGCGCTGGCTGCGGGCGAGCGGCCGATCCGCGTGGAAGAGCTCGACCACGTCGTGCTCCGCTGCCGGGACCAGGCGCGGGCCCTCGACTTCTACACGCGCGTCCTCGGGCTCATCGAGGAGCGCCGGATCGAGGCGATCGGCCTCGTCCAGCTGCGTGCCGGACGCAGCATCATCGACCTCCTGCCGTCGCCCGATCCTCGCCCCGAGGGCGGGGCCAACGTCGACCACATCTGCCTCGGCATCGCGGCGACGGACATGAGCGCCGTCGTCCGCTACCTCGAGGCGGAGGGCGTCGAGGTGATCGGCGAACCCGCCGTGCGCTACGGCGCCCGTGGCATGGGGCTGTCGGTGTATGCCCGCGACCCCGAGGGCAACGTCGTCGAGCTGAAGCTCGCCGCAGACGCTTCGAGCTAGCAAGTTGGCCCCGATGACGATCTCGACCGCCGCCGCTGGCCGGGGCGTTGTCGCCCTGCTCGCCGCCGCCTCCCTCTTCGGCGCGCCCGCGGCGGCGGCCGACCGCCTGCCGTCGTTCGCCGACGTCCTCGCCCGCGTGGAGCCCGCCGTGGTCAACATCGCGACCGTCGCCCGGGCCTCGGAGGAGGGCGAGCCCGAGACGATGCAGGACTTTCTCCACCGCTTCTTCGGCGAGCCGCCGGCCGTCAACCGCAGCCTCGGCTCCGGCTTCATCATCTCGCCCGATGGCGACATCGTGACCAACAACCACGTCGTCAAGGGCGCCGAGAAGATCCGGGTCCGCATGGCGACCGAGGAGGAGTTGGATGCCAAGGTCGTCGGCAGCGACGACAAGACCGATATCGCCGTCCTCCACGTCAAGGCGCCGCGCCCGCTGCCCACGCTGCCGTTCGGCGACTCCGAAGCCCTCAAGGTAGGCGACTGGGTGGTGGCGATCGGGAACCCGTTTGGGCTCACGCAGACGGCCACCGCGGGCATCGTGAGCGCCAAGGGGAGGTTCCTCGGGGCCGGACCGTACGACGACTTCATCCAGACCGACGCGTCGATCAATCCGGGCAACTCCGGCGGGCCGCTCGTCGACCAGGACGGCCGCGTGGTGGGGATCAACGCGGCCATCGTGAGCCCCGCGGGGGGAAACGTCGGCATCGGGTTCGCCGTACCGATCGCGCTCGCACGCTGGGTGGTCGACCAGATACGCGAGCACGGCGCCGTGGTCCGCGGCTGGGTCGGGGTGGCGATCCAGGCGGTCACGCCCGACCTTGCCCGCTCGTTCGGCCTGCACGGCGCCGAGGGCGCGCTGGTTGCGGACGTGACGTCCGGCGGTCCCGCCGCCAAGGCCGGGATCGCCCGCGGCGACGTGATCGTGCGCTGGGGCGACCGCCGCGTGCAGCACTCGCGCGAGCTGCCCCTGATGGTCGCTCTCACGGCGCCCGGGACGCGTGTGCCGGTAATCATCATGCGCGAGGGCCAGGAGCGGACCGTCGACGTGACGGTCGAGCGGATGCCCGCCGAGGGCCGGCGCGAGAGCCGGGCGGCGCCGCCCGCGGGGAGCCTGGAGGCATGGGGCCTTGCGGTCGCACCGCTCGGGCCCGCCGAGGCTCGGCGCCTCGGGCTCAAGCCGGGCACCGGCGTGGTCGTCAGCGATGTCGCCGACGGCAGTCCGGCCGACGAGGCGGGTCTCGAGCCGGGGGACGTGATCGTCGAAGCCAACCGGCGCGCCGTGCGCTCCGCCGCCGACCTCGCGCGCGCCCTCGCGGCCGGCCGGCAGCGGACCCTGCTGCTCGTGCGCCGCAACAGCGCCTCGCTCTTCATCGAGATGGAGCGGTAGACGCCGGCGGCTGAGGCCGCGTTGCCCCCCTGGCGTGCCCCGCTATCATGGGGGCGAGGAGGCGCTCCGATGGCGCGCATCGATCTCAAGCCCGAGGAAGCTCGCATGCTGCGCGAGGTCCTCGAGAGCTACCTCTCGGACCTGCGCATGGAGATCGCCGGGACCGAGAGCGTCAGCTTTCGCGAGAACCTGAAGAAGACGGAGGCGTTCTTGAAGGAGCTGATCCCCCGGCTGCGCGAGTCGTGAGTCCGCACGCCGCGGCGACGGCGGCGCGGTGCCGTCATGGTCGCGCTGGCGATTTCTATCGTAACACGATATAGTTGTCAACGTGACCACCGATAGGCTGACGGTGGCGGATTACCGCGCGCTGGCGGAGTTCCGCTGCCAGCTGCGGCGCTTCCTTCGTTTCAGCGAGCAAGCCGCGCGGGCCGCGGGCCTGGAGTCGCAGCAGCATCAGCTGCTCCTCGCCCTGAAGGGCATGCCGGAGGGAATGCCCGCCACGATCGGCGCCCTGGCCGAGCGTCTGCAGGTCCGGCACCACACCACGGTCGAGCTGGTCGATCGGATGGAGGTGCGGGGACTCGTGCGACGATCCCACGCCGGCACCGACCGCCGGCAAGTCTTCGTGCGACTCGCGCCGAGCGGCGAGCGGATGCTGCCGCGTCTCTCGCTCGCCCACCGCGCCGAACTGCGGTCGGTGGCCCCGTCCCTGCTCCGAGCGCTCGAGGAGCTCGTCGCCGAGAGGGCGCGCCGGCCGGCGCGTCGCCGGCGGTGAGCGCGGGTCTCCGCGGGCCGATCGCCGGGGCGCCTGGGCGGCTCGCTTCCGCGCCGGCGGCCGAGCTCGGCGACTTCACCGCCACCTGGCATGTGGTCCCCATCTCGCTCGCGGCGGTCGCGATCGGGCTGCTGAGCGCGTGCGTCGCCCTGGCGCTCCTGCGGCTCATCGGGCTGTTCACGAACCTCTTCTTCTTCCAGCGCTGGGATTTCGCCCTCGTCTCGCCGGCGGGGAACCGGCTCGGCGCGGTCGAGATCCTCGTGCCTGTCGCAGGCGCGCTCATCGTCGGCTTCATGGCCCGCTACGGGTCCGATCGCATCCGGGGCCATGGGATCCCCGAAGCGCTCGAGTCGATCCTGATCCGCGGCAGCCGCGTCGAACCGCGCGTCGCCCTGCTCAAGCCGCTGTCGGCCGCCATCTCGATCGGCAGCGGCGGGCCGTTCGGTGCCGAGGGGCCGATCATCATGACCGGCGGCGCCTTCGGCTCGATGGTCGCGCAGTTCCTGAAGCTCACCAGCGCCGAGCGGAAGACGCTCCTCGTGGCGGGCGCCGCGGGCGGCATGTCGGCGACCTTCGCCGCGCCGGTGGCGGCGGTGGCGCTCGCGGTCGAGCTGCTCCTCTTCGAGTGGAAGCCTCGGAGCCTCGTCCCGGTGGCGCTCGCGAGCGCCACCGCGGCGGCCGCCCGCCGCTACCTCATCGGGCTCGGGCCGCTCTTTCCCACCCCGCCGCATCCGCTCTTCATCGGTCCGGCGGGCCTGCTCGGCTGTGCGCTCGCCGGACTGGTTGCCGGCGCGCTGTCCGCGATCCTGACGGGCGCGGTCTACGCGGCGGAGGATGCCTTCACCCGGCTCCCGATCCACTGGATGTGGTGGCCGGCGCTCGGCGGCCTGGTGGTCGGGCTCGGCGGCCTCGTGTTTCCCGAGGCGCTCGGCGTCGGCTACGACACGATCGGCGCGCTTCTCCAGGGCCAGGTCCCGGGGCGGGTGATCGTCGGCATCCTCCTCGTCAAGTCGCTCATCTGGAGCGTGTCTCTCGGCTCCGGCACCTCGGGCGGGGTTCTCGCCCCGCTTCTCCTGATGGGCGGGGCGCTCGGCGGCGTGGAAGCTCTCATCCTGCCGGACGAGGGGCTCGGCTTCTGGCCGCTGGTCAGCATGGGCGCCATCCTGGGCGGCACCATGCGCTCGCCCTTCACGGGCGTGATCTTCGCCCTCGAGCTCACACACGACGTCAACGTCCTGCTCCCGCTCCTGGTCTCCGTGACGCTCGCGCACGGCTTCACGGTGCTGGCGTTGCGGCGCTCGATCCTGACCGAGAAGGTGAGCCGGCGCGGCTATCACCTGAGCCGGGAGTACGCGGTCGACCCCCTCGAGATCCTGTTCGTGCGCGAGGTCATGCGGCCGAACGTCGTCGCGCTGCCGGCGACCATGTCGCTCGACGCCCTGCGGGAGGCACGTGCCCGCCGGCAGCTCCTCTGCCCGGTGGTCGACGCCGACCGGCGTCTGGTGGGCGTCGTGACGCGCGGCGATCTCGAGCACCTGCTCGGGGTCCAGGGCGCCGACGGCGCCGAGCGCCGACTGGGCGTGCTGGTCCGGACCGACCCGGTTGTCGCCTACCCCGACGAGCCGCTGCGTGCGGTGGTCTACCGCATGGCCGAGACGGGACTCACGCGGTTCCCCGTCGTCGAGCGGGGCGAGGCGCGACGGCTGATCGGCATGGTCGCGCTCTCGGATCTGCTCCAGGCACGGGTCCGCAGCCTCGAGGCGGAGCGCCGGCGCGAGCGGGTTCTGCCGCTACGCCTCCTTCTGCCCCGTGGGCTCAGGCCGCGCAGACGTGCGGCTCAGACGACCGGCTTCGGCTGATAGAGGTAGCGCGCGATCCACGAGCTGCGCTCGCGCTCGGCCAGCACGCGGAGCTGGGAGGGCGTGATCCACATGCCGTGCCCCGCCGCGCACTCCGTGATCGTTACGCCCGAGTGTGCGGCGCGGACCAGCTGTTCGCCGCAGTCGGGACACCGCATGCGGACGAGCTCCTGGATATGGCGGCGGTCGGCTGCGTCCTTGATCTCGCGGAGCTTCTCGATGAGCTCCCGATCGCGCCGGGCGAAGTAGACGTCCTCCTCGCCCTGCTCCTTGTGCCGCCACTTCTCCAGGAACGGATCTCGCACGTAGTCCATGGCTCCCCCCTAGCCCCGAGCGCTGTCGTGAGCAAGCGTACCGACTGCGCGCGGCGGTCAGCGCGCGAACGACCGCCGGGTGGCGAGGATCCGGCGCAGGTCGGTGCGCAGCCTGAGCGTGGCTCGGAGCAGAGCGCGTGCCTCTGTCTGCCGGGCACGTGCGAAGGCGGGCGCGATCAGACGCCGGCCGCGCGCCTGGGCGGCGGTCGCGACGAACGCTCGCATCTTGCCTGGTGTGCCCGCGAACAGGCCGAGTGCGAGCCGGGCGCGCAGCTGCGCATCGGCAACCGAGGCGCCGGGAAGCCGTCCGCCGAGCCCGAGGACAGCCGCCTGCAAGTCGGCGCGCGCGCCGTCCACCAGGGCGAGGAGACGCGGCGCCGGGCTGCTCGTGCCCGAGACCAGCGCGCAGGAGGTCGAGAGGGCGAGCGTCGGACAGGCACTGGCCGCCGCGGCCGCGACGATGTCGCGCAGTCCGTCGTCAAGGGCCAGGAGCGAGAGCATGCTCTGGAAGGGTCCGGCGAGCGCCTGACAGTCCCCACCGCCGGCGGAGGCGTGCTGACAGCTCCCGCCGCGGCACGTGTCGGCGGTGCACGGGTCGCCGTCCTCCGTGCAGAAGACCTCGTCGTCGACGGGCCGCAGGATGCAGCCGCTCGCGCCTGCGCCAGGGTCGCTCGGCGTGCAGACCGGCACGGCACAGTCCTGGCGGGGCCCGCAACGCTCGTCCACGGGAACATGCACGCAAGCACGCGCGACGCAGCGATCGTCCGTGCACGTGATCGCGTCGTCGCAGGCGGCGTCGTCCAGGCAGCAGCCCGGAAGCGCCGTGCCGATGCAAACGCTCGCGTGGCAGCCGTCCGCGATCGTGCAGGGGTTCCCGTCGTCGCAAACGGCTCCCTCGAACTTCACGGGGTTCGAGCAGGTGCCGGTCGCGGGGTTGCACGTCCCCGTGTCGTGGCACTGGTCCTGGGCAGTGCAGACGACCGCGTTCGTGCCGGTGCACACTCCCGCCTGACAGACGTCGGTCTGCGTGCATGCGTTTCCGTCGTGGCACGTGGTGCCATCGGGCCTTCCGGGGTTCGAGCAGGCGCCGGTGGCCGGGTTGCACGTCCCGGCGTCGTGACACTGGTCGGGCGCGGGGCAGACGACGGGATTTCCGCCCGTGCACGCGCCACTCTGGCAGGCGTCGGTCCGCGTGCAGGCGTTCCCATCGGTGCAGGCGCTGCCGTCGGGCTTGGCGGGGTTCGAGCAAGTGCCGTTGCCCGGGTTGCACGTCCCCGCGTCGTGGCACTGGTCCTGGGCAGTGCAGACGACCGCGTTCGTGCCGGCGCAAACTCCCCTCTGACAGGTGTCGGCTTTCCGGGGTTCGAGCAGGCCCCGGTGGCCGGGTTGCACGTCCCGGCGTCGTGACACTGGTCGGGCACGGGGCAGACGACGAGGTTGCTGCCCGTGCAAACGCCCCGCTCGCAGGTGTCGGTCTGCGTGCACGCGTTGCCGTCGTTGCAGGCGCTGCCGTCGGGCTTGGCGGGGTTCGAGCAAGTGCCGTTGCCCGGGTTGCACGTCCCCGCGTCGTGGCACTGGTCCTGGGCAGTGCAGACGACCGCGTTCGTGCCGGCGCAAACTCCCCTCTGACAGGTGTC
>WNES01000166.1_pt1 | contig 35498 bp, 38 predicted proteins | sample 5399931 | NCBI WGS metagenome assembly WNES01 (sample SAMN13153332, study PRJNA577476) | soil metagenome | isolation source: 20 cm grassland meadow soil 2 days after 3rd rain plot 5 | place: USA:California | collected 2015-11-11
GCGGTCAACCGGGACGTCTTCACCGGCAAGGCCAAGGGGTTCCTGCCGCCGGACGACCTCTACCTCTCGACGAAGAACCTCACCGACATGGCCTGGACCGGGTTCTTCGGGGCCACGAACGCCTCGGCCGTCAAGAGCTTCGAGACCGACCCGTCGACCATCCCCCAGCTCAAGGTCGGCGACGTCATCAACATCACGAACGCCAACCAGACCGCGGACTATCACGCCATGAAGGCCGACTATCCCCCGGGCACCCGCATTCTCATCCCCGTGTGTATCTTCGACCCCGGCATCGCGCGGGGCACCGTCGTCGGGTTCACCACCCTGAGGGTGGACTTCGTCCAGGACACCTCCGATCCCAAGTTCATCGACACCACCGTCGTCCCCAACAATACCGGCTCGACCGATCCGAACACGATCGCCGAGTGCTTCGGCACCGACTGCCGGTCCTTCCTCGTGAACTGAGCGCTTGCGGCCGCGGCCCCGCGGCGGCGCGTTGACAGCCCGGTCGGTCGCCATCAGGGACCGGCCGGGTGACCGCCGCGTCAGCCGCGTGCGCGTCCGGCCCAGGACCGTTCTCGCCGCGACCGACGTCTCGTACCCCCACGCCAGGCATCGCCGGAGCAGACGTATCCTCCCGCCCGTCTGCGGAAGTCTCGAGGCGGGTGTCGCAATGATGACGACCGACAATGTCTCGATGAAAGCTAGCATGCAGATGCCGTACGCCCCTGTCCGGCGAGGCGACCATGACCGAGGTCGTGTGCGGTGCTTGAACGTCCGGTGCGGCACCTGCCGGGCGAGCCTCCCTTCCGCGACGTGGTGATGACGCTCGGGCGGTGCGGAAAGCGTGCTGACACCTACCTGGCATCGCCGTTGCTAAACAGTTCCACCATGTGGCGACACCGAGGTCAGCAACTGGCGAAGCTGTCAGGCATGGCTCGCGTCATCGCGCTCTTCACCATGGCCGCGCTCCACTTCGTGGCCGCGTCAACGATCCTCGACGCGCTGCAAGCGGTGAACGGAGGCGGGACACGGGCGAAGGCAGTCCGGGAGCTTCACGATGGCCCATGACCTTGAACGGGGCATGCCGCTCGTCGAACGAGTTCGGGAGGCCTTCAGCCCTGCGGCGCCCATCGCGCACCGGGAGTCGTTTGCCGGGCGAGCCGAGCACCTGGCGCAGATCGCCGACGTCGTTGCTCAGCGTGGACAGCATGCCCTCCTGTACGGCGAACGGGGCGTCGGAAAGACCTCCCTGGCCGTCGTTGCGAGTGGCGACCTCATCGACAACCGGACCCTTCCCCTGCGAGTGAACTGCGATGGCACCGACCATTTCCTGTCGATCTGGCAAAAGGTCCTGCGGGAGGTGCAACTCACGCGCGCCCTGCCGCCGGCGGTCGGTATCCGGGATCTCCTGGACGAGGCGACCGAGCGCGCCGGCTCGCTGCTCGGCGCGGGCCATCTCACGGTCGACGTGGTACGGCAGGCGCTCCAGGTCCTCAGCCGCGCAGCGCCGATCGTCCTCGTCCTCGATGAGTTCGACCGCCTCGAGGACGCCCGGACGAAGATGCTCTTTGCCGACACGATCAAGTCGCTTTCCGACCATCTCGTTCTGGTGACCATCATCGTCGTCGGTGTGGCGGAGAATACCGGCGAGCTGCTCGGTGAGCACCGATCCATCGACCGCGCACTGGTGCCGATCCGTGTCCCCAGGATGTCGCCGGCAGAGCTTGCGGCGATCGTCCGTTTCGGCGTGCGGAGGGCGGACATGACGATCGGCGACGACGCCGTCGAGCGGATCGCCGACCTCGCGGCAGGGTTGCCCTATTACGCGCACTTGCTCGGCCTCTTGGCGGCTCGCGAGGCAATGCATTCGGGGCGGTCGGTGGAGCTCGCGCACGTCGACCGGGTTGCTCTGAAGGCCGGAGAAAGTGCGCAAGGGCGATGACGGAGCAGGAGGTGCGGCAGCTTCGGGCGGAGGTGATCGCGCGCAGGAACCTGCCGACGATCCCCCCCGTCCTTGCCAGGATCCTCCAGCTCTGCGACGGGATCGACGCGAACACCAACGACTTGATCGCGGTCATCGAGCGGGACCAGGCGCTGACCGGCAAGTTGCTCCGGCTCGCCAACAGCGCCTGCTTCGGCCAGAGCCGCCGCGTCGCGACCATCCCGCGCGCGGTCGTCCTGCTTGGCTTCACCACCGTGCGGAACCTCACGCTGGGCGTGAAGGTCTGGGACGCGCTCGGTAGCGGCGTCGCGCGTCCCCGCTTGGAGGAGCTGTGGACGCACTCGGTCGCCTGCGCGGTGGCGGCCAGGGAGCTCACCGTTCGGCTGCAGGCGGGCGATCCGGACGAGGCCTTCACGGCCGGCCTGCTGCTCGACGTCGGGCGCCTGGCCCTGGCCGTGCGCTTCCGCGACGAGTACTGGAAGGTCGTCGGCGGAGTGGCGGAGACGGAGGACATGGACGCCGTGGAGCGCGAGGCCTTCGGCGTGGGGCATCCCGAGGTGGGCGCCTGGATGCTGGACGCGTGGGCGCTGCCGCCCGGAATCGTCGAAGGCGTCCGCCTCCACCACGACGAGGCACGGCGGCTTGCCGGGCCGGCGATCCTCGCGGTCACGGACCGGCTCGTGGCGTGCAGCGACCTGGCCAGCGGCGAAATCGGCCCGCGGGCGCGCGAGCTGCTCGAGCTGACGAGCGCGCAGGGCCTCACCCGAGAGGTCTGGGAGGCCACGCTCGCTCGGCTCGGCGAAGACGGGACGCGAACGGCCTCCGGCCTGCGCGGTTGAGATGGCGAGCTCGGCGACCGTGCCAGGGCGTGTCAGATCTGGCACACGGCAGCCGGTGACTCCCCGCCACGCGGGCGTCTCTGGCCGGCACGTTCGTGGCTACCGTACGACCGTCGATGACGAGGAGAGTTGCACGATGACCGGCTTGACGCTTCGACTCGTGACGGCGGGCCTCCTGGCAGGGCTCTGCTCGCCGGCGGGCGCGATGGTCCTGTGTACCGGGCGGACCGGTGCGGGGACCTTGAAGGTGCGCGAGACGTGCACCAGCCGTGAGATGCAGGTCGACCCCGTGGAGCTGGGGTTGCAGGGGCCACCGGGCGACCCGGGCGAACCCGGGCCTCCCGGCGATCCCGGACTGGCGGGCGACCCTGGGCCCCAAGGCGACCCCGGACCGCCGGGCGACCCGGCCGTTTCGGGCCCGGCGCAACCATTCGTCTGCTTGAAGGCGAAGCTCCCCGCGCTGTCGACGGCGAGCGGGGACAGCGTCTGCGCCGACCTGATGATGTTCTGCGTCGCCGAGTTTCTGAACGACACCAAGACCGGCCTCGTTCATGCCTGCGGGGCAACGGGTGACATGTTCCCGGCGGCTGACGTCCTGTGCTGCCACTTCTGAGCACCTCACCAGTAGTCGTGCCCTTCGGGCATCTCCGCCGGCACCTCGAGCCGGCGGAACGACGCCGCCCGCACGTGCGTGACGCCGTCCACTCGCTCGAGCCGTCCCTCGACCTCGAGGAGCGGTGAGGTGTTGAGCACGACCCGCCAGCGCTCGTAGCGCGGCGGCGTCACGACGGCGTTCGCCGTCCCGGTCTCGTCCTCGAGCGTGAGGAAGCAGAAGCCCTTCGCCGTCCCCGGCCGCTGGCGGACGATCACGTGGCCGGCGACGCGCACCGGGGCGCCGTGCGGCACGGCGTCGAGCTCACGCGCCGCGCGCACGCCGGCCGCCCGCAGACCGTCGCGCAGGTACGCCATCACGTGCGGTCCCGGCGTCAGGTGCGTCGCCGCGTAGTCGGCCGCCGTCTCCTCGAAGGGCGTCATGGGCGGCAGCGGCGCCGCAGCCGCGGGCGGACGCACGCGGGCGAGGAGCGACGCCGGGTCGCGCTCGGCGGCCGCCGCCTGCCAGAGCGCTTCGCGCCGCGTGAGTCCGAAGGCGGCGAACGCCCCGGCATGCGCGAGCGCCTCGACCTCATCCTTGCGGAGCAAGCCTCGCTGCGCCGCCTCGGCCACCGACGCGAGCGGCCGCCCCGCCACCAGCCGCCGCGCCGCCTCCTCGCCGAGCCCGAGCACGTAGCGCATCCCGAGGCGCACCGCGCCGTCTTCAATGGTGCACCTCCAGTCCGACCGTGTGACGTCGATCGGCCGGAACTCGACGCCGTGGCGCTGGCCGTCCTTCACCAGCGTCGCTGGGTGATAGAAGCCCATCGGCCACGCGTCGAGCAGCGCGCAGAAGAAGGCCGCGGGGTGATGCGCCTTGAGATAGGCCGACGCGTAGGCGATGAGCGCGAAGCTCGCCGAGTGCGACTCGGGGAAGCCGTAGAGCGCGAACGACGTGATCTGCTGGACGATCTCGTCCTGCACGCGCCCGCTGATGCCCTGCGCGTCCATGCCGGCGCGGAGCTTGGCCTCGATCGCCTGCATGCGCGCCTCGGAGCGCTTGAAGCCCATCGCCCGGCGGAGCTCCTCGGCCTCGCCCGCCGTGAAGCCCGCGACCGCCATCGCCATGCGGAGGAGCTGCTCCTGGAAAAGCGGCACGCCGAGGGTGCGCCGGAGGATCGGCTCGAGCGCCGGGTGGGCGTAGTGGACGGGCTCCCGCCCCGCACGACGGGCGAGGTAGGGGTGCACCATCTGCCCGACGATCGGTCCCGGGCGGATGATCGCCACCTCGACCACCAGGTCGTAGAAGCGCTCGGGCTTCATGCGCGGCAGGGTTGCCATCTGGGCGCGGCTCTCCACCTGGAAGACGCCGATCGTGTCGGCCTTCCGGAGCATCGCGTAGACCTGCGGGTCGTCGGGCGGGAGGTGGGCGAGGTCGACCTCCACCCCCTCGTGCGCGCGCACCAGCGGGATCGCCTCCTCGAGCGCCGCGAGCATGCCGAGGCCGAGGAGGTCGACCTTGATGAGCCCGAGGTCCGCGCAGTCGTCCTTGTCCCACTGGACGACGTTCCGGCCCGGCATGGCGGCGGGCTCGAGCGGCACGACCTCGTCGAGCCGGCCGGCGGCGATCACCATGCCGCCGGTGTGCTGCCCGAGGTGCCGCGGCAGGCCCTGCATCTGCCGCACGAGAGAGACGAGCAGCGGGATGCGCGGCGACTCCGGGTCGACGCCGCCGTTCCGGAGCTGGGCGGCGAGCTCGTCGTGCTCGTCGCTCCAGCCGTGCGCGCGCAGCAGCTTGGCGAGGCGGTCGACCTGCTCGAGCGAGAGGCCGAGCGCCTTTCCCGCCTCGCGCACCGCGCTCCGCGTGCGGTAGGTGATGACCGTCGCCGTCATGGCGGCGCCGCGCTCGCCGTAGCGGCGGTAGACGTACTGGATGACCTCCTCTCGCCGGTCCCCGCTCGGGAGGTCGAGGTCGATGTCCGGCCACTCGCCGCGCTCCTCGGAGAGGAAGCGCTCGAAGAGGAGGTCCATGCCGATCGGGTCGACCGCCGTGATGCCGAGCGCGTAGCAGACGGCGCTGTTGGCGGCCGAGCCGCGTCCCTGGCAGAGGATGCCGCGCTCGCGGGCGAAGCGGACGATGTCCCACACGATCAGGAAGTAGCCGGCGAGGTCGAGCCGCTCGATCATGCCGAGCTCGTGCTCGAGCTGGCGGCGGATGCGCGGCGTGATCGCCCGGTAGCGCTCCCGGGCGCCCGCGCACGTGAGCCCGCGGAGATGGCCCATCGGCGTCTCGCCCGGCGGCAGCGGGAACTCCGGGAAGCGGTAGCCGAGATCGGCGAGCGTGAAGGCGCAGCGCTCGGCGATGCGCCGGCTCTGGCGGATCGCGTCGGGCGAGTCGTGGAAGAGCGCCGCCATCTCGGCGGGGGATTTCAGGTGGCGCTCGGCGTTCTGGAGGAGCCGGCGGCCGGCCGCGTCGAGCGTCGTGCCGAGCCGGATGCAGGTGAGGACGTCGAGCAGCGCCCGGCCTGCGGGCCGGGCGTGGCGGACGTCGTTGGTGGCGACGACCGGGACGCCGTGGGCCCCGGCGAGGTCGGCGAGGCGGCGCGCGAGCCGCTCGCCCGCGCGCTCGTGGTGGCGGTGGACGTCGACGGCCAGGCGCTCGCCGAAGATGGCGCGCAGCCGCCCGAGGTTGGCGGCGGCGTCCGCCCCCGCGAGCGGCCCGTCGCTCCCGCCGGCGAGGCAGTGGAGGCCGCGCGCATGCGCTTCCACCTGCTCCCAGCCGACGCGCGCCTCGCCCTTCGGCCGCCCGAGCGCGCCCGCCGTGATCAGCCGACAGAGGTTCCGGTAGCCGTCGCGGTCCTCGACGAGGAGCCAGAGAAGGCCAGCGCCCTCGACCGGCACCTCTGCCCCGACCAGCGGTCGGATGCCCGCGCGGCGCGCGGCCGTGAAGAAGCGCGGTGCGCCGTAGACGCCGCCGCGGTCCGCGAGCGCGAGCGCATCGTAGCCGAGCGCCGCCGCCTGATCGATCAGGTCCTCGGGCAGCGAGGCGCCGGCGAGGAAGCTGAAGGCGCTCCGGCAGCGCAGCTCGACGTAGTCAGTCGTAGACGCCATCGAGATACCAGCGGTCCAATGACCCGCTCCGCGCTTCGCGCTCCGCGGGTGATCCGCTCCGCGCTCCGCGCTCCGCGGGCGGCGGCGGGCCGCCGTGCTCGCGGTAGCAGCGGTAGACGCCGCCGTCGGTGAGCTCCAGGTCGTAGTAATCGCGCGCCACCCCGTCCTCGCTCCACCATTCGGCGACGACCCGCCACGGCCCGGCCGCGCCGACCACGCGCCCGCCGAGACCCTCGCCGCGTACGAAGACCGGCTCGCCGCGCTCGGTGAACACCTCCACCGGACGCGGCGGCCTGAGCGCGCGGACGACCAGCCGGCACACGCTGTCCGCCGGCGGGCGGTCCGCCTGCTCCGCGGGTGGGAGCGCGAAGGGCGCCGTCCGGGCGGCGCCCGGGCGGTGCGAGTCGACGACGGCGGGCGCGCCGACGCGGTCCGGCCCGCAGAGCGCCGAGAGCCGGGCGAGCGTCGTCGCCAGTCGCTCGGGCGCGGGTCCGGGCGGGACGAAGAGGCCCATCTGCATCGCCCGCACCGCCTCGGGCACGGCCGTGAGCGCGACGTGCACGATGGCGGCGCGCGGCGGGTGCGCCTCGAGCTCCGCCCTGAGACAGCCGAGGATCGCCTTCACGTCGCGCGTCGGCGCGGCGAGGGGCAGTGCGCGGGCTTCGCGGCCGCGGTCGTCGAGGCCGAGCGCGAGCGCGACGCGCGCACAGCCGATGCCGGCGAGGCCGAGCCGGGCGACCGCTCGCTCGACCAGCCCGCGCAGCACGAAGAGGAGCGGCTCGAGGCTGTCGAGCGCGTACTCGAGCGCCACCGCCTCCTCCACCGCGGCGGGCAGCGGCTCGGGCGCGAGCGGCCGCTCGTCCTCGCCGCGCGCCGCCCGAATGAGCGCCGCCCCCGCCGGCCCGAGCCGGGTGGCCACCTCGGCGACGGGCAGGCGGGCGAGGTCGCCGAGCCGGTGAATGCCCCAGCGCTGGAGCGTGGCCGCGATGTCGGGCGCCGGGGCGAGGCAGGCGAGCGGCAGACGGGCGAGGAACCCCCGCTCAACGCCGGCGGAGACCACCTCCGTCCCGTCGCCGTGCTCGGCCGCGAGCCGCGCCACCGTCATGCTGGCGCCGATACCCACGCGGGCCGCGAGGTCCACGCGGGCCGCGCGAGCGACGAGCGCCGTCGCGAGCGCGGCCTCGCTGGCGACGAGGTGGGTGACGCCCGTCGCATCGAGGTAGACGGCGCCGTCGGCTGCCGTCTCGATGCGGCTCGCCAGCGAGGCGGCTACCTCGGCGAGCGCGTGGGCGGCCGAGCGCTCGGCGGCCGCGTCGCGAGTGCGCACCACGAGGTCGGCCGCGAGCGCGCGGGCCTGAGCCACGGTGTGGCGGCCCGGCTGGACGCCGCGAGCCAGCGCCCCGCGCGAGGCGGCGATCACGTGCGCGTGCGGCCCGCTGCCGTCGACGAGGACGAGCGGCCGGCCCGCGAGCTCGGGATCGGCGCGGCAGGCCGCGGCCACGGGCAGATCGGGGACCAGGAGGCAGGCGATGCGCGGCACGCGTCGCGCCCTCAGGCACAGGCCTGCCTCAGGACGAGCGACTGCCCCGGCCGCCCGACGCGGTTGCGCGCGATCAGCATGCGGGCGTCGATGCCGTCGAGCACGACGAGCCGTCCCGGCCCGCCGCTCCAGCGCGCGCGCCGGCCCGTCACCTCGAGGCCGAGCGCCGCGAAGGTGCCGGCCCGACGTTGCGGCTCGATCACGAGGAGGGCCGTGCCGCTCCGCTCGGCCGCGCGCGCCAGCCGCGGCCAGGCCGGTGCCGGACCGGGGCTTCCGGCGTCCCCGACGTCGAGCGCCACGAGGCCGAAGCCGCCCGCGCCGAGCAGCATCTCGGCGGCGCGGAGCGCATCGGGCACGCCGCGCGGCCGGACCCAGAGCAGGCGCGCGAGCACCACCCCCGCCGCCGCGACGGTCTCGGGCTCGAGCGCGTCGTCGACGTCGATCCAGGCGATGGTCTCGCCGGCCTGCGTGGCGCGCGCCACGATGGCGCAGGCGACCCCCGTCCGTCCCGTGCTCCGCTGCCCCGCGAGCTCGGTGACTCGTCCCCGGGGCAGCCCGCCACCGAGCGCCCGATCGAGCGCGGCGAGCCCCGTCGGGAGCTGGCGGATCGGCTCGCCCTGCGCCGTCCCCAGGCGGACGTCCCCCGGCCGGCCGAGCCGGTCGAGCAGGGCGGCGGCCGCGGACATGGCCCTACTTCGCCTTTCGTTCGCCTTGGTGTCAACCCCCCGGAGATGCCATGACAAGCACCCATGGCCGACACGATTGTCTACACCGTGGATGGCAACGTCGCGCGCATCACGCTCGACGACGGGAAGGTGAACGCCATGAGCCTCCCCTTCTTCGAGGCGCTCGGCGCCGCGCTCGACCGCGCCGAGCGCGAGAAGCCGGGTGCGGTCGTGATCACCGGCCGACCCGGGTACTTCTCGGCGGGGCTCGACCTGAAGCTCATGCCGACGCTCGCGCCCGACGCGCTCCGGCGGATGCTGCTCGCCTTCGGGCGCACCATGCTGCGCGTCTTCACGTTCCCCATCCCGACGGTCGCGGCGGTGAGCGGACACGCGATCGCGGGCGGCGCGATGCTCGCCTTCGCCTGCGACCTGCGCTGGGGGGCGGACGGCCCGTTTCGGCTGCACCTCAACGAGGTGGCGATCGGCCTGCCGCTGCCCACCTGGGCCATCGTCATCGCCGCGAGCGCCGTGCCGCACCGCTGGCACACCGAGGCGATCCTCCACGCCCGGGCGTACCTTCCTCCGGACGCCCTCGAGCGAAACCTCGTCAATGGCGTGGTAGCGCCCGACCGCCTGCTCGACGAGGCTTCGTCGGCGGCTGCCCGGCTCGGCGCGCTGCACCAGGCCGCCTATGCGGCGTCCAAGACGCGCTTGCGGGCGATGGCCGTCGAGTGGGCGCTCGCACGGCTCGAGCCGGAGGTGATGAACCGGCCGTCCGGATCGTGAGCGCGATGTCGGCGTTCTTCTGGCTCTTCGGTCTCCTGAACCTGGCGAACGGCTGCTGGATGCTCGTGGCGCCCGCGAGCTGGTATCACGGGCTGCCGGCGAGCGTGCCCGACACCGGACCGCTGAACCCCCATTTCGTGCGCGACATCGGCGCGGCCTTCATCACGATCGGCGTGGCGCTCTGCATTGCCGCCCCCGGGGCGCGGCGCCACCCGGCCGTGCTCCGGGCGACGGCGCTCTTCTACGGCCTCCACGCGCTCGTCCACGTCGCCGATCTGTGCGGCGGTCGCCTCGCGCCGGCTCACTGGGCCGTCGACTTCCCGGGCGTCTTCCTTCCCGCCATCGTGCTCGCTGTGCTCTCCCTGCCGCGCTGGTGGGAGGCCTGACGCGCGGTTTCCGTTCAAGCCTGGCCATCGGCGTCACGCGGCCGGCGCTGAACCGTTGACGGTCTCCCCGCGGACAGTGCCGGCGCGGCTGGCAGGGACCTTGCTCCCGCCCGCGTGCGTTTGCGGCCCAGCGTCCCCGGCCTCCTCCTGGTCCTGCTCGCGGCCTGCGGGCCCGTCGGCCGCGTCGACGTGCCGGCCCTGGCCCCGACCCCGGCCGCGGTCCCGGCGCCGCGCCCCTCGCCCGTCTCCATGGACCTCGCCTGCTTTGCGCATCCCGAGATCGACGTCTGGGAGCGTCGCCTCCGCTCGGAGCGCCCCCTGTGGACGACCACGCAGCACGCCCTGGCGCGCGGCGCAGCCTACCTGCCGCGTCTCCGCGACATGTTCGCCGAGGGTGGCCTGCCCTCGAGCCTGGCCCTCCTGCCGGTCATCGAGAGCGGCTTCGGGACCGACGCGGGCAGCCCGTCGGGGTGCCGGGGGCTCTGGCAGCTGAAGGCGTCGACCGCGCGCCGCTTCGGCCTGGTGGTCAACCGCCGGCGTGACGAGCGCCTCGAGCCCGACCTCGCGACGCGTGCCGCCGCCCGCTACCTCGCCCTGCTGCACGCCCACTACGGCGACTGGCCCCTTGCGCTCGCGGCGTACAACGTCGGCGAGGGGCGCGTCGACCGGGCGCGGGGGCGCGCGCCCGGCGCGAGCTTCTGGCAGCTGGCAGACGACCGGCGGCTGCCCCGCGCGAGCCGTGACTACGTCGCGCGCTTCCTCGCCCTCGTCCGCGTCGTGGACGGCGCGGCCGACTGCTGAGCCGCGCTACCCCGGCTCGCCGAGCAGCCCGGCGATGACCTCCTCGGGGAAGCCGTGTCGCTGGAGGAGGCCCCAGGCGCGCGCCCGCGCGGCGGCATGGCCCAGGCGCCGGCGCTCCAGGAGGCGCCGCGCCCAGTCGTGCTCGCGCTCGCCGGTGAGCGATTCCACCACCGCTGCCTCGACGAGCGCTTCCGGCAGGCCGCGCGCGGCGAGGTCGGCCGCGATCTTGAGGCTGCCCGCGCCGCGCGCGCGCAGCGCCCGCGCCCGCTCGCGCGCGTAGGACGCGTCGCCCACCCAGCCGAGCTCGCGGCAGCGCGCGACGGCGGCGGCCGCGGTCTCGTGCCGGTAGCCGAGGCGGACCAGGCGCGTCTCGAGGTCCGCCTCCGTGCGCGGCCCCCGCGCGAGCAGCCGCGCGGCCACGTCGAGGGGCGTGGGGACGCCCGGCGCGCCGCTAGAAGCGGTCGACCTTGAGGCGCTCCTGCGGGGCATCCTTTTCCTTTCGGTCAAAGTCGTCCCAGCGGCCGTCGCTGGTCGAGGAGATGCCGCGCGCCTTCAGCGCGAAGTCGTCCGGGTTGCTCGACTGGGCGAGCGCCTCCTCGAAGGTGATCAGGTCTTCGCGCCAGAGCGCCATGAGCGACTGGTCGAAGGTCTGCATGCCGTAGCTGGTGTAGCCGCGCGCGATGGCGTCGCGGATCTCGCGCGTCCGCTCGGGCACGGCGATGCACTCGCGGACGAGCGCGGTCGACACCAGGACCTCCACCGCGGGCACCATGCCGTGACCGTCCGCGCGGGGCACGAGCCGCTGGCTCACCACGCCCTTCAGGATGTTCGACAGGATGAGACGCACCTGGCCCCGCTGGTGATCCGGAAAGGCGGAGATGGCGCGCGTGACGGTCTCGGTGGCGTCGAGCGTGTGGAGCGTCGAGAGGACGAGGTGTCCCGTCTCGGCCGCCATGATCGCGGTCTCGATGGTCTCGAGGTCGCGCATCTCGCCGACCAGGATGACGTCGGGATCCTGGCGCAGCGAGCCCTTCAGGCCCGCGGCGAAGGTCGTGCAGTCGACGCCGATCTCGCGCTGGCTGATGACCGACTTGTCGTCGCGGTGCAGGTACTCGATCGGGTCCTCGACGGTGATGATGTGGCGATCGGCGGAGCGGTTGACGTGGTCGATCATCGAGGCGAGCGTGGTCGACTTGCCGCTGCCCGTCGTGCCGGTGACGAGCACGAGGCCCCGGCGCTCGGCCGCGATGCGCTCGACGACCGGGGGCAGGTTGAGCTCGCGGATGTCACGCACGCGGGCCGGGACCAGGCGGAGCGCCGCCTGCGGCTCGCCGCGCTGGAAGAAGACGTTCACGCGGAAGCGCCCGAGCTCGGGGTGGCCGTAGCCGGCGTCCACCTGGAGCGCCTCGCGCAGCCGCTGCCGGTGCGAGTCGGTGAGCAGCGACTCGCACAGCCGGTTCATGTCGTCGCGCGTGAGGGACGGCTGTCCCTCCCACGGCGCGAGCCTGCCGCTCACGCGGAAGATCGGCGGTGCGCCGACCTTCAGGTGGATGTCCGATGCCTCTCGACCGACCCCTTCACGCAGGATCCCATCCAGCTCCACGTCCTAGTCCTTTCCGCCCCTCCCCCTCCGGACGGGCTCCCCCGTCCGCGTACCCTCTGCACTGGCGCCGTTCCCCTCCGTCGCGGCCGGGGCCGCGTCGGTCTTCAGTCCGAACTTCTCGCGGACCTTCGCCTCGATCGTCGCGGCCACCTGGGCATGCTCGCGCAGGAAGTCGCGCGCGTTCTCGCGGCCCTGGCCGATCCGCTCGCCGCCGAAGGCGTACCAGGCGCCGGTCTTCTCGACGATGCCCTGCTCGGCGGCGATGTCGATCAGCTCGCCCTCCTTCGAGATCCCCGTCCCGTAGAGGATGTCGAACTCCGCCTCGCGGAAGGGCGGCGCCACCTTGTTCTTCACGACCCGCACCTTGGTGCGGCTGCCGATCACCTCGTCGCCGTGCTTGATGGCGCCGAGGCGGCGGATGTCGAGCCGGACCGAGGCGTAGAACTTGAGCGCGTTGCCGCCGGTGGTGGTCTCCGGGTTCCCGAACAGGACACCGATCTTCATGCGGATCTGGTTGATGAAGGCGACGATCGTGCGCGACTTGGAGATCGTGGCGGTGAGCTTGCGGAGCGCCTGCGACATGAGCCGGGCCTGCAGGCCCATCTGCGGGTCGCCCATGTCGCCCTCGATCTCGGCGCGCGGGACCAGGGCAGCGACCGAATCGATCACCAGCACGTCGATCGCGCCCGAGCGCACCAGCGTGTCGGTGATCTCGAGCGCCTGCTCGCCGTTGTCGGGCTGGGAGATGAGCAGGTCCTCGGTCTTGACGCCGAGCTTGCGCGCATAGCCGACGTCGAGCGCGTGCTCGGCGTCGATGAAGGCGCAGATGCCGCCCCGCTTCTGCCCCTCGGCGACGAGCTGGAGGGCGAGCGTCGTCTTGCCCGACGACTCGGGGCCGTAGATCTCGACCACCCGGCCGCGCGGGATGCCGCCGATGCCGAGCGCGATGTCGAGGCCGAGCGAACCGGTGGGGAGCGCGGGGATGTCGCCGGCGAGGGCGGCCTCGCCGAGCCGCATGATCGCGCCCTTGCCGAACTGCTTCTCGATCTGGCTGAGCGCGAGGTCGATCGCCCGCTCGCGGTTCACGTCGATGCTCATGTGACGCCCTCCCCCCGCCGGTGTGACTGTGAGGTGTCCCACTCTACCCTCGCCGCGGCCGACTCTCCAGCGGCGGCGCTACCTATTTTCAGCCACCGCGGGGCCTCACCCGGCGAGCGGGAGGGTGGCGAGCGCCTCGTATTCGGCGCCCGTCGGCCGGAGGTGGCTGCGGAAGAGGATCACCTCGTTCGCCGTCCAGCTTCCGAAGTCGACATCGGGAGCGGCCTCGATCGCGGCCCTGATCCGACCGAGCCCGCGTGGCGAGCGGACGCGGGCGATGGTCACGTGGCTGCGGAACGGACGGTTCTCGGGCGGGAAGCCGAGCGGCTCGAGCACCCGCTCGAGGGCGGCGGCGAGCCGGCCGACCTCCGCCACCCCGGTCGGGATGCCGGCCCACAGCACGCGCGGCCGCGCCAGGCTCGGGAAGCCGCCGAGCCCCGCAAGCGCGAGGGTGATGCCGGCATGGGCGGCGGCGGTCGTGCGCACGGCGTCGGCGACGGGCGCGAGCGCAGCCTCGGGCACCTCGCCGAGGAACTTGAGGGTCACGTGGAGCCCCGCGGGAGCGACCCAGCGCAGGTCCGCGCGCGGCGCCTCGCGCCGGAGCGACGCCTGGGTCCGCTCGAGGGCGGCGCGGACGTCGTCCGGGAGGTCGAGGGCGACGAAGCAGCGCACGGTCCAGCTAGGCGCTCTTCGGCCGGAAGAGCTGCGAGTCGATCACCGGCTGCCCGAGCGCGTGGCGGCGCAGCCAGTCGAGCGCGATCTGCGAGGCGAGGAGCTTCATCCAGTCGCGCGTGCCCCAGAGCTGGTAGTGCCGGGTGACCGTGCCGTCCGCCGCGGCGAGCGCCAGCCACAGGGTGCCGGCGGGTTTCTCGGCCGTGGCCGCCTCGGGACCGGCGATGCCGGTGGTCGCGAGCCCGAGGTCCGTCCCGAAGACGCGCCGCACGCCGGCGGCCATCTCGGCGGCCGTCTGCTCGCTGACCGCCCCGTGCGCGTCGAGGGTTTCCCGGCGGACCCCGAGCAGCTCCTGCTTGACGCGATTGGCGTAGGCGACGACGGCGCCGCGGAGGTACGCGGAGCTGCCCGGCACGTTGGTGACGCGGTGCCCGACGAGGCCTCCCGTCAACGACTCGGCCAGCGCCAGCGTGAGCTCCCGCTCGCGCAGCAGCCGGCCGACCACCTCCTCGAGCGTGACCGGTCCCTCGCCGTACACGTAGGGGCCGATGCGCTCGCGGATGCGCGCCGCGAGGGTCTCGAGCCGGGCCGCGGCGGAGGCCGGCTCGCCGTGGACGACGACGCGCAGCGAGATCTCCGGGAAGCTCGCCCGGAACGAGACGCGGGCTTCGGCGGGCTCGACGACGCCGGCAACCATCTCGTCGAGCGCCGACTCGCTGAGCCCGAAGGTCTGGAAGACGCGTGCCAGGTACACGTCGCCCCCGCGCAGCGTGCGCAGCCAGGGCAGCACGGTCTCGTCCATCATCGTCTTCATCTCGCGCGGCACGCCGGGCAGGACGACGAGGTGGCGCTCGCGATGATGGATGCGGTACCCCGGCGCCGTGCCGAGCGGGTTCGGGATGACGACCGCGCCCCGGGGCAGGAGGGCCTGCTTCAGGTTGTTCTCGGGCATCTCGCGGCCGAGCGCGGCGAAGAGCTGCCGGATGCGTTCGGCGGACGCGCGGTCCTCGGCGAGCGGCACGCCGAGAACGCGGGCGACGACCTCGTTGGTCAGGTCGTCCGTCGTGGGTCCGATGCCGCCCGTCGAGATGACGACCTCGGCCAGCTCGAGCGCCTGCTGCCAGGCCCAGGCGAGCCGCTCGGGATAGTCGCCGACCGTGAGCACGGCGACGACGTCCATGCCGAGGGCGAAGAGCTGATCGGCGATCCAGCTGGCATTGGTGTCGACGATGCGGCCCGTGGTGAGCTCGTCGCCGGTCGAGAGAATGGCCGCGCGCTCGATCACGCGAGGGTCCGGAGGACGAGCCGGGTGAGGAGCCCGGCATAGACGCCCGCCACGAGGTCGTCGCCGACCACCCCGAGCCCGCCCTCGACGCCGCCATCGATCTGCCGCGCCGGGAACGGCTTCACCACGTCGAAGATGCGGAAGAGGACGAAGGCCACGCCCGCCGCCAGCCAGGTGGCGGGCAGGAAGGCGCCGGCCACGACGAGCCCGGCGACCTCGTCGATCACGATGTGCGGATGGTCCTCCATGCCGAGGGCATCCTCCGCGCGGCCCGCAGCCCAGACGGCGACGGCGACGAGCCCGAGGACGAGCGCCGCGTAGGCGGCCGGCGCCCGGTCGCGCAGCGCGGCCAGGAAGGGGAGCAGCGGCAGCGCGACCAGCGAACCCACCGTCCCCGAGGCGATCGGGGCGTAGCCCACGCCGCCGACCGTCGCGAGAGCCACCGCCAGGGCACGCACGCCGGTCTGCGTAGAGGCTCGCGCCGGCGCCGTCAAGCGCCGTGCGCTTTTGAAATTGCGTCGCGAAATGGTACGGAGGATCGCGTGGGCGGGATGAAGCGGCTCCTCGCGGGGGCGCGGATCGAGCCGCGCCCGGTGACGGGGACGACCACCGTATGCGAGCTCGTCGACGGCGCGCTCCTCGCCTACAACGGCGCGCGGCTGCGCGAAGCGGCGCAGCTCTTCGTGCGCCGCATGCTCGAGGACGACGTGACGGTGGGCGTGAGCCTGAGCGGCGCGCTCACTCCTGCGGGTCTCGGCATGTCGTGCCTGATCCCGCTCATCGAGGCCGGCTTCGTCGACTGGATCGTCTCCACCGGCGCCAACCTCTATCACGACACCCACTTCGGCATCGGCCTCACCATGCACCGCGGCCGGCCCGACCTCGACGACGTCGCGCTGCGCAAGGATGGCGTCGTCCGCATCTACGACGTCGTCTTCGACTACGCAGTGCTGCTCGACACCGACGCGTTTTACCGCCGGATCCTCTTCGCGCCCGAGTTCCAGCGCGAGATGGGGACCGCCGAGTTCCATCACCTGATCGGCCGCGTCGTCGCGGAGCGGCAGCGGGCGCTCGGCTTGACGCGCAAATCGTTGCTCGCGGCGGCGTGGGAGCAGGGGGTCCCCGTCTACACCTCCTCGCCGGGCGACAGCTCGATAGGCATGAACGTGGCCGCGCTCGCCATCGAGGGCTGCAAGCTCAAGATCGACGTCTCGCGCGACGTGAACGAGACCGCGGCGATCGTCCTCGGCGCGAAGCGCGCGGGCGGCAAGAGCGGCGTGCTCATCCTCGGCGGCGGCTCGCCGAAGAACTTCGTCCTCCAGACCGAGCCGCAGGTGCAGGAGGTGCTCGGCATCGAGGAGAAGGGGCACGACTACTACGTGCAGTTCACCGACGCCCGGGTGGACACGGGCGGCCTCTCGGGCGCGACGCCGAGCGAAGCCGTCAGCTGGGGAAAGGTCGATCCCGACAAGCTGCCGGACACCGTGGTGTGCTACTGCGACTCGACGATCGCGCTGCCGCTGCTCACGGCCTACGCGCTCGCGGCCCATCCTCCCCGCAAAGCGAAGCGGCTCTACGAGCGGCGCGAGGCGCTGATGGAGAACCTGGTTCGCGAATACCACCAGGCGCACGACTTCGGACCCGACGGCGGGCTCAAGCCACGGCCGTGAGCGCCTTCATCCGCGAGCGGGAGGTCGCCGTCCGGGCCGCGCGCGCGGCGGGCGCCATCGTGCTGCGCTACTACGTGCCCGGCGTCGCGGCGCGCGAGAAGAGGCCCGACAATCCGGTGACCCTGGCCGACCTCGAGGCGAACGGCTGCATCCACCGGCTCGTCGAGGCGGCGTTCCCCGACGACGGCTGGCTCTCGGAGGAGACCGCCGACTCCCACGAGCGCCTCGCCCACCGGCGCGTCTGGGTGGTCGATCCGCTCGACGGCACGAAAGAGTTCATCCAGCACATCCCCGAGTTCTGCGTGTGTGTGGCGCTGGTCGAGGACGGCCGCCCGGTGGTCGCGGTCGAGTACAATCCCGCGGCCGATCGCCTCTACGCCGCGGTCCGGGGCGAGGGCACGACGGTGAACGGCGCCCCGGCGCGCGTGAGCACGACGGCGCGCGTTCCCGATGCCGTGGTCCTCGCCAGCCGCTCCGAGGACAAGCGCGGCGAGTGGGACGCCTTCAAGCCTCACGTCCACGTCAAGCTCACCGGCAGCGTCGCCTTCAAGCTGGCCGAGATCGCCACCGGCGCCGGCGACGCGACCTTCACGCTCACGCCGAAGAACGAGTGGGACATCTGCGCCGGGTCGCTGCTCGTCGAGGAGGCGGGCGGGCGGGCAACCGACCTCGAGGGCCGGCCGCTCGTGTTCAACCAGCCGTCGCCGCTGCGGCCGGGGATGATCGCGTCGAACGGCGTGCTGCACGACGGGTTGCTGGCGTTGATCGGGGAGGTCGCGCCGCGGCCCGCCGGCTGAGCGTCCTCAGCGGAGCCCGCGCCCGCGCAGCACCGCGACCCCGCGCGCGGGGAAGTCGGTCATGATCCCGTCCACCCCGAGGTCGAGGAGCGTCTCCATCTCCGCCTCGTCGTTGATGGTCCACACGTGCACCTCGAGGCCGAGCCGGTGAGCGGCGGCGACCGACTCGGCCGTGACGAGCGCCACGTCGCCGAACGCGGGCGGCACTTGGAGGGCGACGCCGGGCGGACGGTAGCCGGCGAGCCGGCCGTCGCGCAGACGGAAGACCCACTCGGCCACCTCGGGGGCCGAGAAGCTGGTCAGCACGTCGGGCGCGGCGGCGCGCATGCGGGCCATGATCGTGCCGTCCTCGGCGGCGAGCAGCGTCTGGTCGCGGGCCGCGAAGCGATCGAGCACGGCGACCAGCGCGGCCTCCGCCGGGGGATCGGTCTGCTTCAGCTCGATGTTGAGCGGGACGCCCGGGAAGGCCGTGAAGACCTCGGCCAGCGTCGGCACGCGGAGCCCGCGGCAGCGGAACGGATACGTCCCGTCGGGGGCGCGGAAGCGGTAGCCCGCGTCGAGGTGCTGGAGGGCGGCGAGGGGAAGGGCGCGGACGAGGCCCGTGCCGTCCGTCGTGCGCTCCAGGGTCTCGTCGTGGATCACGACCACCTGCCCGTCGGCGGTGGCGTGCACGTCCAGCTCGAGCCGTTCTGCCCCCCCACCGAGGCCGGCGGCAAAGGCGTCGAGGGTGTTCTCGGGAAACAGGCCGGAGGCGCCGCGGTGGGCGAAGAGGCGCGGGCGCGGGCCGTCCAGGTAGCGCGTCGCGCTACTCCGGGCCGGGGCCTCGGTGCGAGAGCGTAACCGTGAGCGGGTGTGCCATCTCGGGGAGCGAGGCGAGCTCGCGGGTCATCTCGGCCTGCACGCGCTCGAAGGCGCGGCGCGCCGAGGCCGGTACGGGCTGCTCGATGGCGCCGCTCAGCGCCAGCGGGTCGACGTACTCACCGTCGCGGTCGAGCGCATAGTGGAGGTGCGGGCCGGTCGCCAGCCCCGTCGCTCCGACGTAGCCGATCAGCTGCCCGCGCTTGACCGCCGCCCCCGCCTGCACGCCGGGGGCGACGCCCGACAGATGCCCGTACGAGGAGGTGAGCGCTCCCGCGTGATCGATGCGCACGCAGCGGCCGAGCTCCTTCAGCCGGCCCGCGTAGCTGACCGTCCCGTCGGCGACGGCGCGCACGGGCGTGCCGCGAGGCGCCGCGAAGTCCACGCCGCGATGGGGACGGAAGATGTGCAGGATGGGATGAAGGCGCAGAAGCGAGAAGTCGGAGGTGATCTCCGTGAACTCGAGCGGATAGCGCAGGAAGGTCCGGGAGAGGGCGTCACCGCTCGGCCGGTAGTAGCCGCCATTGCCGTCCGCGTCCTCGAAGAAGATCGCCGTGGTCGTCCGCCCGCGGGACACGATCTGCGCGCCGAGCACGTTGCCGGGCTCGGGCCGCGTGCCGCCGGTCTGCCAGATGTCCTCGTAGACGACGCGGAACTCGTCGCCCGGCCGGAGGTCGCCGGCGACGTCGACGTCCCATCCGAAGATGTCCGCCAGGTCGGACACGACCCGCGCCGGCATGCCGAACTCGACCGCGTCCTCGCGCAGCCCGCGCTCGATGCGGCCTGCGACCCCCCGCACCTCGACGAAGTAGGGCAGCAGCTCGCGGCGAGCCGCGATCGTCCCATCTTCCTGCGCCTCGAGGACGAGGAGCGTGCGGCCGTCGATCTGGTAGCGGACGGCTTCGAGCGCGTGCGTGGCGCGGTCGAAGGTGAGGTTCACGCCGCGCCGAGGGCGGATGCGGCGGAGGTCGTAGACGCGTGCCGCGGCCGCCAGCCAGGGCCGTGCTTCGGCGGTGCCGATGCCGCGTTCGGCGAGGATCGCCTCCAGCGTATCGCCCCGCCGCACGTTCAGGTGCTCGGCCGCGGAGCCTCGCGTCCCGCGCGGGCAGCTGCGAGGGGCGCGCGTGGTCGAGCCCGTATCGCACGGCTTCCCATGGCCATGGGGGGCCCGCGCCGGGCGCTTGCGGCGCGCCGCTCCCGCGTGGCCCACGTGCAGCAGGGCCGCGACGCAGGTCAGGGTGACCAGGTTCCATCTGAGGCTCGAGATTGCGATGGTGTACCGTGCCAAACGAACTCGACGTTTGTCCATCACTTCAGGCCGGTACCGTGCTTCGGGCGGCCGTTCCGCATATCGGCCGTTCGGACGGAACACTTGAGACGGGCGTCGCTTGACCGCCCGGGCGGCGCGCGGCTAAGCGTGATGTCGGCATGCGCATCGCGGCGCTCGACGTCGGCGAGGCGCGGATCGGCGTCGCGGTGAGCGACGAGCTCGGCATCACGGCACAGGGGGTGGGCGTGGTTCGTCGGGTCGGAGGACGTCGTGACGTGGAGGCCCTCGCCGCGCTGCTCGCCCCCTACACGCCCGAGCGGCTGGTGGTGGGTCTGCCCCTCGCCCTCAGCGGCTCGGAGGGTCCGCAGGCGGCCAAGGTGCGCCGCTTTGCGGAGCAGGCCGCCGCCCACCTCGGCCTGCCGCTCGAGTTCTGGGACGAGCGCCTGACCACGGTGGCGGCCGAACGGGCGCTGCTGGAGGCCGACGTCCGCCGCCGGCGGCGTCGCGAGGTCATCGACCAGGTGGCGGCCACGCTGATCCTCCAGGGGTACCTGGCCGCGCGCCGCCCGTGACCGGGAGCCGTCTCGGGCGGGGCCTGCTGGCGCTCGCGGGCGCCGCGGGGCTCGGGGCCGCCGGGCTCGCGCTGGCCCTTCACCGGCCCGGTCCGCCCGTCGCCGCGCCGGTCGCCGTCACCGTCGACGAGGGCGAGCGCTTCGCCGAGGTGGCCGCGGACCTGGCGCGCCAGGGGGTGCTCCGTCACCCGCGCCCGCTCGTCCTCTGGGCCCGCCTGACCCGCCAGGACCGCGCGGTGCACTGGGGCGAGTACCTCATCACGCGACCGCTCTCGCCGCTCGAGCTGCTGGCGCGCATCACGGGGCCGCCGGACCCGTTGCACGTCGTCGTCGTACCCGAGGGGCGCACCGTGCACGAGGTCGTCGCGCTGCTCGCCGCGGCCGGGTTCGGCTCCGAGGAAAGCTTCCTGTGTGTGCTCCAGGACCCGCGCTTCCTCGCCGACGAGGATCTCCCGCCCGAGGGTGCGGAGGGCTACCTCTTCCCCGACACCTATGCGTTCCCCCTCGCCACGCCGCAGGAGCGCATCCTCCGCAGCATGGTGCACCGCTTCCGCGAGGTGTTCACCCCCGAGCTCGTGCTGCGCGCCGCCGACCTCGGGTTGAGCGCGCATCAGGCGGTGACGCTGGCCTCGCTGGTCGAGGCGGAGACGCCGCGCGCGGAGGAGCGCCCCCTGGTGGCGGCCGTGTTCTTGAACCGGCTGCGGCGCGGCATGCCGCTGCAGTCCGACCCGACCGTCCTCTACGGGCGGGAGGGCCGCGACCGGACGCTCACGCGCGCCGACCTCCGCCGTCCCACACCGTTCAACACCTACACGATTCCCGGCCTGCCACCCGGGCCGATCGCCAACCCCGGCCGCGCCTCGCTCGAGGCCGCCGTGGAGCCGGCGCCGGTCGACTACCTCTACTTCGTGGCGCGTGGCGACGGTACGCACACCTTCAGCGCGACCCTCGCCGCCCACAACGCCGCCGTCGCCCACTACCGCCGCCGCCACCCGTAGGGAAGCCGACTGCCGTCAGGGGTGCGCCGCGCTCGCCTGCGCACGGAGCTGCTGGAGCACGGAGGAGGCCTTTACCCTGAGCTCGCTGGCGCGCGCCTGGGTCGCCACCTGCGCCATGAGCTCCTCGGCGCGGTCGCCGGCGATGCCGCGCAGCGAGGCGCCGAGCGCCGCATCGTCGATGGTGTTGACCGTCGCGAGCAGGCTGCCGCGCAGGGCGGCATCGGACTCGACGGCGTTGAGCGTGGCGCGCAGCGCCTCCTGGCGAACGCCGGCGTCGTCGTGGTGCAGGACCGTGTTGAGCAGCTGGTCGACGGAGGCCGCGTTCGTGCCGAGGGCCGTGGCGAGCGCGCCCGTGACCGGCACGGGAGGATGGCGCCGCAATGCCTCCTGGAGGTTCTGCGGCGGGGGTGTCGGCATCGTGGTCGAGGACGGGCGAGCGCCGGCGGGCGTGATGCTGGCCGGGGCCGTCGCCGGGCCCCCGAGCAGGTCGATCGCGACCAGCCGGCCCTTCTCCCCGTACTTGAGCGTGAAGTTCTGGTTCCCGAGCAGCCGGTGCAGCGCATCGGGAAGCGGGACATCCTCGAACGCCGCGCTGACCTCGCGGGGATTCGGCTGGCCGCGGATCTCGGCGCCGCTCGCCCGGCCGATCTCGTCGAGCACCTCGCCGACGGGCGCGCGCGCGAGCCGCACGGTGAGCTGATCGTTGGTGTAGCGTACCACGCGCTCCGCATCGCCCTCGCTGCCCTGCGCGAGCGTGACCGCAAGGCCCGCGAGCAACGCGAGCGCGGCGACCGGTCCCCGCCACACGGCGCCGAGCCTAGCCGCCCGCGAGGAGGGCTTCAACCACCCGCGACGGCTCAAGTCTCTCCCTCCCTCCCGGCGGCCCGCGCCTGCTGCCGCGCGAAGAGCGCGTGCAGATGCTGCACGGTGTCGGCGTCGGCGGGCGTCTTGTCGTCGCGGATGCGAGCGATGCGCGCGAAGCGCAGCGCGAGCCCGGCGGGGTAGGTCGGGCTCCGCTGCAGGTCCGTGAACAGCACCTCCACCACGATCCGAGGCTCGACGTGGACCGTCGGCCCCGTCTCGCGGATGGCGAGGGCCGAGAGGCGGTCGGTCATGGCGCGGAACTCCGCGTCGGTGAGCCCCTTGAAGGTCTTTCCCACCGGCTCGAGACGTCCCGTGTCCGCGTCGCGCGCCGCCAGGTGGTAGTTGCTGAGCCAGCCGTGGCGGCGGCCGTAGCCATGGTCGGCGGCGATGATCACCAGGTCGACCGTCGTCGCGCGCTTCACCTTGAGCCAGCCCCGGCCGCGGACGCCGGGCGTGTAGCGCGCGTCGAGCCCCTTCACCATCACGCCCTCGAAGCCGTCGGCGAGCGCGGCGGCGGCGAAGGCCTCCGCCTCGGCCGCGCTCGCCGGCACGACGCGCGCCGCGGTCGGCAGCGTGCCGCGCACGCGCTCGAGCGCAGCCCAGCGCTCGCCGTACGGACGGTCGATGAGCGACTCCTCGCTCGTCTGGAGCGCGTCGAACAGGTAGAGCCGCACCGGCACCTCGCGCTCCAGACGGCCGATGTCGCGGATGCGCCGGAAGCGCCGCATGAGCTCCTGGAAGGGGAGCGCTCGGCTGGCGGCGTCGACCGCGATCACCTCGCCCTCGAGGATCGCTGCCGGGGCGGCGAGCCCGCGCGTCAGCGCGGCGACGACGTCGGGCAGGCTGGCGGTCAGATCCTGCAGGCGGCGCGAGTAGAGCCGGCACTCGTCGCCGCGGCGGTGTACCTGCACGCGTGCCCCGTCGAGCTTCCACTCCACCCCCGCCCGGCCGCCAAAGGCCGCGAGCGCCTCGCCGACGCTCTCCGCGGTATGCGCCAGCATGGGACGGAGTGGGCGGAAGTAGGCGAGGGCGCTCGCCGGCAAGGGCCCGCCGCGGTGCGCGAGCGCGAGCGCGGCGACCTCGCCGAGGTCTCCTTCGAGCATGTGCGCACGGGCGACCGCGGCCCGGTCGCCGCCCGCCACGAGCGCCAGCGCGTCGAGCAGGACGCCTTCCGCGGCTCCCGTCCGCATCTCGCGGATCAGGTTCTTCGCGACGTACTTGGCCTCGAGCGGCGTCAAGCGGGCGAACAGGTCGGCGAGGAGCCGCTCCTTCTCGGCCCGCGAGCCCGCGCCCCGCGCGCCGGCCAGGGCCCGCACGCGCTCCTCGATGTCGAGCAGGCCGAGCGCGGGAAGGTCCGCCGGCGTCTCGCGCCGCGCGAGCAGGCGCTCGACGGCCTCGCCGAAGTCGACCGCGCCCGCCCAGACGTCGGCGGGCGCCGCCGCGCCGACCAGGCGGAGGAGCACGGGCCAGAGCGTCTGTCCGCTCACGGCGCCGCCGCGGCCGGCCTGGCCGAGCAGGAATCGCACGGCGGGCCGGACCTCCTCGGCCTCGAGACCGCCGAGGAAGTCCGCCACCTGCCGCGCCAGGTCGCGCCGGCTGCGCGTGCGGGCGAGCTGTTCACAGACGGCGGCGAGCTCGCGCAACGTCGCCACGCGGCCCAGAAGAGGCGCCGCCGCGCCGGCAGTCAAGTCAGTGTCCGGCCACGCAGAGCGCAGGGCTGCAGTCACCGTGGCCCACGGGCCGGCCGCCGAGGAGCCGGCAGGCGAGCCGCGGGCGACGGGACTTGAGCTGCGCGCAGATCGGGGCGCGCGGCACGTCGGGGATCTCGAGCTCGAGGCAGCAGCGCAGCGGCATGCGCATGCGCGCGCCCGCCGCCGGGACTGCGGCGAGCGCCAGGGTGACAGCCAGCAGGAACCGTGACCGCATGATCGACCTCCTCGTCCGTGGGGCGTCGTCCGGCTATGGGCCCCGGGGCGGGCCGCCGCAATGCCTGGAAGCGGAACATTGCCATTCGCCTTTCCTTCGCTTACCCTGGCGACGCCTTTGGGGGTGGGCCGGACGATGATGACCAAGCGGCAGAAGCAGGTGCTCGACTACCTGCGCGAGTACATCGACCAGCACGGCTATGCGCCGACGCTCGAGGAGATCGGCCGTCACTTCCGGCTCGCCTCCCTGGCCACGGTGCACAAGCACCTCCGGAACCTGCAGCGCAAGCGCCTGATCAAGCGGCTGCCGCACCAGAGCCGCGCGCTCGAGGTGGTCGGCCCCGCCACGGCGAGCCGGGCGGTCACCGTCCCGCTCCTCGGCCGCGTGGCGGCCGGCGTCCCGATCGAGCCGGTCGAGACGCCGGAGACGGTGACGCTCCCCGAGGAGATGCTCGGCCGGGGCGAGACCTTCGCGCTGCGCGTGAGCGGCGACTCGATGGTCGGCGAGGGCATCCTCGACGACGACCTCGTCGTGGTCGAGTCGCGCCAGGATGCACCCAATGGAGCGACGGTGGTGGCCCTGGTGCGCGGCGACGCCACCGTCAAGAAGCTCCATCGCGAGCGCGGGCGCGTGCGCCTGGTACCGGCCAACGCGCGTCTGGCGCCCATTGTCGCGCCCGCGGGCGACGTCGAGATTCGGGGCGTCGTCATCGCCGTCCTCAGGCGCTACCGGTGAGCACGGCGGAGCACTTCGCGCTCTACGTGCACGTGCCGTACTGCCGGCGCGTCTGCCCGTACTGCGACTTCAACGTCCAGGCGGCGCGCGAGGTCCCGGAGCGCGACTATGCGGCCGCGCTCCTCGCGGAGCTCGAGGCTCACGCGGCAGCGGGCGACTTCGCCGGGCGCGCCGCGCAGACGGTCTACGTCGGTGGCGGCACACCGTCGCTCTTCTCGCCGGCCGCGATCGGCGCCCTGCTCGAGGCCGTCGCCCGTCGCTTCGGCCTGGTGGCCGGCGCCGAGATCACGCTCGAGGCGAATCCCGGCACGGTGGATGTCGCGCGCCTCTCGGGCTATCGCGCCGCCGGGGTGAACCGCCTCTCCCTCGGCGCGCAGTCGTTTGCGGCGGGCCAACTGCGGACGCTCGGCCGCGACCACGCGCCCGCGGATACATTGGCGGCGGTCGAGGCGGCCCGCGCGGCGGGGCTCGAGAACGTGAGCCTCGACCTGATCTTCGGCGTGCCGGGCGAGACGCTCGCCGAGTGGGAGCAGGACCTGCGTGCGGCGATCGCGCTCGACCCGGCGCACGTCTCCGCCTACGCCCTCACCTACGAGGAGGGGACGCCCTTTCATGCCTGGCGCGCCGCACGCCGCCTGGTTCCCGTCGCCGAGGACGACGAGGCCGCCATGGCCGAGACGGCCGTCGCCGTCCTCGGCGCGGCGGGCTACCGGCGCTACGAGATCTCGAGCTTCGCGCAGCCCGGGCGGGAAGCGCGCCACAACCTCGCCTACTGGAACGGCTCGGACTACCTCGGCGTCGGCGCCGGCGCCCACTCCTTCAGCCGCGAGCCTGCCCCGGGTCGGCGCTGGATGAACGAGCGCGTGCCCGCCCGGTACATGTCGGCGGCGGCCGGTCGCCGTCCGCCGATCGCGAGCGACGAGCGGCTCACCGAGGCCCAGGCGCGCGCCGAGTTCTGCTTCTGCGGCCTGCGGCAGACGGCGGGTGTGGATCTCGACGCGTTCCGCCGCCGCTTCGGCGTCCCGCTCGAGGAGGCCTTCCCGCACGTCGCCGGCCTCGCCGCCGACGGCCTCGCCGAGCTCGCCGCCGGCCGCCTGCGGCTCACGCCTCGCGGCCTCCGCTACGCCGACTCGGTGGCCGCGACATTCGTGTGACCCGAACGCCGGGCGTGGCGGGACGGGGCGCCGCCGCGGCGACCCCGCAGCTCCCGCGCTCAGGTCCCGACGTGCCAGGAGGTCAGGTACTCGCGCTGCTCGCGGGTGAGCCGGTCGATGCGGAGACCCATCGACTCGAGCTTGAGGGTCGCGACGCGCAGCTCCACCTCGCGCGGCACGTTGTGGACCTTGACGGCCAGGCCGCCGTCCCGGCTCCGCTCGACGGCCCAGCGCGTGACGAGCGCCTGGGTCGCGAAGCTCATGTCCATGACGTCGGGCGGGTGGCCCTCGGCGGCCGCCAGGTTGACGAGGCGGCCGCTGCCGAGCACGAACAGCCGGCGGCCGTTCGCGAGCACGTAGGCGTCGACGTGCTGGCGCACGCCGCGGTCGACGCGCCGGGCGAGCTTGCGCAGCGCCTCGAGGTCGATCTCGATGTCGAAGTGGCCGGAGTTCGCGAGGATGGCGCCGTCCTTCATGAGCGGGAAGTGCTCGCCGCGGATGACGTGCATGTCGCCGGTGAGCGTGACGAAGACGTCCCCGACCCTGGCGGCCTCCTTGATCGGCATGACCCGGTAGCCGTCCATCGCGGCCTCGAGGGCACGGATGGGATCGACCTCGGTGACGACGACCTCCGCGCCCATGCCGCGCGCCCGCGACGCCACCCCGCGGCCGCACCAGCCGTAGCCGCACACCACGAAGACGTGCCCGGCGATCAGCATGCCCGTGGCGCGGATGATGCCGTCGATGGTCGACTGGCCGGTGCCGTAGCGATTGTCGAAGAGGTACTTGGTGTCGGCGTCGTTGACGGCGATCACCGGGATCTTGAGCGCGGCGTCGCGCTCCATGGCGCGCAGGCGGATGACGCCCGTCGTCGTCTCCTCCATGCTGGCCATGACCTCGGCCGCCTGCGCGGCGTACTCCGTGTGGAGCAGCGTCACGAGATCGGCGCCGTCGTCGAGCGTCACCTGCGGACGACGGTCGAGGGCCGCGCGGAGGTGAGCGTAGTACCGCTTCCGGTCCTCGCCGCACACCGCGTAGACGGGGATCTTCTCGTGGCGGACGAGGGCCGCCGCCGCGCCGTCCTGCGTGGAGAGCGGGTTGGAGGCGCAGAGCGCCACGTCGGCGCCGCCGTCGCGCAGCGTGCGCATCAGGTTGGCGGTCTCGGTCGTGACGTGCAGGCACGCAGAAACGCGGAGACCGCGCAGCGGCTTGTCGCGCACGAACTCCGCGCGCACCTGCCGCAGCACCGGCATGCGCTCGTCGCCCCAGGCGATGCGCCGGCGGCCCTCCTCCGCCAGCGCGAGCGACTTCACGTCGTACTTCTTGGCCGCCATCAGTGCGCCTCGGGCCGGCGACCGAGGTTGGCCGCCGCGCGGAGCTCGTCGACGCGGTTGGTCCGTTCCCACGTGAAGTAGTTGCCGTCGGGCACGCGCCCGAAGTGGCCGTAGGAGGCGGTCCGCCGGTAGATGGGGCGCTTGAGACGCAGGGTCTCGATGATCCCCGCGGGCCTGAGGTCGAAGTGCTCGCGCACGATCCGCGCGATGTGATCTTCCGGGATGGCGGCCGTCCCGAAGGTGTTGACCGCCACCGAGACCGGATCCGCCACGCCGATCGCATACGCCACCTGCACCTCGCAGGTGCGAGCGAGCTCCGCCGCGACCAGGTTCTTGGCGATGTAACGGGCCATGTAGGCGGCGCTGCGGTCGACCTTGCTCGGGTCCTTGCCGCTGAACGCGCCCCCACCGTGCCGCCCGTAGCCGCCGTAGGTGTCGACGATGATCTTCCGTCCGGTGAGGCCGCAGTCGCCCTGCGGCCCGCCGACCTCGAAGCGGCCGGTCGGGTTGATGAAGTAGACGGTGTTCTTGTCGAGGAACTCCGGCGGCACGACTTTCTTCACCACCTCCTCGATGATGGCCTCCTTGAGCGCGCCGTGCGTCACCTCGGGCGTGTGCTGCGTGGAGACCACCACGGTGTGGGCGCGCACGGGCCGGCCGTCGCGGTACTCGACCGACACCTGACACTTCCCGTCCGGCCGGAGGAAGGGGAGCAGTCCCGCGCGCCGCGCCTCGCCCAGGCGCTGGCCGATGCGGTGCGCGGTGTAGATGGCGAACGGCATGTACTCCTTCGTCTCGTCGCAGGCATAGCCGAACATCATCCCCTGGTCGCCGGCGCCCTGCTCCTTGTTGTACAGCCCGGCGCCGGCGGTCACCCCCTGCGAGATGTCGGGAGACTGCTTCTCGATGGCGGTGACGATCGTGCAGCTGTCGCAGTTGAAGCCGGTGTCGGCGCTCGTGTAGCCGATGTCGCGGATCACCTGCTTGGCGATCTCGCCGAACTCCACCTTCCCCTGGCTGGTGATCTCGCCGGCGACGACGACCAGCCCGGTCTTGATCAGCGACTCGCACGCCACCCGGCTGTCGGGGTCCTGCGCGATCAACGCGTCGAGCACGGCGTCGGAGATCTGGTCGCAGACCTTGTCGGGGTGGCCGTCGTTGACCGATTCCGATGTGAAGACGTAATCCTTGAGCATCCGGCTTTGCCTCCTCGGGTCCCTCGGGCTGGCGGGTATAACCGAACGCCGTCCGGCGGGGCAAGCGCGCCGGGGCTACTCGGGCTCGTTGAAGCGGCCGTCGATCAGCTCCCGGATCGCCGCGAGCGCCTCGCGGGCCTGCCGGCCGCTCGCCGTCACCTCGATCCGGCTCCCCTGCTCGGCGGCGAGCATCATGATGCCCATGATGCTCTTCCCGTCGACGGTCTGGCCGTCCTTGGCGATCTTGATGTCGGCGTCATACGTGGTGACGGTCTCCACGATCAGCTTCGCGGCGCGCGCGTGGAGGCCGAGCTTGTTGCGGATCTCCAGGGTCGCGCGCTGCTCCTGCTGCGGGGAATCCCTCATGCCGGCTCACCGGCCGGTGGCCCAGACGATGTGCTCCTGCCCGTATCGCTGGATGAAGCGCGCCAGCGTGCGGGCGTCCATCTGGTCCCGGGCGGTGGTCAGCTTGATCAGGATCGGCATGTTGACGCCGGCAACGACCTCGGCGCCGCATTCTCGTGCGACGGCGAGGCTCTGGTTGGTCGGTGTGTCGCCCAGCATATCGGTCAGGATGATGACCCCCTGCCCGCGGTCGACCCGCCGGACGGCCGCCGCCACGCGTTCGCGGATCTCCTCCGGCCTGTCCTCGTACGAGGTCGCGATCGCCTCGAGCCCCTCGATTGGTCCGAGGACGCTCTCGAGCGTCTGCACCATCTCCACGGCGACGCGCCCGTGTCCGATCACGATGATGCCGACCATGACCAAGATCTACTCTCCGACCCCCGGAGCGGCAAGGCGCCGGAGCCACAGACTCTCAACGCTCGGCGTCGCGGTGCCGGAGCAGCACGGCGTGGCCGCGGGCCGCGAGCCGGCGGCGGAGCTCCTCGACCAGCACGACGGAGCGGTGGCGGCCCCCCGTGCAGCCGAGGGCGATGGTGAGATAGCTCTTCCCCTCGCGCAGGTAGCGCGGCAGGGCGAAATCGAGGAAGTCGGTGAGCCGCTGCAGGAACTCCTCGGTCTCGTCGCGCGCGAGGACGTACTCGGCCACCGCCGGGTCGGTCCCGGTGCGGTGACGGAGCTCCTCGACGAAGAAGGGATTCGGCAGGAAGCGGCAGTCGATCGCGAGGTCGGCGTCGCTCGGGAGACCGTACTTGTAGCCGAAGGACACGAGCGACACGGTCATCGTGCCGGGCCCGGCGCGCTCGATCAGCTCGCGGAGCGCGGCGCGGAGTTCGTGAACGGTGAGCGCGCTCGTGTCGAGGACGCGGTCGGCGACCTCCCGCAAGGGCCGCAGCTTCTCGCGCTCGCGACGGATGCCGTCGGCCAGGCTGCCGCCCTCGGCCGCGGGATGCGGACGCCGCGTCTCGCTGAAGCGGCGCACGAGGACGTCGTCGGTCGCCTCGAGGTAGAGGACCTCGAGCTCCACGCCGCTCTGCCGGAGCTCGCTGCACATGCGCGGGAACTCGGCCAGCAAGCGCCGCTCGCGCACGTCGATGCCGAGCGCGACGCGCGTCACGTCCTCGCCCGAGCTCTCCCAGAGCTCGACGAAGCGGGGGATCAGCGCCACGGGCAGGTTGTCGATGCAGTAGAAGCCGAGGTCTTCGAGTCCGCGGATGGCGGTGCTCTTGCCAGAGCCCGAAAGCCCCGTCACCACGACCACCCGCAAGCGCCCGCTCACGACGGCCGGTGGCCTCCCGCCGCGTCGCGATCGATCCGCTGCGTGAACTCGAGCGCGCTGTGCCGGCCGCGGCGGCGGAGGAGATGGTTGCGCGCCGCGGTCTCGATGAGCATCGCCATGCTGCGCCCCGGCCGGACCGGGATGCGCACCAGCGGCAGCTCCACCTCGAGCAGCGGATGACGGTCCTCGACCAAGCCCAAGCGATCGACGGTGTCGGCCCACTCGACCAGCTCGACCACGAGGTCGAGCTGGCGCTCGTCGAGGGTGGCGAGCGTCCCGAACAGGGCCTCGACGTCGATGATGCCGAGGCCGCGGATCTCCAGGTGGTGCGCGAGCCGCTCGGCCGAGCGCCCGCGCAGCACCGTCGGCGAGATGCGCCGCACGATGACGACGTCGTCCGCCACCAGCCGGTGGCCGCGCGTCACGAGCTCGAGGGCGGCCTCGCTCTTGCCGATGCCGCTCTTGCCGAGGATGAGCGTGCCGAGGCCGTGGACCTCGACGAGGTCGGCGTGGAGCTGGGTTTCGGGGGCGAGCTCCTCCTCGAGCCACGTGGCAGCGGCGCGGATGAAGTCGCTGGTGCGGAGCGCGGTGGTGAGCACCGGCACGTCGGCCGCCTCCGCGGCCTGTACGAGAGGGGCCGGCGGCGGCGTCCCGTTGGTGACCACGAAGCAGGCCACGCCGGCGGCGGCCACCGTGGCGACCGCCTGGCGAGCTCGCTCGGGGCCGAGCGTGCCGAGATAGGACACCTCGGAGTTGCCGAGCACCTGGATGCGGTCGGGATGGAGCTGCGGCAGGAAGCCGGCCAGGGCGAGACCGGGCTGCTGGAGGCGGGGAAGCGCGATCGGGCGCTGGAGGCCGCGGCCGCCCGCGGCGAGCTTGAGCCCGAGGCCCGGGGCGCTCGCCTCGAGCAGCTCGCGCACCGTGACGCTCAATATCGATCGTCCTCCTCGCGGATCGTCTCGAAGAGATCGTGCGCGCCGCCCGCTTCCATGAGCCGGGCGCGAAACCGCTCGTCCTTGAGGAGGCGCGAGATGCGGGCGAGCGCCTTCAGGTGCGCCCCTGCCGAGTCCTCGGGCGCCACCAGGAGGAAGAAGAGGTGCGTCGGCTTCCCGTCGAGCGACTGGAAGTCGACGCCGAGGCGGCTGCGCCCGAAGGCGGCCAGCACGCGTTTCAACCCGGGCAGCTTGCCATGCGGGATCGCCACCCCGTCGCCGAGGGCGGTGCTGTTCAGCCGCTCGCGATCTTCCAGCGCCTGGATCAGGCGTTCCCTGTCGATCTCGCGATACTCATTCGCCAGCACGCCGGCGAGCTCGGCGATCACCTCGGCCTTGCTGCGCCCCGCCAGCGCCGCCACGACCGAGGTCTCCTGGAGGATGTCGGTGATCTTCATGGCTCGATCAGGCCATAGCCGCCGTCTCTTCTCCGATAGAGGACCGCGAGCGTCTGGTTGGACGCGTTGGTGAAGACCAGGAACTCGTCGCCCGACAGCTCGAGCTGCTCCACGGCCTCCTCGAGCGAGAGGGGCTTGGCGGGCACGCGCTGCGTGCGGATGATGCGCCGCTCGGTCCCGGGCCCCGGCGGCTCGGCCGCGAGGACGGAGGTGCGCACCTCGGTCTCCTCGACGCCCCGGTTTCCGGGGGGCCCCTTGTGGTCGCGGCGCCTGGCCTTGAGCTTCTGCGCCTGGTGCTCGAGCTTGTCGAGCGCGAGGTCGATCGCCGAGTAGAGGTCGTGGGTCTCCTCCTTGGCGAACATCGTGACGTGGTCGGCCTGGAGGGTGATCTCCGCGACATGCCGCTCCTTGGCGACGCTCAGGATGACGTGCGCGTCGACGGGGCGGCGCAGGTACTTCTTCACCCGTTCGAGCTTTTCCTCGGCGTAGGCGCGCAGCGCCGGGGTCGGCTCGACGTGCCGGAACGTGACGTTGATCTGCATGACGGCCCCTTCCCGATCTCGAAGGACCTGTGGCGCAGGCCCGGAAGGCGGGAGCGGCATCGCGGCGGGATGCCTCAGTAGACCTGCTTGCGCTTGGAGGACGGCAGGATGCCCATCAGCTCGCGGTACTTCGCCACGGTGCGCCGGGCGATGTCGATCTGCTCCTTGCCCAGCAGCTCGGCGATGTACTGATCGCTGAGCGGCTTCTTCGCGTCTTCCTTGGCGATGATGCTGCGGATCTTGTCCTTCACGCTCTCCGCCGAGACGTCCTCCCCGCGCCCGCTCCGCAGGCTGGAGGTGAAGAAGTACTTGAGCTCGAAGGTGCCCTGGGGAGTGTGCACGTACTTGCCCGCCGTCGCCCGGCTCACCGTGGACTCGTGCATGCCGATGTCGTTGGCCACGTCCTTCAGCACGAGCGGCCGGAGGTGCGCGACGCCCCGATCGAGGAACTCGCGCTGGAACTTCACGATGCTGGAGGTGACCATGTAGAGCGTCCGCTGGCGCTGGTGGATCGACTTGATGAGCCAGGCCGCGGCGCGCATCTTCTCCTGGATGTAGCCCCGCGCCTCCGGAGCTCCGTTCGCTCCCAGCATCCGGCGGTAGAACGACGACACGCGCAGCCGCGGCAGCCCCTCCTCGTTGAGCGTGACGATGTACTCCTCACCCAACTTGTGCACGTGGACGTCCGGCGTGACGTAGCGGGTGTCGCTCTCGCTGAAGTCGCGGCCGGGCTTCGGCTCGAGCACCGAGACGATCTTGGTGGCCTCGGCGATCTGCTCCATCGGCACCCCGAGCTCGCGCGCGAGCCGGTCGAAGCGCCGGCTCTCGAGCATCGGGAGGTAGTCGCGTACGATCCGCGCCGGCAGCGAATCATCGGCGAGGCCGAGCTGGCGGAGCTGGATGAGCAGGCACTCCGCGAGGCTCCGCGCCCCCACCCCGGGCGGGTCGAACTCCTGGAGACGCTGGAGCACGCGCTCGACGATCGCGATGTCGGGCCAGACGTTGGCGAGGAACGCCGCCTCCTCGAGCGAGATCGTGAGGTAGCCGTCCTTGTCGAGGCTCCCGATCAGGATGGCCCCGACCTCCTTCTCGGTGTTCGAGAGATCGGAGAGCCGGAGCTGCCACATGAGGTGATCGGGCAGGAGGGTGCGCTTGACGAGGATGTTCTCGAGCGCGGGTCGCCGGTCGTCGTCGTCGCTCGGCGCGGTGCCCCCGCTCGAGCCGTGCATGTCGTTGCCGTAGTTCTCGGCGAACTCCTTCCAGTCGATCTCGCCGACGCTCGAGGCTTCCTGCACCTCCGGCTGGGCCTCGCCGTTCGCCTGCCAGTCCTCGGTGCCGGTCTGGCTGTCGACGGTGGGGACGGCGTCCTCGGCCTTCTCCTCCACCTGCTCCTCGAGGAGCGGATTCTCGGTCAGCTCCTGGTCGACGAGGGTCTCGAGCTCGGCCCGGGACACCTGGAGGATCTTGATCGCCTGGCGGAGCTGCGGCGTCATCACGAGCTGCTGTGAGAGCCGCTGCTGGAGCACGATGCGCGCGTCGTTGGCCATGCTGCCTACGGTCCGCTACTACAGGCGGAACTTTTCACCCAGGTAGATCTCGCGCGCCCGCGGGCTTTCCGCGATGCGGGCGGGCACACCCTCCTCGAGCACGGTGCCCTCGTTCAGGATGTAGGCCCGATCGCAGATGCCGAGGGTCTCGCGCACATTGTGGTCCGTGATGAGAACTCCGATGCCCCGTTCCTTTAACTGAGTCACAATGTTCTGAATGTCAACCACAGCGATCGGGTCGATGCCCGCAAAGGGCTCGTCGAGGAGCATGAACGAAGGCGAGATGACGAGCGCGCGCGTGATCTCGACGCGTCGCCGCTCGCCGCCGGACAGGGAGTACGCTTTGTTCCTCGCCAGCCGGGCGATGCCGAGCTCGTCGAGCAATCGCCGGCAGCGCTCGGCGCGCTCGTCGGGGCTCAGGTCGAGGGTCTCGAGGATCGCGCGGATGTTCTCCTCCACGGTGAGCTTGCGGAAGACCGACGGCTCCTGAGGCAGGTAGCTCACGCCCCGCCGGGCTCGCTCGTACATGGGCAGCGCGGTCACGTCCTCGCCGTTCAAGAATACCGTTCCGGCGTCCGGCCGGGTGAGGCCGACGATCATGTAGAAGGTGGTCGTCTTGCCGGCGCCGTTCGGGCCGAGGAGGCCGACCACCTCCCCGGCGTGGACCTCGATCGAGACGTCGCACACCACCCGGCGCCCGGCGTACGACTTGGTCAGACACTCGGCGCGGAGGAGGGTGGCTCCGGTGCCGTTCACGGCCGTGCCGCCTCCGGCTCGGCTGCCGGCACGCCACGCGCGGGCTCCGGGTTCTCCCTCGCCGCGCCGAGCGTTCCGTCCTTGTTCGGGTAGAGTACCGCCTTCACGCGCTTGCGGCCGCCCTCGACCACGCTCCGGTTCTCGTCGAGGTAGACCACGACCCGGTCGCCCGCGACCGCGTTGGGGCCCTCGTGCAGGATCGGGTTCTCGGTGAGCACCAGGGTGCGCGCGGTCTGCTCGAAGACCGCCTTGCCTCCCGTCGCCCAGCGCGTGCCCTGGTCGATGCGCACGTGGCCTACCGCGACGACCTCGTGCACCCGCTGGCCTCCCTTCGAAGCGGGATCGGGCAGCGGAGGATCGGCGGTCTTCGGCTGGGTGCCGTCCTTCGCGCTCTCGAAGGTGACCGTCAAGGTGTCGCTGCGGAGCTTCACCTGTCCCTGGGCCGCCTGGACGTCGCCGCGGTACACCACCACGTTGTTCTTGTAGTCGTACTCGAGGGCGTCGGCATCCACCGTGATCGGCTCCTTGCGATTGGTGACGCTGCCGAGGTCGAACAGCCCCCCGCCCGACGGCTCGCCGGGGGTCGCGGCCCACACGTGGTCGATGGCGCACGCGGCCAGAACGGCCGCGGCGAGCGCTTCAGGAAGGTGCCGCATCGCTCCGCACGGTGGTGTGCACGTCCTCCAACAGGCGCACGTGCTGCGGCGCGACGTCGATCTCCATGCCGCGTCCGCTGACGTCGAGGGTGCGTCCGTGCATCCGCACGGGCCCCGGGGAGGTGATGAGGTCGCGAGCGCGGTCGTAGGTCGCCTCGCCGGTCTCGAGCTCGAGGTCGTCGAGCCGTACGGTGACGCCCCCGCGGAGGGTGAGCGCTCGCAGCTCG
>WNES01000190.1_pt1 | contig 35484 bp, 32 predicted proteins | sample 5399931 | NCBI WGS metagenome assembly WNES01 (sample SAMN13153332, study PRJNA577476) | soil metagenome | isolation source: 20 cm grassland meadow soil 2 days after 3rd rain plot 5 | place: USA:California | collected 2015-11-11
CGCGCGAGCCGCGGCGCAGACCGCGGCCCAGGGCCTCGGGACGGTGGCCGCGGAGGCTCAAGCGAGCGACGTCTGGGGTCGGGAGATCGCGAAGATGGCGGGCGAGATGCGCGTCCTCGTGGCCGAGATCAGCGCGCGGCTCGGATCGGTCGCTCAGGGCACCGAGACCCTGCTCGCGTCGGCGGAGGAAATCGCCGCCTCGAGCGAGGAGCAGAGCGCGTCCACCGAGGAGATCGCGTCGTCCGCGAATCAGCTCGCCGAGGCGGCCGACAAGCTGACCGGCGCGGTGAAGTCGTTCCGGCTGTTGGCCGACGAGGAGCCGCCCCCACAACAACAGGCGGCGGACTGACGCCGTCCTCCACCGGAAACAATCGGCGCCGAGCCCCGTAAGAACAAGACACGCCTCATCCTACGCACCAGCGCGGAGCCGTCTCGATATGAAGCGCCGCACGATCATCATCCTCGCCACCGTGATCGCCGTCCTCGGTCTGGGCGCCATGGCCGCCACCGGGAGGCTGGGCGGCGGCAAGAAGGAAGGGCCCAAGGCCGTGGCGGTGGTCCGCGGGTCCCTGGTCGACAAGGCCCTCGCCGTCGGCACCATCGAGCCCCGGGTCGAGGTCAGCGTCAAATCCATCCTCGCCGGCGTCGTGCGACAGCGCTTTGCCGCGGTCGGGGACTTCGTCAAGCGGGGCCAGCCGCTCCTCGAGATCTCACCCAACCCGACGCCGCTGGAAATGGTGGAGCTCCGCCGCAACGTGGAGCTGCACGAGATCGAGCTCAAGAACCTGGAGCGCGAGCTGGCCCGGCAACAGGAGCTGCGCAACCGGAACTTGATTTCCCCCTCCGATCTGGAGACCGCTCAGCGGCGGGTGGACGAGTCGCGCAATCAGCTCTCGCTGGCGCAGGAGCGCCTGGCGTTGCAGGAAGGCGGCAAGGTGCTGACCGGCGGCAAGCAGGTCGAGACCGTGGTCCGGGCGCCCATCGACGGCTACATCCTCGAGGACTCCATCGAGATCGGTGACCCCGTGGTGCCCTTGACGCCGTACCAGGCCGGTACGGTGCTCATGCGCATGGCGGCCATGCGGGACTTGATTTTCCGGGGAACGGTGGACGAGATCGACGTGGGTCGCCTCAAAGAGGGGATGCCGGTGACCATCAAGATCGGCGCGCTGCCCAACGCGAGCGTGCAGGGCCGGCTCGAGAAGATCTGGCTCAAGGCGCACAAGCAAGAGCAGGCGACCGTCTTCCCGATCGAGATCGTGCTGACCGAGGTGGCAGGCGCCACGCTGCGCGCGGGCTACTCGGCCAATGCGGAGGTGATCATCTCGCGGCGGGATAGCGTGCTCTACATCCCGGAGCGACTCATCACGCACCGCCACGATTCGAGCTTCGTGACGGTGCGAACCGGCCCCGGCAAGACCGAAGAGCGGTTCATCAAGACCGGCCTCTCCGACGCGATCAACATCGAAGTGCTGGAGGGCCTGCAGGTCACCGACTCGATCGTCGAGCCGCCGCCCCGCGAGATCAGCTGACGTGTGGCGCGACTTCTTCGCCGACCTGCGGGCGCAGAAGCTCCGCACCTCCCTCACGGTACTCGGGATTGCCTGGGGCACGGTGGCCGTGGTGGTGCTGCTGGCCTTCGGTGTCGGCCTGGAGCGGCAAACCCTGAAACGCTTCCACGGGCTGGGCGACCGGATCGTGATTCTGTTCGGTGGCCGGACGACGAAGCCGTTCGCGGGTTTCGGCGACGGGCGCCCGATCCGGCTGCGGCCGGATGACGTGCCGCTCATCGCGGGCGAGGTCCGAGAGATCGAGCACATCAGCCCCGAGTTCATCACGCGCAGCGCGCGGGTCCGGCGCGGCGTCAAAGCGGCCACGCCCGCCGTCACCGGCATCGTTCCCGTCTACGGCCTCATGCGCAACATCATCCCGGAGGCGGGCGGCCGCTTCATCAACGATCGCGACGTTGCCGAGCGGCGGCGCGTGGCGGTGCTCGGCAACGAGCTGGCCAAGCTGCTGTTCGAGCAGGAGGCCCCCGTCGGGCAGCAGGTGTTTCTGGGCGACACACCCTTCACGATCGTGGGGGTAATGCGTCCCAAGCTGCAGAACTCTTCGTATCAGCAGCGCGACCAGGACCGGATCTTCATTCCCGCGACCACGCACTACGCCCTGTTCGGCGACCGCTTCCTCAACAACATCGTCTACCGCGCCCGGTCCTCGGAGCTCACCAAGCTGGCCGAGCGCCGGGTGTACGAGACGATGGGGCGGAAGTACCGGTTCGATCCGACGGACAAGGACGCGCTGGGGTTCTGGGACACGAGCGAGTGGGAGACGAAGTTCGGCAAGATGTTCGTCGCCTTCAACATCTTCTTCGCCATCGTCGGGACCTTCACCCTGCTCGTGGGCGGCATCGGGGTGGCGAACATCATGTACATCGTGGTGCGGGAGCGGACCCGGGAGATCGGCGTGCGGCGCGCCGTGGGAGCCACCCGGGTCGACATCATGCGGCAGTTCTTTGCCGAGGCGCTGATGATCGTGGCGATGGGCGCGGCCCTCGGGCTGCTGCTCTCGCTCGGCCTCGTGGCCGCCCTGGGCGGATTGCCGATCAAGGAGTTCGTCGGCGTCCCGACCATCTCCCCGGCCGTGCTCGCCGCTACGCTGGCCTTACTCGCCATCGTCGCGTTTGCGGCCGGCTTGCTGCCCGCCCGGCGCGCGGCGGCGCTCGATCCGGTCGAGGCGCTGCGCAGCTGATGTTCTCCATCCTGCTCCGCGAATTCATCGGCGACCTGAAGACGCAGCGCACCCGGGCCTTCCTCACCTTCTTTGCGGTGACCTGGGGGACGCTCGCCGTCGTGCTGTTGCTGGCGTTCGGTGAGGGACTGAAGCGCACCGTGCGCGACGGCCTGCTGGGTGCCGGCGAGCGCATCTTCATGGTGTACGGCGGTGAGACCAGCAAGTCATTCGCCGGCTTGGGCCAGGGACGACGGATCCGGCTCGTGGAGGAGGATCTCGATCTCATCAGGAGCGCGATCTCGGACGTCGACCGCGGGAGCGTCTCGTACGGGCGGTGGGGCACGTCGTTTCAGATGGGCAAGACCCGCACCAACGCGTTCCTCGAGGGCGTGGGCCCCGATCACGAGGCGATCCGTCATATGGATCCCGCGTCGGGCGGACGCTTTATCAACCCCGCCGACGTCGCGCAACGGCGGCGCGTGCTGTTCCTCGGCAACGCCTTGGCGGAGCGGATCTTCGGCAAAGGCGTCGACGCCATCGGCAAGAGCGTGGTCGTGGACGGCTTGCCGTTCACGGTGGTCGGGGTGCTGAAGAAGAAGTTCCAGGACTCGAGCAACAATGGACCGGACGCCGAGCGCGGTGTGATTCCCTATTCGACGTTTCGCACCATCTACGGCAACCGCTTCGTGAACCACCTCATCGTCCAGCCGCGCGACGCGTCCCGGGGACCCCTCGTGAAGGGGGAGCTCTACCGGGTCCTGGGGCGGAAGTACCGCTTCGACCCTGCGGACCAGCGCGCCCTGGGTATGTGGGACTTCATCGAGGACGAGAAGGAGACCAGCGCCGTCGGGCTCGGCATCCAGATCTTCATGGGGCTCGTTGGGGCCTTCACGCTGCTCATCGCCGGGGTCGGGGTCGCGAACATCATGTACGTCGTGGTGAAGGAGCGGACCCAGGAGATCGGCATCAAGCGCGCGCTCGGCGCCCGCCGGCGGCACATCATGGCGCAATTCCTGTTCGAGGCCATGGCGATCGCCCTGTCCGGCGGGCTCGTGGGACTCGCGGTGGCCACGCTCATCGTGCTCGGGGTCGACGCTATCCCGACGGAAGGCAACGAGGCGATGCAGTACATCCTCAACCCGAAGTTGTCCTGGCCCATCGCCCTGATCTGCGTTGGCATCCTCATCGGCGTGGGGCTCCTGGCGGGTCTCCTGCCCGCGCGCCGCGCCGCCGCCGTGGATCCGGTGGAATCGCTGCGGTACGAGTGAGGGAGCGGAGGAAAACGGGGGTATGTGGTCGTCGTGGACCGCAATCGGCGCAACAGTCGCCACGGCTCTCCTCGGAGGATCGGTCGCGCCGCCGGCATTTCAGGCTCCGGCCGTGCGCTCGGTGGACGAGAAGGTCCTTCGTGAATACGCCGGCGTGTATCAGTGGGCACCGAATGCCTTTGCATATCTCCAGATGTGGAATGAACTCACCGGGACGAACCAACTCGTCGCGTTCGATGAATCCGGAGAGGTTCGGACGCTGTATCCGACGGACCGCGACCGCTTCTTCACCGGTCCGGGCGCTGCGGTCCCGACCTCGATCGAAGCCCGGGTCGAGTTTCAACGCGACGCCGCCGGCAAGATCACTTCGCTGACGTGGAAACGCGAGGGTACACCCTCGCGTATCGCGCGGCGCGTCGAGATCGAGACCCTGGAGGCCGTCCGCTTCGCAAACGGCGCCGTTGAGCTGGCGGGGACGCTGATCCGCCCGAACGTCGCCGGTAAGCATCCGGCCGTCATTCTCGTGCACGGGTCCGGGCCGGAGAGCCGTGACTACGTGCTTCCTTTTGCTCGCTTCCTCGTGCGCCGGGGCATGGCAATCCTCGCGTACGATAAGCGTGGCGTGGGCGGCTCGACGGGCGACTGGAATACCGCCTCCTTCGACGATCTGGCGGGTGACGTGGTGGCGGCGTTCAGCTATTTGAAGACACGCCGCGACATCGACGCCGGGCAGATCGGACTCTTAGGGGTCAGTCAGGCCGGATGGATCATGCCGCTGGCCGCAGTCCGCGCCACGGACATGGCATTTCTCATCAGCGTGTCTGGTGCGGGAGTACCCGCCGCGGAGACCACCATCGATCAGGCGGAAAACGAAATGCGGGCTCGCGGCATGCGGTCGCAAGCCGTTGAGCAGATCGTGGGACTCATGAAACTGCAGTACCAATTCGCGCGGACGGGCCGAGGGTGGGACGAGTACGCAGCAACTCGTGCCAGGGTCGCCGCTCGAATGGGGGGCGCGCCGCCGGACATGTTCCCGGGAACGCCGGACCATCCGTATTGGCAATTCATTCGACGGTTGTACTTCTACGATCCTGCGCCCACGTTGCGTCGACTCCAGGTGCCGACACTCGCGCTCTTCGGGGAGCTGGACAACAACATCGTGGCGGAAAAGAACAAGGCCGCGTGGGAGGCGGCTTTGAAAGCCGGCGGCAACCGGGACTACACGTTGCGAATTGTGCCGCAGGCGGATCACCTTCAGCTCGAGGCGAAGATCGGAAGCAACGCGGAAATGATGTCCTTGCAGCGGTTCGTACCCGCCTACTTCACGACCATTCAAGACTGGCTCGCGACACGGATCCGAGGTTTCGGGGCCCCCAGGTAGGCGCGTTCAGTCCCCGAAGTTCACCAGCCGGACGAGCTGGATGTCCGCCACTTTCGCCAGGGCGTCCAGCACGCCGTTGGTGAGCGGCTGATCCACCGTGATGGCCGCGAGCGCGTCGTGCCCCGGGAAGGCGACGCGGGCCTGGTGGTAGCTGCCGATATTGATCCCCGCACCGCCGAGCAGCGTACCCACACGGCCGATGACCCCGGGGACGTCGCGATTCCGGATCACCAGCATCCACCCTTCGGGCGCGACGTCCACGTGGTAGTCGTCGATCCGAATCACGCGGCCGTGCTCGTTGCCCAGCACCGAGCCGGCCACGCGGGCCCGACCGCGGGCCGCCTCGAGCGTGACGCCCACGGTGGTCTCGAAGCCCGGCTCCGGCGTTCCGGTGCGGCGCGCGTGCCGGATGCCCCGCTCCTCGGCGATGAGCAGCGCGTTCACGAGGCTCACCGGCTCGACGCTCATCCCCGAGAGCAACCCCTCCACCGCCGCCATCAGCACCGGGCGCGGGGCCGCCTCGTCCTTCCCGCCGTAGTCGACCTCGACCGCCGCGACCGGCCCGTCGACGAGCGCCAGCGCCAAGCGGCCGAGCCGGCGCGCCAGGTCGAGCAGGGGGCCGAGCCGCCGCAGCAGATCGCCGGAGATGCCCGGCACGTTGATCGCGAACGAGAGATCACCGACGAGCAGCGCGTCGCGCACGGCCCCGCAGATCTCCACGCTCACGCGCTCCTGCGCCTCGGCCGTCGAGGCGGCGAGATGGGGCGTGAGAATCACGCGCTCGAGCTTGCGGAGCGGCGCGTCCGCGGGCAGCGGCTCGACCGCGAACACGTCGATCGCCGCGCCCCCGATGCGCTTGTCGCGAACCGCGTCGGCCAACGCCGCCTCGTCCACGAGCTCGCCCCGCGCGGTGTTCACGAGCACCGCCGTGGGCTTCATGAGCTTCAGCCGCTCGGCGTTGATCAGGTGATGGGTCTGCTCGGTGTGGGCCACATGGAGCGTGACCACGTCCGCCTGGGCGAGCAGCTGGTCGAGCGGCAGCAGCTTCAGCTGCAGCTCGGCCGCGCGCTCCGGCGAAAGGTACGGATCGTGCCCCACCACGTGCATGCCGAACGCGCGGGCGAGCTGCGCCACGTGGCCGCCGATGCGGCCCAGTCCGACGATCCCGATGGTCTTGCCGCGGAGCTCCGTCCCCTCGAACCGCTTGCGATCCCATTCGCCGCGCCGCATCGCCTCCGCCGCCCACGGAATGTGGCGGGCCTGGGCGAGCAGGAGGCCCATGGCATGCTCCGCGGCACTGACCGTATTCGCCCCGGGGGCGTTCATCACGGCGATGCCGCGCCGGGTGGCGGCATGCACGTCGATGTTGTCGACTCCCGTTCCGGCGCGCGCAATCACGCGCAGGTTGGGACCGCGCGTAAGCAGGTCCGCCGTCACCCGCGTCTCGCTCCGCACGATGAGCGCGTGCGCGCCGGCGAGCGCCCGCTCGAGCTCCTCGCGCGGCTTGCCGGCGCAATTGGCGACCTCGATCTCCGGCGTCCCCGCGAGCAGCTTGAGTCCTGCCTCCGCCACCTTGTCGGCCACCGCGATGCGGTAGGTCACGCCACGAGCCCGGCGAGCAGGTCCAGGAGCTGGTCCAGCGCGGCGACGGTGTGGTCGCCCATGTGCCCGATGCGGATCGTGGACTCCTTCAGAGGTCCGTACCCCGAGCCGATGGTCCAGCCCGCCTGTTTCAACGCCCCGACGATCTGCTTGGCGGTCTTCCCTTCGGGCACCTTGAGACACGACACCGTCCAGCTGCGCCGCCCTTCACGCGGCAGGTAGGCGATGCCGTGCTGCTCGCTCCACTCCTCCACGCGGCGGCGCATCGCGTCGTGGCGACGCCACCGCCCCTCGACACCGCCCTCACGCTCGATCCGGGCGAGCTGCGTCTCGAGCGCGTACAGCAGGGAGATCGCGGGCGTGTTGGTCGGCTGGTGCTTGGTCGTCGCATCGAGAAAGCTCACCAGGTCGAAGTACAGCCCCCGCCCGGACAGCGTCTTGGCCCGCTCGACCATTCGCTCGGAGGCGACGCCCAGCGCGAGCCCCGGCGGGAGGGCGAGCGCCTTCTGCGACCCGGTGAGCACGAAATCGAGGCCCCCCCCTCCTCCCCAGCGATCGGTCTCGACGGGAGAGCCCGCGAGCGAGGTGACGGCGTCCACGAGCAGCAGGACGTCGTCGAACTCCCGCACGACAGCGGCGAGGGCTTCCACGTCCTGGAGCACGCCCGTGGACGTCTCCGAGTGAACCAGGGTCACCGCATCGACCGGTGTGCGGCGCAGTGTATCGCGCAGCATGTCGGGCTCGACGGCGCAGCCGGGGGGCACATCGAGCCGGATGCACTCTTTGCCGCAGGCCCGCACCAACTTCGCGAACCGCTCGCTGAACGAGCCGTTCACGAGCGACAACGCGCGGTTCCGTACGCCGTTCCGCACCGCCATCTCCATGAACCCGGTCGCCGAGGTGGTGCCCACGAGCACCGGATGGGACGTCCGGAACAGCCGGGCGAGCGGGGCTTCGATCCCGGCGAGCAGCTGCTCCATCGCCCCCGAGCGGTGGCCGATCATCGGCCGCTGCATGGCGGCGAGGACCTCGGGGTGCACGTCGGTGGGGCCCGGCAGAAAAAACCGCCCGAACGCGGGCGGCGGGGGAGCGACGGGCGCGCTCATGCGCCGGCGCGGGCGAGAGCCTCGACGAGCCCCTCCTCGACGACTTCCTTGGTTTTCACGAGACGCACTCCTTCGTCGCCCCAATCCTTGAGTAGCTGCTCGGACACGTCCTTGTCGATCCCCTTCACCGCATCCGTCACCACGAAAAGCCGGGTGTGGGGACGGCGCTCGAGCAAGCCTTCGACCGCCGCCTTGTCGCACACGTCGGTCGCCACACCGTACAGCACGATGTCGTCCGGGGCGAGCACGTCCAGCACCGCCGACACGTTCTCGTTGGTGAACACGTCGAAGCGGTGCTTGTGGAACAGCACGTCCCCCCGGTGCGCCCGCAGCCGGTCGGCCAGCAGCTTCGCATCGGTCCTCGTCGGCTCGAGGATGAGCGGATCGCGGAGCGCCGTTTCGGGAATCTTCTTCTGGCCGGGCGTGCCGCGCATACAGTGTGGCGGAAACGTGTTCCGCCAGTCGGGGCTGTTGGAAATCTCAGGGTCACCCATCACATGGTCGTCCGCGCTCGCCACCACGCAAATGCCGTGCCCATGCGCGTAGTCCGTCAGACGTTGCAAGTTCGGGATGATCCGCTCCGCGTCCGGCACGGACAGCTTGCCGTCGGCGTGCATGAAGTCGTATTGGGTATCGACGTCCCAGAAGATGACGCGGGCCATGGCGAGGAATCTCTTCGAGGATGCGGGAACGTGTCAACAGGCTAGACGCACAGACGCACAGACGCACAGACGCACAGGCGTGACCAGCGTGAGAGAACAGGTATTCCCGTTGCCTCACGTCTGTTTTCCCCGGTGCGTCTGTGCGTCTAGCAGTGCCTGTTCTTACAGCCGAAGCACTACTGCTACTTCATCGCAACAGTTCTGTCGCGGGCACCGCGCACAGTCCGCCCACACCTTGAGCGGGAAGTGTTCGCGCTCGGCGGGTGCGAAGCCGACCTTCAGAAAGAACCCGGGTTTGCGGGTCAGCGCGAGCACTTCGGCGAGGCCCTGCACGCGCGCCTCGGCGATCAGCGCCGCGAGCAGCGCGCCGCCCACGCCCGCCCGTTGCCAATCCGCGCGCACGGCGAGTGCGGCGAGCTCCGCCAGATCGCGCGAGTACACCTTGAGCGACCCGCAACCGATGACCTCGCCCGCCGGCCCCTCTGCGACGACGTACTCCTTGATGTGCCGACAGAGATCGTAATTCGAGCGCGGCAGCAGATCGCCGGTGGCAACGTAGGGCGCCATCAGGACCTCGAGCTGCGGGACGTCGGAAAGCACCGCACCGCGCAGTACCACGCCAGGGAGTGAGCAGGGAGCGGGGAGCAGGGAGCCGTACCCGCCGTTGAGAGCCGGAGATTCGGCCCGCGCCGGAGCGTACTGCTCCCGGCTCCCTGCTCCCTGCTCCCCGAAAATCGGCAGCGCGCTCACGCGAGGAGCTCCTCGAGAATCGCGACGCCCCGCTCCAGCTCCTCCAGCGTGATCACCAGCGGTGGAAGCAGGCGGACCACCTGCGGCCCCGCCGTGACCACCAGCAGGCCCCGGTCCCGCGCCGCCGCGACGATCGGGGCCGCCGGCTCGGCCAGCTCGAGCCCCCACATCAGCCCCCGACCGCGCACCTCGGCCACCCGTGGGGCCCCGGCGGCGAGGCGGGCGAGCCGCGCACCCAGCCATTCGGCCTTGCGGCGCACGTCGGCGAGGAACGCGGGATCGGCGATCGTGCGCACGACCTCGAGGGCCACGCTCGCGACGAGCGGCCCGCCGCCGAACGTCGTGGCGTGGTCGCCCGGCTTCAGGGCCGCGGCGACGGCGCTCGTCACGAGCACCGCCCCCATCGGCAGGCCGCCGGCGAGCGGCTTCGCCAGCGTGAGGATGTCGGGGACCACGCCGGCCTGCTCGTAGGCGAACAGCGACCCGGTGCGCCCCAAGCCGCACTGCACTTCGTCGAAGATGATCGCCACACCTCGCGAGTCGCACAGCTCCCGCACGAATCCCAGCCACTCGGCATCCACGGGCCGCACGCCACCCTCGCCCTGCACCGGCTCCACGATCACCGCCGCGGTGCGGGACGCCGATACGGCGTGATCCACCGCCGCCCAGTCCTCCCGCGGGACGATGCGGATGCCCGGCACCAGCGGCTCGAACGGCTTGCGATAGTCGGGACGGTCGGTGGCCGCGAGGGTGGCGAACAGCCGCCCGTGAAACGAGCCGGAAAACGCGACGATCTCACTCTTGCCCGACCACTTGCGGGCGAACTTGAACGCGGCCTCGTTGGCCTCGGCGCCCGAGTTGCAGAAGAACGCACGGTCGGCGAAGGAGCGCGCGACCAGCTCCTCCGCGAGCCGCTCGCCGGCGTCGCTGCGGTAGAGGTTGGAGACGTGGATGAGTCCCGAGCCGAGCGCCCGCTCGACAGCCGCGCGGATGACGGGATGATTGTAGCCGAGCGCGTTCACGCCGATCCCGGCGACGAAGTCGAGATACCGCGTGCCGTTGTCGGCGATGAGCTCGACGCCTTCCCCTCTCACGAACAGGGGACCGACGCGAGCGTAGACGTCGAGCAGTGCGGGCGCCGTCGGCAGGGCCGACGCGCCCGAGGGCATGGCGGTCACGCCGGCTGGACCGCGGGGGCGAGGCTGATCCGCGTGCCCGCTCGGGCGTCGTCCAGGAGCCGCAGATCGCCGATGCGGACGGCGCGGGCGCCGCCCCGGAGCGCCGCCGTCGCGGCACGCAGCTTGGCCGCCATCCCGTCGGCCGCTACACCGAGCTCGATGAGCGTCTCGACGTCGCCCGCCTCGAGCGCGGGCCGCACCGCTCCATCCACCTCCACCCCCGGGACGTCCGAGACGAGCAGCAGCTCGGCCGCTCCGAGCGCGGCGGCGATCGCCGCCGCCGCGTCGTCCGCGTTCACGTTGAGGGGGGGCCCCGCCGCACCCGAGACGTCCGGAGCCATGGGGGCGATCACCGGGGTCAGCCCGGCGAGCAGGAAGCTCTCGAGCAACGCGACGCGCACTCCGGCGATCTCCCCGACGTGTCCCAAGCCGCCGGGCGCGGGCTGAGCGGCGAGCAATCCACCGTCCACGCCCGACAGCCCGACCGCATCGAGGCCGGCGGCGCGCAGCGCCGTCACCACCTGGCGGTTCACGGGACCGGCCATCACCAGCTCGACCACTTCCGCCACTTCCGGGGTCGTGACCCGCCGGCCGTCCCGCTTCTCGACCGGCAGCCCGAGCCGCCGCGACAGCGCGCTGACGGCCCGCCCACCGCCGTGCACCACGACCACGGGGTCGAGGCGCACGAGCGCCCGTGCGCACGCCGCGAGCCAATCGGGGCGATCGAGCTCGTTGCCGCCCAGCTTGACGACCCGGGTGCTCAGCACGTGAGCCCCGCCGTCTCGGGCAGACCGAGCATGACGTTCATGTTCTGAATCGCCTGCCCCGCCGCGCCCTTCACCAGATTGTCGATCGCGGCGATCACCGTCAGGCGCGGCCGACGGACGTTGGTCACCGCCGCGACGCCGATGGCGACGCGATTGCGATACACCACATCCTTGAGGGACGGCAGCGCGCCGTGCAACACCGCCACGCACGGCTCGTCGGCATACACCGTCTCGTAGATCTCCTCCGCCGCCACCCGGTCGATGGCCCGGGCGAGCGGCACGTGAATCGTCTCGAGGATGCCCCGCCGGACGGGGAGCAGGTGGGCGGTGAAGACGAGGTCGCCCGTGAAGCCGCTCTCGCGCGCGAGAGCAGCCTTGAGCTCGGGGAGGTGACGGTGCTCGTTGCCGGCCGAATAGGCGCGGAAGTCCTCGGCCACCTCACCAAACAGGAGGTCCCGCCGGAGCGTCCGGCCCGCGCCCGTGACGCCCGAGGCGGCGTCGATCACCACCTCCCGGGACTGGTCGATCAGACCGCCCCGAGCGAGCGGGAGGAGGGCGAGCAGCGCCGCGGTCGGGTAGCAGCCCGGGTTCGCCACGAGGTCCGCCGCCGCGACATGGGGGCGGGTGACCTCGGTCAGCCCATACACCGCATCGGGCGACAGGCGGAAGTCGGCGGAGAGATCCACGGCGCGCTTGCCGAGGCCCCTGGCCTCCTGTACGTAGCGCGCCGATACGCCGTGCGGCAGGGCCGACAGCACGATTTCGGCCCGAGCGACGGGGGCGTCCGCGATGCGGACGAGCTCGACGCCCCCGCGCCGCTCGCCGGCGGCGGACTCGGCCGTCGCAAACGCGACCGACGCCCCCGGATGGCCGGCGAGGAGCCGCAACAGCTCCTGCCCCACGTAGCCGGACGCCCCGAGCACCCCCACCGGCACCGGTGCATTAATATTCATCGTCACGGAAAAATATTCACTCTGGCACGAAGTGCAAGACCCGGGTTAGCCTTTCCGCCCATGTTCGAGAAGCTCGTCCCGACGCTCGCCGGGCTGGCGCTCGTGCCGGCACTCGGCGCGCAGGCGCCCGCGGCCCCCGCGCCGCTCCGGCCCTTCTCGCTGGACGACCTCTCCCGCGTCCGGGACGTGCGCGAGCCGCAGATCTCTCCGGACGGCGCCTGGGTGGCCTATACGGTCTCGACCTCCGACACTGCCGAGGATCGGAGCACGAGCGCGGTGTGGATGGCGAGCTGGGACGGCTCGCGCAACGTCCGCCTCACCACCTCGAAATCGGGCGAGCACACACCCCGGTGGAGCCCGGATGGGCGGTGGCTCGCGTTTCTGTCGAGCCGCGACGACGACCACACCCAGCTCTGGCTGCTCGACCGCCTGGGCGGCGAGGGGCGCAAGGCCACCACCCTGCCGAGCGACGTAGACGACTACGTGTGGGCGCCCGACGGCAGGCGGATCGCGCTGGTCGCGGAGGACGCGGACACGGCCAAGCCCAAGACCCCACCGCCGATCGTGATCGACCGGTTCCAGTTCAAGCAGGACGAGAGGGGCTACCTCGGCAAGCAGCGCCGGCACCTGTACCTGCTCGACGTGGAGTCGGGGAAGACGGCGATGCTGACATCGGGGGACTACGACGAGCTCCTGCCCGCCTGGTCGCCCGACGGCAAGTCCCTTGCCTTCGTGAGCAAGCGACGCCCGGACTTCGATCGAGACAGCAATTGGGAGCTGTATGTGATCGCCGCCGGCGGGGGCGGCGCCGCGCCACGCCAGCTCACGACGTTCGAGGGGCCGGACAACGATCCCGACACCGAGAGCCGCCCGGCGTGGAGCCCCGACGGCCACTCGCTCGCGTACCTCCAGGGCGGCCCGCTCAAGCTGCTCTACTACGCCGTCCAGAAGCTCGCGGTCGTGCCCGGCGCGGGGGGGGCTCCTCACATCCTCACGGCGGCCCTCGATCGCAACGTGGCGAGCCCCGTGTGGTCGGGCGACGGGTCGTCCATCACCTTCCTGCTCGAGGACGACCGGGCCGTCGGGCTGGCGCGCGTGCCGGCCGCGGGCGGGGCGATCGAGCGGCTCGTCTCGGGCCCCCGGGTCGTGAGCGCGTTTACCGCCGGCGCGAACGGCAAGCTCGCCGTGCTCGTGTCCACGCCGCTCGCGCCCGCGGAAGTGTTCGCCCTGGACGGCTCGACGCTGCGGCCGCTGTCACGCCAGAACGACGAGTGGCTCGCGCGGGTCACGCTCGGCGGCGTGGAGCCGATCACCTTCAAGAGCCGCGACGGCACGGCGGTCAACGGCTTCGCGGTGAAACCGCCCGACTTCGTGCCGGGCAAGCGCTACCCGACGATCCTGCGCATTCACGGCGGGCCCGTCTCGCAGTACCAGAACGAGTTCGACTCGCAGCTCCAAACCCTCGCCGGTCACGGCTATCTCGTTGTGGTCGCGAACCCGCGCGGCAGCTCCGGCCGGGGCGAGCGGTTCTCCACGGCGATCTTCGCCGACTGGGGGAACAAGGACGCGCAGGACGTGCTCGCCGCGGTCGACTACGCGGTGGCCCAGGGGCTCGCCGATCCCGCGCGCCTGGGGGTCGGGGGGTGGAGCTACGGCGGCATCCTCACGAATTATGTGATCGCCCAGGACCAGCGCTTCAAGGCGGCGGTGAGCGGGGCGAGCATTGCCAACGTTCTCGCCGGCTACGGCACCGATCAGTATGTGCGGGAATACGAGGTCGAGCTGGGTGTGCCGTGGAAAACCGCCGACACGTGGGTCAAGCTGTCATTCCCCTTCCTCCACGCCGACCGGATCACGACGCCGACGCTGTTCCTGTGCGGCGACAAGGACTTCAACGTCCCGCTCCTCAACTCGGAGCAGATGTACCAGGCGCTTCGAAGCCTCGGCGTGGAAACCCAGCTGGTGATCTATCCGGGGCAGCACCACGGGATCAACAAGCCGAGCTACCGGCGCGACCGGCTGGAGCGGTACCTGGCGTGGTACGACAAATACCTTAAACCGTAGGGGCGCAGCATGCTGCGCCCCTACATCATTCGACGCGTTCCAGACGCGGGTTGGGCCGATAGCTCCGTCCCACTTTCGCCAGCGGTTTGCCCTCGACCCGCACGACGTCGGCGGTGAAGTCGAAGCGGCCCTGGAACAGGCTCGACCCCACGCCGTACATGTCCACCGGCACCCCCTGCTCTTCGAACCGCCGGATCTTGTCGACGGTGAACCCGCCCGAGACGACGATGCGCACGTGCCGGAACCCGTCCGCGTCGAGCGCCCGGCGCACGTTCCAGACGAGCTGCGGGTTCACGCCCGTCGGCTTGAAGGTGCCCATCTGCGGAATGACCGACTTGTCCACGAGGGTCTCGGACGTATCGATCCGTACGCCAAACAGCCGCTCGCCCAGCGCCCGCGCGACTTTGAGCGCCATCCCGACGCAGTCGTTCTCGAAGTCGACGAGGGTGATGAGGCGCACGTTCCCGTCCATGAGCTCGGCGAACTTCTTCGAGGCGAGCACGGTATCGCCGCCGTAGGCGGCGATGAGGGCGTGGGGCACCGTGCCGACGCCTTCGGAGCCCCACCACGATGCCTGCGCGTCGGTCGACACGCCGATCGCGCCCGCGATGTGCGCCGCGTACCCGTCTCCGGTCTGTACCAGCCAGTGGTCGTGCCGGGCCGGGAAGAACATCACCTGCTTCGGCTTGGCCGCTTCCACCACGCGGCGGGTGTTGGTCCCGACCTTCGTGCGGCGGGCGAGGACACCGAGGTACAGGGTCTCGAGGTGGGCGAACGCGTCGTACGGGCCCTCGATGAGGAGCACCGTCTCCCACGGTGCGATCTCGTCGCCGTCGTACAGCGCGTAGACCTCGAGCTCCGGCCACTCCATGCTGCACAGCTTGAGAATCGCGATCGCCTCGTCGATGCCGCCGAGGAACGCGTGCGATTTGCCGAACACCTGCATCGTGACGCACGGGCGATGGTCGTCCTTGAGCAGCAGCTCGCGCGTGCGGACGAAATATTTATCCGAGTAGTAGCCCTCCCGCATCTTCTCGACGGGGAGGTGGAAGATCGCAGGGTCGAGCCGCTGCTTCCGGGCCATCGGTGGATAATATCGCTCAGCGCCCGACCGGCCAGCGGAAGGTCGCCATGAGGGTGTCGCCACCGGTGAGCGCCACGCGACGCGCGATGTTGTCGAGCCGGCCGCACCGGACTCGGGGCCCCCCAGCCGACTCCGGCACGACGACCCGCAGGCAGACGACGTCCACGGCCACGGCGAGCGCGCTGTCGCGGCCGGTCCGGGGCGGCTCGGGTCGCTCTAGGGCCACATCGAGATCCAGAGTCTCGCGGCCCAGCCTGAACCTGACCCGGCGGCCGTCGGTCTCGGGAACGAGGTCCACGACCTGCGGGCTCGACGCCGTGTCGCCGCGCACCAGCAGCATGCGAACCGTCACGCGGCGCGGCGGGATCACCGCCTGGGCCGTGAAGGCGACGGCACTGTCGATGATCGTCATCTCCTCGCTCGCGCGGGTCTCGCCGGCGGCGAACTCGCGGCTCAGCGTGATCTCCACCCAGACCACGCGCCGCTGGCCGACGCCGGGTGGCCCGAAGGGGTACAGGAGGGCCGTCCCGCCCCACGCGATCCGGGACCAGCGCCGGTAGCTGTCTTCCTCCCACAGCGGCAAGCCGCGACGCGACCGGCCGACCTGGCGCCGGCTGAAAAACAGCCCCACCAGGTTCACGGTGTCCGGCTCGGGGAGCGTGCCGAGCAAGCCCTGGAGCTCGCTCGCGCGGGCCCGCAGCCCGAGCCGGAGGTCCGTCTCGGGCGGGCCGGTCACCGCGGCGCTCGCGAGCAGGCGCGTCTCGCCGGCTGCGCGCTCGACCACCCGGAGGTGGTACGTCACGCGGTAGTTCGGGGCCTGTGGCGCGGCGGTGACCCCGACCCACGCCCCCACCCCCAGCGCCGCGACGACCAGGCTAGGGCGCCAGGAAGGTCGCACGCGTAGCCTCGATCGATTCCGACCCCGGCCCGCCCCACCGGTTGTGCCCGAACCAGCCCGCCGCCGCCCCGGCGACGAGGCTCGCCGTCATCCACAGAGCCAACGTGCGCCCGCGGATCCGCGGACGCGGTACCGTGCGCGCGTGCGGCTCGCCGGCGGACCGGGCGAACGCGACCCGCAGCTCGAGATGGCTCACGCGCGCTTCGGCGCAGTGCCGGCACCCGGCGAGATGGCGGGCCAGCGCGGCGCGCTCGGGGAGACTGAGCTCACCGTCGAGCTCGAGGTCGATCTGCTGTACCCATTCGTCGTGGTTCACGGCAGCTCCTCCCGCACCCGGTAGCGCAACGCCCGGCGCTGCATCCAGCGCACGGCGAGCGCGTCCACCAGCGCGCGGAATACACGGTTCCACATCCCGTACTTCGTCTTCCCGAAGCGGCGGGGCCGGTGGCGCACGGGCACCTCCGTGACCCGACCGCCTTGCATCCTGACGAGCGTCGGCAGGAAACGGTGCATCCCGTTGAACAGCGGCAGCGCCCGCAGCGCTTCGACGCGAAACGCCTTGAGGGAACAGCCCGTGTCGCGGATCGTCTCGCGGTTGAGCCGGTTGCGCACGCCGTTCGCGATCCGGCTCTGCAGCCGCTTCCAGCTCGAGTCCCGCCGCTCCACGCGGTACCCGGCGACCGCCGCGGCTCCGCTCCGCTCGAGCTCGGATAGCAGGCCGGGAATGTCGGCCGGGTCGTTCTGCAGATCCGCGTCGAGCGTGACGACGACCCGCCCGCGGGCCGCGCCGAAGCCCGCCGCAAAGGCCGCGGTTTGCCCGGCGTTCGCCGCGAACGCCACGATGTGGATCTCGGGGTGCTCGCGTTTCAGCGCTTTGAGGACGTCGAGCGAGCCGTCCGTCGAGCCGTCGTCCACGGCCACGATCTCGTAGCACCCCCTCCGGGCGGTCAGCGCTCGCTCGATCTCCTCGACCAGGACCGGCAGATTGTCGCGCTCATTGTACACCGGGATGACCAGCGAGAGCTCAAGCGGGGCGGACATACTTGAGCTCGGGCGCGTCGGGGTAGCGGCGCATCAGCCGGGCGATGACGGCCTCCGCTTTGGCGGCATCGTGCTCGTGCGTGCGGTAGATCTCGGCGAGGCGGATGCCGGCAAGGACGACCCGGTGGGGGGGCGGCGGCGGATCGGCGTCGACCAGATGCTCCAGCATCGCGGTTTCGTCCTGGATGGTGATTTCCCTGCCACCCGGGATGGCTCCACCCGTCAGCACGTTGCCCACGAACTGGCCGAGCGGCTCGAGCACCCATCCGAACAACGAATCGAAGAAGCCCCACGCGCCCCACAGCGCGAGCACCAGGGCGACGAGCCGCCATTCGATGTGCCCCGCCGCAACCGATACCACGACGAGCGCGAGGCCCGCGAGCGCGATGGCCGCGCCCAGGATCCCGCGCACCACCGCGCGCCCGCTCGGGGGATCTGTGACGTCCACGGGGAGCAAGTTGACAGGGCCCGCCCGGCGGCGCAACCTACGCACGCGCATTTCACAGGAGTCGTTCCGTGTCCGAGCAGCTGTCGCGCCGTGAATTTCTCGCCTCCGCCGCCGTCGGCGTCGCGGCCGCGCGGGCGCGCGATATCCCCTTTCCGATGCGGCCACCACAGCCGCTCCCCCCGAGCCGATGGGCGGCGAAGCCCGTCGCGGTCTCGAGTGCCAACGGGTTGCGAGCCGTACAAAAGGCGTTCGACATGCTGCTCCAGGGTGCCGACACCCTCGACGCGGTGATCGAAGGGGTGAAGATCCAGGAGCTCGACCCGAACGACGACTCGGTGGGCTACGGCGGCCTGCCCAACGCCGACGGCGTGGTGCAGCTGGACGCGTCGTGCATGCACGGACCCAGCAAGCGCGCCGGTGCGGTCGGCGCGCTCGAAGGGATCAAGACGCCCTCCGAGGTCGCGAAGCTCGTCCTCAAATACACAAACCACATCTTTCTCGTGGGGGAGGGTGCCAAGCGGTTCGCCCTCCAGTACGGCTTCAAGGAGGAAGACCTGCTGACGCCGCACGCGCGCGAAGTGTGGCTGCACTGGCGGGCGAACCTGAACCCGACCGACGACTACCTGGACGTGCCCGAGACGCAGGACATGTCCGTCCGGCCCACCGGAACCATCAACTGTGACGCGGTCACCCCCCAGGGCGACATCTCCTCCGTGACGACCACCAGCGGCTTGGCGTTCAAGATTCCAGGCCGGGTGGGCGACAGCCCCATCATCGGCGCCGGCCAGTACACCGACAACGACGTCGGTGCGGCGGGCTCCACCGGCCGCGGCGAATCGAACATCAAAGTGTGTGGCGCCTTCCTGACCGTCGAGTTCATGCGCCGCAGCATGAAGCCGACCGATGCGTGCCTCGAGACCCTCAAGCGGGTCGTCCAGCTCACCGAGCCGCGCCTGCTCGGGCCCGACGGCAAGCCAAAGTTCAGCCTCAACTTCTACGCGGTGAACAAGCGCGGCGAGTTCGGGGCGGCATCGCTCTATCCCGGGAGTTACGCCGCTCACGACGGGAAAGAGGCGAAGCTCCGGGACACGGCGTATCTCTACGAGCGGCCCGCTGCGAGCCGCTAGCGTCGCGCTCGCGCTGCTCGCGGCCGCCGCGCCGGCAGTCTCGGCGCAGCGCTACTGGCGCGGCAGCTTCTACCCCAATCTGTCCCACAGCACGGGCGACGGGCTGTGGATCGGGCTCCACTACGGGCGCTACAGCCCCGTCGCCTTCGCCGAGCGGCCGGAGCCGAACCTCGCCTCGATCAACCTCGATGCCGGGGCCAGTACCCAGGGCAGCTACGCGTTCGTCGTGGATGCGCAGGCACCGGCCTGGTGGCCCGGCTGGCGGGCCGGACTCACCTTCGGCGCCGTGCGCGTGAACCGATTGGGCTATTACGGACTGGGAAACGACACGGAATACTCGAGGGACAGTCTCACGACCGCCGGGTCCTACTTCTACAAGGTCAGCCGCACTACCCAGTTTGTGCGCGCCGGCGTGCAGCGCCGGGTGATCGGACCGCTGCGGATCCTGGCCGGCGGTTCCATCGAGCACACCGACTTCCGCGCCCTCCCGGGCCGGAGCGTGTTTGGCAACGATCTCGCCGCCGGGATTGTCGATCCGGGCACGATCCCGTTCACCGACAAGGCGGTCCGCGCCGGCGTCGTCCTGGATACGCGGGACAACGAAATCGACCCCCATCGCGGCGTCGCCGCGGAAGCGCTGTTCGCGAGCGGCACGGGTTACACGCGCACGACCGCGAGCGCTCGGCTATATGTGCATCCCTTGCACCGGCTGGTGCTGGCGGGGCGGATCGCGGCCGAGGGCACGGGCGGGAACCCGCCCCTGGCGGCGCTGGAGCTGATGGAGTCGTCGGCGCGGCCCTTTGTGGCGGTGGGCGGTTACTACTCGCTGCGTGCGTACTATAACGGTCGATTCACGGGGCCGGGCAAGCTGATCGGCGGCCTGGAGGCGCGGTACGCGCTCATCTCGGTGCCGAGCGTGGTCGAAGTCAAGCTGGTCGGGTTCTACGACGCCGGTCGCGTGTTCGAGCGGGGGGAAGCGGTCCGGCTCACCACCACCGGCCTCCACGGTAGCGGCGGCGCGGAGCTGGCGCTGCGCCTGCTCCGCAATTCACTCCTGTGCATGGGCTACGGCCACGGGAGCGACGGGGGACGGTTCCTGTTTGGGACCAGCTGGAGCTACTAGAGTTACAGCTCCCGGACTTCGACGCCACGCTTCGCGAGCTCGGCCACGTATTCTCCGAACGGCACCGCCTCGTCCGGTGTGCGCACTCCCTTCGCGCTGATGCGCCCGTCCGCCTGCATGAGGCCGGTGATGGCGAGCGAGTACCCCGTGGTCCGCATCATGGCGCTGATGCCGTGTGCCTCGTCCGAATAGTCGAGCAGCTGCCACGCCACCGGCTTCCCGTTCTTCCCCCGCACCTCGACCCGCAGCGCGACCAGGTCGCGCCCCTCGGGCTTCGTGAGCTTGGGGGACACGGTGGCGATGAACGCCTCGCGCGGCACGATGTCCTGCCCCTTGACCTTGACGGGCGTGAGGTCGAGGAGGCCGAGCTCGCGGATCGGCCGCATGATCCCGATGTGCCCCGGGTAGCGCAGCGTCTTGTACTCCATCGTGCGCACCTTGCCCTCATACGTCCACGGCAGCGTAGAGATGCCGCCACCGGTGTGAAACGCCTCGAGCTGGCCCACCGGCGGCGGAAACGTCACATGCTCGAGCTCGGAGAGGGCGTCTACACGCGCCGGCTTGCCGTCGCGCAGCACCCAGGATGGCGTCGTGTAGTAGTCGAGCGCGCCCTCGAGCGAGTACACGATCTGATAGTTGAGCGGGGGCTCGGGATGCTGCGGCAACCCGCCGACGTAGATCTTCACGGACTCCGCGACGCCGACCCGCCGAATCCCTTCAGCCGCGAGCACGTTGACCATCCCGGGCGCGAGGCCGCAATCCGGGATCAGCGAGACGTTCCGCCCCTTCGCCTCGGCGTCCAGCTCCTTCTGCCGGAAGACGATCTCCGTATTGCCGCCCAGATCGGCGCAGTGGACGCCGGCGTGCACCGCGGCCCGGGAGACCTCGAGGTTGAAGTAGTACGGTGCCGCGTTCTGGACCGCCCGGTGACCGACCATCGCCGCGCGCAGCGCCGCGCCATCCTGCACGTCCAGCTTCAGGAGCGCGAGCCGCTTCCCGACGTGAGGCTCGAGGAAGCCGGGAATCCGCTCGGGCTCAAGATCGGCGATCGTGACCCGCTCGACGGCGGGTTGCCGCAACAGATCGTAGGCACAGGCGGACCCTTGAAGTCCCGCGCCCAGCACCAGCATACGCATCGCGCACCGCCTCCACCCGAATAGCGACGAAAATGAGCGGCGGAAAGCTAGACGGTCGCGGCGGGCGATGGTAGCCCGCGTTAGATTCGCCTCCGATGACCCAGGCCGACCTCACCCGCGAGCGGCTCGTGCGAGCGGCGCTCGAGCTGTTCACCGCGCGGGGCTACCACGAGACCACTACGCCACAAATCGCGAAGCAGGCCGGCGTAGCGGAGGGCACGATCTACCGTCATTTCACCAGCAAGCAGCACTGCTTCAACGAGCTGTTCCGCACGGCGGCACGCTGGGCGGGACAGCTCATCAAGGACGTCGACGCGCTCAAGGTGGGGCCGCGCGAGAAGCTCGCCGAGCTCGCCCGCGGGCTCGTGACGGGGGCGGCACAGGAGGCGGCCCTCGCCCGGCTGTTTTTCATCCAACGTCACGAGGACCTGCTGGACGAGGAGAGCCGCAAGACCGCGCGTGACTTCCGACTTAGCCTCGAGAGCCTGATCGCGCAGGGCAAGGCCGACGGCTCGGTGAAGGCAGGCGCCGCGGAGGTGTGGGCCGGCGTGTGGCTCGGCGTGGTGACGCACGTGATCGATCGTGTGTCGGCCAAAGAGTGGCCGGAGACGCACCCGGGAGTGAAGCTCGCGTTGGATGGCGCCTGGGATGCGATCGCGGCACGGCCCGTGTGAGCGCACTGGCTCGTGAGGTGAGTCGTCGGGGTCCCACGGAGCGACTGCGTCGTTTTGTCGCGAAGTGGGGCCCCGACGAACTCACCCCCGGCGCAGCTCGAAGAGCTCGATCTCCGGCGGCGCGAATACGCGGATCGGCACGCCCACCACGCCGATCCCGCGGCTCACGTACAGCTGGCTGTTCCCTCGCTGGAAGTGCCCCATCACGTACTTGGTGATCAGGCTTCCGGTCGACCACCCGATCAGCGGCAGGTAGAACTGCCCGCCGTGGATGTGCCCCGCCAGCGTGAGCGGGATGCCGCGCGGGGCGGCCGTGTCCCACGCTCCGGGACGATGGGCCAGCAGCACCCGAAACGCGTCCGGCGGCGCGGCACGCAGGGCCGCGTCCACATCGGCCTGCTGCGGATCGTCCGCGGTCCAGTTGTGCGGGTCGTCGATACCCAGGAGGGCGAGCACCGCCCCGTGCCGCTCGACCACGTGGCAGCCGTTCTGCACGAACACCTGGCCCGCATCGCGACAGCCCTGGATGACGTCACGCTCGCCCGTGTAGCGGTCGTGGTTACCGAGCACCGTGACGACGCCCAGCGGCGCCGAGAGCTCGCGGAACGCGCGCACGTAAGGCGCGATGTAGGAGCGGGAGATGTCGATCATGTCGCCCGTCTGCACGATCAGATCGGGCCGAAGCGCGTTTGCCTGCGCCACGATCTCCTGCATCATGTCCTCGCCGAGGTGGATGCCGGCGTGCAGGTCCGAGAGGTGAAGCAGCTTGAGCCCGTCGAGCCCGTGCGGGAGGTCGGGGAATGCAAGCGTGCGATGGGTGACCTGGGGGAGCCGGTAGGCGCTCCAGATGCCATAAGACGACAGCGCGACGCCGGCGCCGGCGTAGGCGTAGGTGGCGCGAGCGAGGAAACGACGACGAGAGACGACTGCGTGGTGCGTGGTGAGTGGTTGCTCCCGATGCGGCTCCGAGGGACGGTTGACACCGGCTTGAACCACGTACCACGCACCACGCACTTTGGTCGCGAGCCACGATACCGCCTTGCCGAGCAGGTAGACGGTGACGAGCGCGCAGAAAATCCATCCCAACAGCTGCCACGCGATCCATGGGCCCGTGAACGGGATCCGGCCCACGCCCCACATGCTGCCGCCGAACAACACCCGCTCACCCACGACGAGCCACGGGAGGTTGAACACGACGAAGATCGCGGCCAGCACGGCGCGCACCCGCTGCGCCCGACGGGGCCGGGTGGGGTCGGGAAGGCGCTCGCGCAGGTACAGGTAGATCAGCACCTGCGGTGCCAGGAAGAGAAGGAGATAGATTAGGCGCGTGAACACTCCGTCGAGGCTCCTCACCTGTCTGGTCGTGGCGGCGCTCGCTGTTCCGCCGCGGCGGGAGGTCGCCGCGCAACAGCTCACTGCCGCCGAGCGCGCGGCGGCGGTCGCCTCGGTGTGGGCGGAGGCGCGCTACAACTTCGCCTACTGGGACCGCGTGCGGGCCGATTGGGACTCGGGACTGATCGCGAACCTGAAGCTCGCGGCCGAGCCGCAATCGGACCTGCTCTTCTATCGTCGACTGCGCCGCCTCGTCGCCCTGCTGGGCGACGGACGCGCCGCGGTGACCGCGCCCCCGCCGCTGCGCTCCCGCATCGCGCGGCCGCCACTGCTCGTGTCCAGCGTCGAGCGCCGGGTGTTCATCCTGGACTACGCCGAGAACGACGAAATGCGCGTGGCGCGTCCTCCGCGACTCGGCGAGATCCTCGCCGTCCAGGGCATTCCGGTCGAGACCTGGATCCGCGACTCAGTGCTGCCGGAGGTCTCGGCCGCCACCCCGGCCGACCGCTGGCAGCGCGCCGCCGCGTGGATGCTCCAGGGCGACAAGGGCACCACCGTCCATCTGCTGGTTCGCGTACCGGGGGCCGAGCCGCGCGGTCTCAGCGTCACGCGCAGCCTCTCCCTCAACGACCGCTGGCCGCTCGACCCGCCGCCGTTCGCCACGGACTCGCTGCCGGGCGGCGTCACCGTCGTGCGTATCGCCTCCCTGGCGGACGAAGACGTCGTGCGCGAGTTCGACCGCGCGTTTCCCGACTTCAGCCGTGTCCAAGCGCTGGTGCTCGACCTGCGCCGCGCCGCGGACGGCAAGACGGAATACGCGTACCAGATCCTCGCCCGCCTCACCGACCGCCCGTTCCCCGCGGTGCGCTGGAGAACGCCCCAGTACCGGGCCGTGTTCCGGGCATGGAACCTGGGCGACTCCGCTACCTCTTGGTACGGACCGGAGACGGGAACGGTTGCGCCTCGCGCGGACCGTCCGCCATACGGCGGGCCGATCGCCGTGCTGGCCTCGAGCGCCACGGCCGGCGCGGCGGAGGACTTGCTGGCCGCGTTCCGCGCGGCTGGTCGCGGCCTGATCGTCGGGGAGCCGTCCGGCGGGAGTCCCGGCGACGTCGCCACATTCGCGCTGCCGAAGAGCTGGAGCGTGCAATTCTCGGTCACGCGCCACGAAGGTCCCGACGGCACCGGGTTCGCGGGCGTCGGCGTGAGGCCCGACCTCGTCGTGCCACGGACGGTGAACGATCTGCTGGCGGGAAACGAGCCCGCGCTGGAGAAGGCGAGAGAATACCTTAAAGGCGGGGGAGGGCGGTGAAGGGCGGTGGAAGGCGGAGCGTGCGCGTCGCCGCCCTCCACCGCCTCCCACCGCCCTCCCCCGCCCTAGCGCTCCAGACTCTCCCTGAAGAATCCGATGACGGTTCGCCACGCGCTGTCCGCGACTTCCGGCTTTTCACGGGTCCGCAGGAAGCCGTGCCCGACGCCGGGATAGACGGTGTGGCGGTAGGTCTTGTGGTACGTCCGGATCGCCGCGTCCACGTCGGCCCAGCCCGCGTTGATGCGGGCGTCGTTCTCCGCGTAGACGCCGAGTCCCTTCGCACGAATGCGCGCAATCGATACGGCGTCGGGGCCCGGCCCGTAGCAGACGACGAACGCCCCGAGCGACGGGTTGTTCGTGGCATAGCGGAAGCTCTGGCCGCCGCCCCAGCAGAAGCCGATGACCCCCACCCGGTCGGGCCGGGCCGCCTTGAGACGCTTCACGTACGCCACGGTCGCGTCGAGGTCCTGCGTGACCGTGTCGGGGGCGAGCGCCGCGATGAGCTTGCGGGCGTCGTCCGCCGACGGCGGCGTCCCACCGTGATGCGACAACAGATCGGGAGCGATCGCCACGAAGCCGTCCTTGGCGAGCTGCTCCGCGGTCTGGCGGATGAAGTCCGACATCCCGAAGATCTCGTGGATCACCACGACGGCGGGTGCCGGATCCTTGCGCTCGGGATAGGCGAGGTAGGCCGTGATGGTGTCGCGGCCGCTGGGGAACTTGACGTACTCGGCGTGGATGTCGGCGCGGTGGAGGGCGGTCGAGGGCGGTGGAGGGCGGTGGAGGTTGGGCAAAGCGAACAGCACTCCCGCTAGTACAGCAACACCGCCACCTACCTGCACCGCCTTCCACCGCCTTGCACCGCCGTCCACCGCCCTAGTGTCCATAGCTCACCCTCCAGATCCGGTCGCCAGTATCGTCGCTCACCAGCAGCGCACCATCCGGCATCACCAGCAACCCGACCGGTCTCCCCCAGCGGGATCCGTCGGGCAGCTGCCACCCGGTGACGAAGTCCTCGGCCGAGACGGGCCGGCCGTTCTGAACGCGCACGCGTACGACCTTGGCACCCGTCGGCACCGCACGGTTCCAGGACCCGTGATAGGTCATGAACGCATCACCCTGGTAGTCGGCGGGAAACATCGCCCCCGCATAGAACGCGAGTCCGAGCGGCGCCGAATGCGCCTGCACCGTCAGCGCCGGAGGCTCGACGCCCGAGCAATCGGCACCGGCGAACTCGGGGTTGGGCCGGTTGGGAAGGTAGCACTGCGGCCAGCCGTACCACCTCCCGTCCTTGAGGATGTTCAGATGCTCGGGCGGGACGTCGTCGCCCAGGTTGTCGCGGTCGTTGTTGTTCGCCCAAAGCTCGCCGGTGGTGGGGTGAAAGGCGAGGCCCACCGAGTTGCGGAGCCCCCGAGCGAAAATGCGCCCCCCGGACCCGTCCAGGTTGAAGCGCGTGACCGCCGCCCGCATCGAGTCGCCCGCGAGCTCGACGCACTCGTTGCAGGACGAGCCGACGGCGACGTACATGAGATTGTCCGGGCCGATGACGACGGTGCGGGTGCCGTGGCCGCCACTCGGCAGGCCCGACACCAAGGAGAGCGGCGTAGCCGCACCGGGGTCGAGCCGTTTCACGGTGGTCTCCTCGGCGAAGTACATGGTGTCGCCGCGGAACGTGATGCCGAAGGGAGCATTGAGCCCGCTCAGCACCACCTGCGCCGGCGCGTCGGCGACGCCGTCGCGGTTCGCGTCCACCAGCCGGACGATCTGGCCTCCGCTCGGCAATGAAGCGTACACTGCACCGCCGGGACCGAGCGCCAGGTAGCGAACGCCGTTCAGGCCTTCGGCGAACAGATTGACCGTGAAGCCCCGCGGCACGTACAACGCGTGCCCGGCGATGACGACGGTGTCCTGACCACCAGGCGGGGAGGACGGGGGGTTCTCCGCCGCCGGCGCCCGGCAGGCGAGGCCGACCGATGCGAGCACGAGGAGTCGATTCATCGCCGTGGCTTCCCTCGCATCGCTACCCCGCCGAGCGACGGACGTTCGCTGCTACCGGCCGTTCGTCGCATACACGCCCGGCAGCGCGCTCTCACCGGGCGGCATCGCTTCGCGGCTTTGGAGCGCCTGTGCCGCGGCGTGCTCGACCTCGGCCGTGACTTGCCCTTCGATCTCCTCGAGCTGCCTCACGGTGATCCCGTCCGCCTTCAAGTGCTCCTCGTACATCCCGATCGGATCCCGCCTGCCCCAGTGCTCGAACAGCTCACGGGGAAACGTGTCGCGCGCCTCGCGCTCGTCGTGGGTCGCGTGCCCCCCCATTCGGAACGTCTGGGCGACGAGCAGCGCCGGTCCGCCGCCCCGGCGGCAGCGCTCGGCCGCGCGGTTCGTCGCCGCATACGCGTCGAGCACGTTGTTGCCGTCGAACGCGGCGCCCGGGATACCGTAACTCGCGGCCCAGTCGTCGAAGTTGCCGGGGAGGTGGTGCTGGTCGAGCCGGGTGCCGAGGGCGACCTGATTGTTCTGGATGATGAAGATCGCCGGAAGCTTCTGCACCGCGGCGAAGTTCGTGCCTTCGTGCGCCGCCGCGGTCTTGGTAGCGCCGTCCCCCACCCAGGTGAGGGCGACGCGCGGCTCCTGCCGGATCTTGAAGGCGAGCGCGATGCCGCTGGTCACCGGGACCATATCGCCCACGTGCGAGATGGGCTGCAGCACGCCCTGCGGCCAGGCGCCGACGTGGAGGTCGCGCCCGCGGGCCGGCGAATCCGCGCTGCCGAGATAGGCGCGCAGCATGTCGCTGACGGGCAGCCCCAGCTCGCAGCAGGCCGCGGCGTTGCGGATCATCGGCGCGACCACGTCCCGACCGCGCTCGAGCGCATGCACCGGGCCGACGGTGGTCGCTTCCTCCCCGGTCCCGAGCCACGCCTTGGAGATGACGCCCGTGCGCACCCAGCGCTTGAGCTGAATGTCGTGCAACCGCGCGCGCAAGAGTCCGGCGTACAACCCGAGCTTGGTCTCGACCGGAAGACGGGCGATCACGGCGGCCCGTTCGGGATCCCGCTCGATCGTCTCCCGGAAGCCGCGCACGAGCGCGGGGTCCGGCTGCCACTCGACGTACTCGGGCGGATCGAACGCGGGAAGGCGCCTTATTTCAGCTTCTCCTTGATTTTCGAGAAGAAGCTGCCGGCGTGGGACGCGGTGAGCGCGTCGGCGAATTCGAGCGCCGTGGTGTAGCGCGCGTCGGGGTTCGCCTCCATTGCGCGGGCCAGCGCGCTCTCCAGGCCCTCGGGGAGATCGGCGCGGACCTGACGCAGCTTCTGTGGCTGGCCGCGCAGCCGCGCGATCATCATCTCCTGAGCGTTCCGTCCCCGGAACGGCAACTTGCCGGTGAACATCTCGAAGGCAACGATACCGAGGGCGTAGATGTCGGAGCGGGCGTCGAGCGGCTTGCCCCGGATCTGCTCGGGGCTCATGAACTCCGGCGTCCCGAGGATGATCCCGGTCGCGGTGAGCTTGGCGATGGCCGGATCGGCGCGTCGCTCCTTCGCCAGGCCGAAGTCCATGACCACCGCCCGGTCGCGGCCGCTGTCCTCGGCCACGAGCATGATGTTCTCCGGCTTCAGGTCGCGGTGCACGATCTGCAGCTCGTGCGCGTGATGCAGCCCGGCGCACACCTGACGCAGGATCGCGATCCCGGCGGCGAGACTCATCGGCCCGCCCCTCACCTCGCGGTCGGAGAGCAGCTCCCCCTTCAGGAAGGGCATCACCAGGTAGATCAGCCCATCCTCGGACTCGCCGAGGCGCAGGATGCGACAGACGTGCGGATGGTCCAGTCGCATGGCGAGCCCGGCCTCGCGTCGCAGCCGCTCCACCGAGCTCTTGTCGGTGGCAAGCTTGGGGGAGAGCACCTTGATCGCCACATCGTGCCCGCTCCCCACCTCGCGCGCGAGGTAAACGAACGACATGCCCCCTTCGCCCAGCTTCTTCTGGACTTCGTAGCGCGAGTCGAGCACCTCTCCCAAGAGAGAGGACGCGCGATCGAGCCCCGGTTTCGCCTGCGGCGGTGTGCGGGCGGTGGTGCCGCCCATCGAGGGGGGGCCGGGGGCGGAGGGGGGCCGCGGCGTGGGGGGCTTTGCCTGCACCTCGACGAGCATGTTGCCGTCGCGGGGGCAGAACCGGGCGCTGTCGGCGTACACGGTCCCACACTTGGGACAGCGGCGTTCGCTCATTGACGCACCAAGTTGCGCCCTTCGTTCTTGGCGCGATAGAGGGCCTGGTCGGCGAGCGCCACGAAGCTGTCGGCGCTGGACACCCGGTCATCGGGGAACGACGCCAGGCCGATCGAAATTGTGAGACGGAGCGGGTCCTCCCCCGGGTCGGCAAAGTCGTGGTTCATCACGCGCCGCCGCAGGCGCTCGGCGAAGATCGCCGAACCGTGGAGCGCCGTCTCCGGCATGACGACGACGAATTCTTCCCCTCCGTAGCGGGCGACCAGGTCTACCGACCGCGCTTCCCGTCGCAGGATCTCCCCCACCTGACGGAGGACGGAATCCCCCGCGATGTGTCCTCGCGTATCGTTCACCAGCTTGAACCGGTCGATGTCGGCGAGCAGGATGGTGAGTGCCAGATTGTACCGGCGGGCGCGATCGAGCTCGGCTTCGAGCTCTTCCGACAGCGCTCGGCGGTTGAGGCAGCCGGTCAGCGCATCGGTGGCGGCGAGCTTCTCGAGCCGCTTCTTGTCCGACACGGCGGTTTCGAAATCGTAGGCCTTCTCGATCGCCGCGACCGCCGTGCGGATCACCGTCTCCGCAAACTGGGCATCCGCGCGGGTGAGCGGCGGATCCTCGCCCGTCGTCCGCAAGAAAAACACGCCGAGCTGCTGGTCTTTCATGGAGAACGGCAGGGCGACGGCGGAGCGGGTGGGCACGGTGATTTGCTCGCGCCGCCACCGCACCCGTTCTTCCTGGTAGAGCGGATCCGCCGCCACGTCTTCGACCAGCACCGAGCGGCTGGTGGTCAGGGCGCGCTGGATCTCGGGGTAGCGGATCAGCTCGATCTGGAGGTTGCGGAGCATGGGGTTTTCGTACGCCGCCACGACCACGCCCAGCTGGTCGCCGGGCTTGGCGAGCACCATGGAGCACTTCGAGATCTGCAGCACGCGGGCCACGCGGCGCACCAGGATGTGATAGATCTCGTCGGGCTTGAGGGAGTCGGTGACCTCGTGCAGGATGTCGACGATGGCGGCGCGGCTCTGCGCCTCGTCGCGCGCGCGCGCCAGCTCCTGCGCCGAGCGGATGTGGGCCTTCACCCGCGCGAGCAGCTCCCGCACCCGGAACGGCTTGGAGATGAAGTCCGCCGCGCCCAGCCCCAGCGACTTCACCGTCGCCTCTTCCGGGGGCATCGAGGAGATCATCAACACGGGAACGTCCCGGAACCGATCGTCGGCCTTCATTCGCGCGAGCAGCTGGAGCCCGTCGACCTTCGGCATCATGATGTCGAGGAGCAGCAGGCTGGGGCGCTCCTCCTCGAGCTTGCCGATGAGCCCCTCGCCGCCGGGCGCGATGACGACCTCGTATCCATTCTCCTTCAGGATCCAGGTCAAGGTCCGCACCAACGACTGATCGTCGTCGGCAACGAGGATCTTGGCGGCGGGCTCGGGCATCGGGTCTTTAGTCCTCGAGCAGCGAGGGATCGACGTTGCCGCCGCTCACCACGAGCACCGTGGGCGGCACGGGATGGAGGGCGCCGGAGCGCAGCGCGGCCGTGGTCGCGGCGCCCGACGGCTCGACCGCCAGGTGGCAGTGCTGCCACAGAAAATGCATTGCCTCGCGCAGCGTGTCATCTTCCACGAGGGCGACGCCCGCCACGCGGTCGCGCTGCGCGGCGAGCTGCGCGAACGGGACCGCACCCACGCCGAGGGTGATCAGGCCGTCCGCGATGCTGGTGGTACGCTCCAGCCGCACCGGGCGGCCGGCCTCGAGGGAACGCTTGAGCTTCGGCGCGCCGACGGGCTCGACTCCCCACACCGTCGCGGGACTGCCCGCCGCCGCAAGCCCGGTCACCACACCCGCGATGAGGCCGCCTCCGCCCACGGGCACCACCACCGTTCGGACGTCGGCAAGCTGCTCGGCGATCTCGAGCCCCACCGTCGCCTGCCCGGCCACGATGTCCGGATGGTCGAACGGGGGCACCATGGCGAGCCCGTCTCGCGCGGCCATGTCCTCCGCCGCACGCTGCCGGTCGTCCGAGGTGCGGCCCGCCAGCACCACCTCCCCACCCCACTTCTTCACCCCCGCGACTTTCACCGCCGGCGCCGTTTCGGGCATGACGACCACCGCACGGACCCCCACGAGCTGCGCGGCGTACGCCAGCGCCTGACCGTGGTTCCCGCTCGAGTAGGTGATGACCCCCTGGCGGCTGGCGGCCGGCGGCAGGCGTCTGATCGCATTGTACGCCCCCCGCAGCTTGAAGGCGCCGATGGGCTGCAGGCTCTCGAGCTTCAGGTAGGCGCCGAGCGACTCGACGAAGCGCAAAGGCGTGCGCACCGCCACGCCGGCGAGCCTCGCTGCCGCCTCCCGGACGTCCTCGGCGGTGACCACGCTACTTTTTCTTCTTTTTGGGCTGCGCCTTCGGCTTGGCCGGGGCCTTCTTGCCCTTGGCGGGCGCCCGCGACGCGCCGTCGTCGTCCGCGTCGCCGTCGTCCGCTTCGTCTTCCTTCACGACGCGGGCCACGTCCACCACCAGATCGCCGGGCGTCAGATTCATGATCTTCACACCCTGCGTGTTGCGGCCCGAGATCCGGATCCCCTCGACGGGCACGCGAATCATGATCCCCTTCTTGGTGATCATCATGAGCTCGTCGTCGGGGAGCACTTCCTTGAGCGCGACGATGTCGCCGGTCTTGTCGGCGCGCTTCAGCGTGATGATGCCACGGCCGCCGCGGTGCTGCACGCGGTACTCGTCCAGCTCCGAGCGCTTGCCCATGCCCTTCTCGGTGACCGTGAGGAGCGTCGACTTCCGGCGCACGACCACCATGTCGATCACCTGGTCCTTCTTGTCGAGCTCGATTCCCTTCACGCCGGTGGCCGTGCGTCCCATGTCGCGCACGTCCTTCTCGTGGAACCGGATACTCATCCCGTGACAGGTGGCGAGCACGATGTCGTTCCGCCCGTCCGTCACCTGGACGTCGATCAGCTCGTCGCCCTTCTCGATGTTGATCGCGCGGATGCCCACCGAGCGCGGATTGCCGAACTCGGAGAGCCGCGTCTTCTTCACGACGCCCTCCTTCGTGGCGAACAGGAGGTATTGGTCCTCGGAGAACTCGCGCACGGGCACCAGGGACGCGAGGCGCTCGTCCGGCTTCATGGCGATGCAGCTCAAAATCGGCTTGCCCCGCGCCGCGCGGGCCGCCTGCGGGATCTCGTGCACCTTGAGCCAGTAGCACTGCCCCTGTTGCGTGAAAAACATCACGTAGTCGTGCGTCGAGGCGATGAACAGGTGCTCGACCCAGTCGTCTTCTTTGGTGTGGGCGGAGATGACGCCCTTCCCGCCGCGCCGCTGGCGGCGGTACGCGGACACGGGGAGCCGCTTGATGTAGCCGGCGTGGGACACGGTGATGACCATGTCCTCTTCGGCGATCAGGTCCTCGATCGAGAACTCGCCCTGGTCGGCGACGATTTCCGTGCGCCGCTCGTCGCCGAAGCCGTGCGCCAGCTCGGAGAGCTCCTCCTTGAGGATCTTGAGGCGACGCGGCTTCGACCCGAGGATCTCCTTGCACTCCTTGATGAACTTGCGGACTTCCTTGAGCTCGTCCTCGAGCTTGGTGATCTCGAGGGCGGTGAGGCGGGCGAGCCGCATGTTGAGGATTTCCGCCGACTGCTTTTCCGACAGCTTGAAGCGCTTGCGGAGCGCCGCGTCCGCCGTGGGCGTGTCCTTGGACTTGCGGATGATCTTCACGACTTCATCGATGTGGTCGACCGCGATCTTCAAGCCTTCGAGGATGTGCTCGCGGTCCTGGGCGCGTTTCAGCTCGAACTCGGTGCGGCGGACGATGACGGTGTGGCGGTGCTCGATGAAGTGCTCGAGGATCTCCTTCAGGGCCATCTCCTTCGGCGCCCCGTCGACGAGGGCGAGCATGATCGCACCGAAGGTCGTCTGCATCTGCGAGTGCTTGTACAGCTGGTTCAGCACCACGGCCGGAACGGCATCGCGCTTCAAGTCGATGACGATCCGCATTCCTTCGCGGTCGGAATAATCCTGGATGTCGGCGATCCCCTCGAGCTTCTTGTCGTTGGCGAGTTGGGCGATCTGCGCAATGAGATTCGCCTTGTTCACCTGATAGGGGATCTCGCTGACGACGATCTGCTGCGCGAGCGCGCAGCACCATCCGCCCGCGACCCTTCTCGTAGCACTCCCTGATGCCGTCACGGCCGTAGATGATCGCGCCGGTCGGGAAATCCGGGCCCTTGATGAACTTCCGCAGATCCTTGATCGACGCGTCGGGGTGGTCGACCAGATGATTGATGGCCTCCACCGTTTCGACGAGGTTGTGCGGCGGGATGTTCGTGGCCATCCCCACGGCGATGCCCGCGGTGCCGTTCACGATCAGGTTGGGCAGCCGGGACGGGAGGACGGTGGGCTCTTGCAACCGGTCGTCGAAGTTGGGGACGAAATCGACGGTGTTCTTGTCGATGTCCTCGAGCATCGTCATCGCGATGCGGGTGAGGCGGGCTTCGGTGTAGCGGTAGGCGGCGGGCGGATCGCCGTCCACCGAGCCGAAGTTTCCCTGCCCGTCCACCAGCGGATAGCGCAGCGAGAAATCCTGCACCATCCGCACCAGCGAGTCGTAGACCGCTACGTCGCCGTGCGGGTGATACTTCCCGAGCACGTCGCCGACGACCGTGGCGCTCTTCTTGTAGGGGCGGCCGGGGACGAGCCCCAGCTCGTGCATGGCGAACAGGATGCGGCGGTGCACGGGCTTGAGCCCGTCGCGCACATCGGGGAGCGCGCGCTGCACGATCACGCTCATCGAGTAGTCGAGGAACGACTCCCGCATCTCGTCTTCGATGAGGCGCGGCAGGATGCGTTCGCGGGCGTTCGGTGCGGTCATGGACGCAGGTGTCTGTTGCTAGGTGTCAGGTGTCAGAAGCTCGGGGAGGCTGCCCTAAGTTGCCCAAAAATAATCACTTAGGTCGTGAAAGGCAACGCGAACCCCTCCGCTAACTGGGGGTGGGTGCGGCACTTACAGGTGACAGACTCGGAGCGGCTTCGGTGCCCGCTCCGGTTGACGATCGGTTGATGCGTTGCGGCTAGAATGGCTCCCAGACTGAAGCCTGGGCTCGGCCATCACCGTGCTGAAGCACACTGAGCGAAGCGAACGCAGAGGAGCGATCGTCCTTCAGGACAGCGCCAGCCGAGCCCAGGCTTCAGGGATTGATCTCAATCGCGATCTTCCCCAGCTGCTCTCCCCGCTCCAACCGCTCGAACGCAGCGCGCGCCTCCGGGAAGGGGAGCACCCGATCGACGATCGGTCGCAGCTCGCCCGCGCCGAGCACGCGCACGACCTCGCGATACTCGGCGTCGTTGCCCATGGTGGAGCCTAGGATGCTCCACTGATACCAGAACAGCCGGCGGACGTCGAGCCCAACCGTGGGCCCGCTCGTCCCGCCGCAGGTCACCAGTCGCCCACCCCGCCCCAGCGAGCGGAGCGACTCGTCCCAGGTTGCCTCGCCCACGTGGTCGATCACGACGTCGGCGCCACGCTTGTTGGTGAGGGCGCGAACCTCCTGAGAAATCTTCTGCGTCTTGTGATTCAGCGTCACGTCCGCACCGAGCTTCCGCGCCTCATGCAACTTGGCGTCGCTCGAACTGGTGACGATGACTCTCGCCCCCTTGAGCTTCGCGACGTGCAACGCCGCGAGGGACACTCCGCCCCCGATGCCCCACACCAGCACCGTCTCCCCCGGGCGTACCTGCGCGCGCGTGACCACCATCCGCCAGGCGGTGAGGGTCACGAGTGAGAACGCGGCCGCCTCGGCCCACGTGAGCGGCGTCGGCAGTGTCGGGATGATGGCCGTATTCTGCTCGGGGACGACGATGTACTGGGCCAGGGTCCCGGGCCGGTGCTCACCCAGAATGCCGTAGCTGACGCACAGCGAGTGCTCGCCGGCACGGCAGTACTCGCAGCTGTAATCGGGTATTCCCGGGTTGATCATCACCCGATCGCCGGGTCGGACCGAGCGGACCTGTGCCCCCACCGCGTCCACAACGCCGGCGCCGTCGGCGCCGAGGATGTGGGGGTAGCTGTATTCGAGCGGCAACCCCTGCACGACGAAGAGATCGAGGTGGTTCAGCGCCGCCGCCCGCAGCGCGATCCGAACCTGCCGGGCCTCGAGGGGACCCGCGGGATCGGGGACGTCGGCGATTTCGAGCTGGTCGAGGCCGCCGGTCCCGCGGATCACCCAGGCGCGCATGGCGGGCGCCCTCCTGCTACGGCATGAACGCGGGGGACACCATCTGCTCGGCGCCGGTGGTCGGGATGGGCACGGGGGCCCCGCTCCCGGCCGACCCGACCGGCTGCACATAGACCCTGAACACGTTCTTCTGCACCGCGACGACGAGCCCCAGGAGATCACCGGCCGGCGACACCGTGAAGTCCGCGACCACGAGGTCCGTCCCCGAGAGCGGGGTCACCTTCCCGATGGCGAGGTCGGCCTTCACGACCTGCGTGACCGTGCGGCCGCTTTCCTTCTGCTCCACCAGATAGGCGAGCGTCCCGTCACGCAAGAAGCGAGGCGCGGCCTCCTTGCTCTGCGGGCCCCGCGTGAGGGGACGCTGGCTCGAGCCGTCTTT
>WNES01000185.1_pt1 | contig 33343 bp, 20 predicted proteins | sample 5399931 | NCBI WGS metagenome assembly WNES01 (sample SAMN13153332, study PRJNA577476) | soil metagenome | isolation source: 20 cm grassland meadow soil 2 days after 3rd rain plot 5 | place: USA:California | collected 2015-11-11
CCGGCGCTGGCCGCTCGACGACGCGCCCTTCCCGCGGGTCGTCGAGCTCGACGACTACCGGGCGCTGCTGATCGCGACGGCGGCCGGGGTGCCGAGCGGCATGATCGCCGCCGCCAGCGGCTTCATCGAACGGCACGAGGGAAGCCGGTTCGCCTCCTCGGCGCGCTACGTGCTGGCGATCGGACGTGACCTCGCGGGTCATCACGAGGCCGCGCGCGATGCGCTCGCCGACGTGGCGCGCGATCACCGCTCGTCGGTCGGCCGCCACGTCGCGAGCCTGCTCGCGAGCCCCGATTTCAACCGGCTCGCCGCCATCGACGAGGCCGAGCACCGCCACCGTCGCGAGACCTTACGGTACGTTTTCCTCGGCACGCGCATGGACGGCCGGACCGCCGTCTACAGCGCGGCCCAGCTCGGCGCGACCGGCGTGCAGGCGGCCGAGTCAATCGGCATGTTCAACGTGATTGGCGTGCTCACGCGGGGCTGGCAGGCGTGGCGGCACGACCCCGTGTCGAACCAGGGGATCATCGACCGCGGCGAGGAGCTCCTCGCGCGCGAGCCGAATTCGCCCGAAGCCGCCAACGTGCATGCGCGGCTCGCCGACGCCTACGAGCGCGCGGGCAACTACGGGCGCGCCCTGATGCACTACCAGGCCACGCCGGGCCCGAATCCGAAGCGCGTCGCCGCGCTCGAGGACAAGCTCGCGGACCGCATGCTCGAGGACGCGGGCCGCACGGGGCCGGGCGACCGGACGCTGCTCGAGGCGATCGTTCGCCACCTCGGCGAGACCAAGGCGGCGGACAAGGCGCGCAAGCGGCTCCGCGACCTGCCCGGCACGGGGGAGACGGTCCTCGCGCGCGACGTCCTCGAGGCCAACCCCGCGCTCCTCGGCCCCGAGGGCCTCGACCTCGACCCGCGACTCCTGGACGGTGACCGTGCGAACGGCGAGCTCGCCGACGCCGGCGTGACGCTTGCGGCGGGCGAGATGCGTCTCACGCTCTACAACGCGCCGGGCCCTGGCCAGCACGTGGAGACGCGTCCCGTCTCCTCCGAAGTCTTTGCCCGCGCGCGCGCCGCGGCCGAGGAGGCGCTCTACGCGCGCCTCCTGACGGCCGACCGCCGCGACGCGGACACCGGTCGCTACGAGCGCTACATCCCCTTCTTCGTCCAGGGCTCGCTCGGCGACGACGGGGTCGCGGTGTACCCGGGCGTGAAGATGCGCCGTGACCGATCGGAGGACCGGGAGCTGTACGAGTAGACGGAGGCCGAGGCCCCAACCGCAACGGTTGAGCGCATCCGGAAATGTGGCTATAGTTCTGGCCACAATAAGGAGGCTCGCATGCGCTTCGCGAGCGTAGCGGAAGTCAAGAACCACCTGTCCGCCTATCTGGCCCGTGCACGGAAGAAGAGGGAGCCGATCGTGGTCACGCATCACGGAAGGCCCTACGCGCTGATCCAGCCGATTTCGGAGCGGGATCTCGAGCGGCTCGAGTGGGATCGTCTCGCGAGGCAGCGCCTGGAGGCGGCGTGGGAAGGGGACGACGATGCCCTCTACGACTACCTATAGCCGCGGTCAGGTGGCGGTCGTCGAGGTCGGCTTCTCCGAAGGTACGGGATCGAAGCCTCGTCCCGCGGTGGTGGTGAGCACCGAGAAGTTCCACCGTTCGCTCCCCGACATCATCGTGTGCCCGATCAGCAGCCAGCCCCGATACTACCGCCGCCCGGGACCGGGCGACCGGCCTCTCCGTTCATGGCGGACAGTCGGGCTCCGTCATCCCAGCACCGTCCGTGTCTCGAAGCTCCTCTCCGTCGACAAGACCATCGTCAAGCGGGTGATCGGCGATCTCGTGCCTGACGATCTTGCGGGTGTTGAAACGATCCTTCGGCAGGCGCTTGCGCTGGCGTAGACGAACGTCGGTCTGCCGGCTTCACGCCTCTGCGGCGCGTGCGATTTTTCCTTGACCACGCGCCGGGAGTGAGCGTAGCCCCCAGGAGCCGGCGCACCGCTCGCCTCCCCCTCGAAGTACGCGAGCAACGCATGCGAGTCGAGGACGAAGCCGCCACGCAGCCTAGCGGCGTCGCTCACGGCGTCGTTCCCGCCGGAGGGCCGTGGTGCTCGACCCGCCGGGGAAGCGCCTGAGCACGCCGAAGGAGTCCTCGGCTCGCCCGCGGCCGATCGGACGCACGACGATGCATCCATCTCCCTCTTCGACACTCACCTTGGTTCCGGCTTCGATTTTGAACCGCCGACGAAGCTCCACGGGGATGACGATCTGGCCCTTAGGGGTAGCTGTCGATACTGACATACTACGCTTCCGGTTTCGTTGTAACATCATAAATCGTATCACTCCGGATCACGGCGCGCTGGTACCCAGGGAGAGGGATGCCGTACGAGTGACCGCCGCTAGAAGGCGAGCACGCTACCTAACTAATTGCGCAGCATTCGGGAGTCCACGAAGGCGGACAAGTGTCACCGCCGAACGGGTCGACCGCCAGCTGGTCGAGCTCGGCTCCGAGTCGCTCGCGCTCGGTTCGAGGCGCGCGGCGCACGACCTTTCGAGCGCTCGAGGAGATTGAGACGGTCCAGTTCGGCATGCAGCTGCGCGAGAGTCAGGTATCGCCCGCGGCGGATCTCCGCTCGACCCCTCTCGATGCCCCGGAGCTCGCGCCGGCTGGGTCCGGCGCTCGGCAGGAGATAGAAGCGGAGCGCTTCGCGGATGAGCTCGGAGCGGGTACGGTGCTCGCTCTTTCGGAGCTTCTCGAGCGCCCGCGCGATGGCCGGCGGGAGCGAGATGGTGAAGGTGGACGTAGAACGCATCGAAAGGCAAACGCTCGGACGTCGATCAGTATTACGCAGTCATACTTCATACTCGGGGCACGCCATCTGTCAAGGGCGCAGCCTACCAACGCCGTCGCAGTCGGCCAACGACTGGCGAGTGCCTTTGATCGGAACGCGAAGAGCCAACCCGGAGGCGGCCCTCGCGATGATCCGTCTTCTACAGGCGGACTGCCCGTCCCGTCCGGAGGTAGATGAGCCGAAACTCGGGCGGCGCCGCAAGGTGGAGCGCCCGCTGCGCCGCGCGTGTATACACGTCGGCCTGCAGCCGGTGGCGCTCCGGGCGCTCGTCCCGGTCGCTCTTGTAGTCGGCCACGATCCAGCGCTCGCCGCGGCGGTAGAGCAGGTCGATCTGCCCGCTCCACACCTCGCCGTCGAGCGTGATGACGAAGGGCACCTCGCGGTGGACCTCGTCCGCGGTCTGGATCTCGCGGAACACCTCGCTCGCGAAGAAGCTGCGCAGGATCGTTCCCGCCTCGCCGGCGGCGGCCACGCGCTCGGGATGCGCGAGGTCCATCTCCGCGAGCAGGTCGTGGCAGCGCGACCCGACCGTGAGCGGGTCCGCCTCGCCGTCCTCGCGCTCGAGGCGATAGGTGCGCTCGAGGTCCGGCTCCGTCCCCGACGACGGCCGGCGCAGCAGCAGCGCCGCCTGGAGGCGCCGGGCCGCCGCCTCGCGCTCCACCCACGCGGCACGCTCGGCCGCGTAATCGGGCGCGGGCGCCGGCGCGGGCACCGGAGGAGGTCCCCATGCCGGCTCGATCTGGTCGCAGAGGCGCACGGAGACCTCGAAGCCGTCGCCGCGGAGCGTCTGCTCCGCCTCCTCGCCGAGGACGAGTCCCTCTTCCCGGAGGGCCGCGACGATCATCGCGAGGAGCGTGTCCGACGCGGACTTCCCGCCCGTCAGGAGGAGGCGGTCCTTCGCGCGCGTGAGCGCCACATAGAGCAGCCGGCGGGTCTCCTCCTTGCGGATGCGCCGGTAGCGTTCCTCGGCGGCGACGCGGTCGCGGTTCCGGAGCCGCCCGCAGCGGAAGCCGACCACGCCGGTCAGCCACTCGCGCAGGATCGGCCCTTCGGCCGCGTCGCCGGGCCCGCGGTGGAGGTCGGGGACGACCACGACCGGGAACTCGAGGCCCTTCGCCTTGTGGATGCTGAGGATGCGGACCGCGTCGAGCTGCTCGTCGGCGAGCGGCGCCTCCCCCTCCTCCTCGCGCTCGCCGAAGCGCCGGCGGTACTCCGCGAGGGCGGCGGCGAGCGTCGTGCCCTCGGCGGTGAGCGCTTCGACCAGCTTGTCGATGTTCGCGACCGCCTGCTCGCCCCGGAACGTCGCGCGCGCGATCTCCGCCAGCGGGAAGCGCTCGAGCACCTCGGCGAGCAGGTCGCCGACCGGCACCCGCCACGCGCGCGCGTGCAGCTGGGCGATCGCCTGATAGAGGCGGCGCACGTCCGGGAGCCCGTGCGGCACGCGGTCGGCGTCGAGGGGACAGAGCGCGTCCGCGTCGCGCAGGTGCAGGAGGTCGCGGTCGCGGACCGCGCCGAGCGGCGAGCGGAGCACGCCCACCACGGCGAGCTCGTTGGTCGGATCGGCGATGGCGCCGAGCAGGTTCAGGAGGTCGAGCACCTCCTGGGCGGCGTAGAAGTGCTTCTCGCCCTCGATCGCGAAGTCGATGCCGCGCCGGCGGAACGCGTCGGTGTAGTGGTGCGCCTCGCCGAGCGCGCGCAGCAGGAGTGCCACGTCACCGGTCGCGAAGCGGCCCGCGGCGACGCCCGCGGCCACCCACTCCGCGATCGCCTCGGCCTCCGACTCGCGCGCCTCCCCGGCCCCGAGGCCCCGGAAGAGCATCATCTCCACGGTCCCGCCCGGGCCGCGCTCCGGGCTCGGGTCGAGCGGCACGTAGGCGGGCGCCTGGATCGTCCTCCGGCCGACGACGTTGACGAACGCCACCAGCTCCGGCCGCGCGCGGTAGTTGACGGTGAGCCGCTCGACCTCGCCCGGGAGCCGGCCGACGATCTCCTGGTACACCTCGAGGTCGGCGCCCCGGAAGAGGTAGATCGACTGCTTCGGGTCGCCGACGATCACCAGCTTCCCCGGCTCCACCTCGATGCGCCGCCAGTCCGTCTCGCAGGCTCCCTGTCGTTCCGCGAGATAGAGCAGTATCTCGCCCTGCAGCGGGTCGGTGTCCTGGAACTCGTCGACCACGATCAGCCGAAAACGCTGCTGCAGACGGTCGCGCACGTCGGGATGATCGCGCAGCACGCGGCGGGCGCGGACGAGGAGGCCCTGGAAGGAGACGTGCCCGCGGCGCGCGTACTCGCGGCGGAACTGCGCGACGAACGGCTGGAGCCACGCGAGCAGGGCCGCCATCTGGCGGTCGTCGACGTCGACGACGGCGCGCGCGAGCTCGCGGAGCTGCCGGTAGGTCTCCTGCTCCCCGCCCGTCCACCCCGCGACCGTGGGCGCGGGCGGCGTGAGCAAGGACACCTGCCGGGCGAGCTCCGAGGTCGCCTCGCCGGCGCCGAAGAGGCGGCGCATGTACTCGAGCGCGCGCATCGCCCGCAGCGCGGTGACGCGCGCCTCGCCGGCATGCGCGCGCAGCAACGCCTCCGCCCGGGCCGCGGCCTCGGCGAGGCGCGCGCGCCAGGCCTCGGCGCGTCCACGGTCCTCCGCGAGCTCGAGCGGCGCGCCGTCCTCGCACAGCGCCTCCGCAAACCGCCGGAGGTGGGTCAGCTCGAGGCGGCCGAGCAGGCTCTGCAGGAACTCGAGCGCGGTGAGGTCGCCCAGGCGGCCCTCCAGCCAGCGGGGCCAGATATCCCGAAAGATCGCGGCGGCCCGCGTCCCGTCGTCCTCCTCGAAGGCGGGGCTCACGCCGCCTTCGAGGGGATACTGGCGGAGCAGGTGCGCGGCGAAGGAGTGGATGGTCCCGATCTCGATCCGGTCGAGCTCGGCAAGCGCGCGGACTCCGCGGCCGCGGGCCGTCGCCGGGTCGCCGAAGAGCTCGAGACCGCCGTGGAGCTCGTCGACCGGCTCGCCTGCCACCAGGCGCACGAGCCACGTGCCCAGCCGGTCCCGCATCTCGTTCGCGGCTCGCACGGTGAAGGTGAGGGCGAGGAGCCGCGATGGCTCCGTGCCGGTCGCGAGCAGGCTCTGGAGCAGCAGCCGCACCACCCGGGTGGTCTTCCCGGTGCCCGCCCCGGCCTCGATCGACGACGCGGCACTCATCGCCCCACGATCTCCCAGTACCGTGTCAAGGCGGGCGTGCGCTCGGGCTTCCGACGCAGCCGCCCGTAGTTCTTCCGGCAGATCGCGCCGAAGTCGCAGTGCGCGCAGTGGCCGCCCTGCCCGTCCGCGACGTGGATGAAGAACCAGCCGTCGCGGATGAAGGTGGCGAAGGCGGCCACCGCCTGCTCGACGTCGTCGCGGCAGCCGTCCGACTCCTCGGCGGTGAAGACGCGTACCAGACGCTCCTCGCGGATCTCGTCCACCTCCGGGTCGCCCCGCAGGTAGTCCTCGACGAACTGGAAGACGGCCCGCGTCGCCACCGCACCGGCCACGCCGTGGCGCGCCGCGACGGCGGGCGCGAGCCGGAGGTAGAGGGGCGCCTGGAGCTTCTCGCCCCGGCGCGCCTGCGTCGCGAGCGCCGTCTGCCAGTGAGCCCCGAAGCGCCGCTTGTAGTCGACGACGCGGAGCGCGCCCGTGCCGCGGTGCCGGTCGATGCGATCGAGCTGACCGCCGAGCACGAGCTCGGCGAACGGGACGGTCGCGCGCTCCTCGAACCAGACGGGCGCCCAGTCGCCGAGCGTTGCGAGGTCGAAGGCGGCGAAGGCCTCGACCGCGCGCACGATCTCCGCAAAGCGCGCCCGGAGGACGCCACGGAGCGGCAGGTGCGCCTGGCGCTCGAATTCCGCCGCGACGTCGGCCGCGGCTCGCGCCAGCTCCGCTGCCAGATGATCGGGGTGGAAGTCGCGCGCCGCCAGCCTGCCGTAGAGGCGCTCGAGCAGCGCATGCATGAGCTTGCCGATCTCGCGGGGGCTCAGGTCTTCCCCTTCGACGACCTCGTCGGCGGGGAGGACTCGCAGGACCTCCTCGGCGAAGTAGCGGAACGGGCAGGTGGCGAAGCGCTCGAGGCGGGTCGGCGACAGGCGGCCGATCGAGCGGGCCATCCACTCGGGCGCGAGCGGCCCCACGCGTCCCTCGAACGCGCTCACCTCGCGCTCGCCATCGAGCGCGGCGAGGAACGCCCGCGCCCGATCGAAGGCGAGCGCGTCGAAGCCGAACGCCGCGAGCGCGGCCGAGGCGTCGGGCGCGGCGCGCAGGAGCTCGCGCGGCGTCGCGATCTCCCCGAGGCCCCGCTTCGCCCGGTCCGAGCGCGGGATGGCGTCGATGCCCTCGCGCGCGAGCGGCAGGTACGGCCGCAGGAAGGGCGACGGGTCGCGCAGGCGCCCGTCGGCGTCGGCGCGCTGGTAGAGGCAGACGAGCCCCTCGGCGGGCGCGCTGCGCATCAGGTGGAAGAGGAGGCGCTCCTCGTCGTAGGCGTCGAGCCGCACCGGCAGGTGGTGGCCGAGGACGCGGAACACCTCGCGCCGGACCGCGTCGCTGATGAACGGCTCCTCGACGATGAAGCGGGGAAAGACGCGGGCGTTCAGACCGAGCAGGAAGACGTGGCGGAACGGCAGGCCGCGCGCGGCCATCGCGTCGACGATGGCCACACCGCGCGGCGCCGGCGCGCCGAGCCGCCGGCGCCGGCACTCCCGCTCGAAGGCCTCGACGAACGCTGCACGCGGGATCGTCTCGCCGAGCGCGTCGAGGCGTGCGAGGGTCGCGAGCACGTCCCGGATCGCCTCGGCGACCTGCACCTCCTCGTCGAGCAGCGCCTCGAGACGGAAGCAGCGGCGGAGCGCATCGAGGTGCGCCGTGGCGTGGCGGCCCCAGCCGGCATCGGCGGCGGGGAGCGCGTGCCGGACGCGGCGGATCGCCGCGCGCAGCGCACGGACGGCCGCGGGCGGAACGGCGATCGAGCGGCGGTCGTCAGCGGTCTCGCGGCCGGCCGTGATCCGGAATCCCCGGTGGGCATGGGCGTCCAGGCGCGACCAGTCGTCGCCTCGTCCGATGCGGAGCGAGCGCGCCAGGAGGTCCCAGTGACGGCGGTCGGCAGGCCCGCGAAAGAGCGGATGGCCGACGACGTCGAGCGCCGCAGTGCGGGGAAGGTCGTCGAGCGCCGCGCGAAAGAGGCCGAGGATCGCCTGCGCGAGCGGATGATCGAGGAGCGCGCGGCCGGGCGGCGCGTCGCAGGGAATGCGGTGCTCGCCGAAGAGCGCCGCGAGCGGGGCCAGGTAGGGGTCCAGCGTGCGCGCCACGACGGCGATCTCCTCGGGCCGGCAGCCCTCGTCGAGGAGCCGCCGGATGTGCTTGGCGCACAGCCACACCTCGTCGCGTTCGCCGACCGCCGTGTGCACCTCGGGTGTCGGCGGTGGTGCGGGCGCGGGAAGCGGCTCGGCAGCGTCCGCCGGGACTGCGGTGTAGAGCCAGTCGCCGAACCGCCACGTCTCGGGGTCGGCACCCCGAGGCACGAGGAGCGTGACGGGGACTGCTCGCGCGAGCTCGGTGACGAGGTCGGCCTGCACCTGCGTCATGTCGTAGAAGCCGTAGACGAGGAGCGGGCCGACCACGTGTCGCGCGCGGTCGGCGGCGGCCCGGAAGATGTCCGAGCGGTCCGCGACGCCGAGTCGCCGAAGCTCCTCCGCGTAGTGTCGATAGGCGGCGAGGAGGGCGCCGAACTTGCGCAGGTCGAGCGCGCTCAGGCGCGACGCGGGATCGCCCGTCGCCATGCGAAGCGCGTCGACGAGCAGCTCGGGGTCGCACGGGACCGCGGCGTCCTTCATGTCCCGGATCGCCGCGTGCAGGGCGCCCGCCAGGTCGTACGTTCGTACGTCTTCCCCTGCGAACGGACGTTCACCCGGCGATTCGAGCCAGCGGAGAAGGAGACGCTCGTAAAAAAGGACGTCCGGCACGAAGCGCCCCCCGGCATCCCCCGCCAGATCGAGCGCAAACTGGAAGACATGGGCGAAGCGGACCCCGAACAACCCTTCGGGGAAGCGATGTGCGGCGGCCTGCTTGAGGTGGCGGACGAGCCGCCCGGAGGGAGCGATCACGGTGGCCTGCGCAAGGACGCGGCCCCCCTGCGCCCGCTCGATCTCGCGCCACAGCGCCTCCTCGAGCTGGCGGTACTCGCCGAGGATCAGCCGCGCGCGCAGAACCCCCGCCCCACGCGCCGCAGCGCACCTGGAAAGCTAGGATGCGACCCCGCCGGACCCATCCGCCGCTCCTCTCCGGACGTTCTTGCTCCCTTGCGGTACGACCGTCAACCGGATCCGTGCCCGCCCGCCACGCCAGGCAACACTGCAGGCCCGGCTTTTTCCGAAGAGCAACGGTTCTGGCGGTCTCTGGACGGCACGTTATCTGCTATGAGACGCCGCATGGCACGCTCGAGAGCTGTAGTGGGTGCACCGCGGGAACCGGCCGCCGGGCGCGGTGTGCGGGTGCGGTTCGGGGAGGAATGCCTCGAGCTCGATACCGCCAGTCCCCGCGAGGTCACGCTCCTCAGGCGCTGGATCGGCCGGGTGAACGGCCCGATGTATCCGCAGCCGTACCTGGTCGAAGGCCCGCCGGGGCGCTTCCGTCTCTACGTCGGACGAGCCGCGGAGCGCGTCAGGACGGCCCAGGGCATGAGGTGAGCCGCGGAGGGGGGGACCCCTCCGCGACCCGATCTCGCCGCTACTTACTGGGGGTGGCCGGCTTGGCTGCGGACCCTGGCGCTGCGGTGTGCCCGCGGTACCGGTGGTGAGCCGTCCGCTTCTTCGCCGCAGCCACCTTCTGTCCCGCAGGCTTGCCCTTTGGGGCCTCCGCCTTCGGGGTAGCGGTGGGCGCGGTGGACTCCGCCGCGAGGGCCGGTGCGGCCAGCAGCGCCGCCGAGAGCAGGGACATTGCAATGCGCTTCCTCATCTCCGGGAAACCTCCTTGCCCGGCTCGTACACCGGAGCGCCCCTGGCGTTACGCGCTCGGAGCGGGATGCGTTTCGCCGCCACCGGGGTGCGGGGCTGCGCACGCCTGCACGGATCACGCAAGGAGTGCCGCCAGCACCTCGCGCAAACGCCCCATCGGGCAGGGTTTGGTCAGGTACGCCGCCCACGGACCGATGCCCGTCGGCGGCTCGGTCGCCGGGGTGGCACTGAGGACGACGACCGGCACGGCGCGGAGCGCAGCGTCTTCGCGCAACGAGCGGATCAGGTCCCAGCCGCTTTCGCCCGCGAGCATCAGGTCCACCACGATCGCGGCCGGGCGCTCGGCCGCGGCGCAGGCGAGGGCCTCGGCAACCGTGGCGGCCGTCGCGACGTGGTAGCGGTCGCCGAGCGCGTCGGCGGTCATCGTCCGCGTATCGAGATCGTCGTCGACGACGAGCACCCGGTGGCGCGGCGCCACGCCGTCAGGCATCCGGCCCGCCGCGGTCTTCCCCTTCCGGCGCCGGCAGCTCCAGGGAGAACGTCGAGCCCGCGCGCTCGGTGCTGTCGACGACGATGCGGGTACCGAGCATCCGGGCGAGGTCCCGCGCGACGGCGAGACCGAGCCCCACCCCGGACTCGCGGTTGGTCCCGTTGCCGGCGCGGTAGAAGGGCTCGAAGATGCGCGCCTGCTCGTGGGCGGGGATCCCGATTCCCGTGTCACGCACGGCGAGCATGACGCGCCCGTTCTCGCGGGCCGCGCGCAGCTCGACGCGGCCACGCGGAGTGTACTTCACGGCATTGGTCGCGAGGTTCGTGACGATCTGGCGGAGCTTCTCCGGGTCGCTGCGGACCCACTCCGCACCGGGCTCGACTGCCACCTCGACCCGCACGTCTTTGGTCCCGACGAAGGGTGCGGCCAGCTCCTGCACCCACTGGTAGAGCTCGGGGATGTGAACGGGCTCGTTCCGGACCCAGACCTCGGGAGCGTCCAGGCGAGAGAATTCGATCAGGTCGCTCGTCATCTGCATGAGCAGGTGCGTCTGCCGCCTGAGCCGCTCGACGAGCGTCTGCTCGACGTGCGGCGCGAGGAGGTCGGTCGTACCGATGATCACGTGGAGCGGCGCGGCGAGGTCGTGCGCGACGTGGGCAAGGACGCGAGCCTTCTCACGCGTCGCGTCCCGCGCGGCGGCGAACAGCTTCGCCGCGCCGAGCGCGGCGCCCACGTGGGCGGCGAAGAGCGCCAGGATCTCCCGCGTCGCACGTTCGAAGGGTCGCGGGCCGGCTCGGAAGACGACGAGCGCCGTGTCGGCGCGGCGCCCACCGGCGGTGACCGGCGCGGCCATCTGAACGCGCGCTCCGAGCTGCTGGAGGGCCACCTGGCTCCACGGGCTCGTCCCGCTGCGCCAGCGTCCGGGCTCCCAGGGCCCGAGCGCACGGGGCCACCACACGAGGCTCTGCGCCTCCCACCGGCCGTCGGTGAAGACGCGGTCGGTCCGCCAGTCCCCGTCGGCGGACATCGCGACGAACCCGCCGTCGGCCCCGGTGAGACGGACGCTCGCCTCGACCGCGCGCCGGAGCGCCGCATCGCTCTCGAGCCCCGTGAGCCCGCGCGCCAGCTCGCTCATCCGGCGTAACACCCGCGCATGGCGCTCGAGCCGCCTGACCGCCCGGCCGAGCATGCCGGTGCCGACCGCCAGCATGAGGTACTCGGCCAGCATGAGTGCGCTGCCGGCATAGAGCCACCACGGCCCATAGGCGCGCCCCGCACAGATGCGGCGCAGGATCACGCAGACGACGGACAGCTCGACGCCGAGGCGGATGCCGAAGGTGTAGGCACCGAGCGCGATCGGCACGGAGTAGCCGAAGGCGAGCGAGATCCCGGGCCAGAGACGGCCGTCCACCACGGCCAGCACGCCCACCATGGCGGCCACCAGCCCGCCGACCCACCGCCGCCAGCGACGGAGCGTCGGCTCGCTCCCGAGTAGGCGATCGAGGAGGCTCGGCACGCCCCCGCCTGTCGTCAGAGAGAACGGCATCCCTGCCTCCAGCGTCGCGGCCGACATCCGAGCGCCGCGGGTCGGAGCAGGCGTTTGCCGGCCCGAGCCGCGGGCAGCCCAGGTAGTCGGAGAATTCGCGGCGGCAACTCAGCAAAGAGAATGCCTGAGCGCCTGCGAGACACCGCGTGCGCGGGTCGGCCGCATGCGCCGCATGGCTGCACGATCCCGCACGGCTGCTGGGATCCGCCCCAGCCGTACGCTCGGCTTGCATGCAAAACTAACTGTTGTCTCTCTGCAAGCCGCTTGCCAGACCGCCCCTCGAGCGGCCGTCACCCGGGCAGCCCGGGACGATCTTCCGCGGGGACTCGACGAGGAGCGGAGAGGGAGGGATTCGAACCCTCGGTAGGGGTACTACCCCTACACACGCTTAGCAGGCGTGCACCTTCGACCACTCGGTCACCTCTCCGAATGTCGAGGGCTCGGGTGTATCACGTCACCCAACACCCTGCCAGGCGAACCCGTGCGACCGCGAACCGCGCGACGCGCGTGATGTCCGCCCGCGCAGATGATGCGGTGAGCCGCACGGCAACCTCGCTAGGCGGCGCTCCGGGGCTGCGCGACACATGTGCCACCGTCCGGCGCAACTCGTGCAAGGGGCTCGCGGGACAGGAGGGGGCCCGCCATGGTACCGCGCGGTGAGCGCGCCGTGCTCGCGCTCGTGCTGGCAAACGTCGCGCTTCAGGTGATCGACGGCGCGGCGACCTTCGCCGGCCTGCGCGCCGGGTTCGCCGAAGGGAACCCGCTGCTCGGGTGGGCGTTTGCCCAGTTCGGCGCCGGCCCTGCTCTCTGCCTCTTCAAGCTCGAGGCGATCGCGGCGCTCGCCGTGGTCTGGCGGCTCCGGACGAGCCCGCTCGCCATCCCGGCGCTCGCCTTGAGCGCCGTCCTCTACACCGCCTTCTCGGTCCTGCCGTGGGCCACGGCACTGGCCGGCCTTCAGTACATGTAGCGCGCGCGGTACGCGATCGAGGTGTCACGCACGTTCGTCGATGGCTGGTCGGCGTAGTCGCTGCCGAAGAATTCGATCGACCGCGTGCCGTCGAAGTGGGCCGGCGTCAGCAGGAACGTGCCGCCCGTGGTGGGAACCCAGAGCGCGTAGGCCGCCCGCACGTCGCCGCCCGTCAGCAGTCCGGTAAGCGCGCCGAGCCCGAGCCCGCCTACCGCCACGACGGTCTTCACGGGCAGATAGATGAGGTTCGCGGCGGCCGCCCCGAGCGCGAGCCCGGCCTCGCCCGCCTGGGTGTGCGCGGCCCCGGCAGGCCGCGTCTGCAGGATCGTGGCGAGCACGATCCCCAGTGTCACCGTCGTCAACCTCCGCATCGGATTCCTCCTCGCCGCGACGCGCGCGGCTGCCTCGAGCAGTGCCACGGGAGGGCAGGAGAGGCAAGCAGCCCTGAGGCCTCAGGCGGGCAGCGCCGCGAGCGCCTGCTCGTAGACCGCGAGATCCGGCGCCGAGAAGAGCACGAAGCGGACGAGGTCCAGCCATCCGGGACGGTCGCCGACCACGTGCGCCACCGTACCGAGGGCGATCGCCGCCGCCTCGGCGATCGGGAAGCGATAGGCGCCGGTGGAGATCGAGGGGAACGCGAGCGACGTGAGCCCATGCGCCAGCGCCACCTCGAGGCTGCGCCGGTAGGCGCTCGCCAGCAGGTCCGGCTCCCCGTGCCGGCCGTCGCGGTAGACCGGTCCGACGGCATGGATCACGTGGCGGGCGGGCAGCCGGCCGGCCCCGGTGATCTTCGCGTCGCCCGTCGCACACCCTCCGAGGCGCCGGCACTCCTCGAGGATCGAAGGGCCGCCCGCGCGATGGATCGCGCCGTCGACGCCGCCGCCCCCGAGCAGCGTCGTGTTGGCGGCGTTCACGATCGCGTCGGTGTCCTGCTTCGTGATGTCCCCCTGCACGAGCTCGAGGAGGGTGCCTGCGATCCTGCGGCTCTTCATGTCGCGTCAGCTTAGACGTCGCCGGCGGCATCGAGGATCACGTCTTGCCCCCGCTCCTGTGCCCTGCTCCTGTTGCAGACCTGGCGGGAAGTGAGATAGAGAGGCACGAACGCGAACATCGAATCTGGGAGGGAGTCATGTGGAACGCGGTGGAAGGGGAGCCCCAGGCTGTGGTGTTCGTCAGCGACCGTGCCGGCGCCGCCCTCCGGCGGCGCGAGCGGTGCCTGAAGCTCGCCGGCATCGTCCATGAGATCCGCACCGAGCGGCGCCCTTCGGGAACCTACTACAAGCTCTCCGTGCGCGAGTCCGACACGGTGGCGGCGCACCTGGCGCTGCAGATGGGCGGCTGCAACCGGTCGCTCAAGCTCAAGGAGAGCCGGCCGAGCGTCACGGCGACGGTCCGGGAGATGAGCCGCACGCTCTGGGACGAGGCGGTGCTGCTGTTCTGGCGCCTCGCGGACTTCGTGCGGGGCGCGGCCCCGCGGCTGCTCACGGGCCCTGCGACCGCCCAGTCGGCCGACTAGCCGCTGACGTCCCCCGCCTCCCGACCCGCCCGCGCCTTGACCGGACGGCGCGACGTGCGCACCTTCCTGCCCGATGGTGGACGTCAACCGGATGACCCTGAAGGTCCAGGAAGCGCTCCAGCAGGCCGGCGGCATCGCCGCGCGCCGTAGCCACCAGGGCATCGACGTCGAGCACCTGCTGCTCGCCCTCCTCGAGGACGGGGCCGCCCTCGCGTCGTCCCTCCTCGAAGCCGCGGGGGTGGCCCCCCGCGCCGTGCGGGAGGCGCTCGAGCGGGAGCTCGCGCGCCGCCCGCAGGTGCGCGGTCCGGCGGCCGGGCCCGCCCAGACCTTCATCACGCAGCGCCTGAGCCAGGTCCTCGCCAGGGCCGAGGACGAGATGAAGGCGCTCAAGGACGAGTACGTGAGCGTCGAGCACATCCTGCTCGCCGTGGTCGACGATCCGGCGAGCCCACTCCGTGCCGTCGGGCTCACCCGCGAGCGCCTGATGGCGGCGCTCCGGCAGGTGCGGGGGAGCCAGCGGGTCACGTCGCCGGACCCCGAAGCCACCTACCAGGCGCTCGAGAAGTACGGCCGCGACCTCACCCGGCTCGCCGCGCAGGGGAAGCTCGACCCCGTGATCGGCCGTGACGACGAGATCCGGCGCGTCATCCAGGTGCTCTCGCGGCGCACCAAGAACAACCCCGTGCTCATCGGCGAGCCCGGCGTCGGCAAGACCGCGATCGTCGAAGGGCTCGCCCGCCGCATCGTCTCGGGCGATGTCCCCGAGAGCCTCAAGAACAAGCGCATCATCGCGCTCGACATGGGCGCGCTCGTCGCCGGCGCCAAGTTCCGGGGCGAGTTCGAGGAGCGCCTGAAGGCGGTGCTGAAGGAGGTGCAGTCCTCCGGCGGCGACATCATCCTGTTCATCGACGAGCTGCACACGGTGGTGGGCGCGGGCGCGGCCGAGGGGGCGATGGACGCCTCGAACCTCCTGAAGCCCATGCTCGCGCGCGGCGAGCTGCACTGCATCGGCGCCACCACGCTCGACGAGTACCGCAAGCACATCGAGAAGGACGCCGCCCTCGAGCGTCGCTTCCAGCCCGTGCTCGTCGACCAGCCCTCGGTCGAGGACACGATCTCGATCCTGCGCGGCTTGCGGGAGCGCTACGAGGTCCACCACGGCGTCCGCATCAAGGACGGGGCACTGGTGGCCGCGGCCGTGCTGTCGAACCGCTACATCTCCGACCGCTTCCTCCCCGACAAGGCGATCGACCTGATCGACGAGGCCGCCGCGCGGCTGCGGACGGAGATCGACTCCAAGCCCGAGGAGCTCGACGAGGTCGACCGCAAGATCATGCAGCTCGAGATCGAGCGGGAGGCGCTCAAGAAGGAGACCGACCTCGCGTCGCGCGAGCGGCTCGCCCGGCTCGAGGAGGAGCTCCAGGAGCTGCGGCGCTCGGCCGAGGGGCTGCGCGCACAGTGGGAGACGGAGAAGGCGGGCATCGTCCGCCTGCGTGCCCTCCAGCACGAGATCGAGGAGACCAGGCGGGCCATCGAGCAGGCCGAGCGCCAGTACGACCTGAACAAGGCGGCGGAGCTGAAGTACGGGAAGCTCGTCCAGCTCGAGCGCGAGCTCGCCGAGAAGGAGGCGGCCCTCCGGCGCCAGCACGACGGCGGCGGCAAGCGCCTCCTCAAGGAGGAGGTCGACGAGGAGGACATCGCCGAGGTGGTCTCGCGCTGGACGGGGATCCCGGTGGCCAAGCTGGTCGAGGGCGAGCGCGAGAAGCTCCTCCACCTGGCCGAGCACCTCCACCGCCGCGTCGTCGGCCAGGACGAGGCGGTCGAGGCGGTTGCCAGCGCCGTGCTCCGGGCGCGTGCCGGCATCAAGGACCCGAACCGGCCGATCGGCTCGTTCATCTTCCTCGGCCCCACGGGCGTCGGGAAGACCGAGCTCGCGCGCGCGCTCGCCGAGTTCCTGTTCGACAGCGAGCAGGCGCTCGTCCGCCTCGACATGTCCGAGTACATGGAGAAGCACACCGTCGCGCGCCTGATCGGCGCCCCGCCCGGCTACGTCGGGTACGAGGAGGGTGGACAGCTGACCGAGGCCGTGCGGCGGAAGCCCTACTGCGTCATCCTCTTCGACGAGATCGAGAAGGCGCACCAGGACGTCTTCAACGTGCTCCTCCAGATCCTCGACGATGGCCGGTTGACCGACGGCCAGGGGCGGACCGTCGACTTCAAGAACACGGTCGTCATCATGACCTCCAACATCGGGAGCCAGGTGATCACCGGCTACGCCGGCGCTCACGAGACCATGCGCCAGCGCGTCCTGGACGCGCTCCGCGAGCACTTCCGGCCCGAGTTCCTGAACCGCATCGACGACATCGTCGTCTTCCACGCGCTGTCGCGCGCCGACGTGCGCCAGATCGTCGACCTCCAGCTCGCGCGGCTCGAGGCTCGCCTGGCCGACCGGCACCTGGCGCTCGACTTCACCGACCGCGCCAAGGAGCACCTGGCCGAGCGCGGCTACGACCCGGTCTACGGGGCCCGCCCGCTTCGCCGCGCCATCCAGCAGGAGGTGGAGACGCGCCTCGCGCAGCAGATCGTCGCCGGCGAGGTCCGGGACGGCGCCCGGGTGCGTGTCGATGCCGGGCCCACGGGTCTGGTGTTTACGACGATCGAGCCGGAGGAGCACGCCGCGGCGGCGCGTGCGTAGGCGCGCGCCCCCCCTGCCACCCCGTTTCGCCGGGGAGCCCGTGGTACGGGCCCCATGCATTCCTGCGTGCCGTGGCAGACGCGCGCGAAAAGGCTGGAGCATGCGCCTCGGCGGGACGGTGGGACATGCCACGCCTGCTCCACCCCCCGCCGAGACCGCCTCGCCGCCCGGGTCCGCGCCCGCCTGACCCGCCCTGACCTCCCCGCCCGGCGACCGGCGCCGAAGCAAATGCCTTGTTTTTGCGGGCCCCTACGTTACTCGCGCAGCCTCACCTCGGGGCCGCACTGGCCGCTCCTGCGGGTTGCCGCCCGAGCAGATCGGCAGCTAGGACACCCGGCCGCTTCCCGGGTCCTTCCCGTCGGCCGGTCATGACCAACGCCGGTCCCGGCCTTGCTACGCCCTTCCCGCCACGGATCGCGAGATCGTAGACGGGGACGCGAGGTGATGGCCAACCTCTTCCGACGCACCGTCAGCAGGCGCGTGCCGGTCGGCGCGGGCGCCTGCGTGTCCCCGGCCGCCGCGGCGTATCGCCGGCTCACCAGGCGATAAGCCTCGCGGAATCACAAGAGGGGGACGACATGGAGCCGAGGACCAGTCATCCGCAGGCACGCACCGGCTTGCTCCACCGGTTCCTGCTGGCTCTGCTCATGGTGGCCCTCGGCCCCATCGCGGCGGCAGCTCAGCCTTTCGTCTACGTGGCGAGCGCCGGGAGCAATTCCCTTTCGGTGGTCGACGCGGCGACCATGGCCGTGCTGGGCGACCCCGTCCCCCTGGGCGTCGAGCCGACGGCGGTGACGGTGGCCGCGAGGTTCAAGCTCGTCCTGGTCACCGGCCGCGCCCAGAAGGGTCAGTTCGGCCGGCTGGACCTCATCCGCATCGGCGACCACAAGGTGGACCGGTCCGTGGCCGTCGGCTTCGGGCCCGTCGCCGTCGCCGTCGACCCGCATCGGCCCCTCGCCTACGTCCTCAACCACGAGAACCGCACCGTCGCCGTGTTTCACTTCGGGCGCCACGGGGTCATCCATATCTTCTGTGAGCCCTGCAACGGCGACTCGGACGGGATCAGGAGATTTCCGGACCTGATGGCCATGACGCCCGACGGTGCCCGCCTCTACCTGGCGGGGACGGACCAGGTGGTCTCGCATCACGCGTTTGCGTCCGAGCTCAACTTCATAACATTTAATTTTACCGGCTCACCTCATACGGCCCTCGCGCACAGCGTCCCGCTGGCGGGCGTGTCTGCCAACGGGATCGCCGTGACGCCCGACAGCCGGTTCGTCGTCATCACCACCTCCGATGCCTCCGGAGGGTTCGTCAGCGTCATCGACCGCGCGATCAAGCGCCGCGGGAGAAGGCTCCATCCCGTGGCACAGGGCCTCGGCAGCGCTTTTCTCCCTCACGATCTGGCAGTCGGCGCCAACGGGACCATCGGGACGTTCGGCCTGGTGACGGCGGATCGAGCGATCGTGAGACTCTCCGAATCGGGGACGACGGCTGCGGTCGAGCCGACCACGGGGCTCTTTCCCGTCAATTTCATCCCCGACAAGGTGGCCATCACGCCGAGCGGGACGCTCGCGTACATAACGGACCGCACGCAGCCGCTCGTCGCCAGGTTCGACATCCTGAAGGGCGGCGCGCCCGGGGCGGTGAGGGTGCTGCGGCTCGACGGGACCAAGCCCGAGGCGCTCGCGGTCACCCCGGACGGCAGGTTCGTCTTCGTCGTGCACGGGGATTCGACCGGGCTGAAGGGCATCGTCTCGAGGATCGATGTGGGAACCAACCAGGTGAACAGCGTCGAGGTTCAAGGGCGGCCCGTGGCGCTGGCCATCAGCACGATCCCGGCCTGTGATGCCCTCACCGGGAACTGCGGATGCCCTTCCGGCCTGCAGGCGTGTGGCGGCAAATGCCTGAGCCGCCTGAACCTCGAGAGCGACCCCGCCAACTGCGGCCAGTGCGGGCGCGTCTGTCCCGCCGGCGACATCTGCACCGCCGCCCGGTGCGTGTGCCCGCAGGGACGGGAAATGTGCAACGGGCGCTGCATCAACATCGCCGCCGACGCGGCCAACTGCGGCGGTTGCGGGAAAGTCTGCCCCGCGGGCGACGTCTGCACGTCGAGCCGGTGCGTCTGCCCGGCGGGCAAGGATATCTGCAACGGGCGGTGCGTGAGCCTGGACGCCGACCGGAGGAACTGCGGGCGCTGCGGGATCGCCTGCCCGACCAACGACGTGTGCTCCTCGGGCCGCTGCATCTGCCCGACGGAGAACGACGTCTGCAATGGCGTCTGCGTCAACCCGGACACAGACACCGCCAACTGCGGGAAGTGCGGCCTCGCCTGCAAGCCGCAGGAAACCTGCGACTCCGGAGAATGCGTCTGCCCGGAGGACCACCACGTGTGCAGCGGCCAGTGCGTCAACCTGGACACCAGTCCTGCGAACTGTGGACAGTGCGGTCACAACTGCATCCCCGGCGACACCTGCGTGTCCGGGCAGTGTGTCTGCCCGGAGGGCCGCACGGTGTGCAGCAGTCGGTGCGTCAACACCGACACCGACGCGGGTCACTGCGGCCGCTGCGGCAATTCTTGCGCGACCGGAGAGACCTGCGTCAACGGACGGTGCGGCTGAGCCAGCGAGGCCTCGGGGCGACCGTGCGCAGGAACCGCGACCTCACCCTGGCGCTCGCCGGCGTGGCGGCCCTCGCCGTCGTCCTCGACGTGGTCGGCATCGGGTGGGGCCTGCCGCACCCGACCGGCGACTGGGCGACCGACGGGCTGTCGCCGCTCGGCCCGCTGGCGCTCGCCTGGCACGTGCTGCACGCCGAGAAGTGGTGGGGCAAGTACCCGCCGTTCCACTTCCTGCTGCTCGCGCTCGTCCAGGCCCCGTACGTGGCCTGGCTCCGGCTTCGCGGGGAGATCGGGGCGATCGGTGCCGTCTACCCGTATGGGCTGGCGCACCCGCTGCTGGCGCTCGGCCGGCTCGCGCTCCTCGCGCGGCTGGTGAGCGTCGCCATGGGCGTGGCGACGGTGGTGTTCACGGCGCTCACCGCGGCGGAGCTGTTCGGCCTCCGCGCGGCCGTCCTCGCCGGCCTCGTCCTGCTCTCCTCGCCCGTCACGGTCTACTACGCCCACACGACCAACCTCGACATCCCGTACCTCTGCTGGACGACGGCAGGGCTCTGGCTGGCGGTGCGCGTCGTGCGCGGGGACGCCGCGGTCAGGACACACGTGCTCCTGGGCGCGGCTGCCGCGCTCGCCATCGCGACCAAGGACCAGGCCTACGCCTGCTTCGCGCTGCTCCCCGTGCCGATTCTCTGGCGACGGTGGCAGGCGGGGAGGCCGCTCGACACGGCGCTACTCGCGGCCCTGGCTTCGTTCGCCGCCGTCTACGCCCTGGCATCCCTCCTCGCCGTCGATCCGAGCGGCTACCTGGGGCACGCGCGCCAGCTGACGGGCCCCGCCAATCCCTACGCGGGCGTCCCGCTCTCGGCTGCGCGCGTGGTGCGCGTCAGCCTCCGAACCGCCAGCGCCACGGCGAGCACGCTGGGATGGCCATTCGCCCTCGCCGGCGTGGCAGGGCTCGTCCTGGCAGCCGTGCGTCGCACGCCCGGGGCCGAGATGCCGCTCGCGATGGGCCTCTCTTACTACTTGACGTTCATGATCCCGATCCTCTACGCGGTGCCGCGCTACACGCTCCCCCTGGTCGCCGCGCTGGCGCCGTTCGCCGGCCTCGGCCTGGCCTCCCTCTGGGGCAAGCCGGGAGCGCGGGGTGTCTCGGCGAGGCGCGCCCTGGTCGGCGTGGTCGTTGCCGTCGGCGTTGCTCGCGGCGCGTCGATGGACGTGCGCCTCCTGACCGACGCGCGCTACCCTGCCGAGAGCTGGCTCGCCGCCCACGCCCCCTCCGGCGTCATCGGCACCGACGCGGAGCCGTCCTACCTCCCGCGCCTCGCGCCGACGCGTCCCGTGGTACGCCTCACGCTCGGGCCCGACGGGCTCCACTATCCGGGGTCCGAACCGCCGGACCTGATCGTGCTCACGAGCGCCCGCTACCGCCAGTACTTCTGGCCCCCTCCACGCCCCGAGCGGCGCGTCCTCGCGGCGCTGCTGCGTGGCGAGCTCTGCTACGAGCGCGCCGCCGAGTTCCGCAGCCCGCAGCTCTTCGGCCCTCCCCTGGTCCGCGCCGTCTCGCCGCACATCATCGTGCTCCGGCGGCGCACCGAGCCGTGCGAGGCGGTGACCATTCAGCCGAGCCGCCGCAGCGCTCGCTCGGCCGCGCGCTTGAGCGACGCATCCTCGCTCGCCGCCGCGGCGCGCAGCGCCGCTACTACCTCCTCCGAGTTCGTGCCGAGCTCGCCGAGCGCGACGGCTGCCGCCCGCCGCACGCCGCCGTCGGGGTCTTCGAGCAGCGAGAGGAGACGGCGAGACGCCGTCACGCGGTCGACCGCGACCGCCGGCAGGGTCGACAGGGCCGCCAGCCGGACGCCCACGTCGGGATCGCCGAGCGCCGCCGCGGCGACGCCCTCCGCGTCGGTCGATGGCGCCCCGAGGTCCCGGATGCAGTAGAGCGCCATCTTCCGCTGCGGCCCCCGGCCGCGCGCGGCGAGTTCCGCGAGCATGCGGACCAGCTCGGGCTCGTCCCGCATGCGGACCACGATCCTCGCCGCCGCCCAGCGCAGGTCGCCGTCGTCCTCGCCGAGCGTCTCGAGGAGCACGGGCAGCGTGTCGCGCGGGGGCGCGCCGAGGAGCGCGAGCGCGTACGCCGCGCCCCAGCGCTGGCGGGCGGCGGTCGAGCGAAGCGCCGCAGCGAGCACGGCACGCACGGGCGTCCCGCGACGGTCGAGCGCCGCGAACGCTTCGGCGGCGCGCCGCTGAACGAGCTTGTGGTCGTGCCCGAGGCAGAGGGCGAGCGCCTCGAGCTCCGCGGTGCCGGCGTCGCCATGGCCAAGCTCGGCGATCGCCGCGACACGGTCCTCGACGCTCGGGCTGCGGAGCCGGTCCGCCACGCCCGTCATGTCGGCACGCCGCGCATGATGGTTGCCGCGATCGTCTCGAGCGGTCCGACGCCCAGGATGAAGTTCTCCGGCCGCGCGAAGACGCGCGTCACGACGTCGTCCAGCATCCGGCGCTCCGCGCGACAGCCGCGAAGCTCCCGCTCCAGCTGCTCGATCGCCGGGGAGTTCGCGATGAAGTCGCCCGCCAGCGCGAGGTCGGCGATCCTGACGCCATCCAGCATGAAATGGGCCTCGAGGCAGCCGAGCTGCGTGCGCGTTCTCGCCTGCCGGTCGAGCTCCGGACGCGGCGCCCGCTGGCGGAGCCAGCGGTCCTCGTCGATGGGCGCCGGCGCGGGCGCCTCCCCGGCCTCGAACGTCAATCCGAACACCTCCTCGTAGCTACGCCGGACGAGCGCCGCGACGTCGTCGAGCGACAGCGTCGCTCCCAGGCGCCCCAGCGACGTCGTGCCGTCGGCGGTGAGCATCTCGGCCGAGACCACCCCGTCCGGATCCAGCTCGTCCAGGAACGCCGGCAGGAGGCCGAAGTCACGCCGGTTGGCGAGGATCGCCTCGAAGAGGAGCACACCGGTCGGACTGACCTCGAACGTCACGAGTCCGAGCGGCCGCCGATCCACGGTGATGAGGTCCCGGCCGGGGTAGAACGCCGCCACGCCGGCCGCCTTCAGCCCCTCGAGGATGCCCCGCACGCAGCGGTTCATCACCTGGTCGGGGGCGAGCGCGAGCGGCTCCGCCGAGACCAGCGCCGAGCGGTGCGGGAGGGTGAGGGCGAGGCCGACGAACCCGTCGCCGAACGCCGTCGCGCGGCCGCCGGAGTGGCGGCGGTGCAGGCGGACGCGCGTGCCGGGGCGCCCCGGCGGCAGCAGGTGATAGCGGCCGAGCGAGAGAACGTCGCCGGCGAACTCGTAGACGCGCATGACCAGCGCCCCGGCAGCGAGCGCGCCGGCATCCGCACCGAGGCTCGCGGCCGGCGAGATCCCCGGCTGGACGACGAGCGTCACGGGACTCACGGCGGCGTCAGAATATCGCGACGCTCTTGATGTTGACGAACTCGCGAATGCCGTACTCCGACAGCTCCCGCCCGTAGCCCGACCGCTTGACGCCTCCGAACGGCAGCCGCGGGTCGGACCGGACCTGCCCGTTCACGAACACGCAGCCCGCCTCGATCTCGCCGGCCAGTCGCTCCGCCCGGCCGTCGTGGCGCGTCCACAGCGACGCCCCGAGGCCGTACGGGGAGTCGTTGGCGAGCGCGATCGCCTCCGCCTCGTCCCGGGCCCGGATCACGGCCGCGACCGGACCGAAGGTCTCCTCGTCGAACGCCGGCATCCCCCGGCGGACGGCGACGAGCACCGTCGGCGGATAGAACGCGCCCGGCGCCTCCGGCACCCGCCCGCCGAGCACGACCTCGGCGCCGCGCCGCACCGACTCCTCCACCTGGCGATGCAGGTCGTCGCGCAGGTCGTGGCGTGCCTGCGGACCGACCTGCGTCTCGGGGCTGAGCGGATCGCCCATCCGCCGCGATCGCATCTCGGCCACGAAGAGGTCGAGGAAGGGCTCGGCCACCGCGTCGACGACGATGAAGCGCTTGGCGGCGATGCAGCTCTGGCCGTTGTTGATGAGACGCGCCTCGGCGGCGGTGCGCGCGGCGGCCGCGACGTCGGCGTCCTCCAGGACGACGAACGGGTCGCTCCCGCCGAGCTCGAGCACGGTCTTCTTGAGCTCGCGCCCGGCCTGCTCCGCGACGCGGCTCCCGGCGCGGTCGCTGCCGGTCAGCGTGACGCCGCGCACGCGCGGGTCGGCGATGATGGACCCGACCCCCTCCGGCCCGACGAGCACGGTGCGGAACACACCTTCGGGCAGGCCCGCTTCCCGGAAGACCCGCTCGATCTCGAGCGCGCAGCGCGGCACGTTCGAGGCATGCTTCAGGATCCCCGCATTGCCCGCGACGAGCGCCGGGGCGGCGAAGCGGAAGACCTGCCAGAAGGGAAAGTTCCACGGCATGATCGCGAGCACGGGACCGAGCGGGTCGAAGCGGACGTAGCTCCGGCGTGCGTCGGTCCGGCGGGGCTGCGGGGCGAGGAACTCCTCGGCGTGCTCGGCGTAATAGTCGCAGCCCCAGGCGCACTTCTCGACCTCCGCCTCGCCCTGCGCGATCGGCTTTCCCATCTCGAGCGCCATGGTGCGGGCGTACGCGGCCTTCTTCGCGCGCAGCACGCGCGCCGCATCCCCGATCGCCCGCGCACGCTCCTTGATCGGCCGTCGCCGCCAGTCGAGGAAGACACGGTGCACGTCGTCGAGCAGGCGCTCGGTCTCCTTCGGAGTGGTTTCGGCGAAGGTCTCCAGCACCTCGCCGGTGGTGGGGTTGACGGACCGGATGCTCATGGATGCCTCCTGCGGCGCATCAGACGGGGCACACGAGAGCCCCCAACTTCTCGGTGAGCCGCATGTTCTCGCCGTAGTCGACGGGACAGGCGACCACCGCCGGGACGGCCTGCCGGAAGGCATCCTCGAGGATGGGCCCGAGCTCTGCCGCGGCGGTGACGCGATAGCCGCGGCAGCCGAAGGCCTCCGCCAGCGCCACGAAATCGGGGTTGCCGAAGTCGACGAAGGCGGGCCGCCCGTAGCGTCTCAGCTGATTCCACTTGATGACCCCGTAGGCGCCGTCCTCGAAGACGACGGTCACGACAGGCGTCCGCGCCCGCAGCGCCGTCTCCAGCTCCTGCACGTTCATCAGGAAGCCGCCATCGCCGGACGCCGCGAGGACGCGCCTCTCGGGGTGGAGCAGCTTGGCGCCGATCGCGCCGGGGAGTGCGATGCCCATGCTCGCGAAGCCGTTCGAGATGACGCAGGTGTTCGGCGCCGCACACGGGTACAGACGCGCGATCCAGAGCTTGTGGGCGCCGACGTCGCTCACCAGGATGTCGTCGTCGCCGAGCGCCGCGCGCAGCTCCCGTACCACGCGCTGCGGCTTTAGGGGGAAGGCGTCGCTCCCCGACTCGGCCTCGAGCTCGCTCCGGATGACGTCGCGCAGCTCGCTCGCCCGCGTCATGCCGCGGGCCTCGGCCCGCGCCGACGCGCGTGCGGCGATCCGCGGGAGCGAGGCGGCGATGGCGCCCTGCACGCCGACGGCCACCTGGTACGCGGTATCCACCTCCGCCGGCGACGGGTCGACGTGCACGATGCGCTTGTCGTGCCCGGGGTTCCAGCACGCCGGGGCGTACTCGACGAGGTCGTAGCCGACGCAGATGACGACGTCCGCGCCGTCGAGCCCGCAGGAGATGTAGTCGCGCTGCTGGAGGCCGACGGTGCCGAGGCAGAGCGGGTGGCGGTCCGGCAGGCTTCCCTTGCCCATGAAGGTCTCCGCCACCGGGATGCCGAGCGTCTCGGCGAAGTGCCTGAGCGCCTCGTGGGCCCGCCCGCGCGCCACGCCGTTGCCGGCGAGGATGATCGGATCGCGCGCCTCCGAGACGATCCTCGCCGCGCGCTCGATCTGCTGCTCGAGCGGCTCGGTGGGAAAGGGCTGCTGCGGGAGGAGCGGCCCGAGGCCGGACGGCGCCGTCGCCTCCGCCACGTCCTCCGGCAGGTCGAGGTGCGTGGCCCCCGGCTTCTCCGTCTGGGCCACCTTGAAGGCCTTGCGGACCGCCTCGGGCACCACGGCCGGACGGACGAGCTGCGCGTTCCACTTGACCGCCGGCCGGAAGAGCGCGAGCAGGTCGAGGTACTGATGCGACTCCTTGTGGAACCGCTCGGTGCCCGCCTGCGCGGTGATCGCCACCAGCGGCGCGCGGTCCATGCTGGCGTCGGCGACGCCCGTGAGGAGGTTGGTGGCGCCCGGGCCGAGCGTCGCGAGGCAGACCCGCGCCTTGCCGCTGAGCCGCCCCTGCACGTCGGCCATGAACGCCGCACCCTGCTCGTGGCGCGTCTGGAGGAAATGGATATCGGAGTCGAGCAGCGCGTCGAGCAGCGCGAGCGTCTCCTCCCCGGGCACGCCGAAGGCCCAGTCGACGCCCTCGTTCTCGAGGCAGCGGACGAGCAGCTCCGCCGTGGTCATCCACCTTCGCCTATGGCACAGCCGGCGGGCGTATGCGATCGCGGCAGGTAGGGGCGGTGATCTCGGACTGCGCGTGCGACGTGCCGAGCTTGGACGTGGAAGGAGCGATGACAACGCGCGCGCCGCTGTCTGTCAGGGCAGGACGACGTGGCAACCGACGTCGACGGCGATCCCCGGCCGTCGGGCGCGACGTGCGACATCGGGGCCGACGAGTTCGTCCCCTGAGCCGCGATCACGGGCGGGTCGCGCCGCGACGATCGTCTCGCCGGAAAGTAGGGCGCAGGGGCGCTTCGGGGGCGCGGGCGGCCGCCTCTCTTTTTTACGTTGACGGCGCGCGCACGGGTGGCGTACACCCAGTCGTTAGTTCGGAAAAAGAACCGTGAACGAACCGGAGATGGAGAAGACCCCAATGCCGAGCTCACGCCCCGCCGTCGCCGCGCTGGCCGCCCTGACGCTCCTGTTCGCGACCGCCGGCGTCGTCCACGCCGACGGCAATCTCGGGAACGTCAATCACGTCATCATCGTGATGATGGAGAACCATTCCTTCGACAACTACTTCGGCGTGCTCCCCTACGCGACCGGATCGCCCTACCACGGCGGACCGTGCGCCCCGAGCGACCATAGCTGCGTCGACGGGCTCACCTGCACGCGGGATATGAGCGGGAACTACAGCTGCAGCAACTCGAACCTCGACGACGACGCGTCGCTGGCGTACGCCTTCCACGATCCGCGCTACTGCACCGGGCCCGACCTCCAGCACAACTGGCAGGGGAGCCACCAGGAGGCGAACTACAGCAGCCCCGCCGGTGCGCTCCTGTTCAGCCCGAACGACGGCTTCGTCCTGGTGAACGATGCCCAGGAGCAGATCGACTCCGGCGAGACCCTGACCGACGACGACACGATCGGCTTCTACAACGAGGACGACCTTCCCTTCTATTACGGCATCGCCCAGACGTTCGCGATGAACGATCGCTACTTCTGCTCGGTCGTCGGGCCGACGTTCCCGAACCGTTCCTACGAGATGGCCGCGACGTCGTTCGGCCATCTCACGACGAACGAGATCATTCCGCCGGTCCCGAACAGCTACAAGCCGATCACCGGCACGATCTTCGACCTCCTCGACGCGAACGTGGTCTCCTGGAAGAACTACTACGGGAACCTCCCGACGTCGTTCATCTTCCGGCTCAACAACACCAACGCGGTGCCCGTCACACCGAATTTCTTCACCGACGCGGCGGCCGGAACGCTGCCGACGATCTCGTTCGTCGATCCGATCCTCGTCGGCCCGACGGAGAACGACGAGCACCCGCCCACGGACATCCGCGCAGGCGAGTTCTTCGTCTGGCAGGTCATCAACGCGGTGCGGAACGGCCCGAACTGGAGTGACTCCGTCATCTTCTTCACGTACGACGAGCACGGCGGCTTCTACGACCACGTCGCGCCGCCGCAAGCTCCCCAGGGCGGCGCGCTGAATCCCGACGGCATCAACCCGGGGCAGTGCGCGGATCTCTCGAACCCGCCCGCCAGCCAGCAACCCGGAGGAGGGGTCCAGTGCAGCGTCAGCCAGTCCGACGCCGCGGCGATCTGTCCGGGCTTCACCCCGACGGGGCCGTACCCGGCGGCCTGCGCCAACTTCAATCAGCTCGGCTTCCGCGTTCCGTTCGTCGCGGTGTCGCCGTTCTCGAAGCCGCAGTACGTCTCCCACACGATCGGGGATCACACCTCGATGCTCGCCTTCATCGAGAAGCGGTTCCTCGGCTCGCAGTTCCTGACCGCGCGTGACCAGAACGCGGACACGCTCGAAGACCTGTTCGACTTCGACAACTCGCCCTCGCTCACCACCACCGTGCCGACGGCACCCGCCCCCCTCCCGAACGACCCGGGCTGCCCGTACACGACCACCACGACGACGGTGGTGGCGGTCACGACGACCACCACGACCACGACGACCACCACGACAACCCTGGAAGACACGGGCTACATCCCCCCAGACGCGACCACGGGGAAGTGCGAGGACCGTGTCGAGAAGGCGCTCGCGAAGTACATGGCGGCCGTCGTCAGGTGTCACGTGAAGTCGGCCGACGCGGGCGTGAAAGGCGCGCCGCTCGACGACGAGGCCTGCGAGTCGAATCCGTCGACGGGCAAGGGCGCCAAGGAGAAGTATGACGCCGCCATCGCGAAGCTCGTGGCGAAGGGGTGCGGCGGTTGCGCGACCACGAATGCGCCGGGGCTCCGGGCGGCGGCCGAGTCGTTCCTCGAGAGCAACAACGGACAGTCCTACTGCGCGGGAAGCACGCCCTTCCTGGGTGGCGACGACAGCGGTTTCGTCCCGCCCGATGCGGGCACCGGGAAGTGCGAGGACGGGGTGGCGAAAGTGCTCAGCAAGTACGTCGCGAACGTCATCAAGTGCCACATCAAGTCCGCTGATTCGGGCGTGAAGGGCGTTCCGCTCGACGACGAGCTCTGCGAATCGAATCCGTCGACTGGGAAGGGGGCCAAGGAGAAATACGACGCCGCCATCGGGAAGCTGGTGATCAGGGGCTGCGGGGGCTGCGCCATCTCGAACGCGCCGGGCCTGCGGGCGGCGGCGGAGTCGTTCCTCGACACCAACAACGGGCAAGCATACTGCGCCGGCTCGGTTCCCTTTTAGCGGCCGCGACCGGGGGGGGACGGATCGTCAACGGCGCGCGCTCGCGCTCGAGCGGGAGCCCTGAAGATTATCCCCGTCGTCGTCGCCAAGTGGCGGCGGTCACCGTACCGTGCAGGGTGATGCCGTCCCGTAGCGGCGCGAGCATAGAACGTCCCCGACGGCATCATCCCTTGCCCGGAGATCGTCGCTGATCATGGCGTGGAAGAGCCGCGGAGACGGACGAGAAGGCGGGGCGCCCGAGCGAGCCTTAACGATCGGCGCACGGTCTCGCGTGCGACGCCCTCCGGCCGGGCAAGCGGCGAGGAACGCGCGCGCCGCACATGCCCAGCTTAGTTAGCTACCGGAGGCGCGCGAGGAAGATATCGTCCATGCCCGCGCCGCCGAGCACCGTGCCGCCGAAGTCCAGCCCGAGCCGATACGAGCCCGTCACCACCGGCCTCCCGCTGCGATCCACCGCCACCCCGTTGCCGGCGTCGGAATCCGCGCCGCCGAAGCGCTGCGTCGCGAGCGGGACGCCATCCGCCGAGTACCGCGCCACGAAGATGTCGCTCCGGCCGGCGCTGATGAGGGACCCGGTCCCGAAGTTGACCGCCGCCTGGAACGTCCCGGTCACCACCACCTTGCCGATCGGGTCCACCGCGACGGCCTTGCCGGCGTCGTCGTAGAAGCCGCCGGCGAGCTTCGACCAGAGATATGCGCCCGCCGGGGAGTACTTCGCGACGAACATATCCTTGTGCGCGAAGCTCCTCGTCCAGCCGCCGCCGAGGTCTATCGAGTTTTCGAACGACCCGGTCACCAGCACGTTGCCGCTCCCGTCGCACGCCACACCGTTGCCGGCATGGACCGCGAGCACGGCCCCGAAGTGCCGCGACCAGACGTGCCCGCCGGCGGGAGAGAGCTTGGCGAGGAAGACGTCGACGCCGGAGCTGAACAGCGTACCGCCGCCGAAGTCGGCCGGGCCCGAGAACGCGCCGGTCACCGCGATGTTGCCACTCGGGTCCACCGCCACGGCATTGCCGGAGTTCGAGAACGAGTCCCCGAAGCCCCTCGACCAGAGGTGCCCGCCGGCAGGCGAGAACTTGGCCACGACGATCGTGTAGCCGTTGGCCGCGATCGGCCCGCCGCCGAAGTTCACCGTGCCGGCGGCGGTCCCGATGATCACGACGTTGCCGCCGGCGTCGACGGCGACCCCGTTGCCGACGTCGTTGAACCCGCCGCCGAACGCCCTCGACCAGACGGGGACGCCGGCCGCGGAGTACTTGGCGACGAAGATGCTGCTGGCCCCGGCGCTGGTGAGCGGTCCCGTGCCGAAATCGACCGAGCCACCGAACTTCCCGGTCACGAGCACGTTGCCGTGGCCGTCGACGGCGACGGCCCGCCCCGTGCCCCCGCCCCGCACGCCACCGAGGCACTTCGACCACAGCCTGGCGCCCGTCGGCGAGTACTTGGACACGAACACCGTGGCCGGCTGGCACACGACCCCGCCGCCGAAGTCCACGCCGCTCTCGACCCGCCCGGTCATCACGGTATTCCCGCTCGAGTCCACCGCCAGCCCGTAGCCCACGTCGCTCGCCGCGCCGCCGAAGCCGCGCGCCCACGGTGTGCCAGCAGCTGACCCCGCGATCGCGACCAGCGCCGAGTCGCTGGCCTGCGCCCCTCGATCGTCCGTGACGGTGAGCTTCGCCGTGTAGGTGCCCGCTGTGGCATAGGCGTGGCTCGCGGTTGCGCCGCTGGCCGAGGCGCCGTCCCCGAAGTCCCATCTATAGGATGTGATCGTACCGTCCGGATCGGAACCGGAGCCCCTGAGCGTGACGGCGCTCCCGAGGATTCCCGACTGGTCGGGACCCGCATTGGCCACCGGCGGACGATCGGCGACCCGCACGACGGCTGTGTCGCTGGCACTCGCGCCGCGGCTGTCCGTGACCGTCAGCGTGGCGGTGTAGACGCCCGCCGTGGCATAGGCATGGGTGACGGCGATACCGGAGGCGGTCCCTCCGTCGCCGAACCTCCACGCATACGAGACGATCGTCCCGCCCGGGTCGAAGGAGCCCGAGCCGTTGAAGGTGAGCGTGCTGAGCGTCTGGGTGAACTGGTCGGGACCGGCGTTCGCGACCGGGGCGAGCGATCCAGCCAGCGTCGACGTGGTGGATGTCGTCCCCGTCAACGTAGTGGTCGTAAACGTCGTGGTGGTGAACGTGCCGAACGTGGTCGCACCGACGGTACTGGCGAGGAGGAACACGGGCACTGTCAGCTGCCACCACCGCTTCACACCCATCCGGAACCTCCGTGCGGGAGGTCGGCGGTCGCAAGAAGCGCGCCACCGATACGTGGTCGAGCTTCACAAGCGCCCTGCGTTTTGGCCCGTTCATTCGATGACTCGTGTCCACAACAATGTCCGGGGTCCTCAGCAAACGCCGTGACTTACGCGATCATGATCATTCGGCGCGTCCGTTCGAGCGCTCTCTCGTTCGCCTATACGATCGACCCCCCTAGCGCCGCCGGAAGCCATCTCCATAGATAGGGCTCAAACGGCTTCGACGCGGCCAGCGCATCTGCCTTGCCAGTTGCGCTATCGCCACGAATCAGCGGCCCTAATGAGCTCGTTGCGCCTCGATTAGTCCTTTTCAGCAGACCCGTGGTGCCGGTAGCGTGGTATTGAACGGGCACACACGAAACAGCTAACGCGCGCAAGGGGTGCTAGACGATGACTAGCATAGCGCGAGCCTTGCGGATCACTGGCCGGAGCCTCGGCTTGACCCTGCTCGTGCTCACTGCCGGACCACACTCGGTCGCCCGCGCACAGCACGGCGCTCAGATCCAGAAGACCTGCGTCAATGCGACTCGGTTCGCCTGCCTCCAGGGCACCACGTTCGGCTGCCCGGGCATCAACGCCGGCGACGCCTGTAGGACTGCGGCCGACTGTCCCGGCGGAGGGCTGCAGACGGTCTGCGTCGGCGGGAGGACGACGGCGGGCATGCCCTGCGACCCGAACAATCCTAGCGAGTGCGAGACTGGTGTGTGCACCGCAGCCATCTGCGTGGGCGGCCCCAATGGCGGGACGCCGTGCACGTCCGCGGACCAGTGCCCCGGCGGGGAGTGCACGCCGTGCGTGCCCATTCCCATCGCCAACGTGGGCGAGCCCCTGGTCTGTACGATCACGGTGATCAGCGTGGACCCCGTGGACCGCATTCGCCTCGACACCATCACCGACGAGATCACGAGCCGCTCGCCGATCGTCCCCACCCCCAATCTGCTGCCCGGCTTCGGGTTCTGCCGCCCCAGCGCGACGCCTGGCATCGCCGGCCGCATGTGCACGATGAATGACCAGTGCCCCGGCAGCTCGTGCTCGATCGGCTCGACGTGCGAGGGCGGCATCGAGGCGGGCCTGCCGTGTCCGACCCGCAGCGATTGTCCGGACGGGACCTGCTTTGACTGTCGCGGCGGGGTCTGTCGCGTGAGCCCGCACTGCGAGCTCGACCCGAACAAGCTCTGCATGTCGCAGGACGACTGCGCCCCCACCGCGAGCGGGCCGTGCGTCGTCGTCCTCGGGCAGCTGGGCGATCAGGTCAACGTGCCACTCCACCCCCACTGCAGCGAGACGGCGAGCGAGTTCTGCATGACGGACGCCGAGTGCCGGCCGCCGATGTGCACGATCTGCGCCCCGAGCGAGACCTGCGTCGGTCCGGACCTCACGGTGCTCGCCAGCGACACCAACCCGCTGACCGACCTGGCCCGAACAGCCGGCATCGACGAGGGCACGCTGCGGCCCGTCCCACTCACCTTCCCGGGCAACGTCTGCATTCCGCCGTGCGAGGGCAGCGCTCCCACCTGCAACGGCACCTGTCCCACCGGCGAGTCCTGCGTCGCCACCCCCGCGGGCTGCGTCTGCGAGCTGCCCTGCGCGAGCACCTCGCCGCCCACGTGTAATGGCACCTGTCCCACCGGCGAGTCCTGCGTCGCCACCCCCGCGGGCTGCGTCTGCGAGCTCCCGTGCGCGAGCACCTCGCCGCCCACGTGTAACGGCACCTGTCCCACCGGCGAGTCCTGCGTCGCCACCCCCGCGGGCTGCGTCTGTGAGCTCCCGTGCGCGAGCACCTCGCCGCCCACCTGTGGCGGCTCCTGCCCCACCGGGCAGTCGTGCGTGGCAACGCCCTCGGGCTGCGTCTGCGAGCTGCCGTGCGCGAGCACCTCGCCGCCCACGTGTAACGGCACCTGTCCCACCGGCGAGTCCTGCGTGGCGACCCCTTCGGGCTGTGTCTGCGAGCTGCCGTGCGCGAGCACTTCCCCGCCTACGTGTAACGGCACCTGTCCGACCGGGCAGTCGTGCGTCGCGACCCCCACGGGCTGCGTCTGCGAGCTCCCCTGCGCGAGCACTTCGCCGCCTACGTGTAACGGCAGCTGTCCTACCGGGCAGTCGTGCGTGGCCACCCCCTCGGGCTGTGTCTGCGAGGTCCCGTGCGCGAGCACCTCGCCGCCCACCTGTGGCGGCTCCTGTCCCACCGGACAATCGTGCGTCGCGACTCCCTCGGGCTGCGTCTGTGAGCTGCCCTGCGCGAGCACCTCGCCGCCCATGTGCAACGGCAGCTGTCCCACCG
>WNES01000195.1_pt1 | contig 32637 bp, 31 predicted proteins | sample 5399931 | NCBI WGS metagenome assembly WNES01 (sample SAMN13153332, study PRJNA577476) | soil metagenome | isolation source: 20 cm grassland meadow soil 2 days after 3rd rain plot 5 | place: USA:California | collected 2015-11-11
CGGCAAAGGAACGAAGAGGCGCGCCGTCGGGAGAAAAAACCCGAATGAGATTCGCGCCGCGGTCCGCCACGTAGATCCCGCCCTCGGCATCCACGTCGCAGTCCTCGCCGAAAGTAATCAAGCTGTGAGTTGCGGCGGCGCTCCCCGTAGCCGCGGGTTCCTCGCCGATGGCCAGGAGTTGCTTTCCCGCGGCGTCGACGACCACCAGTCCTGGCGCGGCCGAAGCCAGGACGTACAGCCGTCCGTTTGCCCCTTGCCGGACCGCGCGCAGCCCGGGACCAATGGCGGTCAGAATCCGTTGCTTGGCGAAAAGGTCCACCTCTTCGGGTTCTTGCCGAAGCGCCGCGGAGGAGGCAAGCAAACCGATCGCCGTGAGAAGCTTCACTTTCGAAGCCCTGGTGGTTCCCATAGATCCTGTAGATTACTACGGACGCCCGGGCGGTTGCCCGCGTTCGAACCAGCCTCGGCGCGGCCGCGTCGACAAGGCGGAAATCGGGAGGAGGAGAAGAAGGATGGACGACCGACGCACGAGCGAAGTATTGACGGAGGCAAGGAGTATCAGTCGATCGAGAAGCGCAGGCGTTCGATCGAGCGCGCGCGCAAGCGGCCGGCGGCATTGCGCGGAAGATCGCCATCGGTTTCCACCAACACGCAATTCATCTGCACATCGCCGGAAGCCACGTCAAACCTTGCCGGCAGGCCATTTAGAAATTTCTTGATGATGCCGTCGCGGTCCATCCCGATGACGCCGCCGTGCGGGCCGGTCATGCCCACGTCGGTAATGTAAGCCGTGCCCTGCGGCAAAACGCGTTCGTCGGCCGTGGCCACGTGCGTGTGCGTGCCCACGACCGCCGTCACCCGGCCATCCAGGTACCAGCCCATCGCCACTTTCTCGCTGGTCGTTTCCGCGTGCATATCCACCAGCACGAAATCGACGTCCGCGGGAAGTTTCTCGAGCTCGCTGTCGGCCTTGCGGAACGGGTCATCGATCTGCGTCATGAACACGCGCCCCTGCAGATTCAGCACCGCGTACTTCGTTCCGTTCTTCGCCGTACCGACGTAGGTCCCGCTGCCGGGATTGCCTTCTGGAAAATTCGCCGGGCGCAGCAGCCGCGGTTCGTGCGGCAGGTACTCCAGGATTTCCTTGCGGTCCCAACTATGATTTCCGCCGGTGATCACGGCGACCCCTAGGTTCAAAAGCTCTTGCGCCAGCCGCGGGGTGATCCCGAATCCCGACGCCGCGTTCTCGCCATTGACAATCACCAGGTCGATCTCCCGCTGCGACACCACATCCGCTAGGCGGTCGTGGACGATCAACCGTCCCGGGGCTCCCACAATGTCTCCCACAAAAAGTATGCGCATGAAGAAGTCGAGGCTGGCAGGCGGCTAGTGACGAGCAACCGGCTCGACGAAGCGATGGCTTGCGCTCCTGACTCGCGGCTGGTCGCTAGGCTCCTGAAGTACAGACGTCAGAGAAGCCACGGTTCCCCTTTCGACGAAAATCTGTTGGATAGCAAAATGGAGCGGACCGCTTGGCCGTGGGGAGCTAGGCCGTGAACCTCTGTAGTAGGTGGGCGCCACGAGCCAGCCGTTAGGCTTTCCTGCCCCGCTCGCGTGCCGCCGTGCGATCGGTTCCGTTGTTCGTTTTCCGCCTGCGGTACAGAGTAGGAAAGAAACTTCCTGACGGCAAACGGAAAACTCGGAACTGACCATGCTTTCTGGAGAAAATCGGCGGCGCGCCAGTGGGACAGGCCGTGCTCACAGGCTGTCTATCCGCAGCACCCCAGAGATTCGTTACGGTTCAAACGGCTTTCGCACCCTCACCTGCGTCGAAGTACCGCTCCGCTCTCATTCTATCCTTAGCGCCGACACGCGTCCAAAGTTTTGCGCGGCGCTTGTTCCTTCCTCTCCGAATCAGGAACGCCCTAGGCTCGAGGGTACCTTCCACGCGCCGCCGAACACGGCCCGCGGATTCGCGGTAGAATCGTCTGGATCGGCAAGGAGGACGCCCCCATGCGTGACCGTTGTCACTCGAAGGCCGCCATCCCGCTAACCGTTGTTCTCTTCCTGCTCGGCCAAGCGAGCTTGTCCGCCACGCCGGCCGACCAGCTTGGCAAAGTGCATTTCCCCACGACTTGCTCGAGCGCCATCGCGCCCACCATCGAAAAGGGCGTCGCGCTGTTGCACTCGTTTCAGTACAAGGAATCCGAGCAAACCTTCACGGAAGCGGCCACACGCGAACCTAAGTGCGCGATCGCCCATTGGGGCAAAGCCATGGCTCTGTATCACCAGCTTTGGGACTTTCCTGTCAAGGGCACCCTCAAGGAAGGCCGCAAGGAGATCGACGAAGCCCGCAAGGTTCATTCGGTTAGCCCGCGGGAGAAAGGCTTTATCGCTGCCGCCGCCGCGTTCTTCCGGAAAAAATCCAAACTGTCCCATGCCGATCGCACCAAGGCCTATTCCGCCGCTCTCGAGGAGTTTTATGCCGAAAATCCAGGCGACAGCGAAATTGCCTCCTTCTATGCACTTTCTTTGGTGTCGCTTGCCGACGAAGACGTGGACGCAACAGGCAACCTTCAAAAAGCCATCGCCATCCTCAATCCGCTGCTCGAAAAGTTTCCCGATCACCCCGGCGTTGCGCATTACCTGATTCACGCCGCCGACCGGCCCGAGCTGGCCTCGCAAGGCCTTGAGGCCGCGCGCCGCTACGCCGAGATCGCTCCCGAATCCTCGCATGCGCTGCACATGCCTTCGCACATCTTCGTGCGCCTCGGCTTATGGCAGGACTCCATCACCTCGAACCTTGCGGCCAGGGGTTCCGCCGCCCACGCCGCGGAAATGCGTATGGCCGAGTCCCACTACCAGACCCACGCCATGGACTTCCTGAACTACTCCTACTTGCAGTCCGGTCAGGAAACCAAGGCGCGCGAAGTCATTGCCGACGAGGAGAACGTCGTAGGCGCCGGCGAGGAGAGCAAGGCCAGGCAAGCCGCAGAACTGTCCTCCCGCACGGCTCTCGAGCTGCATCGCTGGACGGAAGCCGCGGCCCTGCCGGTTCCAGAAGTAAGGCTCGTCGCCCGAGAGCCTGCCTACCACGCCCGCGCGCTCGGCAAAGCGCACTTGGGCGATGTGGCGGGCGCCCGCGCCGATCTCGAGAAGCTCAAAGAGATTTGGGCCGCCGAGGAGGGCGAGGACCGAAAACTAGATTATCCCGTCTCGCACGAAAAGCACACGAGCTCGGTCGAGGTTTGGATTCTCTTCGCCGAAGGCAAGCACGACGAAGCGCTCCAGGAAATGCGCGCGATTGCCGATCGCCAGGACTCGAAGGGCATCGATTCGCTCGCCATCCCCGCGCGCGAAATGCTTGCTGACATGCTGCTCGAGCTCAAGCGCCCGGCCGACGCGCTCGCGGAATACAAAGTCGCCTTGAAGAATTCCCCGAACCGTTTTGACAGCCTTCTCGGAGCCGCGCGTGCGGCCGAAGCCTCGGGCGACTCGAGCGCCGCGCAAAGCTTCTACGAGCAACTCGCCGCGGTCTGCCCCGCCGCGGCCGATCGCCCCGAATTGGCCGAAGTTAAAACCTACCTCGCTCGAAAATAGCGCCCAGGCCCCTGCTGCCCGCGCTTAGTGTTTTTTCGGAGACGGCTCCGGTGCTCTCCCTTCGTAAATCCGCGCCGCGTTTTCATGCAGTGCAGAGAGCAGTGATCCCAAGCGGTTGAGATCGTCGCTCGGGATCCCGGTGAGGAATTCCTCGCGCACTTGCTCAAAGGTCTTCTTCAGTCGGGGCACCGCGCGTTCCGCCCGGGCAGTGGATTTGATGATGAGCAGCCGCTGATCCCGCGGGTCGCTGACGCGCCGCAGGAATCCTCCGGCCTCCAGGCGGTCAACAAAACGGGTAATCTTGCCCTTGTCCCGCCCCATGGCCTGGGCGAGCCTCCCCGCGGAAAGTTCGTTGGCCTCCGCGCAATGCACCAGCACGGCGGCTTCCTGCGCCGTCAGTCCCGCGTAGGCGAAGCGCCGGTCAAAGGCCTTTTGCAGTCCGATACTCGCTCGCAGGAGCTGCGAAATAACGGCTTCGCCCTCCCGGCCCCTCAGGCTCATGTACTCGCTCAAGAGCACGCCAAGATCGCAGGGAGGCTTTTCTTCCCTGCGCCTTTTCACGGTTTTCTTTCTCGCCTGGAAACTCATGGGCTGGAGCTACCCGCCTTCCGAGCAGGAGCTTCGAGCTTCCACCCGACTGGCTCGAAAGATGGCCTCCTCTCCCGGCTCCAAGTCATCCGAGCGCCTCCAAACTAAAAATGGAAACCCAACTCGGCGGTAAAGGCTCGCGGTGTGACGAAATGCGTTCCGCTGAACGTCGACAGGAAGTTGTAAATTGCCGTTTTGTTTGTCAGGTTGACAGCTGTCAAGCGCAAACTCCACTTGTAACGGTCGTTGTGAAACAAGCCATCGTCGCCGACGCTCAGGCTGCCACGCAGGTCATCCAGGGAGAAAAACTCTTCGACCTCATCGTTCGCATGTAGCCGCAATTCCGTTCCGGCGCGCGCCAGATTGGGGACCTTCTTGTTCCCGCTCCCGGCGGACAGCAGATTCCGCTTGCCGAGCTCGCCAGCATCAAAGAGTCCAGCGGCGCGTCGTTCATCTACCGGGAAAACAATTCGCGTTACATCGGCATTCAATTTTCGATTGTTGGGCGAAACTTGAAAGGCATTGTGAATGCCGGACAGGCGGCGGTCGAGAAATCGGTACAAATCCCCGAGGGATACACGCTCGATTGGGGCGGAGAGTACAGCGAGTTGCTCGAAGCAAAAGCACAGTTCGTCATCATCGGCCCCCTCGCCGTTTTGCTCATTTTCCTGATTCTTTTCGCGCTCTATGGCAATTTCAAGTTTCCGGTCACGATTGCTCTCGGCGTGGTGCTGACCGAACCGGTCGGAGCGCTTATCGCGCTATGGCTGACCCATACGCCTTTCAGCGTCTCGAGCCTCCTGGGCTTGCTCGCGCTCCTGGGAGTTTCCGTCGAGACCGCGGTGATTCTCGTCAGCTACATCAACAAGCTTCGTCTTGAAGGCAGAACCATTCGCGAAGCTACCCTCGATGCCTCCTTGCTGCGCTTGCGTCCCATCATGATGACGGCGTTGGTGGCCTGTCTCGGCCTGCTCCCCGCGGCACTTTCTACCGGCGTGGGCAGCGACACCCAGAAGCCCTTTGCGATCGTGGTGGTCGCAGGACTGATTTCGCGCCTGTTCCTGGGTTTCTTTGTCAATCCCGTGCTGTATGAAGTCGTCGCCCGCGAAGGCGACGTCTTGCAAGTGTGAGCACCAGGGCGCGACCGCAGCTCTGGCGCTGACCTCGATAGATTTTGCCGCAGGGGACTTGTCGCCTTTCAGGTGACGGAGTGCTCACAGAAACGGAGTTAATCTTTTCTCGGCTGTGCCGTGGGCGGCAGAATGCCATTCAAGCGCAGGTAGGTTGCTTCCGCCCCATAATGGTCGTACCAATCGTCGCTCAGAATGATGAGCACCGCGGCGCGGGAAAAGGGACGGTTGCCGAAAAGAATCATCTGGTCGCCCAGTTTGGAGTCGTCGACTTTGTCGAGCGCGGTCGCGCAATATTCGAACGAGGCTTTTAGCGCCGCCACGAGCTTGTCTTTGGGATCCGTATCCGCCAGCTTTGCGTCGGGCGCAGCCATCCCTGAAACCTTGGAGCACAGGCCGTTGTTTGACTGCGCGATGTGCATCACCAGGTGCGCGAAGGAGTTCATCTCCGGAGTCGGTTTGAAGTTGTATTTTTCCGCAGGCATCGCTTCCGCAGCGGCGACCATGTTCTTTTGGAAGCGCGGCAGTTGCGCCTTGACCGCCCCGCTCACCGGATTGGACACCGGCGAAAGGTCCGGGGCCGCGGTCCCGCTGGCGGGCTGCTGAGAGTAAACACTTGCGGCTCCGCACAAAGCCGCCGCTACGATCCATGCGAATCTCCTGACTGTCATTTCTGTGCTCCTCTCACTTTCTTGCGGTCGAAAGCCTACTCCCTGCCTCCAACTCCACCAACTCCTTTCTCCTGGGCTCCGGGGGGCGGACGCTTATCGACCGGGGGAGTGGTTTTATCGCCCGGGCGAATCGTTCCTAAAAACAACTGGGCAGCCGACACGCCGATCATGCGGCGGCTGCCCGGAACCAGGAAAGAAAAAAGGCCCGATTAGCTGGGCTTCTTGTCTTCCTTCTTCTCTTCCTTCTTTTCCTTCTTCTTCTTCTTGGTGTCCTTCTTCTTATCCTTCATTTCTTTCTTCGTGTCGTCCGGCTTTGCAGTGTCCTGCGCGTAGGCCGCGCCGGAAACACACAGGAACGCTGCGAGCGTCAGAGCACCAAGCAGCTTCTTCAACATACTTCCTCCTCTGCAATCAGTTCAGATGTGAGGTGCAATCCTGCTGGAAAGAACTGCCCCGCGAGGAAACAGAATTCCCCCGCTTCCGGCGCTAGAAAGGCTACCCCCACTCCCAGCGCCAGGCCCGCAGACTAACACTGGATGAGCCGCGCGGCAAGTAATCCTTTTTATAAGGTTTATAAGGCGAGTTGTTCGAAGAACCGAGAGGGTAGGCGCTTTCACTGCAGTTTCCCTCCATCTCCGCCCGCATTTGATTTATGCTGTGCCGTTTGGATTTCTGCCGGAGGTCTCTCGTGACTTGCTCGTCTCGCTTTTTTCCGCTTGTGTCTGTCGCCATCTTCGCTTCGTTTCTTTCGCAACCCGCCGCAGCGCAGCAGATCCCCGAATCCGGTTACCAGGAAATGCGCTGGCGCATGATCGGTCCCACGCGCGGCGGACGCACGCGTGCGGCTTGCGGCGTCCCCAGCCAGCCCAACGTTTTCTACACGGGAGCGGTCAACGGCGGCCTGTGGAAATCTGACGACTACGGGCGCACGTGGAATCCTATCTTTGACGGGCAACCGACGCAGTCGATTGGCGCGATTGCGGTGGCTCCTTCCGATCCTAACATTATTTACGTGGGCAGCGGCGAAGGCTTGGCGCGGCCGGATCTGTCCGTGGGCGACGGCGTTTACAAATCCACGGATGCAGGAAAAACCTGGACTCATCTTGGTCTGCGCAATTCGCAAGGCATCCCCGCGGTGGCCGTCGATCCCCGCAACCCGAATCGCGTGTTCGCGGCAGCGCTCGGGCATCCCTACGGCGCGAACGAAGAACGCGGCATCTATCTCTCGACCGACGGCGGGCAGAATTGGCAGAAAGTTCTTTCAAAAGGCCCGGATGTGGGAGGCTCGGACGTCGCAATCGATCCTTCCAATCCCGATGTTGTTTACGCTTCGCTGTGGGAAGTTCGACTCGGCCCGTGGGAAGACGGGAACCAATACAGTGGTACGGGTGGCGGGCTATTCAAATCGACGGACGGGGGCAGAACGTGGCGCGCGCTGACCAACGGTCTGCCAAAAGGCATTATCCAAGTGGACGTAGCTATCGCCGCGAGTCACACGAGCCGGTTGTATGCTTCGGTGGCCACCAACGAACCGAGCGTTGGGATTTACCGTTCGGATGCTGCCGGCGAGAACTGGACGCGTATCACCACCGATGCGCGGCCTGCGCTGCGCATTGGTGGGGGTGATCTGCCGGTGCCGCGCGTCGATCCGAAAAATCCGGACATCGTTTACAGCGCGAGCATCGTCACCATGCGCTCTACGGATGGAGGCAAAACGTGGACCAGCTTGCGCGGCGCCCCAGGCGGCGACGACTATCAGAATCTATGGATCAATCCAAACTTCCCGAACATCATTCTTTTGGTGAGCGACCAGGGCGCGCTCGTCAGCGTCAACTCGGGCCAAACCTGGAGTTCCTGGTACAACCAGCCCACGGGGCAGATTTTTCACGGCGCGACGTCCGGTGGGTTTCCGTATCTTGTTTGCGGCGGGCAGCAGGACAGCGGGTCGGTGTGCGTGTCGAGCCGCGGCAACGACGGCGAAATCACGTTTCGCGAATGGCATCCTGCAGGGGTCATCGAATACGGCTACGCCGCGCCGGATCCGCTCAATCCGGACATTGTGTACGGAGCGGGCCGCCGCGAAGTTTCCAGATTCTCGCTTTCCACCGGGCAATTCCAGAACGTGACCCCCGTTCCCGCAGCCGATCCTAAAGTGCGCGCCGACCGCACGCAGCCGATTCTTTTTTCGCCGGTCGACCCGCACATTCTCTATACCACCACGAATTTCCTCTACAAGACCACGGATGGGGGGCAAACGTGGCAAACCATCAGTCCGGACCTCGCACGCGAGCACGGCTCGATTCCTGCAAGCCTCGGCGACAAAGCGGCGAAGGATCCCAACGCCGACAAAGTTCGCGGCGTCATCTATGCGCTTGCTCCGTCCTTCAAAAACGGGAACACCATCTGGGCGGGCACGGACGATGGTTTGCTTTGGGTCACGCGCGATGGCGGCGCCAATTGGAAAAACATCACGCCTCCAGAGATCACGCCCTGGAGCAAAGTCACGCAGCTTGCCGCTTCGCATTTTGACGACGAAACCGCCTATGCCGCCGTTAGCCGCTTCCGCGTCGATGATCTGCGTCCGTACATTTACCGCACGCACGACGGCGGTAAGACCTGGCGGCTCGTCACCGGCGGCTTGCCGGACAACGCCCCGGTCAACGCCGTTCGCGAAGATCCCGTGCGCCAGGGCTTGCTCTTCGCGGGGACGGAGACGAGCGTGTGGGTTTCGTTCGACGATGGGGACCAGTGGCAGGCGTTGCAGCTCAACCTCCCGCACAGCTCCATGCGCGATCTGTGGATTCACGACGACGATTTGATCGTGGCCACCCACGGGCGCTCGTTCTGGGTTCTCGACAATATTTCGCCCCTGCGGCAAATCACGGAGTCGGTAGCCAAAGCGGAAGAGTATCTTTTCAAGCCGGCAACAGCCTATCGCGTGCGGCGCGACACCAATACCGACACGCCCATTCCGCCCGATGAGCCCACCGCGCAGAATCCTCCCGACGGCGCGATCATTGATTATTTTCTCGCGCAACCTACGACTGCTCCGATCAAGCTCGAAATTCTCGACGGCCAAGGGAAACTCGTCCGTAAGTTTTCGGATGCGGACAAACCCGAACCCTCTCCCGAAGAGCTCGCTAAAGAACTGATACCGCGTTACTGGGTTCGCATGCCGAAGACTCTTTCTTCTGACGCCGGGATGCACCGTTGGATCTGGGACCTGCACTATCCCTCGCCGCGCGCGACGCGGACGGAATATCTCATCTCCGCAGTCCCCGGTGACACGCCGCGCTCACCCCAGGGCCCCGTGGCCCTTCCCGGCCAATATACGGTGCGGCTCACGGTTCGTGGACAAACACTCAGCGAGCCCCTCACAATCAGGATGGATCCGCGCGTCAAAACCTCCGAGGAGGGCTTGGCACTTGAATTTCAAAAACAGCAGCATCTGGCGGAAATGATGAGCCAGGGCACCGAGGCGGTCACCCAGGCGCGCGCTCTGCGCGAGCAGCTGCAAAAGCTAACCGGCAAAGTGCCCGGGTCTACTGCTTCTGGGGCCGCGAGTTCCCCTACCGAGAAAATCTCCGGCCCGCTTGCCGACGCGGTCGACGCATTTGACAAGAAGTTATCGTCCATTCTCGGCGGCGCTGGCGGTCCCGGAGGGTTTGGAGCAGCCGCCTCGCCCCCGCCCACGCTCGGCCGTACCAGCGGTGCAATCGCCGCGCTTTATGGCGAACTTGACCGCGCCGACGCCGCTCCAACCGCCGCGCAGATCGCTGCCATGGATACCACGGAGAAGGACTTCTCCGCCGTCCTGAAGCTCTGGCAGGATGTCCAGTCCACCGAGCTCCCTGCTCTCAATCGGCAGCTCAAATCCGCTGGCCTCGCTGAGCTCCCATTGGCGTCCGCGACACGCACCTCCAGCCTAGAGGAGGATAGCGACATCGAATAAGAGACCTAGGTTGCTCGGAAACGTACGCCGGTTTGAAAACAGAAAGCGGCCCGAGGCTTGGGATCCGCTGCGACGGCAGGCACTAAGAAAGCCGGTCACCGTCGCCGTAGACACCTGGCGGCGAATTACAGTCTATACCGGCATTCAAGATAGGGTTTTCCCCTACTTGCTCGTCTCGCGCTTGGAATGGTACGGAACACGGGAAGTAGGGTAAACTCGACGGAAACCGACAGGAAATGATTGTCGGTCGGAGCTAGGCAGCCCTGACGGAGAGTAGGGTGTCTCGGAAAGATGTACTGTGGATAGTCGGGTCCGCGGGAGCGGCGCTGCTGGTGCTGAGCCTTCTCCCGGGCGGTGGATCCTTGTTCAAGCTTCTGCATCGCGAAGAGTCTCCGACTTGGAACCAGGGCACCATCAGTGCGGGGTACATTGCAAGCCAGCTCAAGGAAATGGACAAAACGCACTCTTCCCTGATTATTTCCTACGATCTGGACAACAACACCGATTCGGACTATCGCCTTGTTGATGGCCCTGGCGTGGTCATTCTGAGCCGGCTGAAATCGGACGGCAGCTATAGCCAGGAGGAACCAATACGGCTCGCCTATCCGGTATTTTTGCCAGCAAGGCAGCACGCGCGGTTGGCCATTGAAATCACGCAGCCGTTTGCCTGGCCCGCCGAAGGGGATTCTGGGTACCTAGACAAAATCAGGAATTTCGTGAAGCAGCGACTGGAGAACGTCGGGGAGTTTGTTTTGTTCGACGAGACCAACCACTGGCAACTGGAGCTGCCCAGTGGCTGGGAACAGCTTCAGGATACGAGTCAAGCGAGCGATTGATGCTCGACGTGAGGATTAGAAACTCGGCCGGGACCAACGGATTTCTCGTGGACGAGTGTGAGCTGTGGCGCTCCGAGATGCCTAAGACGAAGCGCTTGGGTTGAAATATGTCCTCTGCACCTGCAATTTCGAATGACAACGGAAGACCGGGCGAGCGGCGAGGCTTCCCCAGGGAAATGCTCACGCATTACGTAGTGCTGGCTTTCTTTGGCGAGGACAATTGGGGCAAGCTCACCAACTTGAGTGAAAGCGGCATGGCCATCGAGTTTGCCAGGCCGCCGTCCCTGCGCGAGCGCGCAAATTTCACGCTACAAGTAATGGGCTGCATGCCGGTGCCGCGTGACGGCGGGGGTCTGAGCGAATCGTTCGAGGCGGCGGGCGAAGCCGTATGGCTGCGCGAGTTTGAGAGGATTGCCGGGGTCCGATTTGAGGAACTGGCCGCGGGAAGCCGGGAACAAATCCGGCACTGGCTGTCATTCGAAATGTCCACAAATGCACTCACTTCGGGCGGGGAAGCCAGGTCGTCGGCGCCGCCAGCACTTACCGAGTTGCTCGCTCCTCTTGAGCCGGCACCAGCAGCTCTGAGCACCAGCGATGTTGAAAAGCCGTTGACCGAGTTGGAGACGTCGGAACCGCCCACCCAACCGGGAACAGAACTTACTCCCACACTTACGGAAAAGTCGCAGAGGGTGCCCGTGTTTGAATTAGCCAAGGGTACTGCTACGCAGCAGGCGTCCTCACTGCCGCATCCCCCGGTGGCACGATTAACGTTCCTGGTGGTCTCGGGTTGCCTTGCGGCGTTTGCCATGACTGCGGGCGTAAGAATCTACATGTCTCGAGCGGCCCATCGCCCGGATGCGGCCGCTGGCGAACGGGCAGCGGGTCTAGCGGAACGAGCAGGAGCGCCCGCCGGCGCGGTCCATCGCCCCACCACTGACGCTGCGCCTCTCTCTGCCCCGGTTTCTTCTTCCGCGGTTTCTTCGGCAGATACCGCACCCCCTTTTCAAGTAGAAGTGGAGGATGTCAACGGCAAGCGCTGGATGCTGTGGTTTGTCCGCAACGGCTCCAACAAAGGGAACGATCGGCCTGCGGCCAAGTCAGCGGAATCTCCTGTCTTTTCTGAGTCTGCTTCCGAGGCCACGACGCGAAAGGAGCCTGCGGCAGAGGAAAAGCCGCACGCACCACGGACATTTAATTTTGATGCCCCGAACCTCAATCGCCCCCTGAACGGCGACTCAGCCGCGAGCAGTCCATCTCTAGAATCTCCGGCCATTCCGACGGAGTTGGCGGTTCCATCCGGAGAGCCGATTGGCGGGGCGCTCACCAGCCGGGTTACACCGCCTGCTCCCGTTTTGCGCGCTCCTGTAGGTGGAGTGGTTCAGCAAGCGCGGCTGATTCAGTCCGCGCCTCCTGTTTATCCTTCGCTTGCGAAGTCACTTCGTATAAGCGGAGATGTCGTTGTGGACGCGCTGGTTGATGCTGACGGGAAGGTTAAAAGCGCCAAAGCCATCTCCGGCCCCGATTTGTTGCGACAAGCGGCAATAGAGACAGTGCGCCAGTGGAAGTACGAGCCGGCGCGGTTGGACGGGCAGGCGGTGGCCATGCATCTCGAAGTAACCGTGAAGTTCCGCTTCAACTAGAATTGCGTTACGACAAATTCTTCAGCGTCTTCTCAATGAGGCCAAGGGTTCCCGCGTAGGGATCGCCGGGGCTGTCCCATTCCATGGAAAAATATCCTTTGTACTCGTGGCGCTTGGCCATGGCAAACGTCCGCGGCAAATCGACGTGTGCGATTTTGTCTTTCCCATCACCCACTTCCGCTTCCTTCACGTGAGAAATGTTGTAGGCCTTGCCAAACATGGCATCGATTCCCTTGTAGGCGTAGTCCTCGTCATAGGCGGCAAGGGTGTTCGCAAAATCGGGAAGCGCGCGCAGCCAGGGACTGTTCACTTTCTCGATCACCTTCACGAGAAAGAACGGGTCCTCACTGGCGGGGTTGTCGTTTTCCAGGTTCACCACAACGTTTTTCGTCGCCCCGTACTCCGCTACGCGCCTCAAACTTTCCGCGGTCCGATCAACGTCCGGCTTCGCGTCTTTCGCTGGAGGAATATTGGTCCGCAGGCTTGGCGAGCCCATGTGCACCGCGGCGTCGATCCATCGTTTGCTGAAGGCGATGGCCTGTTCCCGCAGGGCGACGTCGGTTGCATATGGGCTGTGCTCGCCGTCCACCGCAACGTTCACGATGGCCCCGCCTGCTTGCGCCACGGCGGCGTGCAGCCCTTCCAAATAAGGCTTCTCGAGCGAGCGAAAATGGGCGCTCCACGGCTCGATTTTCTTGATGTTGAATTTGGCGCTTACGTGGGCGGCAAACTCTTTCAACTCCATTTTGCCGGTACCGGGCTTGTCGTCGTGGCCTGCAAGGAACTCGCGGAAAGGATAGGAGGCAATGGCTATCCGATCTCTCACCGCTGTTGGGAAGTGGAGGTGCGGCGCGCTGTCTGCGGCAAAGACCATCTCCCTCGGCGGCCACAAAAGCACTTCCGTCGCTGCCCCAGCCACCTCGGCGAGAAACCGTCTACGTGCGTTTGGTCGCAAGGCCGCGACAGTCTAACAAACGGATGCCTCGCTTGCCAGCAACCGCGAAGCATCCCTTCCGCCACCAGCCCTGCCCGTTTCTCCGGTCCATGTCGTCCGCAACATGTCGTAGCAACATGTGACGCCGCGATCAATGTGGTTATAGAACGCTTAAAAATGCGACCAGGTCCGATTCTTCCTGGGGCGTCAGCACCAGGCCGAAGCGGATTTCATAGAAGTGCACGGCCTCCAATAGCGTTGGCGCTGAGCCGTTATGAAAGTACCGTGCCCGAGCGGAGAGGCCGCGCAGGATCGGTCCCTTGATCTTGCCGACGTGATCGAATTGGCCATCGATCAAGGCTTGGCCGAGGTCCGTCGTCGTCTTGCAAGTGCTCGTTGGCCCACCGGTGATGGGATCTGTCTTGCACACCGTGATGCTGGGCAAGTAGCGTAAGAATGGTTGCCAACGTTCGGGGTGTCGTGACACGTGCCGCAGGTGCCGGTAAGCGAGGAAATGCCGCCGGAAACCAGGCCGCCCGCTGACGCATCGTCGTTGATGCCGGCTACACCGGCGATGTTTATAGGCTTGGAGTTAAAAATGGCCTGTCCGCGCGCCACCGCTGCCCGCGGAGACGAGCCAGGCAGGGAAGCCCAGGCGCCAAACGGATTGAAGATCGCAGGAGTAAATTGGCCATCACCCGGTGTCACCAGTCCTCCAGGCTGCTCGAACTGCGGGAGTAGAAAGTGGACGCTGGAGTTGATGCTGACGAAGAACGGCTGCGTGGTGAGAGGCACGGGTCCGCCAGCCGCCCCGTGCGCTTCCAAGCGGCCAGCGAGATTGTCGATGATTTCCGCGGTCGACAGCGCCATCTCAAAATTCACAATTTGCTGCTGCTCGGTGGGAGTCGGCCTGCTCCCATCGCCTTGCGCGTGCCCAGTCATCGCATCCACCGACTGGTGCTTCAGATCGAAGATAAGGTTGTCGAGGTTGTGGGGCGGTTGGACATAGGTGATTTGCTGGGTTCCCGTTAACGGCGAGGATTCGCGTCCGTCAAACATGACCGTGCTCATGAAGCGAAGGTTCGTAGCGGGAAGCGGCCGGCGGTATTGGGAAATCACATTCGCCTCATTGCAACCGTAGGGATTATTCACGCTAACCACTTGGTAGTCCGCGCTGAGGGGGACTGCATCGCGACGCGGATCAAGCCGCGCGTCCGCAGCAGACTATAGGCAGCGGTCCTTCCGGCAAGCGTGGAGACATCGATGCTGTGGTTGCAGTTGGAGCCGTCGACCGTCCGGGAAATAGGGTCAAGGCCGTGCGTGGCGACGAACCGCTGCTGGACATTGGCGGCGGCAACGGACATGCCGTCACTCGGCTGATGGCAGCTTGCGCACGACCGGCCGTTGGTGCCCAAGCTTTGGAAAAACGGCCCCGTCAGGTCGATGCCTCCGCCCGTAGTGAGCCCGTAGTGCTGTACGTTTCAGAAGCGCCTTGGGGATTCCCGAAGAACGTTCCGTTGGGGATGAAAGTGATTTGCTGTCCACTTACAGCGACAATGACGGTGAACAGAGCGATTAGCGTAAGAAGAGCACTAAAGGATGCCGTGCTTGTACGGCCGCATGCGCGTCAGTCGAGCCACAGGACGTCACCGTTCGGGCAGAAGCCAACGGTCAAGCCATTGGCGAAGTGAAGCTGCGCGTCGAACTGCGGAAGCGCGCGCTCCCGCAATAAAGCGAATCACGCCTTCTTCTGCCGCGCCGCCTCCATCGTTTCCCAGGCGCTTTCCTGCAAGAGCATCAAGTCGTTGAATTCACCGGCACCGCGCAGCCACTGCCCGCCGTCGATCACCACGCATTCGCCGTTGATGTACTCCGCCATGTCGCTGAGAAGAAAGGCGGCTAGATTAGCCAGTTCTTCGTGACGCCCAAAACGCTTCATGGGGTGTCTGTCTTTACTGCGCTCTTCAAATTGTTTCGATGGCATCAGGCGGGACCAGGCTCCTTCGGTGGGAAAAGGTCCGGGGGCGATCGCGTTGATTCGGATGTGATACTTGGCCCACTCCACGGCCAGCGAAGTGGTCATGGCCAAGACTCCCGCTTTGGCGCACGCCGATGGCACGACGAAGCCGGAGCCGCAGTTCGCTGCGGCGTAGGTGGTCACGATGTTCAGCACGTTTCCGCCGAGCTTTTGCGCGATCCAGCGCTTGCCAAAAACCTGGGTGCAGTGAAACGAACCATGCAACACGATGCCGACCACGGCATTAAACGCATTGGGGGAAAGTTTCTCTGTGCGCGCGATGAAATTGCCGGCGGCGTTGTTGACGAGCGTGTTGATTTCCCCGAACTGCTGATCGGCGCGGGCCGCTGCCGCTTCAACGGCGGCGTGGTCGCGAACGTCGCAGGTGGCGTAAGCCGCAGCACCCCCTAGCCTGAGGATTTCTTCGCATGTTTCGCGAAGCGGGTCCTCGCGCCGGCCCACCACAAACAAGCGCGCTCCCAATTCAGCAAATCGCAGAGCCATGGAGCGGCCGAGGCCGGTACCCCCACCGGTGAGGAAGATCGCCCTTCCTTTGAGTAAATCGCGCTGAAACACGTTTCACCACCTTGAGTACCGTGGAATCACTCCGTTGGAAGCGGGATTCTAGACTATCCGAATGAATCTGGCCCGTTTTTTCCACCGGGCGATGAACCGAGGAGGTAAGCGCAAACAAAATGCACCTGTCGCTGCCTGCCGCCATTACGTCTGCGAAGTCTGGAGGTACTCCTTTCGCGTCTTACGGCAGAGCCGTCAAAAGCGCATCCACGGCGTGCTCCAGGTCTTTCCAGGCGAGTTCGCAGGTTTGCTGCGCTTCGTCGAGTTGTGCATCGTCGGCATTCTCCAGTTCCTCCACACGCCGTTTGAACTCCGCAAAACGGTTCCGCACGTAATCCAGCTCCCAGTTAAACTGGAGGTTGACGCTCACTTTTTGTTTGGCCATGCGCGCCTTGAGGACGGCGACCTGCCCCGCCAGATCCTCGACTTCGGCGACGACCCGTTGTAGATACGCTTCTTTCATTTGCATGGCCGGTTCCTCTGCTCGAGCCCGCAAAAGCACGTGATTCCAGGAGTACGAGCAGCAGGATAGAAGATGCAACTCAGGAGCCACGGGCTTCGCGCCGCTTGTCATTGAAATCAAAAGATTTAACGGCCCCAAGGGGATTGGAAGACTTAGGCCGGTGCGTGGGAATGCTCATGAGACGAGCGTCACAAATCGCGAAAACACACGGGATTGCGCGGCTAAGGCGCCTTACGGATGCATGGAAGCTGGAATGGGCCGGCCCATCGCCTTCGCATACTCCGCGGGGTAAAGCGGGCTCTCGGGGAACTCCTCCGTCAACTCCTGCAGAAGCTTTTGGGCCAGGGCTTTTTGCTTCTCGCGCTGGGCCGCGAGCGCCAGCATGATCTTGGCCAGTGGTTCCAGGTAGCGCCCCCCCTCCGCAGCTTCCTCCAATTGCTGCATTCCGAGTTTCTTGTCTCCATGGATGCCGCCGAACCACAGCATGGTGCGAATGCCCACCGATAAGCTCCCGATAATGTAATTGGCGGATCCCAGAGCAACATAAGCGTCCTTCGCATCGGGCCGCTCGGCCAGCAAGATTTTGGCATGGTAGTTGGCCTCTTTCAGCCGCCGCAGCGCCTCCATATGGCGCTTACGCAGGATCATGTCGGCGTCTGATTCCATTCCCGCGCACAGAGTAAGGGCATAGAGAGCCTCGGGATCGCCGGGTTCTCTTGCCAGCCGGTCTGCTGAGAGTTCCCGCGCCCTCCGGATGGCCTTGTCGAACCCTTGCATGCGTGCCGGGTCAGGCTCGCCGTCGATGCCGTGGAGGAATTTCTTCTCATTCAGGAAGAAGTCGCTCGTAAGCACGCCCTGGTGGTAAAACTCTTCGAAGAGATAACTGGCGGCGATGGCCACCTGGCCGAAAGGCTCGTCTGGGTGCTGCGTCTCCCAAGCCTCAAACTGGGCCCGGCCCTCAGGGAATTTCTGAATGTAGAGCTGGCGAAAACCGGAAGAAAGCTCCGCCACTTTCACGAACGCGGGATTCGCGGAATCCTCGAAGGGCCTCGCCTCTGCGCCGGTCGTGGCCAGCAACAGGAAAGAAAGAAAGCTGAAGATTCGCAAGCGCATTCGAACGACACTCTTCAAAAAAGGCCGGGCAAAAACCGCGGTTTGTGGCCCATCGCCGTACGGTATTCGGGATTGGCCATGAGCACACTCTCTTCCGCCCGGATGCGCATGGACAGAGCCAAGGAGTAACCCAGCAAAGTGACAATCGCGGTGATCCATGCCGTGTGAATCAGCGGAAGCGAGATCATTTCCAAAATTACTCCGGTGTAATTGGGATGCCGCACCAAGCGAAACGGCCCGGTGGTCACCACGCCGATTCGCGTGGAATCCATCACCTGCACGCTCCATAAGTCACCCAGCGTTCGAACGACCCAGAAGCGCATTAGGTTAGACGCTAGAAACACGACAAACATCGCCCCGCCCAGAAGGGGCAGAAACGGTCTTCGAAGCAACACCACCTCGAGCGCCGCGCCGACCAATACGCCAGTGTGCACGACCACCATCCACTTGAAATGCCGTTCCGGGACACGGGCGGCACCCCGGCCCAACATCCGCTTTTGATGCCTGCGCGAAATCCACAACTCGATGAGGCGGAGCCCACCGACAGCGGCCAGGAGACCAAGATACAGATAGACGCTCAGGCCCATTGCAGTAAGAGGAATTCAGCGCTGAAGCCGGGCCCAAACGCGGCGGCCAGGGCATAATCGCCGTTTTTGAGCGGCCGCTTTTCGAGCCATTCCTGAAGGATAAAAAGAATCGTGGCGCTCGAGAGATTCCCGACGTTGCCGAGAATATCCCAGGACGGCTGCGTGTCGCACTTGCACAAGCCCAGTTCCGACTCGACGTTGCCGAGCAAGCGCGCTCCACCGGGATGCAAAATCCAGCCCCTGATGTCTTCGCGCTTTCGCCCGTTACGTTCGAGAAATCCTTCGACCAGGCCGCGAATTTTCCCGCCGATCATTTCGGGGACCTCTTTGTCCAAAATAATGTGGAATCCGGAATCGCGGAGATCAAACCCCATCGCAAGAAGCGAATCCGCAAAGGTGTACGTCTCCGAAACCAGGATTTTGGGCCCCGGCGCCGGATTTCCGCGAACGATTACCGCGGCGGCGCCGTCTCCAAACAAAACCGAAGAAATCAGATTGGCCTGCGAAATGTCTTTGCGCTGAAACGTGAGCGAAGGCAATTCCACCGAGATGATGAGCACGTTTCCGCCCGGATGCGCTTTCAAATAATCCGCAGCGCGCCCCAATGCCATGGCTCCGGCAGCACAGCCTAGTTCCGTGAACGGCATGCGCCGCACATTTGAACGAAAGCCCATCAGGTGGATGAGATGCGCGTCCAGTGAAGGAATCATGAAGCCAGTGCAGGAAACCGTGATGATCAGGTCGATGTCTTCCGCCTTTAGTCCGGCGCGCTCTAGGCATTTCTCCGCGGCTTCGCGGCCCAGTTTCACGGCATGTTCAATGTACTCGTTGTTTGTTTTGGAAAGCGCGCGCGGCTCGATGGTGTAATCGATGGGAAAAATGGCGTGCCGCTTGTGCACCTGCGCGTTGTCCACGATGCTCATCATTGCTTCCAGGCGCCGTTCGGGAATGTCGAACACCCGGCCCATGTAGTACTTCACGTCATCGCGCGTGATGGTATGCGGCGGGAGGGCCGTGGCCGTCGCGGCAATCGTGGGATGCACTGCGTCACCGTTTACTCCGGGAACCTGACTCAAGGATTCCATTTCTCCTTTTGGAGCGCTAAGGATGTTACCGGCTCTGCCCCGTTTTAAAAGGTTGGATGCAGCCCTCTCAGCGCGTGCTGCTTTGGTAGCCCTGACTGTACCTCATTCCTTCCGTCCAACCCAAGGACTTGCAATGCGTTGCGCGGTCTCGCATGGCATCGCGCTTACCGCAACCCGACCAGCCCTCGAACCGACTCAATGAGCTTCGCCGAATCATAACCCACACCATCCTTGAACACAGTTTCCGCCTTTTCGATGTCCTTAATATTCGCGGAGGGATCGCCGTCAATCACCACCAGATCGGCCTGCTTGCCTGCCGCCAGCGTGCCGATGTTGTCCGCTTCGCCAAGGAATTCCGCGCCATTCGAAGTGGCGATGCGAATGGCTTCTATCGGCGTGAATCCTGCCTCGACCAGCAACTCCACTTCGCGCTGATCCCCGAATCCCGCAATCACGCCGCCGTATCCTGTGGGATCAAGCCCTGCCAGGAGCAAGCCGCCTTGCTTCACGAACTCGCGTTCGAACTCCAGTTCTTTCTTAAACAGCGCGGGCCAATCGGATTTCGCCGCGCCATCGGAGATTAGGGAGCGTCTTCGGAGATAGGAAATGCGCGCCTCGGGCAGCATCGCATCCAGGATCCGAGCATCCAGCGGAGCGCGGTTGGGCACAAACGTTTCGAATACCGGCAAGGTCGAGGTAACGGCGACGTGATGTGCAACTAAGTCGAGAATCGTTTCGTGAATCGGCCCGCTCGCGAGTTCCAGCGGAAGCAAGGCTTTGTCCGCTTCAGAAGGATTTGGGCACAATCCCGGTTTCTTCCCTGCAAGAAATTCCGTGTCGACCACCAGGCCGTGCTCCAGATCATCGATGCCCAGAGCCGCCGCTTCGCGAAAGCCGATCGAGCAGAGATGCCCGGTCACTTTGATGCCGTGTGCGTGCGCTGCCTTCACGGCCGCGCCCAGTTCTTCGGGCGTGATGTTCATGTACGCCTTGAAGGAAGTCACGCCCTGCGCGATCCAAAACTCCACCATGCCGCGTGCATCTTCGGCATCCTTGAGCTGGTGCATTTGCAGCGCAAACGCCCCTGGCCCTTCGAGGTACGGTCCCGTGACATGAATCTTGGGCCCGGCCATCTTTCCATCATCGATATCGCGCTTCAACTGCAGGTCCGCGTACGGCTCGATGCTGCCGGTCGTTCGAATCGACGTCACGCCACCCGCGAGATACAGCCGCGGGAAACTCGCGGCATGCTCGGGATACAGCGGCGGCGCGCCGCCCGGCGACGGGTAATACATGTGGTCATGCATGCCGACAAGGCCCGGGATGATCGTGCGGCCGTCGAGGTCCAGCACTGTCGCGCCATCGGGGATCTTTGTGCTTGCCGCGTCGCCGAGCGCGATGATCTTTCCATTGGCAATCACCAGAGTCTGACCTGCGCGCGGCGGTGTGCCGGTGCCGTCAATGACGCGCACATGCGTTAGCGCGATCACGGGCGCGTCTTCTTTCACGAATGCGCGCACCTCCGGGGACAGCTTCGACGACGCTTGCGCCCAGCAAAGCGAAAGCAATAGCGAGGCCATGAGCAGCGAACAAAAAGCCGAGAGCAACACTTTTCGCATGAACCACTCCGGGGCGGGAGATTGTCGAGCGTGGGGCAGTTTATGCAGACAGGAGCGGCAAAGCAAGGAGTGTTCCACGGGAAACATTCTTGCTTCTCGAGCCACTGTCCTTCACCCACGCGCGGATTCGTTTATGATAGATTTCCTGCCCTTTGAGGTAAGTCCTTTGAGGTGAGCCATGTGCCGATTCTTCCTGCGCTTTTTCGCTTGCTCGCTAGGGGTTTTCCTTTTTTGGGATTCGCCTGCCGCCGGACAGCAGACGGCCACGCCCGCCACGACCGAAGGCGACTTTGTCGCGAAGAATTTCCAGTTTCGCTCGGGTGAATCGCTCCCCGAACTGCGTCTTCACTACACCACGCTCGGCAAGCCCGCGCGCGACGCGCAGGGACGCGTCACCAATGCGGTCTTGATTTTGCATGGCACCGGGGGCACTGCACAGCAGTTCCTTTCGCCCATTTTTGCCGGTGAACTCTTCGGCCCGGGCCAGCTTCTCGATGCCACGCGCTACTACATCATTCTTCCGGATGGCATCGGGCACGGAAAAGCCTCGAAGCCCAGCGATGGCTTGCACGCGCATTTTCCCCAATACGACTATGACGACATGATTGCCGCGCATCATCGCCTACTCACCGAAGGGCTCGGTGTGAATCATTTACGGCTGATCATGGGCACCTCGATGGGCTGCATGCATTCGTTCGTCTGGGGAGAAACGTTTCCCGATTTCATGGACGCGCTTATGCCGCTTGCTTGCCTGCCGGTGCAGATCGCGGGACGCAACCGCATTTGGCGCAAAATGGTCATGGACGCGATTCACAACGATCCCGAATGGAAGGGCGGCGAATACTCTGCTGAACCGTACCAGGCGCTACGCACGGCGCTGGATCTTTTATTCATCGCCGGGAGCGCGCCCCTTTACTGGCAGAAAACCTACTCGACGCGCGATGCCGCTGACAAAGAGCTTGATGATTACTTCAAGGCGCGTTTCGCCGCGCTCGACGCTAACGACCTCCTGTACCAGGTGAACGCTTCTCGTAATTACGATCCTTCGTCGCAACTCGAAAAAATCATCGCGCCCGTGATGTACATCAACTCCGCCGACGATTTCATCAATCCGCCGGAACTGGGCATCGCCGAACACGAAATCAAAAAGGTGAAAAACGGCCGCTTCGTCCTGCTGCCCATCTCCGACGAAACCCGCGGCCACGGCACCCACACCCGCGCCGCCCTCTGGAAGCAATATCTCGCTGAATTGCTGAACAAATTAGCGCACTGACATTCGGCCGACAGTGCGTCTTGGATGTGTCATTCTGAGCGAAGAGAGGAATCTGCTTTTTGCAGCGATAGGGCCTACTACCCCGCGGCTTCCTGGCTGGCGCGGATTTCCTGCCACCGCCGCGGGCGCTTGCCGGCTGGCAAAACTTTCTTGCGCAAGCGAATGGTCTTCGGCGTGATTTCCACGTATTCGTCGTCGGCAATGAACTCAATCGCCTGCTCGAGGCTCAACTCGCGATGCGGAATCAGGCGGATCGCTTCATCCGCCGTGGACGAGCGCATGTTCGTGAGTTTCTTCTCTTTCGTCACATTCACGTCCATGTCCTGCTCGCGCGAGTTCTCGCCGACAATCATGCCTTCGTAGACATCCACGCCCGGCCCGATAAACAACTCCCCGCGTTCCTGCAGATTCCACAACGCGAACGCGGTCGAGACTCCCGCGCGGTCCGCCACCAGCGCGCCCGTCGGCCGCAGCGCCATTTCCCCGCCGTATTCCGTCCAGCCATCGAAAATCGAGTGAATCAGCGCCGTGCCGCGCGTGTCCGTCAGCAACTGGCTGCGCAAGCCGATCAAGCCGCGCGAAGGAATCTTGAAGTCCAGCCGCACGCGCCCGGAGCCGTGGTTGCTCATTTTGGTCATTTCGCCGCGGCGCCCGCCGATGGTTTCCATCATGATGCCGATGAAATTTTCGGGAATATCGATTACCAGCCGCTCGACGGGTTCGAGCTTCTTGCCATTCTCCGTGCGCGTCACAATTTCCGGCTTGCCGACCATCAATTCGAAGCCTTCGCGCCGCATGGTCTCAATGAGTATCGCGAGTTGCAGTTCCCCGCGCCCCAGAACACGGAATGATTCCGGCGTGTCCGTATCTTCCGCGCGAATCGAGACGTTGGTGAGCAGCTCCTCTTGCAGGCGATCGCGCAGGTCGCGCGAGGTCAGATACTCTCCGTCTTTGCCGGAAAGCGGCCCGCTGTTTACGGTAAAGATCATCGCCAGCGTTGGCTCGTCAATCAGCAGCGGCTCAAGCGGCGCCGGCGACTCCAAATCCGTGATGCTCTCGCCGATTTGAATGTCTTCGACGCCAGCGATCGCGACGATATCACCTGCGGGAACCGTTTCGGCTTCGTCGCGTTCCAGTCCGCGAAAGGTAAAAAGCTTGGTGATCTTCGTCGGCTCGATTTTGCCGTTCAGCTTGCTGACGCCTACTTCCTCGCCGCGCTTCAAAGTTCCATTGAACACGCGCGCGATGGCGATGCGCCCCAGAAACTCGCTGTAATCCAGGTTCATCACCTGAATTTGCAGTACGCCCGCGGGATCGCCCGGCGGCGCGGGAATATGCTTCACGATGGCTTCAAACAGGGGCAGCAGATCTTTCGAATTGTCACCGAGTTTGTTGTGGGCCACGCCGCCGCGCGCATTGGTGTAAATGATTGGAAAATCGAGTTGGTCTTCGGTAGCGTCCAGGTCGATGAACAGGTCGTAGATTTCGTCGAGCACTTCTTTCGGACGCGCGTCGGCACGGTCAATTTTGTTCAGTACGATCACCGGCGGCAGCTTCGCCGCAAGAGCTTTTTGCAAGACGTAGCGCGTCTGAGGCAGGGGCCCTTCGCTCGCGTCGACCAGCACCACCACGCCGTCGACCAGCCGAAGCGCGCGCTCGACTTCCCCGCCGAAATCGCTGTGGCCCGGCGTGTCCACAATGTTGATTTTCGTCCCGCGAAAAAACAGCGCCGTATTTTTCGCCAGAATGGTAATACCGCGCTCGCGTTCCAATTCGTTTGAATCCATCACGCGTTCGACCACCGCTTCGTTGGCGCGAAAGATGCCGCTCTGCTTCAGCATGGCGTCCACCAGCGTGGTCTTACCGTGGTCCACGTGCGCGATGATGGCAATGTTGCGAATGTTTCCCGTCATGAGTTAAGCGAATGTCTCCAATCGTTTCAAGTAAGCCGGGCCGGGGCGCAGCATGCTGGCGCCTAGACAAAAATGGCCCCGAACCGGTCAGGGCCCGCACGAATCTCCTTCTTCGTACTCTCGGAAGTCGATGCTTCGGGTCAGCTTCTCAGGTGCGGCTCGCTGACTCTATTTTAGCAGACGCCCCGTTTGGCTCCTAGCACTTGTGGTGTGCTTTGCATCGTAGTAGCAAGCGCGATAGATCAGCCTCGCTGTGATAAGCTCAACGCGGTTCCCGCGCTGTTTCAATCTGCTACTCAAGGAATTTTTGACCAGGAGCTCGCCATGTCCTTGCTGCGCCGCTGCAAATTCGTTTGCCTGACGCTAGGTGTTCTACTCCTGCCTCTCTGGGCCACCGCTGAGGAGCGCCCCGACTATTCCAAACTCTTCGACAAAACTGACGTCATGATCGCGGCGCGCGACGGCGTGAAACTGCACACGGAAATTTATTCACCAAAAGACACCACGGAGCCTCTGCCCATCATCCTTGAGCGCACGCCCTATGGCCTCAGCGAAGACGAAAAGGGCTACAGCCGCATCCTCAACCGCTACGCCGAGATGATTCCCGAGGGCTACATCTTCGTCTTTCAGGACATTCGCGGCCGCTATGGCTCCGAAGGCAAATTCGTCATGCAACGGCCGGTGCGCGATCCGAAAAATCCAAAAGCCATCGACGAGGGCACAGACACTTACGACACCATCGATTGGCTCGTGAAAAACGTTCCACACAACAACGGCCGCGCGGGCCTGCTCGGCATTTCTTACGGCGGGTGGCTCACGGTGATGGGCATGCTCGAGCCGCATCCCGCACTCAAAGCCGTTTCCGAACAAGCTTCCCCCGCGGACATGTTTCTCGGCGACGATTTTCATCACAACGGCGCGTTCCGCCTAAGCTACGGCTTCGAATACTCCACCATGATGGAGACCGACAAGACCAACTTCTCTTTTCAGTTTGACCGCTTCGATACCTATGAATGGTATTTGCAGCTCGGGGCGCTTTCGAATGCCAACAAAAGATACATTCACGGCACGCTTCCCACCTGGAACGACTTCGTCGCGCATCCGAACTACGACGCCTTCTGGGAGCAGCAAGCCATGCCGTTCATCCTGACGCGGCCCAGAGTTCCCAACCTGAATGTCGTCGGCTGGTGGGACCAGGAAGATTTTTACGGCCCGATGAAGATTTACGAAATCCTCGAAAAAGAAGATCCTGACCACCTGAATTATCTGGTGGCCGGTCCGTGGAACCACGGCGGCTGGGCCCGCGGCGCGGGCAATTCGCTCGGTCTCATTCCTTTTGGCAGCGACACCGCGCTGTATTTCCGCCGCAACATCGAAGCGCCGTGGTTTGCCTACTGGCTAAAAATCAAAGGCAGTCTCCCGCTAAAGGAAGCTCTGCTCTTCCAAACCGGCAGTGACACCTGGACGAAATTCGATTCCTGGCCGCCACGCGAAGCGAAGACGAAGAACCTCTATTTTCGCGAAGGCAGCAAGCTCTCCTTCGATCCTGCCAGTGCCGAGTCCGGGCAAGCTTTTGACGGTTACAGCAGCGATCCTGCGCATCCCGTGCCGTACCGCCATCGGCCCATTGACATGACTTATCCCGAAGACCATCCCGGCAGTTGGTTTACCTGGTTGGTGCAGGACCAGCGGTTCGTGGATAACCGGCCGGACGTGCTCACTTGGCAGACCGACGAACTGAAGGAGGATGTCACGCTCGCTGGCCAGGTCACTGCCAAATTATTCGCCTCCACCACCGGCAGCGACGCCGATTGGATTGTCAAGCTCATCGATGTTTATCCGGAAAAGTATCCCGAGAAGTGGCAGCTCTCCGGCTACGAGCTAATGATTGCTGATGAAGTGTTCCGCGGGCGCTTCCGCAACTCCTTCGAAAGGCCGGAGCCGATTTCACCCGGCGTGATCACGCCGTTCAAGATTGATCTGCACACCGCAAATCACGTGTTCAAGAAAGGCCACCGCATCATGGTCCAGGTGCAGAGCACCTGGTTCCCGCTCATCGACCGTAACCCCCAAAAATTTGTTCCCAACATTTTTGAGGCTCAGGAATCCGACTACCGGAAAGCCACGCAGCGTATCTACCGCTCGAAACGCTACCCTTCGAGCGTGGAAATCTCCGTGTTGCCCAAGGCCGCGGTGTCCTCATCAAACTGAAGCAGCCTCCTAGCGCCTAGCTGTTATTCGAAATTCGCACAGTTTATGCGGGATGAGGAATCTTGCCCCTTTCGCCCGCGACTTTACACATACTGCTAGCCCTTGCCTACAGACTGGGGCCGGGCACGCTGTACGACAATCTGCAAAAGCTCATGGATCGAGGCTTGGTAAAAGAAGGCAAAGGGCGGGCCGGCAGGGAGGACCCGCCGCGTCGCTATTACCGGCTCACGGACTTCGGCCGACGCGTCCTTTCGGCCGATTTGGTGCGCCTCAAGAGCGTGCTTCGAGAAGCCAGGTTGCACCTCCGTGCTGCGGAATCGGGCAAGGCCTCATGAAGCGTGCTTGCTACCAATGTTTGCTCTGGCTGCACCCGGCGGGTTTCCGCGAGCGGTTCGCTGACGAAATGTTGTGGATTTTCGATGAAACAGCAGCAGAAGAAGGGTTGCGCGTGTTCGCGGACGGCTTCCTTTCGTTGCTGAGGCAATGGGCCTTAAATTCGGGCGTTTGGAAAATGGCGTCCGCCGCCGTCCTCAGTTGCTTGTGGCTGGCGGGCTGGTGGCACTTTCAGGAAGCCGCGCTGGCTTCCTCTCTTCGTCGCAGTAATCCCGAAGTGCTGAAAGAAATCAGGCATCGGCACCCGACCGAAATGCCTTGCTCCAACGTTGGGGGAAAGGTTTCAGGACAGGACATCCAAGCCGCGGCGAGAGAAGCGGCGCAGGCACCGCTATCGGCTGACGCGTCAGGCTGTGATGTGGTTGACGCCGTCCAGGGCATCATCGCGGCATTCCAACAACATCGCGTCGTGATCATCGGAGAAGTCCATTGGGTCCAGCGAGCCGGCGACTTCTACGTGCGATTGATCCGCGACGCCAAATTTCAGGAAACCGTACAGGACATCGTCGTCGAATTTGCCAGCCGCAGCAATCAGTCCCTGCTCGACAGATACGTCGCCGGCGATGAAGTTCCACTGGAGGAACTCCGTCACATCTGGCGCGATACCACCAAGGTGGCTTCCTGGGAGTCCCCGATCTACGGGCAATGGCTTGCCGCGATCCGCAAAGTCAATCAAGCACCGCCACCTTCCCGCCGCCTGCGCGTCCTCGCGGGCGAGCGCATCGAGGAATACGACGAACGGATGGACCACTGCGCAACAGCAAGAAGGATACCGCGATCGATTGGAACAGCGTACGTACCCACGCCGACTGGGCTGCCCTCGGAGACAATAACGCTTCCTTCGCCGAGGTCATCTTGAATGAAGTTTTGAGGAAAAAGCATCGAGCGCTGGTCGTTCTGGGAGTGAACCATGTTCTGAAGTCCGGCGCCCGCAACGGTGATCCGGATACGACCATCCGAGTCGAGTCTCGCTATCCTGGCTCCACTTATGTCGTGCTACTGGACAACCAGGGGCTGCTTCATCCGGCGGTGCGAGAACTCGTTCGCTTCCATGGGCTCAGCGAAAACGTGCCGGTTCTCTGCGAACTCGCAGGCACGCGTCTCGGCGACGCGGCCGAGGGCGATACTGGGCCCCTGAGCAAGAAGGCGGATGCTTTGCTGTATCTCGGGTCGCCTGAGACGCTGACTCTTGCATTTCCTCCAGGCGGAAGTCTTGAACCAGCCTACCTGAAGGAACTCGACCGCCGATCCATGATCGAATGGGGCGAATTGCGCGCCGGGAAATTCCTTGGCGCCGCCGCGCAGTGACACCACGACCGCAGGGGTTCGTCTGCTCTCCCAGAGGAAGGCTGCAATGCTCGAGGCGAAAAACCTTTGCAAGTTCTACGGCTCCGTCCTGGCCGTTCAGAATGTGACCTTTACCCTCGAGCCCGGACAAGTTCTCGGCTATTTGGGACCGAACGGGTCGGGAAAAAGCACGACCGTAAAAATCGTGACCGGCTTGCTCGAGCCCACCCATGGGGAAGTTACCTACAAAGGTCAAAACATCCCCAAAGACCTGATTGCTTATCGAAAAATCCTCGGCTACGTCCCCGAGGAGCCCAATCTTTATCCCCATTTGACGGGTGAAGAATACTTGGACATGGTGGGGACGCTGCGCGCCATGCCGCAATCGCGCAAAGGCACGAGAATTACCTCCCTCTTGCAGCTTTTCTCGCTATGGCCGCATCGGCATTTCGCGCTGGGCTCTTATTCCAAGGGCATGCGCCAGAAGATCCTGCTGATCGCTGCCTTGATGGACAATCCGGATGTCTTGATTCTTGACGAGCCTCTCTCCGGCCTCGACGTGACTTCCGTCCTCATCGTCAAAAGCCTGATTCAGGCGTTGAGCGCACAAGGCAAATCCGTTTTCTACTGTTCGCATATTCTCGAAGTCGTCGAGAAAGTCTGTTCTCGCCTGATCGTCTTGCGGAAAGGCCACGTCCTCGCTCATGGTCCCACGGCTGTCGTTCGCGAAAAGATTGGCAAGTCTTCGCTTGAAGATGCTTTCCTGCAGTTGGTCGAAGAAATAGACGTCACGCAAGTTGTAAATTACATTGTCGACGTTGTGGCCTGCTCATGATTTCGCGGACCAGGCAAGGGCTCGAAGGACGGCGCAGCGCCTTTTGCCGAACGCCCTTCGGCTGCCTCGTTGGACTTTTTGCCAGCCGCATGTTTCGCGGCGGCGGTGACGCGGAAGCGGGAGAGCTTGACATTGGCGTAGGCGTAATCCTGATTCTCCTGGCCATGCCGGGCTTGTTGGTTTCTCTGTTGATGTTTGAAAAGTACGGCTCGTTGGTTCGGTTTCTGCGTGGCCAAGGGCCCTTCAATCCCTTCTCCGCCACGATTCCAGACGAATACTTCTTCATAATTCTCTCCCTGGTGGTAACCGGAGCGGCCACTCTGTGGCGCTGGGATGCGATCTTTCTCGATCGTCGCGACTACATAAACCTTGTGCCTCTGCCGCGCGCTATTTTCTTCGCGAACCTGTTTGCCATCCTGTGCCTGGCCGGCGTGTTTGCGTTCGTCGCAAACGCCGCTTCCTTGTTCCTGTTTCCCGTGGCGGTGGTTGGGTCGCAACCGTCTCTTTCCTTGTTCCTGCGGTTCGCTGCCGGTCACGCCGCGGCGGTCTTCTCCGCAAGTGTTTTTAGTTTCTTCCTCATCTTCGCCCCGGCGGGACTGCTAACCGCACTCCTGCCTTCCGCTGCCTTTCGCAGGGTCTCGTTAGCGATCCGCTTTGTATCGGTCATCGCCTTATCGGTCTTGCTGGCCACCAGCTTTACCGTGCCCGATTTGCTCAAACGCGTCTCCGTAACCAATGCGCACCGCATTGTCATTTTGCCGCCTATTTCTTTCTTGGGCATTGCCCGAACCGTGTGGGTTGGAAGGAACGATACGTTCAGCGTCGCCATGGCTTGGGCTGCAATGATCGCAGTCGGACTCTCCGCGCTCATCGCCATCGTCGCCTACACTTTTACTTTCCGCAGATCCTTCATGCGCCTCCCGGAACTGGCAGATGCCCGTCCCATGCCCCGAATCTCGCCTTCCATATCTCCCATAGCCTTTCTCCATAAGCGACTCTGGCGCTCACCTTCGCAGCGTGCCTGCTGCAAGTTTGTCGCGAGGAGTCTCTTGCGTAGCACAGTGCATCTTCAGACCCTCTTGTGCTTTCTCGCGGTGGGTCTGGTGGTTTCGGCGGAAAGCCTCAGCTCCCTGTCTCTCCACTTTTTCGTCGAAAGCAACACCTCGCCTCCTGTGGAATTTCTCTCCATTCCCTTTATCCTGAGTTATTGCTTGCTGGTGGGCATGCGTTTCGCTTTCGAGATTCCGCTGGACCTGCGAGCAAACTGGATTTTCCGGTTGTGGCTCGACCCTGACCGGCACGATTCCCGTTCCGTAGCTAGGCGCGTGCTCCTGATGTTCTCTCTTTTCTGTTTGGGGCCGCTGACTTTCCTCTGCACGCTCGAATTCTGGGGATGGACGACCGCCCTTCTGCACACAACGGTCTGGTGCGCCTGCACGGTCGTTCTTGTAGAAATTCTGCTGGTCCGTTTCCGTAAGGTGCCGTTTACCTGCCAATATCCCCCTTTCCAGAGCCACTCTCCGCTGATTGTCGTGGGCTATCTCTTTGGCTTTTTCATTTTCCAAACCTGGCTTCCGCGGTTGGACCAGTGGTCTGTTTACGACCCCATACTCGCGGTCTGGTTTGTTCCGTTGCTAGGCAGCGTGCTCGGTGGTCTGTCCTGGTATCGAAGTCAGATGCTGGATATGGACAAACGCCTCACTTTTGAAAACGTATCCACAACGATCTTTTTATGAGGGTTCCAGATTGGCGTTCCTCATCTTGCTCATGCCGAAGCGCCGGGTTCCCGCCTCGAACTCACTTCTTTCTGGCATGAATAGCGGCTACGAGTTTGCTTCCATTCGAACTCGGGGTCTTCTCCGGCACGACGCTCAGATGCGCCACGCACGCCGCCGCGGTGAAGCGCACCAGTTCTTTCTCATCGTCGAGGGCTGCGCTGATTTTGGGAACGAGCGAGCGGTCCTCGCGGAGAGCGATGGCTTCCAAGGCCGCCGCGCGCACCGCCAAGTTTTTGTCGCCAGAGGCTTTCACCAGCGCTTCGGCGGCGTCTAGCTCGGGATCGTGGGCCAGTTTTTTTGCCGCCGCTGCGCGCAGCGGAGAAGAATCGTTTTTCGTCACCGTCTTGAAAATTTCGTAGCCCATCCCCGCAAACGGAATGAACCCGATTCCGTCTTCGAACCCCAGTTGCGCCATTTTTTTCTTGTTTTTCAGCGTGTCTAGTTGTTCTTTGATCAGCCCCTTGCTTGCGCGCTTCTCGCCCGTCAGTACCTCGTAGTACGTGTCGTAGCCCACGTCATCGTGAAGCAAAAGCAGCGAATTTGCTGCCGCCAGCACCACGCTAGGCTCGGAATCCCCCAAGGCTTCTTCGAGATTACCTTTCGAATGCTCCGCATGCATCGAGCCCAGCGAAACGGCTGCCGCCAGCCGCACGTTTGGTTTCTCATCCTGGAGCGCGAGAACCGCCGCTTTTTCGGCCTCGGCGTTTCCAGTCAGCAGCCCCAACGCGCGTGCCGCTTTGGCGCGGCGGTCCGCATTCTTGTCTTCCAGACCTTCATGAAGAATTCTCCAGGCTTTTTGCTGCGGTGTTTCAGCGAGCCTTGCGGAAGGGTTGTTGGCAGGCTGTTTCGCTTGTCTCGACAGAGAGATGGGAGACTGAGCCTGCGCTCCACCCAACACTCCGAGCAGGATGAGCAGTCCCACCGTCCGTATTCGAACACTTGTCCGTTTTCGAAGCATCATGGATGGTTTGCGCATGTTCAGTCTCTTTCGCATCGAGAATGACAATGACTATATGCAAGAGGAAGGTAACCTTTGGAATTTTTTGGAGACGGTTGGCCTTAGATGCCGACAAAAAATGTCTCAACTCCCAATCGATTGAAAAGCCAGCGGTTCAACATAAAGCCAAGCTAAAGTCTTTAGTTTAACACCGAGTAACATCAGGATTTTTCGGTGGATGCAACCGTTTCTCCCCCAAAGTGATCTGTATCAGCCAGCGCGTGATGGAACAAATGTGCGAAACCATTCGTAATTCAGGAAAACACTTCAGGAGTTTCTACGTCTATAGATTGCAAAGGGGTAGGGTGACCGTCTATGCCATCGGAAGTGATGTTGATGCCAGATCCGGATAATCCCACGATTCCCGGGCCAAGTCTGCTGTCTTCTGGTCGTTATATCCATTTTGGGCCATTCCGGATTGACCAGCAAAGGCAGGAAGTTACGCGAAATGGAACACGGTTGAAGCTTCAGGGAAAAGTGTATCAAACGCTCCTAACGCTTCTCGAAAAGCCCGGCGAAGTTGTGACGCGCGAGGAACTACGCGCGCGGCTGTGGCCCGCCGACACGCACGTGAATTACGACGCTAACGTAAACACCACCGTGAACAAGCTTCGCATGGCCCTGGGCGACTCTTCCGACAAACCGGTATATGTCGAGACCATTCCGCGGAAGGGATACTCCCTCCTGGTTCAGCCGGAAATCTCCAATCGCCTCGGGTATGCTCATGCTCCACAAAACGGAGCATCGGCAGAAGGGTCAGAGGACCGGACGTCTCGCGCGGGATTTTTCAACTTCTCCAAAGCCGATGTGCCCGTAGTGCTGAGCGCCATCGGCCTCATTCTCGCAGGCATGCTCATCGGCGCGGGAATCATGCGTTTCTGGATGAGCCATGCCTCCCCGCTTTCCGGTCATCCCCTGGCGCTGATGCTTTTTCGCGCGCTCCAGAACACCATGATTTAGGCTTGCTCGCGACAGATTCGCTTACCAGCCGCATTCGAAACCTACATTCCGCAGTAGAGACGGGCGAGTTTGCCGCAGAATTCCCGTTTGATTTCAATGACATAGTCTCATTGCGGCTCATTCCAGGGCGCATTGGCTAATGCGTCTTCTACGATGCGGTCCAGTTTAGTCTGAAGCGC
>WNES01000376.1_pt1 | contig 32371 bp, 29 predicted proteins | sample 5399931 | NCBI WGS metagenome assembly WNES01 (sample SAMN13153332, study PRJNA577476) | soil metagenome | isolation source: 20 cm grassland meadow soil 2 days after 3rd rain plot 5 | place: USA:California | collected 2015-11-11
GCGCCGTCCCTTCACCCGGTGGTTCACGCCGTCGTGATGGACGAGCGCGCCGTGCCGGCCGCGGCGCGTGCTGTAGCCCTCCGCGAGCATGCGCACGACCTCGTCGAACTCGGCGCGCTGGAGGTCGCGGCAGGGATACGCCCCGCGCAGCAGCTCGTAAAGCCCCGCCTCGTCCCACTCGCGCGCCGCCACTTCGGCGACGATCTGCTGCGCCAGGACATCGAGCGGCTTCGCGGGCACCGCCACCCGATCGAGTTCCCCGCGTCGTACCGCGGCGAGGAGCGCCGCGCACTCGACCAGGTCATCGCGCGACAGCGGAAACAATCTTCCCTTCGGAGTGCCGCCCACCGAGTGACCGGAGCGGCCGACGCGCTGCAGGAGCGAGCTGACAGACGAGGTTCACCTCGCCGATGTCGATCCCGAGCTCGAGGGATGCGGTGGCGACGAGCGCGCGCAGCTCGCCGCGCTTCAGCCGGCTCTCTGCCGAGAGGCGGGATTCCTTCGCCATGCTGCCGTGGTGGGCGGTGACGTGCTGCTCGCCGAGCCGCTCGGAGAGATGCCGCGCGATGCGCTCGGCCTGCCGCCGGGTGTTGACGAACACGAGCGTCGTCCGGTGCTCGTTCACGAGCTCCGCCAGGCGGTCGTAGATCTGCGTCCACACCTCCCCCGACATCACCGCCTCGAGCGGTGAGGCGGGGATCTCGAGCTCGAGGTCGCGCTCGCGGACGTGTCCCGAGTCGATGATGGTGCAGTCGGCCGCGCCGTCGGCGAGAAGATTCCGCGTGCCGACCAGGAATCTGGCCACTTCCTCGACCGGCTTCTGCGTGGCCGAGAGGCCGACGCGCGTCAGCCGGCGGCCGGCGAGGGACTCGAGCCGCTCGAGCGACAGCGCGAGATGCACTCCTCGCTTGGCTCCGACCAGGGCGTGAATCTCGTCGACGATCACCGTGCGTGTGCTCGCGAGCATCCGCCGCCCGGACTCGGAGCCGAGCAGGATGTAGAGCGACTCGGGTGTGGTGACGACGATGTGAGGGGGGCGCTTCGCGCTGCGCGCCCGCTCGTGCTGCGGGGTATCGCCGGTGCGCACGAAGGTGCGGATTTCGATCTCCGGCAGGCCGAGCGCGGCGAGCTCCGCGCGGATGCCAGCGAGCGGCGCCTCGAGGTTGCGCTGGATGTCGTTGGAGAGCGCCTTGAGCGGGGAGACGTACACCACCAGCGTTTCGTCCGGCAGAGCGCCGGCGGTGAGCCCAGTGCGCACCAGCTCGTCGATCGCCGCGAGGAATGCGGCGAGCGTCTTGCCCGAGCCTGTCGGGGCGGCGATCAGCACGTGTCGCCGCGCCGCAATCACCGGCCAGGCCGCGCGCTGGGCCGGCGTAGGAGCCGCGAAGGTGCGCGCGAACCACCGGGCGACGGCAGGATGAAACTCGGCGGACATGAGGGCATTGAAGCACAGTCGCGCCGTCACGAGGAGTCGACGGCGCGTGATTCATGCGCCGTACAGTCACCGACATTCGGCGTGACTGTATGGCCGGCGGGCCTCGACGGGCTGGCGGGCCGGCGGGCCTCGACGGGGAAAGGGGAGTAAAGTGCTCGACTCGTCTTGGCGGCCCCAGGGTATCGATTGATGTGGGAATCCGAGGATCTGGAAGCGGGCGCGCGCCGCAAGGTCGTGGTGCTGATCGCAGTAGTGGCCGCGGGCGCGCTCGGCTTCGGGCTCTGGTACTGGTACGTTGCACATCACCGTCCCGCCGCACCGCCGCCCCCGGTGAGCGCCACGCCACCGCCGCCGGCGAGCACCGAGCCCGAAATCGCAAACCCGCTGCCGGCGGCGAACGAGGCCGCCGCCGCCGCGCTGCCGGCGCTCAACGACAGCGACACGCTGGCGCGCGATTCGATCGCCGGCGTGCTCGGCCGCGGTGCGGTCGAGCGCCTTCTCGTGCCGCAGAACATCGTGCGGCACATCGTCGCGACGGTCGATAACCTGCCGCGCAAGAAAGTGGCGGTGGAGCTGCGGCCGGTGAGGCCGACACCGGGGGCGACCGCGATCGCGACGCAGGGCGAGATCACGGCGCTCAGCGACGCCAACTTCGAGCGCTACGCGCCGCTCGTGAAGGCGGTGCAGGGGACGGACGTCAAGGCGCTGGCGCTCGTCTACCGGCGGCTCTATCCGCTCTTCCAGCAGTCCTACGAGGACCTCGGCTACCCCGGCAAGTACTTCAACGACCGCCTGGTCGAGGTGATCGATCATCTGCTGCAGGCGCCGGTGGTGCAGGCGCCGATCCCGCTGGTGCAGCCCCGGGTGATGTACGAGTACGCGGATGCGGATCTCGAGGGGCGCTCGGCCGGGCAGAAGCTGCTGATCCGCATGGGTCCGGCGAACGAGCGCGCCATCAAGGCGAAGCTGCGCGAGTTTCGGGCCGAGATCGTCAACAAGAAATAACATAACTCTTTCCTGTTCGGGATACCCGAGCATGACCGACCCTGCTGTGATGGACGAGGACGCCGCAAGACCGCTCGCGGATCTGCGCTCGGTGCTGATTCCCGGCGAGTCGCTCGAGGCCTGGGCGATCCAGCGGCGTCTCTTCGCGCTCACGCACCGGCGGCTGCTCATCGCCGCCACCAGCGGCCGGCTCGTCGTGCTCGTGCGCAAGCTCCTCGGCGGCTTCGACGTCTCCACCATCCGCTGGCAGGATCTCGAGGAGGTGACTCTGCGCGTCGGAGTGATCAGCGCGGATCTGGCGCTGCGCGCCGGCAAGGCCACCGATCTCGCTTCGCTCGGCCCGCAAGGGTCGCAGCGCGTCGAGTTCCACGGACTGCCCAAGGAGCAGGCTCAGGCCGTGTACCGCATCTGCCAGGCTCAGGATCAGGCCTGGCGCGAGAAGCGCCGGGTGCGCGAGCTCGAGGAGCTGCGGGCGCGATCCGGGGGAATCCAGGTACTCTCGGCGGCAGCTGCGCCGGCGGCGGGCGCCGAGGGTGATGCGGTGCGCCGTCTGCGCGAAGCGAAGCAGCTGCTCGACGCGAAGCTCATTACCGATGCGGAGTACGAGGCGATCAAGGCGAAGATCGTGTCGTCGTGAAGCGACGCCTCGCGCTGGAAGACGCTCGAAGACGCTCGGGGGCTCGAAAACTCTCAGGCGCTCCCCAGCGTATACACAAGTAATCCACAGGCGATCCACAGGACAGGTGCGTTAGGCTCCCCGCATGGCCATCCGCTTCCGGCGCCGCCCCGACACTCAGAACGAAGTGCTCGGAACCTACAGCTTTCCGAGCCGCACGGTGCAGGTGCTGAAGACCCAGGACGACCGCATCCTCTGGACGTGCGACTGCGACAAGTTTCGCCGCCGGGAGAATGCGCGCGAGCCGCTGTGGTGCAAGCACATCGCCAAGGCGGCGGCGCGGCGCTCGCTCGAGCGGCTCACGCGGCGCGTGTCGATCGCGCGCGGCCTCGAGCGCTAGCGCAACGCCTGCGGCGGGGTCGGGGCTCCGGGACTTTGCGGCGCTACCCGGATCCGGTATAGCCTCGATGGGTTGTGAGAATCAGGGTGCTGGGGTCTGCTGCCGGCGGCGGCTTTCCCCAGTGGAACTGCAACTGCCGTAACTGCTCGGGCGTCCGCAACGGCACCCTGCGGGCGCGTCCGAGAACCCAGTCCTCGATTGCCGTGAGCGGCGGCGATGAGCGCCAGTGGGCGCTCGTCAACGCCTCACCCGACATCCTCGCGCAGCTCAAGGCGAATGCCGTGCTGCAGCCCGCGCGCGCTCCGCGCGACACGGCCATCGCCGGGATCGTTCTCGTCGACGGACAGCTCGATCACACCGTCGGTCTTCTCATGTTGCGCGAGTCCACGCGTGCGCTGCGGATCTGGTGCACCGATCCCGTGTACGCGGATCTGACGCGCGGCAATCCCATCTTCGGAATCCTCGCGCACTACTGCGGTGTCGAACGGCGCGAGATGCGCTCCGATGGCGCCGAGTTCGCCGTCGACGGCGTCGAGGGGCTGCGGTGGCGGGCGCTGGCCGTGACGGGCAAGGCCGCCCCGTACTCGCCGCATCGCGAATCGCCGGTCGCGGGCGACAACGTCGCGCTCGTGCTGCGCGACGGCGCCAGCGGCCGGGCACTCGTGTACGCGCCCGGTCTCGTATCGATGGACGAGCCAATGTGGCGCGCCATGCAGGGCGCCGCCTGCGTCCTCCTCGACGGCACGTTCTGGAGCGACGACGAGATGATCCGTGTCGGCGCCTCAGCCAAGCGCGCGCGCGAGATCGGCCACCTGCCGCAGAGCGGCCCCGGCGGTATGCTCGAGTGGCTGGAGAAGCTCCCGGCCGGTTGCCGCAGGATCCTGATCCACGTGAACAACACCAACCCGATACTCGACGAGGGCTCGCCCGAGCACGCCGAGCTCGCGCGCCGCGGCGTCGAGGTGGCCTGGGACGGTCTGGAGATCGAGCTGTGAGCGGTGCCGCCTGGAGCGATCAGGAATTCGAGCGGCAGCTGCGCGAGCGCGGCCGACGCTATCACATCCACCATCCGTTCAACGTGATGCTGAACTCGGGCGCGGCGACTCCGGCGCAGATCCGCGGCTGGGTCGCGAATCGCTTCTACTACCAGATCAACATTCCGAGGAAGGACGCCGCCATACTCGCCAACTGCGAGGATCGCGCCGTGCGCCGCGAGTGGGTGCGGCGGATTCTCGATCACGACGGTCATGGCGACGATTCCGGCGGGATCGAGTCCTGGCTGCGGCTCGCCGAGGCGGTGGGGCTGACGCGTCCGGACGTCGAGAGCCTCGCCCAGCTGCTCCCGGGGGTGCGCTTCGCCGTCGATGCCTACGTGAGCTTCGCGCGCCGCGCTCCCTGGCTCGAAGGCGTGTGCGCATCCTTGACCGAGCTCTTCGCACCCGAGATTCACCGCCAGCGCCTCGCCACCTGGCCGCAGCATTACCCGTGGATCGAGCCCGCGGGGCTGGCATACTTCCAGAGCCGCGTGAGCGGGGCGGGCCGCGACGTCGAGTACAGCCTGGCGCTGACGCTCGAGCGCTGCCGCACGCGCGCGGCACAGGAGCGCGCGATCGAAGTGCTCGAGTTCAAGCTCGATGTTCTCTGGCAGATGAACGACGCCATGGCGCTGGCCTACGGGTGACACGGTGAGCGACATTCCGGGCAGCGCCAGGCCGGCAATCGGCTTTGGCATGCGCCTGCAGTGGGAGCCCGCGCAGGAGGCGCACGTGCTGCTCTATCCGGAGGGCATGGTCAAGTTGAACGGCAGCGCCGGCGCGATCATGAGCCGCTGCGATGGCGTGCGCACCGTGGCGGAGATCGTGGCGGACCTGGAGCGCACCTACGGTCTCACCGGGCTGTCGGGGGACGTCATCGCCTTCGTGGCGCTGGCCTTGGACAAGCGCTGGCTGGAGTTGCGCGCATGAGCGCCACACCGCCCGTCGGCCATGGGCTCGGCGCCCCGAACGCCGCGGTGGGCGCGACGCCCGCGTCGCGCGACTTGCAGGCCCCGGGGCCGCCGCCGACAGGAACGCGCGGCGTCGGGCCGCCGCTCTGGCTGCTGCTCGAGCTGACTTACCGGTGCCCGCTGCATTGCGTGTACTGCTACAACCCGACGAACTTCGCCCATACCGGCCCGGAGCTGCCCACCGCCGACTGGATCCGCGTGCTGCGTGAGGCGCGCGCGCTCGGCGCGGTGCAGCTCGGGCTCTCGGGCGGGGAGCCGCTGGTGCGCGAGGACCTCGAGCCGCTCGTCGCCGAAGCGCACGCGCTCGGCTTCTACATCAATCTCATCACCTCGGGGGTCGGCATGAGCGAAGCGCGCATGCGCGCGCTCAAGGCGGCCGGGCTCGATCACATCCAACTGTCATTCCAGGACAGCACGCGCGAGCTGAACGATTTCCTGAGCAGCACCCGCACCTTCGAGCTGAAGTCGCGCGTGGCGGCACTCATCCGCCGGCACGGCTATCCGATGGTGCTCAACGTGGTCCTGCACCGGCTCAACATCGATCACGTGGGCGAGATCCTCGAGCTGGCCGAAGCCATGGGCGCCGAGTACGTCGAGCTCGCCAACACCCAGTACTACGGCTGGGCGTGGCTCAATCGTGAGCACCTGCTGCCGAGCCGCGCGCAGCTCGAGCGCGCCGAGGGCGTCACGCAGCGTTTCCGTGAGCGCCTCGGCAACCGCATGCAGATCTATTTCGTGGTGCCGGACTACTTCGAGACCCGGCCCAAGGCCTGCATGAGCGGCCTGGGCTCGGTGTTTCTCGCGGTCGCGCCGGACGGCACGGCGATGCCGTGTCACGCGGCGCGGATGCTCCCGGGGCTCGATCTGCCGAATGTGCGCGACTCGGACATCCGCACCATCTGGTACGACTCGCCGGCCTTCAACCGCTTTCGCGGCGAAGCCTGGATGAAAGAGCCCTGTCGCAGTTGTCCGGAGCGGGGCCGCGACTTCGGCGGTTGTCGCTGCCAGGCGTATCTGCTGACCGGCGATCCCGACAACGCCGACCCGGTGTGTGATCTGTCGCCGCATCATGCTCTCGTGACCGCCGCCGTGGCGCGCGCCGAGCAGGCAGGCTCCGCGGCGCCGGCCGCCGCGCGGGAGCGGCCGCTGGTGTTTCGCGATCATCGCGTCTCGATCGCCGTGGTCACCGGTGATCCCGCCCGGGGCGGCGCTCCGGCGCGGCGCGCCTGAGGGAGCCTCCGGCGATGGCGGTGCAGCGCGTGCTGAAGATGGGGGAGCCGCTGCTGCGGCAGGTGGCAAGTCCTGTGACGAGCTTTGACGCCGAGCTCGCCGCCCTGGTGAGTGACATGGACGACACGATGCGGGCGCTCACCGGCGCCGGCATCGCCGCTCCGCAGATCGGGGTGAGCGCGCGCGTGGTCATCTTCGAGCTCAAGGACAACCCGCGCTACCCGCACCTCGCCCCGGTTCCTTACACCGTGCTCGTGAACCCGGTGATCACGCCGCTCGGCGAGGAGCAGGAGGAGGGTTGGGAAGGGTGCCTGTCGGTGCCCGGGATGCGGGGCCTCGTGCCGCGGTTCCGCCGCCTGCGCTATCGGGGATTCGATGCGCAGCGAGCGCCGATCGACCGGACCGTGGAGGGTTTTCACGCCCGCGTCGTGCAGCATGAGGTCGATCACCTCGACGGCATCCTCTTTCCGCAACGGGTGCGGGATCTGCGCAACTTCGGGTTCGAAGATGCGCTCACAGATCAGCTGACGTCGATGCCCGACTGACGGGGCTTTCAGGAGACTGCCCATGAGCCACCGCGCGACCGGACCTTTCGAGGTGAAGGTCGTACCCCAGAAACCCGACACCCAGATCGCCCGCGCGGCGAATCTCGGCCGCCTCACCATCGACAAGCGCTTTCACGGCGAGCTCGAGGCGATCAGCAAAGGCGAGATGCTCGCCACCCACACCGAGGTGCAGGGCTCCGCCGCCTACGTCGCCCTCGAGCGCGTCACCGGGACGCTCAAGGGGCGCACCGGCAGCTTCGTGCTGCAGCACAGCGCGACCATGATCCGAGGCAAGCCCGCCGCCTCCGTCACGGTGGTGCCGGACTCGGGCACCGGCCAGCTCAAGGGCATCTCGGGCAAGATGAATCTCACGATCGCGCCGGACGGCGCGCATTCCTACGAGTTCGACTACCTCGTCGAGCCGGAGGAGTGATCCGCGCCAGTCGCGCTCAGCGCGGCGGCCCGCTCTCGCCGGGTGCGGCCGGGGCGCTGCGCAGGTCGCGTTCCATGCGGATGGCCGACTCGACCCCCTGGTAATACCCGGGAACGCTTCCGAGCTCGCGGTAACCGAGCGAGGCGTAGAAGGCGCGCGCGGCAAGGTTGCCGGCACGCAGCTCGAGTCCGATGGTGAACGTCCCGGCCGTGAGCGCGGTCCCCTCGAGCCAGTTCATCAGCCGCCGGGCGATACCGCGGCGGCGATGGCTCGGCGCGACCGCGAGCAGGTTGAGGTGGGCGCTGTCATCGCCGTAGCGCATGATGGCGAAGCCCGCGATGGCGGTCCCGGCGCGGGCCGCGAGCACCACGCTGTCGGGATGGCGGATGTGCCACGCGATGCGCGCCGCGTCCCAGGACGCCCTGAGTCCGCTCTCCACCTGCTCGCGCGCCATCACGGCAAGGAGCCCCGCCTCCGGGGTGCGGGCCGGCTCGAGACGGTACGCGAAGACGGGACCGGGCATCGGGCGGCTCTCCGGGTGCAGATCCAAGCGCTCAGGCGAGCGTGTGGAACACGTGCTGTACGTCGTCGTCCTGCTCCAGGCGGTCGATCAGGGTCAGAACCTCCGTCGCCTTGGCTTCGGGAAGCTCGGTCGGCACGGTGCAGACGTATTCGTGCTCGGCCGAGAGCGGCGTGAGACGGCGCGCCTCGAGGGCTTCCTGCAGGCGTCCGAAATCGGCGAAGGCGCAGCGGATCACGAGCTGCGGCTCGCCCTTCTCGCCGGTGCTCTCGCCCATCTCGTCCAGGCCATGGTCGATGAGGTAGAGCTCCAGATCGTCCTGGTCGATCCCCGCCGGGCTCAGCCGGAAGACGCCCATCTTGCGGAAGAGGAAGCTCACCGATCCGTTCGTGGCGAGATTGCCACCGCCCTTGGTGACGATGTTGCGCACCGCCGCGACCGTGCGGGTGGGGTTATCGGTCGCGGTCTCGACCAGCAGCGCCACGCCGTGCGGCGCATAAGCCTCGTAGAGCACTTGGCTGTAGCTGGTGGCGTCGCGCCCGGCCGCCCGCTTGATCGCCGCCTCGATCTTGTCCTTCGGCATGTTGACGGCGCGCGCGTTCTGGATGGTCCGCCGCAGCGTCGGATTCGACGCCGGGTCGGCGCCGCCGGCCTTCACCGCCATGGTGAGGTCCTTGGCGATGCGCGCGAACTGCTTCGCCATGCGGTTCCAGCGCGCGAACATCGTGGCCTTGCGGACTTCGAAGATGCGTCCCACGCCCGCATGGTGCACGAACGCTGGCGCGCGTGCCAAGGCACCCCGGGGGAGAGTCGACGGGTGGATGTGCCGAAGAAAGGGCCTTTGGCCCCGTGCGGCAGCGCTTAGGCGAGTTGCGCCTGCAGGATGCGCATGCGCCGCAGCTGCCGGCTCAGGCGGCGCTCGATCTCGCGCAATCGGGCCTGAAGCTGCAGCTGCTCCCAGTGCTCGCTCACGGCGCGCTTCTTCTCGCCGAGCCATTGATCCTTGACGCGGGACCAGTCCGCGAGCGCTGCGAGGAAGCTCTCGTACTCGTGCGCCACGCGCGCGCGCAGCTGCTCGAGGTGCGAGCGTCCGGCATGGCGGTTGCTCGCGAGGCGCTGGCGGGCGCGCCTGAACTGCATGGCGAGCAGGGCGCGCTGGATCTGGAAGACCGGCGTGCGCTTGAGACGGCGCGTGAGGCCCACCACCTGCAGCCCCGCGATGAGCCACTTGGTCGGATCCCACTGCCACCAGCGCACGCCGTTGCGGTAGTCGTGCGCGAAGATGTGGTGGAAGTTGTGATAGCCCTCGCCGTAGGTGACGACCGCGATGACCGGGTTGTCGCGCGCGGTGTTCTCGTCGGTGTACGGCCGGCTGCCCCACATGTGGGCGAGCGAGTTGATGAAGAAGGTGATGTGATGGCTCCACACGAGGCGCAGCACGCCCGCGAGGATCAGCATGCCCCAAACGTCGTGAGAGAGAATCCCGAGCAGGAGCGGCAGGCCGATGTTGAGGGCGACCGCGAGCGGCACGTAGTAGCGGTGCTGGAAGGCCAGCATGGGATCGCGCTTGAGGTCCGGGATGTTGGAGAAGTCGGGCCTGCCGCTCGCGTACTCGCGCAGCATCCAGCCGATGTGCGAGAACCAGAAGCCGCGCCGCGCCGAGTACGGGTCGCGATCCACGTCGTCGACGTGCAGGTGATGGGTGCGGTGACCGCTGCACCAGGCGAACACGCTATTCTGCAGTGCCATGGTGCCGAAGAACAGATACAGCAGCCGCAGGCTCCAGTGCGCGTCGTAGGTGCGATGCGCCCACAGCCGGTGGTAGCCGGCCGTGACCGCCATGCCGTTCGCGCCGGCGAGCAGCACGCATGCGGCCCAGGCCGCGGGCGAAAAGCCGTGCGTCAGCCCATACCAGGGGACCAGGATGAGCGCGCCGGCGAAGCTCAGCGCGAACATCAGCACGTTGGCCCAGATCAGGGGAGGCGGACTCTGCGCTGCCGCGGGCGCGGCGAGGGTCTGCTCGTTGCGAGGGGTGTCGGGCATGCGTTGCCAGAGGGTGTAGAGAGGATGGGGTAACTTAACACGCCCGCGCGGGCGGGGTGGGACTGAAGTCGATTCCATGACCTGGTTCTCGCTGCCGGGGCGCGGGGGGCGGCTGGGCCTAGGTACAGCTACGTATGAACCTAGGGCTCGATCAGACGGTGGCGGATCGCGATCAGCGTGAGCTCGGCCTGGTTTGACGCGCCGAGTTTCTGCTTGACGTTGTAGAGATGCGTCCCGACCGTGGATGCCGACAACTTCAGGTCCTCGGCGATTCGCTGCACGGTGTGGCCGGCGGCGAGCCGCAGGAACACCTCGAACTCCCGCTCCGAGAGACTCGCGACCCCGGATTTTTCTCCGCCGTCGACCTCCTGCAGTGCGAGCCGGTGCGCAAGGCTGACATCGAGGTAGCGCTGGCCTGCAGCGACCGTCGTGATCGCCTCGATCAGCGCTTCCGGGGCGCAGCGCTTCGACAGGAATCCGCGCGCCCCCTCGCGCAGCGCGCGGCGCGCGTGCTCGGCGTCTTCGTGCGCCGAGAGCGCCAGCACGCGGGCCTGGGGATTGTGGGCGCGGATGCGCCGCAGCGCCTCGAGTCCCCCCATGCCCGGCATGGCCAGATCCATGACCACCACGTCGGGCGTCAGCTCCAGATAGCGCTCGCAGGCGCTTTCTCCGGAGTCGGCCTCGCCGACGACCTGGGTCGCGGAGTGCGAGTGCAGCAGCAGGCGAAAGCCGGTGCGCACCAGGGCGTGGTCGTCGACCAGCAGTACGCGGATCATGCGTGCACCAGCGGAATCTCGGCCATCAGACTGACTCCGTGCGGCTCATGGTTGGCTACCCGGAGTCTCCCTCCCAGGTGTTCGACCCGCTCGGCGAGACCGCGCAGGCCGAAGTGACCGGGGCGACGCCACTCCACAGGCAGCCCCACTCCGTCGTCGGTGACCGAGACGACCATGCACTGGCCGTTGGCTCTCAGGTCGATGCTCACGCGCTCCGCCTGGGCGTGACGCAGTACGTTCACCAGTCCCTCCTGCACGACGCGGTAGGCCGCGAGCGTGGCGCTCCCGCCGAGATCCGCGGGCAGTTGGTGCTGCAGCGAGAGCACCGGGACGGGATGGCGGCGCTGCCACTCGCGCACCAGGCTCTCGAGGCTCTCCGCCAGGCCGAGGGTATCGAGCGACGGGGGCGCGAGCCGCGGGATGAGGCCGTGCATCGCATCATAGAGCCGCGCGGCTTCCTCGCAGATCAGCCGAGCAGGCTCGCTGGCCGCGGCCGCGGCGCTCTGTGTGTGTATCGCCATCGCGAGGCTGCGGATGGCGGTCACCGACTGCGCGAACTCGTCGTGCAGCTCGTGCGAGATCAGGCGGCGCTCCTCCTCCACGCTCTGCTCGATGAGCAGCGCCAGCTCGCGGCGCTCCTCGAGCCGCGTGCGCGCATCGCGTGCCTCGCGCTCCGCCTGCACCTTGTCCTCCACCGCCTGCGCCATGCGATTGAATGCGGTGCCGATCGCGCCCGCCTCGGCGCCGGGCAGCGGCGGGAGTCGATACGCGAGCTCGCCGCCCTCGAGTCGCTCGAGGCCGGCCACGATCACCGGAAACGGCGCCAGCGCCCGGTCGACCAGCCAGAACGCGAGCCCCCCGATCAGGAGCAGCATGATCACGGCCACGGCCACCAGCCGCGTGAGATCGTCCCAGGCGTCGAGTATGGCGCGCGAGGGCTGCGCCTCGATGATGAGCTCGGCATCCCCGATTCCGAACACCTGCCGCGCGGGCGCCGGCGCCAGGAGCCGTGCAAACCACGCCGGCGCCTCGCGGCCGGCCTTGTAGACGGGCGGCGGAGCGCGGTACAGCACCTCGCCGGAGGCAGTGCGCAGCGTAATGTCGTTGGCCCGAACGTGGCCCAGCTTCTGCAACTGCTCCCGGACCGCTGCAAGTCCGTCGGCGCTTGAATCGGTGAGTGCCAGGCTCCCGAGCAGGTGGGCTGCGACGCGGTTCGCGGCCTCAATCTCCTCCCGGATCGATGAGCGCATGTCGTGCAGCTCGTCGACGATCAGCACCCCCACAGACACGGCGGTGAGGCCGATCAGTACCAGGTTGAGGCGGGTCCGTAGTTTCATCGGCGGGTCGGGTCAGGCGCGGTGGACCGTAGGGCGGCTTGCGCCGGGCCTCAAGAAAATCATGAGGCCACTTTCATGATGTTCCGCTTTCGGTGCTGCGAGCTGCGGGACAGCATACACCGGTGCCGGCGGCCGCCGGCTGGCCGACGAACCAGGAAGAAAATTATGCGCTGGGAAACTCCGAAAGCGATTGATTTCCGGTTTGGCATGGAAATCACGATGTACATCGCCAATCGCTAGAAGTTGATCGGGCCGGGAGCCCGGCGGCGGGCTCCCCGGATCCGCAAGTCCGCACAAGCCGTACCCGAGCTCAAACGTCCCTCGTCCGCAGCGCCGCTGCCCCAGCGGCGACGGCGTGTCCAATCTGACACGGCTGAGCCAGCTCTGTCATCGCTGCGCCGCGCGGCAGCGCCGGCGAGACCGCAGCGCCCGATCCGATTCATAATGTGACGTGAACGAGCGCGCCGAGCCGGAGCCGGGCCGGCTTCCGCCGTGGCGTGCAGCCGGTTGAGTGGGGCAGCGATGAAGCTCGAAACCCTCAGCGAGCATCAGTCTTTCGGCGGGTTGCAGGGTTTCTACCGTCACCAATCGGCCGTCATTGGCCTGCCGATGCAATTCTCCGTCTATCAGCCGCCCCAGGCGCGGCAGCGGCAGGTGCCGGTCCTCTTCTATCTCGCAGGCCTCACCTGCACCGAAGAGACCTTCGCCATCAAGGCCGGCGCGCAGCGCGTCGCCGCGCAGCTCGGAGTCATGCTGGTGACTTGCGACACCAGCCCGCGTCGCACCGGTATTCCCGGTGAGGCCGACGACTGGGAATTCGGGACCGGCGCGGGGTTTTACCTCAATGCAAGCCAAGCGCCCTGGGCGCAGTATTTCCGCATGTACGACTACGTGCTGGAGGAGCTGCGCGAGACGGTGCTGGCGCAGTTTCCCGGCATCGCGCGACGCCTGGGCATTTTCGGTCATTCCATGGGAGGCCACGGTGCGCTGGTCCTGGCGCTGAGGAATCCCGAGGTCTACAGATCGGTGTCGGCATTTGCGCCGATCTCCTCGCCGACGCGCTGCCCGTGGGGACAGAAGGCGCTGCCACGCTACCTCGGCAGCGACCCTTCCGCCTGGGCGAGCTACGATGCCGTGGAGCTGCTCGCTTCACGCGGTTCGCAAGTTTTCCCGGAAATCCTTGTCGATCAGGGAATGGCCGACAAATTTCTGCCGCAAGGGCAGCTGTTGCCGGAGCTGCTGGAGCGAGCGTGCGCCGCGGCCGGGCAACCGCTACGGCTGCGGCGGCAGGTAGGCTACGGTCACGACTACTATTTCATCGCGACGTTTGTCGAAGATCACCTGCGCTTTCACATGGACGCATTGGCAGCAGTCGCGACCTAGTGATGACTCCGAACACACGGCGCGGGCTCCCCGCAGCCGCCGCGTGTGCGCTGCTCGCTGCCTGCATGCACACGCCACCCGCGGCTCCGCTCGAACCCGCCGCTACACTCGCCCGCTTCAACGCGCGCACGCTCCCGGGCCTCTCCGGTGGGCTGCCCGCGGCCTCGGCCGGCTGGGATCGCTCGCAATGGCTCAGCGCCGCGCTGCAGCTCAATCCGCAACTCGGCGAGCAGCGCGCCGCAGTGTTGGCGGCGGCGGCGGCCGAACGCAGCGCCGCGGAACATCCCAATCCGGGCGTGGAGCTGTTTGCGGAGTATCTGACCACCTCTGCCCAGAGCACGGCGTGGCTCTATGGGGTGTCACTGGATTTCCTGTTACGCCGTCCCGCCGAGCGTGCGCGCGCGCGGCAGCAGGCGGCCCTGCAGGCCGCACTTGCGCAGTCGGAGCTGGCGGAATCGATCTGGCAGGTCCGCGCGGCGCTGCGCCGGGCGCTGCTCGATGCCGTCTCGGCGCGCGACGAGACGGCGCTGCTCGAGGCGCTGATCGCGCAGCGCCAGGCGCTGGTCGACTCGGATCGTGCACGCGTGCAGCTCGGCGATCTCGCGCGTACGCAGATGCTGGCCGATGAGCTGGAGCTGGCACGCGCGCGACAGCGCTGGCAACAGTCGAGGACGCGCGCCGCAGACGCCGTCGCGCGGCTGGCCGCTGCCGTGGGGGTGCCGAGCACGGCACTCGCTTCGGCGTCCGTGCGCTGGGACGACTGGGCCGCGATCGGCGCCCTCCAGAGCGCCAGCTCGGAGCGCTGGCGGACGGACGCTCTGATCGGGCGGCCCCAGATCACGCACGCGCTGCGTGAATACGACCTGTCGCAGCTCAGCCTGCAGCGTGAAGTCGCCAGGCGCTGGCCGCAGCTTCACATCACCCCGGCCTATTCCTGGGGCGGCGATGGGATACGCGAAGACGCCCGGGGCGCCCTCGACACCGAGAGCGCGCTCGGGGTGTCGTTCGAGTTGCCGCTGTTCAATCGACACCAGGGTCCGATCGCCGAGGCCCTCGCGCGGCGCACGGCGGCGGGCGAGCATCTCAAGGCGGTCCAGGCTCAGATTTTCGAACAGATCGATCGCGCCGAGCGGGCCTGGCCGGAGGCGCGCGAGGCGTGGCAGGAGACCGGAGAGCTCGCGGCTCTCGCCGAACGGCGGAGTGACGCCGAAGAGCGCGCGCTGCGCGAAGGTGCCAGCGACCGCGCCGGTGTGCTGGCATCACGGATCGCGGCGACCGAGGCGCGGCTGGCGGTACTGGCGGCTGCCTACACGGCCGAGGTCGCATACGGGGCGCTCGAGGACGCCTATCACCGGCCACTCGAGGGGGATGAGGCGCAATGACGACGAGGGCGTTGGCTGCGTGGCTCGTGCTGTCGGCCGGCGGGTGGCCCGGTGCGCTGCTGGCGGGGGCGGACGCGGACGACTACGCCGAGCCGCTGCGGCGGGCGCCGGCGCAGCTTTCGCTGACATCCTCGCAGGAGCAGGCCGTCGGCATTCGCGTCGAGCAGCCGCTGGCGCTCCGCAGTGCGCCGCAGATCGAGGCATACGGCACGGTACTGGATCCGGTTGCGCTGGCGAACGACATGGGGCGCGTGGAGACAACGCGCATCGCCGCGGCCGCGGCGGAGGCGGAGGCGACGCGACTCGAGCATCTCTATCGAGACGATGCTCAGGTATCCCTGAAGGCTTCGCAGGCGGCGCAGGCGCAATCGGCGGAAGCCTCCGCGCAGGCGCGGGCCGCGGCCCTCGGATTCAGCCTGCAGTGGGGACCGCTGGCGAGCTGGAGCGCCGGCCAGCGGCGCGCGCTGCTCGAGGCGCTCACCCACGGCCGGCAGCTCCTGGTGCGCGCCGATGTTCCCGCGCACCCCCTCGGCAGCACCGTCGACCGCCACGCCGTGGTGGTGATCGACGGCGTGAATGTCAGCGCGCGGGTGCTCGGGCCGCTGCCGCGCACCGATGGGCCCGCGCAGACGGCCGGCTGGCTGCTGCAGCTCGAGCGCACTCCGGGCGCGCTCGGGCCCGGCGCCCGCATCGAGGTGCGGCTGCAGGCCGCCGCGACGTCGGGGCTGCTGGTGCCGGCCGAGGCACTGGTCTATGCGGAAAAGGGCTCCTACGTCTATCGCCGTCACCGCACGAGTAGCGCCGCCGGCTTTCACTATGAGGCGGTGCCGGTGCGGCCGATGTCGCGGGTGGGGAGTGCGTGGCTGGTCGAGGGACTCGCGCCCGACGATCAGGTCGTAGTGCAGGGCGCCGGTGTGCTGTGGTCGCTGCAGGGCGTCGGCAGCTTCTCCGCCGCGGAAGAGGAACACGACTGATGCACCCCGGAAAATCAAGCATCACACGCGGTGCGAGCGATAGCCGTACAGCAGGACGCTTGATTTCCCGGGGACCCCGCTAGCGGCCATGCTCGCCACGATCGTCCGCAGCTCGCTGGCCGCTCCAAGGATCGTGACGGCCCTGTCGCTGCTCGTCGCGCTGCTCGGTACGGGCGCACTGCTCGGCGCCCGACTCGACGTGTTCCCCGACTTCGCGCCGCCTCACGTACTCGTGCAGGTGGAGGCGCCGGGCCTGGATGCCACGCAGGTGGAGTCGCTCGTGACCCGACCGCTCGAGGATGTGCTCGGCGGCGCGGAGAACGTCGAGGCGGTTCGCTCGACCTCGAGCCAGGGTCTGGCGGCGATTCAGGTGGTCTTCGGTCGCGGCAGCGATCCCTACCTGCAGCGGCAGGTCATCAGCGAGCGCCTCGGCGGCGGGAGCGCGCTGCTGCCGCCGGGCATCGGGCCGCCGCAGCTCTCGCCGCTGAGCTCCTCGATGGAGTATCTGCTGCACTTCGGCTTCACGAGCGACCGGCTGTCGCCGCTCGAGCTGCACGACCTAGTCCGCTGGACGCTGAAGCCGCAGATCCTGGCGGTGCCCGGCGTGGCGCAGGCGCAGATCTTCGGCGGCGAGTCGCGCGAGCGGCAGCTGTGGGTCGACCCGGTCAAGCTGAACGCCGCCGGAGTGACGCTCGAGGAACTGAGCGAGGCGGCGCGCCGCGCCACGCTCATCAGCGGCGGCGGCTATCTCGAGACCGCGGTGCAGCGCCTGGTGCTGCGGGCACAGGCCCCCGCGGAGTCACTCAGCGCGCTCGGCCAGGCGGTTGTGGCCACCCCTGCCGGCATTCCTGTGCGCATCGGCGACATCGCGCAGGTACGCGACGGCGCCGCACCGCGCTTTGGCGACGCCATGATCGGCGGCCACCCCGGCATTCTGGTGGAAACATCGACCCAATACGGCGCCAACACGCTCGAGGTCACGCGCGCGCTCGAGCATCGATTGGAGACTCTCGCCACGCAACTCGCCCCGCGCGGCGTACGCTACCATCCGGCGCTGCTGCGGCCGGCGAGCTTCATCGAAAGCGCCATCGCCAAGCTGCGCAATTCGCTCCTGGTCGGTGCGGCGCTGGTGGTGGTGCTGTTGCTGCTGACGCTGCGCGACTGGCGCGGCGCGCTCATATCCTTCGGCGCCATCCCGGTCTCGCTGCTCGCTACGATCTGGATCCTGGGGCTGGGCGGGCTGTCGCTCAACACCATGAGCCTCGGCGGCCTGGTGGTGGCGCTCGGAGTGGTGGTCGACGACGCGGTCATCGACGTGGAGAACATCACGCGCCGCCGCCGCACAGCCGGCGCGAGCGCCGACATGCGCTCGCTCCTGCTCGAGGCTTCGCTCGAAGTCCGCCGTCCGGTGTTTTACGCCACCGCGGCGGTGGCGGTGGCGTTCCTTCCGATCCTGATGCTATCGGGTCTGCAGGGGGCATTCTTCCGGCCGTTGGCCACCGCGTTTCTGCTGGCGGTGGGACTGTCGCTGCTGGTGGCCATGAGCGCCACCCCGGCTCTGTGCGCCCTGCTGATGCAGCGTCACCAGCCACGCGCCGAGCCCGCCTGGCTGGGAAGCTGCAAGCGCTGGCAGCGCAGCGCCATCACGGCGCTCGAGCCTCGCGCGGCGCCGGTACTGATCGGGGTGCTGTTGAGCGGGGTTGCCGGCCTTGCGCTGCTGCCCGTCCTCGGCGCCCGGCTGTTGCCAGATTTCCGCGAGAACTATCTGATCGCGCATGCCTCGCTCCGCCCCGGCATCTCGCTGCTCGAGACTTCGCGCGTCGGGGAACGGATCGCCGCACGCCTGGCTGCGATTCCCGGCGTCAAGAGCGTGGCGGAGCAGATCGGCCGCGCGGAGAACGGCCAGGATCCGGATGCGCCGAACAAGAGCGAGTTCGAGATTCAACTCGAGCCGTCGGGCCGGGCCCCGACCGGGCAGCTCGAGGCCAGGGTGCGAGAGGTCTTCGAGCAGTTCCCCAATCAGCTGGTCGAGATCTATTCGGTGCTCGCGGAGCGGATCGGCGAGACGCTGTCCGGGAATGTGGCTCCGTTTTCTGTCAGCGTCTTCGGACCCGATCTGGACGTCGACGACGAGGTGGCCGGCGAGATTGCCGCGCTGCTGCGCAAGTTGCCGCAGAGCGGCACGGTGCGTCTGCAGGTGCCGCCGCGTCAGCCCGAGCTCGAGATGCAACTGCGACCGGAGCGACTCAGCCTCTACGGACTGCAGGCCGCGGAGGTACTCGGCGCCCTGAACGCCGCCTACCACGGCACGGCCGTGGCGCACCTCAATCAGTCCGACCGCAGCGTGCCGGTGGTCGTGCGCCTCGCCGCAGCCGGCGCGACGCCGGATGAGATCGGGAATCTCCGCCTGCGCGGCCGCGACGGCGCGCTGGTCCCGTTGTCGTCCGTGGCGACGCTCGGCGTGGTATCGGCCCGCAGTCTGATAGCGCACGAGGACGGACTGCGGCGTCAGGTGGTGATCGCCACGCCCACCGGGGCCGATCAGGCGGGCTTCGCGCGGCGCGCCCGGGAGCAGATCGCCGCTCACGTGACGCTCCCAACGGGCGTGTATCTGCGCTACGGGGGCACCGCGCCCGCACAGGCCGCCGCGGCGCGCGAGCTCCTGTGGCATGCGGGCGCGGCATTGGTGCTCATCGTGCTGCTGCTCGCACTGGCGTTCGGTCGCAGCCGCCACGTGTTGTTGGTGCTGGCGGCGCTCCCGAGCACGCTGATCGGCGGGGTGCTGGCGGTGGCGCTGACCGGCGCTACGCTGTCACTGGGCGCGATGGTGGGATTTGTCGCCCTGTTCGGTATCGCCGCACGCAACACGATCCTGCTGATCTCGCATTACGAGCACCTGATTACGATCGAGGGCCAGCCCTGGAGTCTTCAGACTGCGTTGCGGGGCGCCGAAGAGCGCCTTACCCCGGTGCTGCTGACGGCGTTGCTCACCGCGCTCGCGTTGCTGCCGGTGGCTCTGCAGTCACATCAGCCCGGACACGAAATCGAAGGTCCCATGGCGATCGTGATTCTCGGCGGTCTCGTTTCCTCGACCCTCGTCAGCCTGGTCTTCGTGCCGCCTCTCGCCGCGCGCTGGTTGCACCGCAGCTGAGCCGCACGCTCGCGGCGTCGCAGCTGACGCTGCGGCTCTGCAGTGAGTGGTGCATACGTGCAACACTCCTCGAGTCACAGTGTGGCCATTCTGACACGACGAACCGCCAAGCCGATTTACGCAACTGGATAAGTGCTTGTTGTATCATAGGCGCCGATGTTGTCCTTGAGCAACGGCGGGTGGCATGCACCTTGCTGCCGCCCGAGCGATGAAGGTCTGCGCCGGTGCCACCGCCGTACGGCAGGAGCGCCGCTGTCGCAGGGCAAGGCAGGGCAAGGCAGGAAACAACCTGTGGGGAGCAATTAAATGAAGAACGCACAGATAACTCGGCAGCTCTTCTTCCGACTCTTCCGACCCCTGGCTGCCGGCGTGTTGTTGGCCGTGGTCGCACTGCCCGTCGGCGCCGTCGAACTCAAGACGTCCGACGGCTCGTGGACCTTTTCCTTGAATGGCAACGTGAACGTGCACTACATCTATTCCAGCTGCCAGAATCCGAGCAGCGCGGTCAGCACCGACGGTCTCGGCCTGACCTGCGTCGGCACGCAAAGCAGCAGCAGTGTATCCAACATCGGCAACGGGCTGCTGCCCGCGGCCTTCAGCTTCGGCGTCACGACCACGCAGAATGGCATCGATATCGGAGCTCATCTCGGCCTGTATCCCGGCATTGCCACCAATGACGGCGGCAGCCCGAATCTGCAAGCCTCTAGCCCGATCACCAACACGGCGCTCGGCTCGACCGGTCTGGACATCCGCCAGGTCTACATGACCTTCGGCAACAAGGAGATGGGGACCTTCACGCTCGGCCGGAACATCGGGCTGTTCGGCGCCGACGCGATCCTCGCCGACATGACGCTGCCCGGGGTCGGCGCGCCCGGCTCGGCCGCCTCGGCTGCTCCCTCCAACACCACGCTCGGCGGAATCGGCTTCGGCTACATCTACACCGACTGGCTGGCGCAGATCGATTACACGACGGTGGACGTTTCGGGCTTCAATGCGACTCTAGGAGTGTTCGACCCGATTAATTCGCTGACCGACCCGAACCCGGAGCCCAAGCAGGCCCCTGGTTTTCACGCCAAACTCAGCTACACAGCGCCGCTCTCCGGGTCCGACAAGCTGTACTTGTCGGTGGCGTTCCTGACTCAGGAACAGCGCAATGTGAGCGGCGGTACGGCCTACAAGTACCGGGGCAACGGCGTGGATCTGTTCGCCAAGGTGAACGTGCAGGACTTGGAGGCATTCGCGTACTACTACCACGCCACCGGCCTCGGCACGACCGCGTTGTTCTTCGGCGGAGCTTTCGGCCTCGGCGACACCCGCGACTCAGACGGCTTCCTCGTCCAGGCGACCTACAAGATCGGCGACGTGAAACTCGGCGCGAACTACGGCGAGAGCAAGCTTGACTTTGCCAATGCGGCCGATCAGCTCAACAACCCGAGTTTGCTCTCGAAAAACAAGAAGGGCACGGTCGGGGTGTACTACTCGCTGACCAAGAATCTGACGCTGCTGGGCGAGCTGAGCCGGACCACGAGCGATTCGCACGGTGGCGGCAGCAACGACGCCACCACCGTCAATGTAGGCGCCTTCGTCGCGTTCTGAGCCATCAGGAGGCGGGCAGGCGCGTGGCACCACGTGAGAGCTGCGCCGACGGCGGTGGCGCCGTCGGCGCATGACTGCAGGCAGCTGAGGACGCGGACGTGATCATCGTGAGCGTCTTGTATCCGAACGGACCGAAGGCCAGGTTCGATATCGACTATTACACCCGCAAGCACATGCCGATGGTGCAGCAGCGCCTGGGCACGCCGTTGCGGCGCGTCGTGGTCGAGCAGGGCGTCGCCGGCGGGGCGCCGGGCGCGCCACCGCCGTTTCTGGCGGCGGCGCATCTGTATTTCGATTCGGTCGAAGCGTTTCAAGGCGCTTTCGGTCCGCACGCCGGAGAGATCATGGCCGACATCCCGAACTACACGAGCGCGCAGCCGGTGATCCAGATCGGCGAGGTGCGGGTGTAGCGTACCGTGGACGCTCAACTGGATCGTCGGCTTGACGATAGCGCCGGCGCCACATACGGAGCGGCAGTGCCGGCTGCGTCTGCCCGGCGCGGTCGGGTGACGAACCATGCTGGAGCTATGCTGCACGATTGCGGAGCGCGAGTGTGCCAGCCGTGACACACGACCTGTCGCCTGCGCACCACTTTGGTTCTTTGCTGCAGATCGAGACGAATGAGTCTACGATGTCGCGCCTGATTTCTCGCTAAGTTCAAGGGAAGGGCCGGAACCGTTCCGGAAGGCTAACTAATAGAGGTTGCGCTGTGTGTCTCACGGCGCCCGAGCACGCCCCGTGCGATGCCCGGCGACAACGAACGTAAAAACCAAGTCTAGGAGAACTGCGTATGCGATCCAAATGCAACAACAGCCTGCGCATCATAGTCGCCGCGCTTGCACTTGGAGGGTCGAGCGCGGCGGCAATCGCCGATGAGGTCACCGATCGGTCGCAAGATCCGAATCTCTGGGCAGCTCCCGGCGGTGATCAGGCCTTGACACGGCACAGCTCACTCAAGTCGATCAACGCTTCGAACGTGCGCCACCTGCAGATGGTGTGGTCGCAGTCGAGCGGCACGCTGCGCGGACACGAAGGGCAGCCGCTGGTCGTCGTCGTCAACAACAAGCCGATGATGTTCATGGAGAGCGGCTGGCCGAACATCATCCAGGCGCTCGACCTGAGCGATCCGGATCATCCGAAGGAAGTGTGGAACTACCGCAAGACGAGCAATCGCGACGAATCGGCCGTACCGCGCGCCTGCTGCGACACCGTCAACCGCGGGCCGTCCTTTGCCGATGGCAAGCTGGTGTTCGGCACGCTGGACGGCTTCGTCATCGCGCTCGACGCGGCGACCGGCAAGGAAGTCTGGACCGTCAAGCACGCGCATCCCGACAAGGGCGAGACCATCACGCCGGCGCCGCTCATCGCCGAGGGCAAGGTGCTCATCGGTTTCGGCGGTGACGAGTTCGCAGCCCGCGGCCGCTTCACGGCCTACAACCTGGCCGACGGCAAGAAGGTCTGGGAGTGCTACAACACCGGCAGCGACTCGGACGTGTGCCTCACGAAGCAGAGCAACAAGAAGCACCCGGAGTACGGCACCGCCGGGCACGACCTCGGCATTTCCGGCTTCCCGGGCGATGAGTGGCAGCGCGGTGGCGGCGCGATGTGGGGCTTCTACAGCTACGATCCGGAGCTGCACCTCGTGTATGCATCGAGCGGCAACCCCGGGCTGTGGAGCCCTTCCTACCGCTGCGGTGCCAAGACCCACGAGGAGTGCAACAACGGCAAATGGGACAACAAGTGGTCCATGACCATCTTCGCGCGCAAGGTCGATACCGGCGAAGTGGTGTGGGCGTACCAGATGACGCCGTTCGACCAGTGGGACTACGACGGCATCAACGAGAACATGCTCGAAGATGCGACCGTCGACGGCAAGCCGCGCAAGATCCTGATGCACTTCGATCGCAACGGCTTCGCCTATGTGCTCGACCGTACCGACGGCACGCTGCTGCGCGCCACCAAGTACGTGACCACCAACTGGGCCGAGAAGGTCGACATGAAGACCGGCCGCCCGGTGAAGGTCAAGGAGCATTCGCCGCTCGAGGCGCACCGCAACACCCAGGCCTGTCCGTCGGCGATGGGTGGCAAGGACCAGCAACCCTGCGCGATCGACCCGGCTGAGCCCGGGATCGCATACTGCCCGACCAACAACTGGTGCATGGAGGATGAGCCCCAGGAGCGCTCACACACCCAGCAGGGTACCGTGTACGTGTTCGCGAACGTGTTCATGTATCCGGAGAAACCGGGGATCACCGGCAAGTTCAAGAAGTACAACACGCTGACCGGCGAGACCATCTGGGAGATTCCGGATCCGTACCCGAACTGGGGCGGTGCGCTGGTCACCGACGGCGGGCTGGCGTTCTACGGCAGCCTGAATGGCGACTTCCGCGCGGTCGATCGCAACAGCGGCGAGGTGCTGTGGCAGCGGCGGCTGGGCTCGGGAATCATCGGCAACCCGATCACCTACAGCGTCAACGGCAAGCAGTACGTCTCCGTGTGGAGCGGCATAGGCGGGTGGATCGGGCTGCCGGTCACGGCGGGGCTCGATCTCAACGACAAGTTCGGCGCCATCGGGGCGACCGCCATGACCAAGGCCGCGGGACTCAGCATGATCCCGCAGGGTGGAACGCTCTATACCTTCGCGGTTCAGGAGTGAGGAGGACGAGGGCGCAAAGCAATAAACGAGCCTGAGCGAGGGCGTTGTCGAAGAGGCGGGCAGGGCGCGGGCGCGCCCGGCAGTGATAGCGGGCGCGCCCGCCAGAGAAACGCCCGGGACACCGAGGGGCCCAGACGGATGACAACGTGGAAGAGAGGTGGGCTGGCGCTGACCGCGGCGCTGGCCACGGGAGCGGTGGCGCTCACCGCGGTGCCACGCGAGGCGCAGGCTGCGCTGCTGCGGGTGTGCGCCGATCCCGGCAACATGCCGCTCTCCAACAGCCGCGGCGAAGGTTTCGAGAACAAGATCGCGCGCGTGCTCGCACGGGCGCTCGACACCGGCGTCGAGAACTATTACCGCCCGGGTGTCGAGCGCGGTCTCACGCGCACGACGCTCGATGCCGACCAGTGCGACCTGATGCTCGACATGCCCGCCGATGCGGACGACGTGCTCACCACCACGCCGCTGTACCGCTCGACTTACGTGCTCGCCTACCGCAGTGATCGGGGCCTTGCCATCAAGAGTCTCGACGATCCACGCCTCAAGACCCTGAGAGTCGGCGTTTACGAGACTTCGGCTATCCGCGAGGCGCTCGCCGAGCACGACGTCCGCAAGGTTCGCATTCACTACCTCAGCCACGACGCCGATCTGGTGCCGGCGGATCAGCCGAGCCATCAGGTCCAGCAGGTGATCGACGGCGAGCTCGACGTGGCGGCGGCCTGGGGCCCGCTGGCGGGCTACTACCGCACCATCAAGCAGGCACCGCTGGTGATCCAGCCCGTCAACCTGATGGATGACTACGTGCCGCTCGAGTTCGACATGGCCGTCGCGGTGCGACGCAACGATCACGATCTGCAACGCCGTCTGGAGCAGGCCATACGCCAGGAGCGCGACGCGCTGCGCGCGATCCTGGATGAGTACGGCGTGCCGCTGGTGCGCTGCGACACCTGCATCATCAGCGGCGACCTGCCCGCGCATGGGCCGTACCGCAAACGCCCTCCGCAGGCTCCGGAGCGCGGCGGGACGTCGGTCAGCATCGCGCAGCTGAACGACTGGCTCGCGCATGGCGCGAGCATCGCCGTGGAGCTCAACAATGCGGTCCTGGCCGAGGACCGGACGCGCGTGCTTTACCTGCTCGAGAAGAAGCACGCGCAGGTCGGAGCGCTCGACCTGCAAGGCGAGGCGCCGCTGCATCATGCGCTGATGCAGAGGTCCGATTCCATGGTGGGGCTGTTGCTCGCGCACGGGGCCGACGTCAACCAGCGCGATCGCGACGGCTGGACGCCTCTCATGACGGCGGCGTACTACGACGATGCCGCCGACATCAAGGTGTTGGCCGCACGCGGCGCCGATCCCAATGCCGTGAGCGCGCAGAATCTCACGCCCCTCGGTATCGCCGTGCAGTACGGCAAGGACGCCGCCGCCGTGGCGCTCGTCGAGGCAGGCGCCGATACGGGACGTCCGATCGGCGAGGCCGCTTACACGCCTTTGATGCTCGCGAGCGCGAACGGCTCGCTACGCGTAGCCCACGCTCTGATCGAGAAGGGCGCCGACTTGAACGCCCGCAACAGCGGCGGCGTCACCGCGCTCATGATCGCGGCCGCCAAGGGTCACGCCGACGTAGTGGAGCTGCTGGTGCGTGCCGGCGCCGACGTCGAGGCGCAGACGGAACATGGCGATACCGCGCTGTCCATCGCGCGCGCCAGGGGCGACCAGAAGGTGATCAAGCTGCTCGATGAAGCGCCCCGCGGGCGTTCCGGCGCCTAGACGGGGCGCACAGTGCTGAGGTGTACGTTCATGATGTGCGTTGCCGGTCTGACGTCGAGCCTGCTCTCCGCCGGGCAGGTGAGTCCGCCAGTGCCGGCCGCGCCGAGCGCCCCGGCCCCCGCGGCCCCGGCTGCCCCCGCGAACGGCATGACCCCGATGCAGCGGGCGGATGCCACGCCCAAGGGCCAGCTCAAGAACGCCTATTCGGACGGGGATGCGGCGGTGGTGGAGTCGGGGAAGCAGTTCTACTTCAAATACGCCTGCAGCGGCTGTCACGGCGGCAACGGTGGCGGGGGCATGTGTCCGCCACTCACCAATGACGTCTGGGTCTACGGCGGCGACGACGATACCCTCTTCAGGCTGGTCGCCTACGGCACCGAAGCGCTGCAGGCCAAGGGCTACGGCCGCAAGGGCACGGAGAACGTGGTCGGCCCGATGCCCCCCATGGGGCTGATCGTGCAGACCGACGACGAAGTGTGGCGCATCCTCGCGTTTGTGCGCTCGAATTATCATGGAGCGCCGGAATGCAAGCTCGGCTGCGGGAGCGACTAGCCTGCCTTCGGGGAGCGGAGGAGCCTTAACATGATGCGTACGCGAGCTGCGTCCCACAGTGGTCCCGACCTGATCGCCAATCTGGTCCGCAGGCGCGGTGCGGAGCTGCCCATCTCCGACGTTGTCCGCAGCTCCTGGAGCCGGTGCCTCAACGCCTTTGCGCTCGACCCTCACGAGATCCGGCATCCCCACAGTGTCGAGCGGGCGGACCTGCAGGCGCGCCGCGAGCGCCTCGGAGTGCTGCTATCCATCGCGCGTATCGAGATGGAGGCCTTGGGGAAGCTCATGAAGCACTCCGAGTACAGCATCATGCTGACCGATCGCGACGGGGTGATCGTGAGCTACCTCGGTGACACGGGCTTTTCGGCTACGGCCCGGCGCAGCGGTTTCCGCGAAGGAGTGATGTGGGGCGAGCGCGAGATGGGTACCAACGGCATGGGGACCTGCCTGATCGCCGAGCGGCCCGTCATGATCCATCGCACCGACCACTTCCTGGCGCAGAACACGCAGCTGACCTGCTCGGCAGCGCCGATCTTCGACATGCGCGGGGAACTGCTGGCAGCGCTCGACATCTCCGGTGCCTCGACCAGTCCGCAGCCCCACACCCTGGCGTTGGTCGACATGGCGGCGCAGAACGTCGAAAACCGCACCTTGCTGAGCGCCTGCAAGGAATTCCACGTGGTGCGCTTTCACCGCTGTCCGGAATTCGTCAGCACGCCGGGCGAAGGCGTGCTGGCGTTCGACGATCAAGGACTCGTCAAGGGCGCCAACCGCGCCGCGCTCAAATTGCTCGGGTATCGAGACCACGAGGCGGTGTGCGGGCAGCCGGTGGAGCGAGTCCTCGATACGAGCTTCGCGACGCTGATGCGCTTGACGGGACACAGCGGCTATCCGGCCGAGCCGCTCGGCTCGAGGCTGCCCCAGCGGCGCTGGTTTGCGAGCGTGCATACGCCGGCAGGGGCGTCGCGACCCGCGCAGGCCAGTGTCGGCCCCAGTGTGCGCCCGCAGGGCGAGGCGGGCGCTGCCGAGGCGCGCGGCTCCCTCGATTGCCTGGAGTCCGCGGATGCGACCATGCACTCCTGCGTGGAGATCCTGCGGCGGGTCGTCGATCGCGACATCTCGGTGCTGCTGCTCGGCGAAACCGGTACCGGCAAGGGCTATTGCGCGCGCGCCATCCATAACGCCAGTAGCCGCGCCGACAAGCCCTTCGTGACGGTCAACTGCGCCGCCATTCCCGAGACCCTGATCGAGAGCGAGCTGTTCGGTCACAAGGGGGGCGCCTTCACCGGCGCCACCCGCGAGGGCGGCATGGGCCGCATTCTGCAGGCGAACGGCGGCACGCTGTTCCTGGACGAGATCGGCGACATGCCGATCGCACTGCAAACGCGGCTGCTGAACGTGATCGAGGATCGTGAGGTGATGCCGCTCGGCGGCAACAAGGTGGTGAGCGTGGATGTGCGTGTCATCAGCGCCACGCAGCATCATCCGCTCGACCTGATTGCCCGGGGGCAGTTCCGCGAGGATCTGTACTACCGGCTCAATGGGATCACGGTGCGCCTGCCGCCATTGCGTCAGCGCACCGATGGCGCGGAGCTGATTCGCAAGTTGCTGCACGACGAGGCTCCCGGCACGCTGTTCGAGCTCGAACCAGCTTTGCTCGAGCGCTTGCTGGCTCACGGCTGGCCGGGCAATCTTCGTCAGCTGCGCAATGTCCTGCGTACCATGCTCGCGTTGCGCACCTCGGATCGACTGACGCTGGCCGACTTCAACGAGGAGTGGCTCGCCGGGAATGCCGCGCAGGGCGCACCCGGCGCCGCGGTGTCGCACCTCGAGCGCGACGGCGAGAGTGTGCTGAGCGATGCGGAACGCGATGCCCTGCGGCGCGTGCTCGAGATGTGCCAGTGGAACGTCAGCGAGGCCGCAGCCCGGCTACACATCAGCCGGCGCACGATTTACCGCAAGATTCATCGACACGGATTACTGCGCCACGCCCAGAGCCTCAGGGCGGGCACGGGGCAGTCCGAATGAGTTCCTCAGGGGAACTCGAGATGTCGCGTTCAAACCCAGAGGCGAGGCTAAGACTACCATGGCAATCAAGATTCACCCCCTGGTTGATCAGGGTGTAAAGCAAGGCGCGGCGGGCTTCGCCGGCGGAACACTCACCTGCAGGTGCACGCGCGATCCGGTCACGGTGCGCGTCGCGTCGAACGTGGCGTTCAACCACGTGTGCGGCTGCACCAAGTGCTGGAAGCCCGAAGGCGCGTTGTTCTCGCTGGTCGGCGTAGCCGGACGGGACAAGGTCAGCGTGACCGCGAACGACAAGAAGCTCAAGATCGTGGACGAGAAGGCCGCCATCCAGCGCTACGCCTGCACCGGGTGCGGTGTGCACATGTACGGGCGCATCGAGAACAAGGCTCATCCTTTCTTCGGCTTCGACTTCTTCCATGTCGAGCTGTCGAAGGAGAGCGGCTGGGAGGCCCCGGGCTTCGCCGCGTTCGTCTCCTCGATCATCGAGTCGGGATTCCCACCGGCTCGCATGGGTGAGGTCCGTGCACGGCTGAAGGAGCTGAAGCTGGAGCCCTACGACTGCCTGTCGCCGGCGCTCATGGATCTCATCGCGACCCATGCGGCCAAGGCGAAGGGCGTGCTCGCCGCGTAGCGCCGCAGCTGCGGGGAAAAATAGCGCCCCGCGCGTGCGCGGGGCGACTGTGCTTCGGACTCCTGACCGCTTCCGAACGAGGAATAGCTTTCGCCATGAAAACACGTGCTGCAATTGCTCACGCCGCCGGCAAGCCACTGGAAATCGTGACCGTCGATCTCGACGGCCCCAAGAGCGGCGAAGTGCTGGTCGAGCTCAAGGCCACGGGGGTGTGCCACACCGACGAGTTCACGCGCTCCGGCGGAGATCCGGAAGGCCTGTTTCCCGCGATTCTCGGGCATGAGGGCGCCGGGATCGTGGTCGATGTGGGTCCGGGAGTCACCTCGGTGAAGAAGGGCGACCACGTCATCCCGCTCTACACACCCGAGTGCCGGCAGTGCAAGAGCTGCCTGTCGCGCAAGACGAACCTCTGCACCGCGATCCGCGCGACCCAGGGAAAGGGCGTGATGCCGGACGGCACCAGCCGCTTCTCCCTCGGCAAGGACAAGGTGTTCCACTACATGGGCTGCTCGACGTTCTCCAACTTCACCGTGCTGCCCGAGATTGCGGTGGCGAAGATCCGCGAGGACGCCCCCTTCGACAAGGTCTGCTACATCGGCTGCGGCGTGACCACCGGGATCGGCGCGGTGATCAATACCGCCAAGGTCGAACCCGGCGCGAACGTAGTCGTGTTTGGTCTCGGCGGCATCGGCCTCAACGTGGTGCAGGGTGCACGTCTCGCGGGCGCCAACAAGATCATCGGTGTCGATCTCAACCCCAATCGCAAGGCGCTGGGTGAGAAATTCGGCATGACGCATTTCGTGAACCCCAAGGAGGTCGAGGGCGATCTGGTGGCGCACCTCGTGACGCTCACCGACGGGGGGGCGGACTACAGCTTCGAATGCGTCGGCAACGTGAATCTGATGCGTCAGGCGCTCGAATGCTGTCACCGCGGCTGGGGCGTGTCGGTCATCATCGGCGTGGCCGGCGCGGGCCAGGAGATCAAGACCCGTCCCTTCCAGCTGGTCACGGGCCGTGTGTGGAAGGGCACCGCCTTCGGCGGCGCCCGCGGGCGCACCGACGTACCGAAGATCGTGGACTGGTACATGGAAAAGAAGATCGCCATCGATCCTCTGATCACGCACAAGATGCCGCTCGATAAGATCAACGACGCCTTCGATCTGATGCACGCGGGCACCTCGATCAGGAGCGTGATCACGTACTGAGCCCGGGATGAGGCGAAAGACCAGGGTCGACACGGGGTCTCGGGTGGCGGCTGCCGCAGCGCTGCTGGCGGCGACCTTGCTGTCCTCGGGCGTCGCTGCCGCTCCCGCCGGCGGGGCGCCGGAGCGCCTCTACGTCTCCGACGAGACCGGCGGCGACGTGGTGATCGTCGATCCGCAGCGCGAGAGCGTCGTGGCACGCATCGCCGTAGGCAAGCGTCCGCGTGGCATCCAGCTGTCCTCGGATCACCAGCGATTGTACGTGGCACTGTCGGGCTCGCCGATCGCTGGCCCCAATGTGGACGAGTCGAAGCTGCCACCCCCCGATCGTCGCTACGACGGCATCGGCGTGGTCGACCTCAAGCTGCAGAAGCTGATCAACACCTACCCGAGCGGCGCGGACCCCGAGGCCTTCGCCCTGTCACATGACGGCAAGGTCCTGTACGTCTCGAACGAGGACGTCGGCAAGCTGTCGGCCGTCGATCTGACCCGTGGCACCGTGCGCGCGACCGTGGCCGTCGGGTCGGAGCCCGAGGGGGTTGCGGTCAGCCACGACGACCGCGTCGTCTACGTCACCTGCGAGACCTCCAACAGCCTCTATGTGATTGACGCGCATACCATGCACGTGCTGGCGCAGATTCCGACCGAGAAGCGCCCGCGCGGTATATTCCTGGGACGCCAGTCGCACCGCGGCTATGCCACGGACGAATTCGGTGCGGCGCTCACGGTGTTCAGCACCGACGACTACCAGGTGGTACAGACGATTGCGCTCGGCGACCCGAAGGTCGTGCGTCCGATGGGCATCGCCTCGACGGACGGCCGGCGGTTGTACGTCACTACCGGCCGATTCGGCGCATTGCTGGAGGTGGACCCCGGAGCGGGTCGGGTGCTCAGGACCATCGCGGATGTCGGAAAGCGTCCCTGGGGCCTGGCGTTGAGCCGAGATGGTGAGAAGGCCTACACGGCCAACGGCCCCTCGGGCGATGTCTCGGTCATCGATCTGCAGTCAGGTCGCGTAGAGACGCGGATCGCGGTCGGAGGCAGCCCCTGGGGCGTGGTGGCGGCGGCGGTGCGCTGACCTGTGCGGCACGCAGCTGCGCCTCTTCGCAGCGAGCTTTCGCTGCGTGCGGCGTGCCGTGAGGCACGGCTTACGGCACCACGTGCGAGGGCCCGAGGTCCTTCCACTCGTAGCGCGGCACCTGAACCCACTGACCGCTCTTGAGCTCGGGCACTTTGTGCACCCGGGTCTGCTCGATGGTCATCTGGCCGTCCTTGTCGGTGATCCAGAAGTCGATGTCGTAGATCTGGTCCTTGGTGCCGACCGCGCGAAAATCGGTGCAGGCGAAGTAGTGACCGTTGTCATCGAGCTGGCGGACGGGCAAGTGGGTGTCGACGAACTCCAGATCGAGCACCTTGCCGGTCTTGTCATCCTTGAGCTTGAACACGCCGTGGTTCTTCGCGGCCTCGGCGAGGGCACCCTGCTCAACCGCCGACATCACCTCCCAGCCCCGCTTGGTGGCCATGTGTCCGGGGTGCTCGGAGGCCGGGATCCACCACCAGGGCACCGGTGAGCGTGCCGTCAGCGTCCACGAGCCCTCGGCCTTGATCGGCTCCTTGTAGATGCGGATCTCCTGCACCTTGAGCTGCCCGTCGCTTGGGGCCACCCAGAAATCGATGAGGTAGCGTTTCTGCGCGTCCTGCGGATCGTGAAACTTCACGTCCGGGAAGAAGCCATAGCCGTCGATGGTGCGCGTGAAGTCGATGCCGTCGAACGCCAGTTTCAGCGGCGTCCCGTCGGCCGGGTCCGCGAACGGGAAGAGGCCGCCGTTGGCCTTGGCGCGCTCTTCGATGAGCCCCTTGACCAACGTCTCGGCATCGCCGCTGTCGAAGTTCTGCATCGCCTTCTCGGTGGAGTCGGCGCTGCTGGCGGCGATGAAATCGCGCGCTTTCTGCAGATTCGCGCCCGGGTTTTCCAGGAAGGATTTCCTGGCGTCCTCGCTGCTGAAGCAGTAGGTCTTGCCGTCCTTGTCCGCCCAGGTGACAGCGCACTGGGTCATGATGTGCCGGCCCTGGGACAGGCCTTCCACGCACTGCCCACCGAACTCGGCCGCGGCCGCCGGCGTACCGGCGCGCGCGGGAATGAGGGCAGCGCAAACGAGCAGGGCGCCGATGAGTGCGACCCGCCTGGTGCGGGGGAAGGTCGAAGCGCCGTAGGGGTTCAGGGTATCGGGCTTCATAGGCCAGTCGGTTTGGCGCGTGGCGCACCGTATCCGCGGTGCCGGGAGGTGGCAGATCGATGCTACTCCTGCGCCGCGGGGTTTTCCGCAACCAGCTCGTTCCCCTGCCTGAAATGCTGCGCCAGGTAGGCTTCGGCGTTCTCGAGCATGAAGTAGCGGAACGCCTCGGCAGGCGGGGAGAGTGTCTTCGCCTGCGTGTGCACCACGTGCCAGCGGCGCATCACGGGTAACCCTTCCGTCTCCGGCGCGGCGATCAGGCGCAGATCGAGCTCGAGCCCGATGGTGTGCAGCGATAGGAGCGAAATGCCCATGCCGGCCATGACCGCCTGCTTGATGGCCTCGTTGCTCGACATCTGCATGATGACCCTGGGGGTCATCTGGTAGGCGTCCATGAACTCATCGAGCGCCGCGCGCGTCCCCGACCCCGGCTCGCGCACGATGAAGTCCTCGCCGAGCAGAGCGCTCGC
>WNES01000200.1_pt1 | contig 32305 bp, 30 predicted proteins | sample 5399931 | NCBI WGS metagenome assembly WNES01 (sample SAMN13153332, study PRJNA577476) | soil metagenome | isolation source: 20 cm grassland meadow soil 2 days after 3rd rain plot 5 | place: USA:California | collected 2015-11-11
TGATCGCGCGCCGGAGCGCCGGGACAAGGCGCGTACCCTTGCGGAAAGAACTTTGCAGCTACAGCCAGATCTGCCGGAGGCGCATCTGGCACTGGGGTTCTCTTACTATTATGGGGATAACAACTATGACGCGGCGCTAAGAGAATTTGAAATCGCGCAGCGCGGATTACCTAACGAATCTGAAGTCTATCTCGCCATCGGCGCAATCCAACGCAGGCAGGGAAAGTGGGTTGAGTCGACTGCAAATCTTAAGAAGGCGGTCAGTTTGAATCCTAAAGATACCTGGCCGCTGCAAAATCTCGCTTTCAACTATCAGATGCTGCGGGACTTTACTAAAGCTAATCAGACCATCGATCGCGCACTGGCGTTGGACCCGAATGCTCTCGGGCCCTGGGAGGTCAAGTCAAAACTGGCCATCGTTGAGAAGGGCGACTTCAGTGTGGCGGAGAAAGCGTTTGAAGCCGTGAAATCGGTACCCATGAGCAACGAGCAGAAGCTTAAAATCGCCGGTGATCGCGCCAACGTATTAATTTTGGAACGCAAGTATCGGGAAGGATTGCAACAAGCGGAAAGCGTCTCGGATGATCAACTTGACGCTTTGCCGGCACATTTGTGGAGTAAGTACTACTACATCGGCTTTGCGCGAAAGGCGCTTCAAGACGAAGCGGCGGCACGTGCGGCTTTCCTCAAGGCAAAAAACGCCGTCGAGGAGCAACTGAAACGGACTCCTGACAATGCGGACACGCACGTTGAGCTGGCAAAAGTGCTCGCATTTCTCAGCGAGAGGGACTCGGCGCTCGCGGAGGCGCAACGCGCGACCGAACTGCTTCCCGAAACCAAAGACGCGTTTGGAGGTCCGGAAGTTATGGCTGGCGTAGCGGAGGTTTACGCGATTCTGGGTGAGAGCGATCGCGCGATCGAGATACTCGATAGATTGTTGAGCCGACCAAGCGGCGTCACCACACAGGCTCTGAAAATAAATCCAATTTGGGATCCACTGCGACGCGATCCGCGCTTTCAAGGTTTGATCGACAAGTACGGTGCTAAGGCTTAGGACTTTTGTCCTTTTCTTCACCGTTGTCGCTGCCGCGCATGCGGACTGGAATGTTCTTTCAGTTGCATCGGAACCAGGGCGCGCAGGAATTGAACATCGACACATTGTCGTTGAAAACACTGGTGCCGATCAACGGGCCGATCTCGACCTTGCAATTTTCTCCGGCAAATCATGCACGTTACGCGTAATCGATAATCCTGACGGACAAACACTCGCGGCGGTTATGAAAGGCGAAAAATGCGGGTGCGGAGTCAATGGTGGTTACTTCGACACAAATTTCGAGCCCATCGGCTTGCGAATTGTGAATGAAGAAATGTTCGTGCCGCTGCGACGAGCCCGCCTGATTACGGGTGTACTGCTGGCGTCGTCGCGTGGAGTGCAAATCGTGCGCAGCCGTGAATTTTCGCGGCCTCAAAAAATCGCCGCTGCAATTCAGTGCGGTCCATTCCTCGTCGATGTGTCCCAGCGCGTTCGTGGTTTGAACAATTCCCATCGGGCACGACGAACCTTTGCGGCGACAGCAACGCACGACCGCGCGTTGCTTGGTGTTTGCTCGGAAGTTTCGCTCGCGGACCTGGCAACCATCCTTGCTACAACACGAATCGCTGGGGATTCAAGAATCGAACGCGCAATGAATCTAGATGGCGGTTCTTCGAGTGCATTCTGGTTTGCGCGGGAGAACGGCAGCGCGTTCTCAATTCCGGCACAAAAACCTGTGCGCGATTTTGTGGCTGTTGCGCCGAAGTAAATTGTAGGGCAGGCGCTTCGCCTGCCACGTTTTTGATTCGGCAACCGAAGTGGTCGCCCCTACAATTTTTCCAATGAGAACGTTTGGCGGATTCAAATCAGGCGATCGTTTTTTCCACGGCGAACTGCGCGGCGATGACGTGCATGTGCTGGCAAAACCGTATTGGGTCGAGGTTCAACCCATCGGCCAAGTATTCCCGCTCGCGACTTTGCATATCGACCTTCCCGTCGCGCCGTCGAAACTAATGGCAGTCGGGTTGAATTATACCGATCACATTGCGGAGATGAAGCGGACGCCGCTGGGCACGCCGCTCATCTGGTTTAAGGCTCCGAGCTCGGTTTTGCCGGACAACGGCGCAATCGAAATTGCGTTTCCCGAACATCAAACCGATTTCGAAGCGGAGTTGGCCGTCGTCATTGGCAAGACTGCGAAAAATGTGGCGGTGGAGTGCGCGCTCGATTTTGTTTTCGGTTACACAATCGGTCTCGACATCAGCGACCGCGATTTACAAAAGACCGAGAAGCAATTTGGCCGCTGCAAATCATTTGATACTTATACACCGATTGGGCCGTTTGTTTATGCCGACGTCGACGTGAGCGATGTTTCCCTGGAGCTTTGGCAGAATGGCGAGCTGCGACAGAGCACGCGGACGAGCCGAATGATTTATTCAGTCGCGGATGTTATTTCATTTGCGAGTCAATCGCTCACACTTTTCCCCGGCGATGTCATTTTAACCGGAACGCCCGCCGGTGTCGGCCCGATTCATGATGGAGATCAATTGGAAATAGCGATCGAAAATTGGCCGCGCCTGCGCAACAGCGTTTCGATCGCCGAGCGCGCTTCGGGCCGCGATGCTGAAGAAAGCTCAATTATTACAACTTGAAAGACTTGCCTTACATCCCGGCAGTAGAGATATTTCGAATCATAGATGCGACCTCGATGCAAGGGTCGCGGAAAAAAATGAAAAGTTTTGCTCGACTCGCGACCAACTCGTCTGCGATAAGAGAAAACCTGTCTCGAAACCGCACCGGTCAGATTCAACTCCTGCTTCAACTATGAAAACACTACTTGCTACCTGTCTATGCTCACTCGCGCTTGCCCTGATTTCACTCGCGCAATCTCCGCCGCCCGCACAAGCTCCGCCTGCAGCAGGTACGAGTCCGGCTGCCGCGGCACAGCAGGCGCCTGCTACTAACGTTCCGCCAGGGCAACCAGCAGCCCCTGGGCAGCCCGCAGCGCAGCAACCAGCAGCCCCTGGGCAGCCTGCAGCGCAGCAACCAGCAGCCCCTGGACAACCCGGAGCAGTAGGGCAGCCCGGAGCGCCAGGCGCAGTGACGAGCCCTGCACCAGCCGGTGCCGAGAGTCCTGCTGCGACGGCCGCTGCGAGTGCCCCGCCAGCTGCTTCGCCCGCTGCGGAACCTGGCTTGCTTGGCAGCAACTGGTTGATCGACAAGTTTCGCAAGGGCGGGCCGGTTATGTGGCCGATTTTGATCGTGTCGATCATTGCGCTCACAGTCGTGATCGAGCGAATTTTTTGGTGGGGTGGCCGCTGGTTTCGACGCGATCCGAAACGCATCGAGAAGGTCTTCACCGCGATTGAAAATGGTGATACGGCCGAAGCTTCCAGGCTAGCCCGAGGTTCGCGCGACCCGGTTTTGCGCATGATTTGGAACGGGCTCAATCACCAGCATGCTTCACTGCAGGGCGCCCTGCAGGTTGCCGCAGGCATCGAAATCAAGCGCGCTGGCCGGTTCTTGGTTGTGATGGACACGCTGGTCACACTTGCGCCGTTGCTCGGCTTGTTGGGCACTATTACCGGTCTTATCAGGTCGTTCAGTTTTCTCGGCAACGAAGAGCTCGCTGTGCAGGCGGTCACTGGCGGTATCGCCGAGGCGCTCATTGCCACGGCGTGCGGTCTTGGCATTGCCATCTTCGCTCTGATTCCCTTTAACTTTTTCACTTCCCGAGTGTCTAACTTAGAGTTTGAACTGCAGACGGCAGCCACAAACCTGGAGGTGATGTTGGGAGCGCAAACCGCACAGCGTGAGATGGAGATCGCCGGAACAGCCCCAACCACCGGGAAAGGCTCGTCGATTTGAGGTATTGTAATGCACGTAACCTCACCCATTCCTCACAAAAAAGCGCGGATCGAGATCATCCCGTTGATCGACATCATGTTCTTTCTGCTTGCGAGCTTCATGATGGTGAGTTTGAGCCAGGTGCACATGAAAGGGATCAAGGTGAACCTGCCCTCGGGTGTTTCAGGTCAGACGCAGACCAAGCGCGAGTACATCAGCGTCTCTGTCGATAAGGACGGTCATTACTTCTTCGACAAGGACGAAATCTCCGATACGGAACTGCTGGATCGCCTGCGCAAGGTGCACCAATCCGCCCCGGAGGCCAAGGTGTTCGTTCGCGGCGATCGCGACTCGGTTCACCTGAATGTTACTCATGCGCTTGATGTAATCCGGTCGGCTGGCTTTTATAAGATCTCATTTGAAATTAGGAGCGAAGCGCTCAAGGGGGTTCCGGGGCCGCGATGATTTGCGTATGGCAACCGAGCGAGTAAGACCGTTAATTTACCAGCCGCCGCCGCGCTGGTATTTCTGGACCGCCTTTGGGGCTGCATTGGCGATCCACCTCACAGCGGTTGCGGTCTCTCAAAGACGTGAAGCACCTCCGGTGGACCTCCCTCCTCAACCGCCGCTGGTCGTCGAGGCGGTATTGGCGCCGCCTGAGGCCACTCCACCGCCAGAAGATATTCCGATCCCCGAGCCTCCTCCTCCTCCAGACATCAAGCCGGAATTCGTCGAAGAAAGAACACCGCCACCGCGCCAACCACAGACGGCGGCGCAAAAATTCGTGCCAGTCAAAGCCCCTGGGCCGATGTCGATGTCGCGAGCGAAAGCCCTCGCCTTGTACGCGCCCCGGCCCCAGTACCCATACGAGGCGCGTTCGCGACACGTTACGGGGAGTGGAGTGATCGTCGCGCAAGTTGACGCGGCCAGCGGCAACGTTACCAGCGCTTCCGTCTCGCAAAGCACCGGAAGCCCCATACTGGATAATGCCGCCACCAGCGCCTTTCGGCAGTGGCGATTTAGACCCGGGACAGTTTCCAAGGTCAACATTCCCATCACTTTTACCATGACTGGGGCGTCGTACTAAATTCCACATATGAGACTCTCTTCGCCAGTTCCGCATAAACGAGCGCGCATCGAGATCATCCCGTTGATCGACATCATGTTCTTTCTGCTTGCTAGCTTTATGATGGTGAGCCTGAGCCAGACTCACATGAAGGGGATTCGCGTGAATTTGCCGGCTGCCCAAGGGCCTCCGTCAAGTGGTGTAAAGGATTTTGTCTCGATAAAAGTGCTGGAAGGAAATGCTGTGTTCTTTGACAACCAGTACGTGCCAGATGACCAGGTCCTGCCGCGCCTGTTTGGGCTTCACAGGGGAAATCCGGACATCAAGATCTCAATCAGCGCCACGCCGATGGCAATCTACGGTGATGTCATCGGAGTCCTCGACAAGGTTCGATCAGTCGGAATCACAAAGGTCGGCTATCAGATTAGAGCAGCTTCCGCCCCTGCGCCTGGCGGTGCTGCGCCGCCGCCCGGAGGTTAGATTACAGGAGTCGTTACTGTCCTACGAGGGACATCGCGACACTTTTACTGACCGGAACGCGGTACTAAGAACGTGCGTAATTTTTCCAAGGCGCGAGCCCTGTGGCTTAATTGATTTTTTTCTGCAGGTCCAAGCTCGCCAAAAGTTCGTTCGAAACCTTTTGGAACAAAAATCGGATCGTATCCGAATCCATGCGACCCACGTGGTTGCTGAGTGATTTGTCCCTCAACAGTCCCTTCAAACACTCCCAGAACCTCACCGTTGCGCGCCAGCGCCAGCAGACAATGAAATCGAGCTCGACGAGAGTCATTCTTAGCGCGAACTCGTGCAAGCTCCTCCAATAGCTTGTCGATCTTTTCTGTGTCGGTCGCATTCGCGCCGGCATACCGCGCCGAGTGTATTCCCGGCGCACCGCCAAGGGCGTCTACCTCTAGCCCTGAATCGTCGGCAATCACGAGTCCTGGCAATTTTGTTGATACCCCGAGCGCTTTGAGCTTCGCGTTCTCTTCGAAAGACGTTCCGGTTTCGATGATCTCGGAGATTTGCGGATACGCACGCAGATCGCGAACGCTGAAGCCTGATCCGAGAATATGCTGGATCTCGCGCGTCTTATGCGCGTTGCGGGTCGCCACGAGAAGCCGTATCACCCTGAAATAAAATCTGGAAGCCCGGAACCCACGAGTAAAATTTCAGTTTCCTTTCTTGGGTTCCTGGGTTCTTGATTCTAATCCGATGAGTAGCGAGCGGCGCAAATCATATCCCTTCGATCAGCTCGAACCAAAATGGCAGGCCATTTGGGAAGAGCGGCAGCTTTTCCATGCGCCTAACCCTGGCGAGAAAGGTTTCGATCCGGCGAAGCCGAAATTTTACATTCTGGACATGTTTCCCTACCCAAGTGGGGCAGGGTTGCACGTAGGCCACCCTGAAGGTTACACCGCAACCGATATCGTCGCCCGCTACAAAAGGATGCGTGGCTTCAATGTGCTGCATCCGATGGGTTGGGACGCATTCGGTCTGCCGGCGGAGCAATATGCCGTGAAAAGCGGCCAGCACCCTGTTGTCACGACACGGCAGAACGTGGCGAAATTCAAGAGCCAACTAAAGCGGATCGGTTTTTCCTACGATTGGCAACGGGAGATCAACACGACCGACCCGCGCTATTACAAATGGACGCAGTGGATTTTTCTCCAGATTTACAATTCCTGGTTCAATCCCGACACCAAACGGGCTGAGCCGATTTCCACGTATCGCGGGAGTGATCCGGACAGCGTTCGACTCGCCTATGTTGCTGATGTCCCGGTCAACTGGTGTGCCGAGCTCGGCACAGTTTTGGCCAACGAAGAAGTCGTGGATGGAAAAAGTGAAGTTGGCAAATTCCCGGTTGTTCGAAGACCAATGCGGCAATGGATGTTGCGCATCACTGCCTATGCGGAGCGATTGCTCAATGACCTCGATGAATTGGATTGGCCCGAAGGAATCAAACTGCTTCAGCGCAATTGGATTGGCCGAAGCGAAGGTGCGGAAATCGATTTCAAAATTGAGAATCACGACGCGCACGTGCGCGTGTTCACTACGCGGCCCGACACGCTATACGGCGGTACGTTCCTTGTGCTGGCGCCGGAACATTTGCTCGTCGATCAAATTGTCACCGAAGAGCAATGGCCAGCTGTGCGCGAGTATCGTGAGCGAACTGCGCGCAAAAGCGAGCTCGAACGCGCCGATCTATCGAAAGAAAAAACAGGCGTGTTTACCGGCGCGTACGCAATTAATCCCGCGACCAGCAAAAAGATTCCAATCTGGATCGCGGATTACGTATTACTCGGTTACGGGACTGGAGCGATCGGCGGCGTTCCTGCGCATGACGAGCGCGATCTGGAATTCGCGAAAAAATTCGACCTGCCGATCATCGTAGTTGTTCAGCCAACACGCGACGAACCGGCCATAGGATTCACCGGCGAAGGCGTCGCAGTCAATTCGCCAATTATCAATGGGCTGACCAGCGCCGACGCGAAAAAGAAAATCACCGCGTGGTTGGAACAACACGGCTTCGGCAAACGCGCGATCAATTACAAGCTTCGCGACTGGTTATTCTCGCGTCAGCGCTACTGGGGAGAGCCGTTCCCGATCGTTTGGGAAAATGGAAAACATCGCGCGTTGGGTGAAAAGGAATTGCCGGTAGTCCCGCCGCCACTCGACGATTACAAACCGACCGGCACCGGTGAACCGCCGCTGGCAAAGGCAAAGGAGTGGATCCGGTACTCCGACAAGGCGCTGCGTGAGACAAACACCATGCCGCAATGGGCAGGCTCGTGCTGGTATTACTTGCGATTTTGCGATCCGCACAACGACAAACGTTTCGTAGGCGAAGAAGCGGAACGGTACTGGATGGGCGGTGACAAGCCGGGAGGTGTTGATTTGTACGTCGGCGGCACCGAACACGCTGTTCTGCACCTGTTGTATGCGCGTTTCTGGCAGAAAGTCCTATTCGATCTCGGTTACGTCTCAAAGCCGGAGCCATTTCAGCGCCTCGTGAACCAGGGAATTATTCTCGGAGAGGATAATCAGAAAATGTCGAAATCGCGCGGGAACATCGTTAATCCTGATGACGTTATCGATCAGCACGGTGCAGACGCGTTTCGCTGCTACGAAATGTTTATGGGCCCGCTGGAGCAAATCAAACCGTGGAGCATGCGCGGCGTCGAAGGCGTTGCGCGCTTTTTGGCGCGCGTCTGGCGCCTCCTCATGACTGAGAACCAGGCAGGCGAGTGGGAATTATCCAGCAAGATCAAACCCGCCGATCCGAGCAAGGCGCAGCAGAAAGTTCTTCATGCCACGATCAAGAAAGTCACCAAGGATATCGAATCGTTCTCTTTTAACACCGCCATTTCACAAATGATGATTTTCGTGAATGCATTTACGAACGTTCAAATCATTCCATTATCAGCGATGCGCCCCTTACTTATTTTGCTGAGTCCATTTGCGCCTCACATTGCATCCGAATTGTGGGAAAGGCTGAATACAAGATTCAGCGACGCACACGGCGACATGACGGAGCAGCCCTGGCCAGAATACAACGAGCGACTGCTCGCCGAAGAAGAGGTTGAAATCGTAATTCAAATAAATGGGAAACTCCGCGATCGAATGAAAATGTCAGTCCTCGCAACGGAGGAAGAATTGAGAACCGCCGCGCTGTCGAGCCCGAAAATTCAAGATCGAATCACCGGTAAGACGGTGCGCAATGTGATTGTAGTGCCGAAAAAACTGGTCAACATCGTCGTATGAAGAAGATCTGGAATGAATTCAAAGAATTCGCCGTAAAAGGTAACGCAGTTGATCTCGCGGTCGGGGTCATCATCGGTGCGGCCTTCGGTTCAGTGATCACTTCGCTGGTGAAAGACGTGGTCATGCCACCGATTAGCGTGCTTACCGGCGGACTCGATTTCTCAAACAAATTTGTCATTCTGCGAGCGGCCAAGGATGGCTCGACCGCATTCAATACTCCCGCGGACGCCGGGAAGGCCGGAGCGATTACTTGGAATTACGGCAACTTCATTACGCTGCTAATTAATTTTCTCATTGTCGCGACCGCTATCTTCCTTCTGGTCCGGCTGATCAATCAATTGAGACGACCAGCGGAAAAACCAGTCGACCAGAAAGAGTGTCCGGCGTGTGCGATGAAGATCCCTATTAAGGCAACGCGCTGTCCTCATTGCACGAGCGAGCTTACCCAAACAGCCACGCGCTAGCACTCTAGCTGCTATCATTAATCAGCTTGCGAGACACACTCAGAACCTAGCTCAATTCAGCGGCCCTAGGGAATTTTTGTAAATTATTGCTTGCCCATCCCTACTTGGGCTGCTATGGAGGGCCCGATAATGCGGTGCCTTAACCTAGCGCTCGCAGGAGCTTCAGCTTGTTTAATCGTTGGCTGCGCAACGCAGTCGAAGCCGACTCTCACCAACGGACGTCGCATACCAAACGTGCGTACTACCGCATATACCCGTCTTGAGGGGGGAAGCGGCCGTCGTAACGCGCTCGGCGAATATTTGTCCGGCCGACACGTGATGAGTGCTGCTTCTGACTGGTCACGATATCCGCTCGGAACACGGTTTCGAATCGCCGAGACGAACGAAGAATATGTTATCGACGACTATGGGAATGCGTTGATCGGCACCGACACCATTGATTTGTACAAGCCAAGCCGGCTCGAGATGAAGCAGTGGGGCGTCCGACATGTAAACATCGACATCTTGCAATGGGGTTCTGAAGAACAAAGCTTGAAAGTCCTCGCGCCACGTTGCAAACATAGTTGCGTACGGAAGATGGTCGGAGCCCTCGAGAAAAAGAGAGGCAAAACCGTCGCGCAATCGTCTTCCACTCGCACTTCGCTTTGATTTAAGGCGAGTCGCGCAGCATTTTCCCGCCGATGAGAATCTTCGTCACTGGCGGGGCGGGTTATATCGGGAGCGTTTGCTCCGAGCTTTTGCTGAATGAGGGGCACGAAGTTGCCATTTTCGACAATCTAATCGAAGGCCATCGACGCGCTGTCGATTCGCGCGCCCAATTCATCCAAGGCGATTTGGCGGACCGAGATCAAATCGAGCGTGCGCTTTCGAACACGCGCCCGGATGCCGTAATGCACTTCGCAGCATACGCGCTTGTCCCTGAGTCAATGCGGGATCCATCAAAGTATTTCCGCAATAACGTCTCGAACGGATTGAATCTGCTGGATGCAATGCTGACAACAGGTGTTCAACGGATCATCTTTTCATCGACCTGCGCGCTTTTCGGTCCGCCCGATCGGGTCCCAATCGACGAAACTGCGCCAGCGCGTCCCGCCAATCCATATGGCGAATCGAAGCTGGCTTTCGAAAAAATCCTGCGGTGGTACGACCAAGTCCATGGATTGAAGTTTGTTTGTTTGCGCTACTTCAATGCGGCCGGTGCAACTGAGGACCTCGGCGAAGATCATCGTCCCGAGACACACTTGATTCCAAACGTGCTAAAGGTCGCTCTCGGTCAAAGACCAAGTCTTGAAATCTATGGCACGGATTATGAGACGCCCGACGGTACCTGTATTCGCGACTACATCCATATTGTCGATCTTGCGCACGCGCACATTCTGGCTCTTGGCGCAACCGCGAGCGGATTCTACAATCTCGGTACGGGAGGCGGCTCGAGTGTTAAGGAGGTAATCGCAGCATGTCGCAAAATCACCGGCCGACAGATCGACACGATTGAAAAGCCGCGCAGACCTGGCGATCCGCCGCGGCTTATTGCTTCCTCGGAAAAGATCAAAAAGGAGCTTGGTTGGCAACCACAGTTCCAGTCGCTGGATGTCATCATCGAGACCGCGTGGGCTTGGCATCAAAAGTTTCCAGACGGCTACGAAGAGTAAACTCAACCCTGCGGCTGCCGCAGCAGGCGTTTCGCTTGATTAGCTGTTCAGCGCGCTAGCGACAGCGGCTTCGACCCGTGCGATTTCCAAATTGCTCAGCTTTCCGCCGGGCGCGCTAAGAACTCGCACGTTTTTGTTCCTGGGTGCCCATACATTGGGATCCGTCGGTCCAAAAAGCAGAATGCAATTTGCGCCCGCGGCTGCGGCGAGGTGCGAGATGCCACTATCGTGCCCAATGAAGATCGAACGCTCAAGCACCGCGGCGAGGTGGGGCAGCCGTAAGTTCTTGGCGAAACGGACCATTGGATCTTTCCACTCGCGTTCCAATAGCTCCGTCTGTGCCTTATCCGCCTCGCCTGAAATGACGACAACGGAAGGCAGTCCGCGGGACCGCTCGCATTTGTCTTTGTCGATCGAGAAATCACGGCTTCGCGAAAACAAAGCAATCCACTTTTCCAGCGGCCAGTTTTTCTCCGTGCTGCCGCTTCCCAGATGAATCGCGATAATCGGTTGCTGCAAATTCTGGAGAAACTGCCGCGCGAACTGTCGATCTCCTATTGAAGGAAAAACTTTTTCAGTAAGATCGGTGACTCTGATTCCCAGCTCTTCGATCGGCCGCGCAAGCTGGCGCGCGGCGTGGTCGAGGGTTTGGACGATCTTGGCTGGCCCGCAAAAGAAATTTTCAACACCACACCGGCGCACGTTGTTTTCAAAGATGCGGTCCGGATCATACAGATAACTAATGATCAAATCGAAACTGGCGAAATAATTTGCCAACTCCGCTGGCAATTCCGAATTCCTGGCGAAGAAGCTCGAGAGCGGTCCGTATTCGATCGAGCGTACTGCTTGCGCGTAAAATCGCTTTTCGGCAAGTACCGCAATGTGTTTGTAACCAAGAATCTCCATGTATGCATGTGGACAAGCGTCGCGCAGAGCCTTGAGCGCCGGCAAGGTGAGAATAAAATCGCCGATCGCGCCGCCACGGATCACCAGAATGCGCTTCATGCGCATTTACTGTAGCGGCGCTCTGTGAATGCCGAAAAGATTCGTGAGACACTACAACTGCCAAATCTAAAAATCCCGGAGTGAAACTTGTCCGCGTCATCGGCGGTCGCGCACCGCGTCTATGGTTTCTAATACTGAGTAAACGCGAACCTGAGAATCACACCGCCATAGATCAAGGCGATAGCGTGCAAACAGCGCCAGCGAAAAACGCTGCGCGTGCTCCAGTTGATTTGATCGCGAAGAACATAGGGGATCGCGACCCAAAACAGCCCGGCAACAATCAGCAGATAAGCGAACACCGTTATGAGCAACCGGCTGGTTTCGTAGCGCAGAAAGGCGGCATCAAGCAGCGGCTCCGCCGCGAGCAAACAAAGAATTCCAAGCGCGCGTACTGCGAGAAATTCGTCGACGAAACGCAGGACGAGCACGTAACCGATTGGCAACGCAATGAGGAGCGGCCGGCGAAAACCGGAGAATTCGCCCATCTGGATCGTGTAGAGCAGCCAAAATGTCCAAACAAGACAAACGGTGAGCAGGATAACTCCCGTAGTCCTAGAGCGCGGAAGCCGCTGCACCACACGAGCGAAGCTCGGTTTTATTAATCCGAGCAAACCCATTAAAACGAGAAATACTCCTGCGATGATTCCGACGGTGTGCAAGGAGAGATCGTAAATCATGCGGCGAGCTTCGCTGATGGGGTGTGAGTTTGGATAAGGTGGCGCAAGTTTTTAACTTGTGATTGAGCGCGCCGGAGAACCTCAAAAACTTGCCAGAGTAGCACATGCCTCTGGCTTTCGCTCTAACGAAAGCACGCCGGAGACATGCGCTTCCCTAATTGGCGTGCCATACAAGCTGAACCCGTTGGCCTGCTCGATTCGGACCTTGACCAGTTCTCCAATCAGTCTGTCGCTGCCTTCAAATACGACAATTTTGTTGGTGCGCGTTCGCCCCATTAAGCGGGCCGGATTGGTTTTGCTGGGGCCTTCGCAGAGCACTTCCACACATTGGCCGACCAGCCGTTCGAGACTTCGGCGATTCGATACGTTTACAACTTGGAGCAAATCCTGATTGCGCTCTTCCCTGGTGCGCTCTTCGATTTGATCCAGCATGTCCGCAGCCGGCGTGCCACGCCGCGGCGAATAGCGAAAGACGAAGGCGTTATCAAATTGGATTTTGTCAACCAAATCGCGGGTCTGCTTGTAATCGTCTTCTGTTTCTCCCGGAAAGCCGACGATAATGTCCGTCGTAATCGCGATGCCGTCTCGCGCCCGCCGAATTCGCCTCACAAGATCGAGGTATTTTTCTGCCGTATACGCGCGGTGCATCGTTTTCAGAATCTTGTTGGAGCCAGATTGCAACGGCAGATGGACGTGCTCGGCGAGTTTCGGTAAACGCGAGATCGCGTCGATTAAGTCATCGCGGAAACCGATCGGGTGCGGCGAGGTGAAGCGGAGCCGCTCGAGCCCGTTGACGTCGTCAACGGCTTCGAGCAACTGCACAAACGGAGATTTATTGTCGATCTTCGGAAATTCGTGGCGGCCGTAAAGATTCACGATTTGCCCCAGTAGCGTGATTTCTTTAACGCCACGCGAAACTAGATCACGCACTTCGCTCACGATATCGTTAATAGAGCGGCTGCGTTCCATCCCTCGCGTCTGCGGAACAATGCAGAATGTGCAGTGCATGTTGCAGCCCTGCATAATCGAGACGAATGCCGTCGCCTGTCCCGGCGTGACAGATTGATCGCGGATTGTCGATTGCGAGCCACGTTCCTCCGCGACATCAACAATCGAAAACCGCAAATCGTCCATCGCCTGACTTGAATGATAGAACGCGCACTCCGTGCGTGCCGCTTTCTTGGCCACTAGTTCCTCCACGTAATCCGCCACTCGGTGAAATTTCTGCGTACCGACGACAAGATCGACATGCGACAGACCTTTGAGCAGTTCGTCACCGCGTGCCTGGGCCATGCAACCGAGAAACCCAAACACAACGTGCGGCCGCTCTTTAGCCAGTCGCCCCAGCATTCCCATTTTCCCCAGTGCTTTCTGGTCAGCCATATCGCGCACGCTACACGTGTTCAGAAGCACGACGTCGGCTTCTGACTCTTTTGAGACCCGCTCGTACCCGCGCGCCATGAGCGAGTGCGCAACCTGTTCCGCGTCGCGCTCGTTCATCTGGCAACCGTAAGTTTTGATAAAAAATTTCGGCATGAAGGAGTCAAAATAATACACGGCCACAACGCCTTCGTCCAAGACACGACACGAATTTCACGAATTCACACCAATTTCATGCAGCGTTACGAGATTCGTGACAATTCGTGTAATTCGTGTCTTAAATCCCCGGCATGCCGATCGCGAAAAACGAGGCTCCAGCAATTGGAATCATTGGTGGCAGCGGTTTGTACCAGATGGAGGAATTACGCGACACGACTGAACACAAGATCGACACGCCATTTGGGTGGCCATCTGACACGCTTATTGGGGGAAAATTAGGCGGGCGTCAGGTTTACTTCTTGCCGCGGCACGGTCGCGGTCATCGGATTCTGCCGCACGAAATAAATTATCGGGCCAACATCTATGCGCTTCGCTTGCTCAACGTTCGTTGGATCATCTCAGTGGCGGCAGTGGGAAGTTTGCAGGAAAAATACGCGCCACGGGATGTGGTCTTACCGTCGCAGTTTTATGATCGCACCAGCCTGCGCGCAGCTCATACATTTTTCGGCGAGGGTATTGCAGCACACGTCGGTTTCGCTGAGCCGATCAGCGCAAGCCTGCGCAATCTTGTGGCTGAATCAGCCACGTCTCTCGGAGTTACGGTTCACAATGGCGGCATTTATGTGAACATGGACGGCCCCGCGTTTTCCACGCGCGCCGAATCGGAATTTAATCATCGCAACGGCTTTGACGTGATCGCGATGACGAATCTTCCGGAAGCGAAATTGTCTCGCGAAGCCGAGATCGCGTACGTGACAATGGCAATGATCACCGATTACGATTGCTGGAAAATAGAAGAAGAACCGGTCTCGGCGCAGATAGTTCTCAGCCACCTGGTAGCAAACGCGGAGACTGCGAAGAAAGTGATTTCAAACGTGGTCCCACAAATACCGACTGAGCCGAACTGGCCGGAACACTTCGCCTTGGACACGGCGCTGATTACTGATCGGAAGCTCTGGCCCTCAGCAACGGTAGAAAAGCTTAGGCCGATTTTGGAACGGTTTCTGCCGAATTAAGAATTACGCGTGCAGTTGAGAAATTCGCTTGATCGCGCCGCGGAGCTAATCGCGTTCGAGGAAAAGTTCAGGAGACGACGGCCTGCAATTTCGATCTCCGGCCCTTGAGCGCCAGCGAGTTCCCGAAGATGTCGATCGAGCGAGGCCGCGCGAAGCGCCTTCATTTGGTCTGCGAACAGATCCTGCATCACAGACGATTGAATTGCGGCGCGAACCAATTGAGAATCACAAAATGAAAACGCGTTGCCTTGATCACATCGATTTGCGGGTGAAAGACATGGAAGTGGCACGAAAGTTCTACGGAAAATTTCTGCCCCAGCTTGGATTTGTTCGCGAAAGGCACGAACCGTCGCCACATCAAGAAGCCCCAGGCGAAGATTTCCATACTTTTTATTCTGCTGGTGGCGACAGACCGTCGGAATTCTTTTGCCTTAGTCCGGATAGAAACCACAAACCGAATCGCACACGAATCGCGTTTTGGGCGGACACGCGCGGAGAAGTGGATCGGATTGCGAAACTTGTGCGCGACGCTGGCGGGAAGAATCTTGAGGGTCCGGAAATTTGCCGAAGCTACAGTCCGGGTTACTACGCCTTCTTTTTCGAAGACCCGGATGGTAACAAGCTGGAAATTTGCTGCCGGGAAAGTCCGGTCATTGCGCAATGACCGAGGTTCGACGAAGAGTTGTAGAATGAGTAAGCCAGCGCACGTTCCTGCGATTCTGCAGGAACCGCGTCGGCACCGTTATCTCAAGCTGATCGCGCTGTTCAAAATCGGCAAGGGTGTGCTGTTGCTGGTACTTGGTGTTTCACTGCTTTTTCTCAACGCGCGCACCCGTTGGATGGATGCCATTTCGGATTGGACCGCGGATGAAATCTTGCTGGAGCACAGCAAGGCTGTCGCTTATTTGCTTCACAAACTGCAAGCGGTTCTTGCGGGTGGCACGTTGCGTGCCACCGGTCTTTTGGCGCTCTTTTACGCAGCAGTTCTTTTTACCGAGGGAATCGGAGTGTATATGGAACAGCGCTGGGCGGAGTTACTGATGATTTTCGCAACTGCTGGACTGATTCCAATTGAAATCCGTCACCTTTGGCATCGGCCGGGCCTGGTGAGCGCGCTCATTTTACTGGTGAACTGTTTCATTGTTTGGTTTCTGTATCGCGTGCTTAAACGCGACAAGGCTAAAGCGCACGTCGCGCAGCCGCGCGAACTGGTCGAGACAGTTTAGGCAAATGACTCGTTGATAGCCGCGGACACGCTCACCAAGGCAGCGAGCGGCGATTACTTCTAGCAAGAACTTGGCAGCTGGCGTCCATGCAAAGGCCAAAAATTGATGACAAATTGACTTTGCAGGGAGATTTCGGAAAGACCGATGCAATCTGCGTCGAAGTGCTGGATAATCCGGCCACCGAGGAGGAGGGCATTCTACTTAAGGTGATGACCCGCGGGCCATTCGAACAGGGCCAGCAGGTCTGGATAGTTGATCGCGACGGATCAAAAGTCGGAGCGACTGTAGAAAACGTCGTTGAACAAACCATCGATAGCGAGGTGACCCTCTCCACGGTGCTGCCGGCGTAATCTCGCCCTCGACGTTTATTCTTGATTGCAGCGTGCCTGCTGATCACGATGAGGCTTCGGGAAGCCGGATGATTCCCAGTTCGCAAAACCAAGCAGTCGCATTTAGAACCACACACTGGAGCGTGGTCTTGGAAGCGCAAGGCTCCACACCGGCAGCACATGCGGCGTTGGAAGAACTTTGCCGCACTTACTGGCGACCTATCTATGGCTTCGTCAGGCGAGAAGGTACTAAGCCAGAGGAGGCGAAAGATATCACCCAGGGTTTTTTCGCGCTGATTTTAGAACGCAGAGATTTCCAGTCCGTGCGACAGGAAAAGGGGCGCTTGCGTTCCTTTCTTCTGGCTTCGCTCAAGCATTTCATGGCGAACGAGCGCCGTGACGCCGCGACGATCAAGCGTGGCGGCGGCCGAACGCTGATTCCGCTCGACGAGATCGAATCGTACGATTCTAGCGAGTTCGATCGCAGCGATATGCTGAGCGCCGACCTGCTTTATGATCGCCGCTGGGCGTTCACAGTGCTCGACCGGGTGTTTGTGCGCTTGCGCGAGGAATCTCAGGGATCAGCTAGGGCGCCGTTGCTGGAGCGGTTGAACACATTGCTCTCTGACGAACCGGATCGACCTTCGCAAGCGGAGATTGCGCGTGAGTTTGGCATGACCGAGAACGCGGTCAAACAAGCCTTCCATCGACTGCGACAGCGTTACCGCCAGCTGTTGCGTGAAGAAGTGGCGCACACGGTGGCAACGCCGGCCGAGATCGAAGACGAACTGCGCCACCTCATCGCCGCGTTGCGCTCATAACCTTTTGGGAATTTCCGTGCATTACTTGAGTGGAAGGAATGGCCGCGCGATGAGAATCACCACTGGTAAAAAATTTTGTCGCAAATGCGGAGCAGCCATTCCACCCAATTCGCCGCAGCAATCCTGCGGCGCCTGCCTGCTGGAGACGGGTCTCAGCCCCGACGAACCTATAGCCAGGGTCGGCTTGTCCGCCGTAGCCTCGGCGAAGGCGGATGACCCCCGTCCGATGCCGATGTTGATGGACTTCGGCGATTACGAATTGCTCGAGCAAATTGGCCGCGGCGGACAAGGCGTGGTGTTTCGAGCACACCAAAAGAGTCTCAATCGCACCGTCGCGTTAAAGGTCATCAGCCTTGGTCAGTGGGCGAGCGAAGCGCACGTGAAACGTTTCCGCCGCGAAGCAGAAGCGGCAGCACGCTTGGAGCATCCGTGCATCGTCCCCATCTACGAAGTCGGCGAGCGCGATGGCTCATGCTACTTCAGCATGAAATTTGTCGAAGGTGGCCAGCTCGATGAAGTAGTCAGGCGCGAACCGATGCCGCCTCGGCGTGCCGCGGAACTAATCGCGAAAGTGGCGCGCACTGTCCATTACGCGCACGAACACGGCATTCTTCATCGCGACATCAAACCAGGGAACATTTTGCTCGATAAAAACGGTGAACCGCATCTGACCGATTTTGGTCTTGCCCGTTTAGTTGAATCAGAGAGCACCGTCACGCGCACCCTGGAAGTATTGGGCACACCAAGCTACATGGCACCAGAACAGGCCGTTGGTAATAAGGCCCACCTAACGAGCGCAACAGATGTGTACGGACTCGGCGCTGTGCTTTATCAGTTGCTCACGGGTCAGCCGCCTTTTGCCGGTGGAACAACCTACGAGACGATCAAGCTACTCCTGGAGACCGAGCCGCGACAACCGCGCTTCTTAAATCCGAAAATAGATCGGGATCTTAGCACGATTTGTCTTAAATGCCTCGAGAAGGATCCGGCGCGCCGTTATCCTTCAGCTCTCGCGCTGGCCGAGGATTTGGAGCGTTGGCTAAAACATGAACCGATTCAGGCGCGCCGCACCGGAATTTTTGCGCGAGGGAGGAAATGGGTGCGACGTAATCCAACCAGCGCGTTCCTGGCGGCATCTCTGGTTGCTTTGGCTGCGGCGAGCGGCTGGATCGTTTGGAAAAGTGAAATGATCCGGCATCCGGTAACAGCTGGAATCGCCGTGCTGCCGTTTGAAAATCTCAGCGAGCAGAAGGAACAGACGGCCTTTGCCGATGGCGTGCAGGACGACATTTTGACCAAGCTTGCGAAGATCGCCGACTTGAAAGTCATCAGCCGAACCAGCGTCATGGAGTACCGCGGCAAACGAAATGTGCGCCAGATCGGTAACGAGCTACGCGTATCGCATGTTCTGGAGGGCAGCGTCCGCAGGACCGGCACGCATCTTCATTTGAACGCGCAGTTGATCGACACGCGGACCGATACCCACGTCTGGGTTGAACAGTATGACCGCGATTTGAACGACGTGTTCGCAATCCAAAGCGAGATCGCGCAAAAAGTCGCTAACCAGCTTCATGCCAAAATTACACCCGCTGAGAAAGTGGCTATTGAGAGCAAACCGACCGGGGATCTCGTTGCCTTCGATCTGTATTCGCGCGCCAAGGTCGCGGATTCTTTCATGCAGGCTGTCGATCTGCTGAACCGGGCTGTCGCGCGCGACCCATCGTTTCTCGATGCGTATTGCCAACTGGCCTTTGCTCATGATCAGCTTTATTTCGAAGGGATCGACCATACCCCCGCGCGGTTGGCCATGGCGAAGGACGCGATCGATTCCGCTTTTCGTCTGAAGCCGGATTCGGGCGAAGCGCACTTCGCACAAGCGGTGCATCTCTATCGAGGTTATGGAGATTATGACGGCGCGCTGGCCGAACTGGAAGTCGCTCGCCAGACTCTTCCCAACAACGCGCGCATATTTCAAATGATGGGTTTCATCCAGAGACGGCAAGGGCACTGGGAAGACTCCAGACGAAATCTGGAACGCGCAGCCGAGCTCGACCCGCGCGACCTTGAAACGCTCGAGGACCTTTCATCGGATTACGCGAGGTTTCGCCGCTATGCGGAAGCAAAGGGATGGCTGACCCGCGCTCTAGCTGTCGCCGAACCCGACGACGTCCTTATGAAACTAGCTCTTCCGAGCTGGGAGCTGGATGTGAACGCTAATACCCGCCCATTGCATGAGGCGATCGATTCGCTTCGGGCGACAAATCCCGCTGCTGTAAGATCCGCTACCGCTGAGAATTGGCTCTTCTGCGCATTAGCCGAACGTGACGGCGCTGCCGCAACACAAGCCTTGAGCGCGCTGGGTGACAAGGAAATTCGGATAGTTGATCAGGTCCAATTCAATCGCGCATTTGTCGAAGGCCTGATCGCACGCATGACCAACGACGAGCAGAAAGCGCAGTCGGCATTTACCGCTGCGCACGCGGAGCAGGAGAAAATCGTCGCGGCCCAGCCGGATTTCGGCCCGTCGTGGTGCGTGCTGGGCATGATCGACGCCGGCCTCGGCCGAAAAGAGGAAGCGCTGCGCGAAGGCCGCCGCGCACTCGAGCTTTTGCCAGTGGAGAAAGACGCACTCGTTGGCCAGTACCTGGTCAGATACTTTGCGGTGATTGCAGCGTGGGTTGGAGAAAAAGATCTCGCCTGCGAGCAGGTTGCCATCGCCGTCCGTCCGCCCAGCAACGTCAGGTATGGTGAATTGAAACTGATGCCGTGGTGGGATCCGCTCCGCGGCGATCCGCGCTTCGAAAAAATCGTAGCCTCCCTCGCGCCGAAAAGAAACGGGAAACAGGTAGGGGCGATTGACCTCAATCGCCTGTTCGCTGTAGCCGCGTCGCTGCGTCGACGCGTTTTTGGCTGACGAGGGTTGGGCCAATTATCCTTCGCTAGTCTGCCGAGCCGACGAATGCTCTTGAGCGGGCGCTCATCCGTGACATCCGCGTAATCCGTGGTGTCTGTAACGAAATCGAGACAGCCAAAAACCATCCGTTGCATCCGCACCATCCGCCGCATCAGCCGTTCGGCTTCAACGCTTCCCTGGCCCGCCGAAGCCTTGGCGAAGGAGGCACGATCTAACTCCGAAGGCGTTCGCGAGCAGGCGATTTAACGCGGAGACGCCACATTTCCGCGTAACCTCGTAATCCTTTCCGTTCTGTACCTCAGTGAACGGCCAGAACTGACTTCTCACGACGAGGAGCCAATGAAGGCAAAAACAAGAAAAGGAAATTAGTTTATGAAAACCCAAAACATTATGTTCACAAGAAGCGTTCCCAAGATGTCGAAGGCCCGGCTGTTTAGGTCGGTTCTGGCGCTGGGGGTAGTTGCATTGATCATGCACGTCTCCCTGCCGCGCGCCCAAGCCTATGACGTGAGTAGCCTCAACGGCAGTTACGCCGACTCTTTGTCGGGCTTTGCTCCACTAAGCCCCGGGGGGCCAAACAGGCCCGTGCCCATAGACGCCTATGGACCGGTCTACGAAGCGGGCTTGTATACGTTCGATGGCGCAGGCAGCTTTACGGCAAGTCTGGTCTTTAACTTCGGTGGCGGCGTCATATTAAATGCGAGTTGGAGTCAGAATGTCACCGGGACCTATACTGTGAATGCGAACGGTACCGGCACCATGACTTTGACGGGGGACCATCGCCGCCACTTCGTGATCGGCGATGGCGGAAACGAGCTCAAGTATGTGGGTACAGACCCCACCGGCGGCATCGTAGTAGGCGGTTCCATGGTGAAGCAGTAGCGGGTCCAGCGGCGATGCCACCGGTGTTTGAGGGGACGGTAACACCGGTGTCGTAGTTAAAGCTCTTCGACCGTTGCGACGAGATTCAACGTCTGACCGATTATCGCGTTTGGTGTGTTCCATCCGCACCAAACCCGCTTACTCACGAGCGCCGAAATAATGTTTCTAACGGAAGGCGACAAAAGAGCACAAAGACTGTCTTTCGATCGCAGAAACCAAATAGAGCGTTCCCTGACCTTCGTTTCTTTTCGTTTGAAAAAGTCTCCGCATTTCTGCGTAACCTCGCACCTCTTTCCGTTCTGTACGTCAGCGAACGGCCAGAACTGACTTCTCACGACGAGGAGCCAATGAAGGTCAGAACAACAAACTTAAAAAGAAAGAAACAACGACGATGAAAACAAAACTAGTTAAGAGCATGACAAGCTGCTTACTCTTCGGGTGTGCATTGGTCAGCCTGGTTGCCGCAATGGCGCTTGGCACGCCCGGCATCGCGCGAGCGGACAGCCGTGGGGCAAGTTGCGGCGTGTACACTCTGCGCGGCTCGTATCTGTTCGCGACGCATGGGTGGAATATTGTTGGCGGTGTGGCGGTACCAAAAGCCATCGTAGAAGGCATCGATTTGAACGGGGATGGCACGCTAGTCAGCCCATTCGCCACGGTCAGCATAAATGGTACGATCATCCATTCGAGCGGATCGCTAGGAACCTATACGGTGAACACGGATTGCACCGGAACGCTCTCATTTACTGGAGGTGCAAGCTTCGACATATTCGTCGAGCCGAACGGCAAGCAGCTGTGGATGATCCAGACCGGTCCAATGCCAGCAGTGTTCGAGGGAGTAGCAACACGGGTTCCGTAATCAAACTCCTCCGGCCGTGGCGAGAAGACTCGACTTCTGACCGGTAATGGGTTTGGCGCGCCACATGCGCGCCAAACCTGTTTGCTCACAAACAACGTGGGAGGAAAACTGGCTGGCGGTGCGCGACAACCGCGTTGTCGGTCCAGTTTGTAGCCGCGGTCACCGCGGCTGCCGGAGTCAGCGATTCCGGCTACAGCTCGCCGCTTTTGAGGAGAACTGCACCGGCGCGTTTCATTTCATCGAGTGCGCGTCCGATGTCGCCGGGCTCAAGATCGATTCCACGGCAGCCATCGACGATGACATGTGTGTTCAGTCCGAGCTGGCGTGCATCGAGCGTGCTGTATTCACGCAGTAGATTGGGTAGCGCATGCGCCTCGGCCGCTGGCGAGCGCGTCCTCGCGATCGCGAGCTTTCCTTGCCAACTCAAAACATGTTCAGCGACCAAAAATCAAATGAAGGCTGTTTCGGCGCGACGCCGAAAGTCCGAGCCGCACTGGCACTTGCACGCGAGACGCGTGCGCTACCGAGACGGCCAGTCGCGTATTCCATTCCGTTCCCTATAGAGAGCGAATGAAGGCGAACGAACGCGAACGCAGTTTCCCATTTCTGCGAATCAACGAACGCGAACCTAAACCGCGGAAGCGCGGCCTAACGGAAATCCGCGGACCTTATTACTCGGTGATTGGTCGACGTTATCTCGAAGATTTGTTCGAAACGATGGGCGCGTACGTCGATTCACTAAAGTTCGCCGGTGGGTCGTTTACACTTATGGCCGAGCAGGCTGTGCGGGAAATTGTCGATATTTGCCATAAACACGATGTGCTGGTTTCGACCGGCGGCTTTATCGAGCGGGTGCTTGTTCAAGGCGGCGAAGCTGTGCGGCAGTACATTGACGAATGTAAAAGAGTCGGGTTCGATATTGTCGAGATCTCGGCCGGGTTTGTCTCCATCTCGACGGATGATTGGCTGCGGCTAATTGAATTGGTGCGCAAATCCGGATTGAAAGCGAAGCCTGAAGTCGGAATTCAATTCGGCGCCGGCGGGGCAACTGCGGCCGCGGAGTTGCAGGCGGAAGGCGCGCGCGATCCGAACTGGGCGATCGCGCAGGCAAAGCGATTTCTGGAAGCCGGCGCAGAGATCATCATGGTTGAGAGCGAAGGCATCACGGAGAATGTCGATCCGTGGCGCACCGATGTGCCTGCGAAATTCATTGACGAGATCGGCACGGAAAAGCTGATGTTCGAAGCCGCCGACCCCGATGTGTTCGCGTGGTATATCAAGAATTATGGCGCAGACGTAAATCTCTTTGTCGATCACAGCCAGATCATCCAACTTGAATGTCTGCGCGCCGGTATTTGGGGGACAAAAAGTTTGTGGGGGCGGGTTGTGACTTACAAAGACAGTGAACAGTGAACAGTGAACAGTGGCTGACGATTCGCGACCGACGGATCACCGATCACCAATCACTGATCACATGTTATCCAGTGCGGCCAGCGCTGCCCGGCCCGATGTGACTGACGAACCAATCACTTGCCAGTTTCGCGACTTTCTCCAGCGCGCCTGGTTCCTCAAATAGATGCGTCGCGCCGGGAACAATCTCCAGTTTTACTTCACAACGCATTTGATCGCGCGCCATTTCGTTTAGCTCGATCACAATATCATCGTTCCCGCCAACGATGAGCAACGACGGCGCCTGCACTTTTGGCAATGCGTCGCCGGCGAGGTCGGGACGTCCACCACGCGAAACGATGGCGTCGACATCTTGTGGAATGTCGACCGCAGCAACCAATGCCGCCGCGCCGCCCGTGCTCGAGCCAAAGTAACCAGTGCGTAAATCGCGCGTTTCATCCTGCTGCTTTGCCCAATTTGTCGCGTGCACAAGGCGTTCCGCCAGCAAACCGATGTTAAATCGAAGGTCGCCGGTACGCATGTCGATTGCTTCCTCTTCCGGCGTGAGCAAATCAAACAGCAGCGTGGCCAGTCCGGCATCCTTTAACGTGCGCGCGACAAATTGATTGCGTGGACTGTGCCTGCTGCTCCCACTGCCATGCGCGAAAAGAACAAGCGCAACCGCGCCATCGGGGATCGCTAGGTTACCGGCGAGAACTGCGCGGCCGGCGGGAATTTGCACTTCGCTCACAATTCATCTCCTACTCTTAATCTTATTCCTAATCTCAAACGCTGTCGTGCTACTAAGAGAAGGATTAAGAATAGGATTAGGATTAAGTGAACGCGGGCTGAGTCGGGCCAGTCCGCCTCAATGGCCAGAATCGAAAAGCCCTTCTCAGCGATGAGCCGTTTCGTAATCGCAGCGCGGCCGAAATAAAACTCGTGTGTTCCGTGCGTGGCTTCGCCCAGCGGAACAATTCGCGCGCATCACCGATCAACTGCAGTAGCGCATCGTAATTGCCCCGGCTGCCAGAGAGTGGCTGCGCGATCTCACGAACAAGTTCAGCGTCTGTCATTGCTGGTCACCCGATATGTTTTGCGCAGCGCTGCTCAACAACTCGCGTACATCGTCATCACTGGTCTGCGAGAAATCTTCGTAATACTGGCCAACGGCCTGAAAAAAGGGAGGCGTGCTCAGACAGATTGTCTCATCGGCTTCTTCTTCGAGCTCGCGGCAAGTGTCTGGCGGCCCGACCGGTACTGCTACCACAATTCTGGTGACCCCGCGCTGTCGCAGCGCCTTCACTGCTGCCCGCATGGTTGCGCCGGTGGCCAGCCCGTCATCGACGAGGATGAGAATCCGATCGCGCAGTTCGGGTGGGGGACGTCCCTCCCGATAAATCTGTTCGCGCCGTTCGAGTTCGGCTGTCTCTTTGGCGGTTACCGCTTCAATCGCTTCGTCAGCATACGGTATGGCGCGCATGACATCTTCGTTTAAAACGCGCACGCCGCCTGAGGCGATCGCGCCTGCAGCAAGTTCTTCAAAACCGGGAACACCGAGCTTACGCACAATGAACACGTCCAACGGCGCATGCAGCCGTTTTGCAACTTCGTAGGCAACGGGCACGCCGCCTCGGGGCAAACCGAGAACTATCACGTCGTCGCGCCCTGCATACTTATCGAGCTTCTCCGCCAGTTGCCGGCCGGCCTCTGCTCGATTTTCGAACACTCGTTCCATACAGCTGGACGCGCCGCTTTAAGCTGCCGACGCGATCGCAGGAAACAACGGCTGCATATCGTGCGGAAAACTATGGATCACTTTTTCAAGACCTTGCTCAATCATAGGCGTAAAAATCCTTCCTTTATGGATTTCGCTACTGAAACGCGGAAATCTGTTCTCTTAGAATTTCGCGGCTCGATTGAGCGCTGAGCGTGTTTAACAGGGACCGATGCCGGTCATCATCCTTACCTCGGATCAGCCCTACAATCTGAAGTCCCTCGCCACCCAAGGCAGCTTGCCACCTGGCATCCCGGTGGACTTCGGCCCCGTCGTCTTCAAAGCCCACGTCGCGGGGCAAAAAACGCTGGCAGAGCGCTTGGATGCCAGGCTCATCCTCGACACACACGCGAGCCACTACATACAGACCGAGCAACCGCAGCTTGTGATCAATTCGATCCGGTACGTGGTTGACAAGCTGCGCAGCCGTGCCCGATCCGACAGGGATTGAGTTTCCGCTAGCATCCGCGCCCGTGATCTGGCACCACGTCTTTACGCCGGGCCAATGACGCACTGAGGTTAGCTAGTCTTCGCTGGGTTCCGGTCCGGATAAGGCGGAATCGGAGGCAGGTCATATCGTTTGGTCTTCAATTCTTCCTGGATTTCCTGAAGCGCGCGATCGAGTTGTTGATCTTCGCCTCTGAATTCTTTCCCCGGATCATTATCGATGACGATGTCGGGATCCACACCATAGCCTTCGACAATCCATTGTTTACCGTCCTTTGAATAGGGTGCGAATTCCGGTTTAAAAAATTGGCCGCCGTCGACGAGCGGCAGCGACTGGCGAATACCAATGACGCCACCCCAGGTGCGTTTGCCGATCAGTTTGCCCAGCCCGAGTGTCTTGAAGCGATACGGAAAAATATCGCCGTCGGACGCGGAGAATTCGTTGATCAACGTCACCATCGGGCCCGTGAACGTTTGTGGCGGGTCGGTTTGCGGCATGCCGTTGCGCGCGATCCCAATCATCACGAGCGCGCGGCGCAATCGTTCGATGACCAGTGGCGAGACAAAGCCGCCGCCGTTACCACGGACATCGACAATGAGTGCGTGCTTACGGATTTGCGGAAAGTAAAGCTTCGTGAACTGGTTGAGCCCCGGCTGCTGCATGTCGGGAATGTGTAGATAGCCGACTTCGCCACCGGTTTTCTTGTTCGTGTAATCGATGTTCTTTTGCACCCAATCGAGATAGTAAAGCGGCGCTTCGTTGTCGGTGGGCACCACAGTGACGTCGCGCGCGCCAGCATCGGTTGGTTTTGAGTTCACGCGAAGAATCACTTGTTTACCGGCGGTGCCGATGAGCGCGTCGTAAAGATTCGGCAAGCTCGAAACGGGCGTGTTGTTGATCGCGAGAATGTAATCACCCGGTTTCACATTCACGCCGATGTCGGTCAGCGGCGAACGCGTCTGCTTGTTCCAATTTTCGCCCGGTAGAATCCGATCGATGCGATAGGCACGCGTGGCCGGGTCGCGCGAAAACTCAGCGCCGAGTAGGCCGAGCTTAATGCGTGGCGTGTCCGGGCGTTCGCCGCCGCCGACGTACGCGTGGCCATTATTCAATTCACTAATGAGCTCGCCTAAGATGTAGGTGAGATCGTTACGATGATTAACGAACGGCAGCAGCGCGGCATATTTATCGCGCATTGCTTTCCAGTCGATCCCGTTCATGGTGGGCGAGTAGAAGAAGTCGCGCATTTGGCGCCAGCACTCGAAATAGATTTGGCGCCATTCGGCGTGTCGATCCAACTGCATGTCGAGGCCCTCGATCTTGTGCTCGTGATCCTTGGTTTCGAGCTTGTCTTTCGGCACGTCGATGATGGCGTAGTCTTTTTTGATCTTCACCAGCATCTTTTTGCCGTCGAAGGTGATCTGATAATTGTTCGCGTCTCCGAGTACGGTTTCCTTGCGCTCATCGATGTTGTAGACACAAAGATGCGATTTCTTGTCCTTGTCGCCGAATAGGTCTTCCTCTTCTTCACCCACTTCATCAGCGGCCGTGCGGCGCAGGTAGAAGATGCGATTGTCACCGAGCATCCGGATGTTGCGATAATTTCCGGGCGTGATTTCCAAACCGAGGATCCGATTCTGAATGCCGTCCGTGTCAACTTTCACCACCACTGGCTTCTTTGGTTTTTCTTCTGCTTTTGTCGCGCTCGGGCTCGCCTCCGGCTTTTTTTCTTCAGCTTCCTTCGCCTTTTCCTTTTGTCGTTTTTCCTCAGCCTTGCCGACTTCATCGCTCTTCGGCGCGAGCGGATTTGCGGTCTCCTTCGCGAGCGTGACGAGGTAAACCCGCTCCATGTCGCGATAGACGTTTGCAAATTCCTCGTCGCCAAAAGTTGGCTTGAAATCCCGGGCGGAGCTAAGCAGCAAATATTTTCCGCCGTCGCTGAAGACTGCTTCGCCGGAGCCGTACCAGCTGTCAGTTACGGCGGTCTGCTGTTTGTTTGCGACTGAATAAAGATAAACGCGCGGCACCCCATTCTCCTCGGGGCGCACCCAAGTGATCCACTGACTATCCGGCGACCAGTTATAACTTTCGATCTCGCCGTATTTATCCTGATCGACGAGTGTCACCCCTTTGCTCGCAACATCGACATAGTGCAATCGTTGCAACCGATCGCTCCACAGCAGCTTCTTGCTGTCGGGCGACCATTTTGGCGCGTAGTAGTAGGTGTCGGCGCCATTCGTGACTTGCTGCGGCTCGCCTTTGCCGTCTTGCGAACGCACATACAATTCGTTCTCGCCGGTTATATCGGAGTTGTAGGCGATCCATTTTCCGTCCGGCGACCAAACCGCGTCTCGTTCGTGCGCGCCTGAAGTTTTACTCAAATTGCGCGGGGTGCCATTCTTTGCGGGCACAGAATAAAGATCGCCGCGCGCGATCACGACGGTGCGCTCGCCATCGGGCGCGAGGTTCACCGATTCGAGATGCTTGGACGCATCAACCAGCGCCGAACGGCCAAGCGCGAAATCTTCTTTGATCTCGATGGGTACAGGCGTGGCTTGACCCGTGGCAAGATCGTAGCGCCAGATGTACCCCGCTTGCTCGAAAACTATCGAGTCCTTGCCGATGGATGGAAACTTGATGTCGTAATCCGTGAAGTGCGTGAGCTGCTTTGTTTCTTTCGTCGCCAGATCGACAAAGAATAAGTTCATCCGATTGTCGCGATCGGAGATGAAATAGATTTTGTTGTCCGGACCCCACATCGGGCAGATGTCCTGCGCTGGATTATTCGTCAGATTTTCCGTCGCGCCTGTTTTGAAATCGTAGATCCAAACATCATCTGCCATGCCGCCGCGATAATGTTTCCATGTGCGGAACTCGCGGAACACTCGGTTGTAGGCCAGCTTCGAATCATCCGGAGAAAACGAGACAAAGCCGCCGCGCGGGACGGGCAATTGCTGCGGCAATTCTGCGTCGAGGCCGACCGCGAACAGCGAACCGATGAAATCGTTAAACGATTTCATGCGCGAACGGAACACCACCAATGGTTTAGTATTTTCCCATGCCATTACGATGTTGTTTGGTCCCATGCGATCCGAAACGTCGTCGCGTCCGAGTGTGGCCGAAGTTGTCAGGCGTTTCGGAGTGCCGCCCTCGGCCGGCATTACATAAACTTCCCTGTTGCCGTCGTACTCTGAAGTGAACGCGATCTGCGTTCCGTCCGGCGAGAAGCGCGCAAACGAAGTGTAGCCCGGGCCGCTCGTCAAGCGGCGCGCCGTGCCGCCGTTTTTGCCGACCGTGTAAAGCTCGCCTGCATAACAAAAAACGATCTGTGTTCCATTCGTCGTTGGGAAACGCAGTAATCGCGTTGTCTCCGGTAATTTCTGCGCTGAGACTCTCGGACTTGGAAATGCGCCCAACGCGATCAAAGACAAAAGAACAAACCGAAAGAACGTGTTCATAGAAAAATGACGAAGTGAGGAAGCTGCCGTTGAACAAACGGGATGCAACTCTGATTTCATCCCGTTGCCGGCACGCAGGCGATCATATAATGAAGACGCCGCTAATTGCCGATTTTGTCTGAACAAGAGGAGCGGTTTGCCGCGCGCCCAATTAAAGACAAGGCGCGGAAGGGGTGGGATTCGAACCCACGGTGAGTTTCCCCACGCTCGATTTCGAGTCGAGTGCCTTAAACCGGACTCAGCCACCCTTCCAATCGGTCGACATTGTCGGTGCTATTTCACGATGCGCAATTGTCAGGCCAGGTCTGAATTTGCAAAGCCAAGGCATCACGCCAGCGTTAAATGGCGATGGAGATCACACTCACCGACGGCGGAATTGAGACGCGGATCATTTATGAATTCAGACGCTCGATTGGCGACTTCGAGGCCTACAGCTGCTCCGAGACGAACCGGGACGTGAGATCCTTCGGCGCATTTACCAAAGCTACGCTGAGGTAGCAGTTCGATACCGATTGCCGATCCAGCTTGGGACGCCCACGTGGCGTGCAAGCCGTAAATGGACAAGCAATGTCGAGGGCGTGAACGCCGCTGCGGTGGAATTGCTGGGGAACATAGCACGGCAGATCGTCAATACGCGGATCATTCTCGCAGGGGGTTATCGGGCCGGCTTCGGATGGTTACGCAGCTGACGAAGCACTGAGCACGAAGGATGCCTTCGCTTACCATCGCGAACAGGCAGACGTCCTCGCTAGGAGCGATGTCGATCTTCTCTACGCGCCAACTTTTCCGGCATTCTCGGAACTGTATGGCGTTGCCCGAGCGATGGCAGGAACGGGCCGCCCATATGCGTTGGCGCCCATGCTGCATCCCGATGGTACGATGCTCGATGGAACGCCACTGGCGGAAACGATCGCGCGCATCGATGCTGAGATCTCTCCAGTTCCGCATCACTACATGATCGGCTGCCTCTATCCCACGCACGCGGAAACTGCTTTGCAGGCATTGCGCGCTTCGCAGCGGGATCTAGTTAAGCGAGTTCGCGGATTAAAAGCGAACACTTCACCGCTTTCGCCCGAGGAACTCGACAAACTGAACCATCTGGCCGCCACCGACGTTCAGACTTGGGTGCGGGACGAATTGGCGTGCGCGCGAGAGTTCGATCTCACCATTCTGGGTCGGCTGTTGCGGAACCGACGAACGTTACATCGACGCTTTGGCCAGGGCGGTGGTTGATTAAGGCGAATCGACAGACTTGCGCAAAAAATGTTACAATTTTAGGCTTGCCATGGCCGTCCAGCTTACTGCATATTGTATATCCGCAATGACAGCCACGCTATTACTTGTTGTTGACTGGTATTCACAGGTTGTTGGCGCCGCTGTTCACCAGTATTAGCACCTTATTAGAACCTCAACCCTCCTCACCGCCATGATTCAACTAAAACCCGGAATTCTGCCCGCTTCACTTAATGCACCATCTCGATCAACCACATGCGGAAAACACACGGCTGAGAAAAAGACGAATGCCGGCGTGCGTTTTGAGCGCGTGTTCAGCGATGCTGCCGTTGCGCCTTTTGATCAGATCGAATGGGAACGGCGCACTGCGGAAATCAATGACGACAGCGGCAAGGTCATCTTCAAACAGGAGGATATCGAAGTTCCGAAAAACTGGAGCGCGCTCGCGACCAAAATTGCGGTCGCAAAATATTTCTACGGCGATATCGCGAATGGCACGGATCCGTACAAAGGCGGACGAGAAATGTCAGTGCGGCAACTGATTCATCGCGTCACGCGCACGATCACCGACTGCGGAATTGCTGATGGCTACTTCGCAGATGAAGACGCTGCGGAAATTTTCTACGATGAACTAACCTGGCTGTGTTTAAACCAGCACGGCGCTTTTAACTCGCCGGTTTGGTTCAATGTGGGTTTATATCATCAATACGGCGTCGGCAAGGACGGCGGCGCGGGAAATTATTTCTACAATCGCGCGACCGGCAAAGCTGAACGCGCTCCTTCGCAATACGAGTATCCGCAGGGCAGCGCCTGCTTCATCCAGAGTGTGGAGGACACGATGGAAGACATTATGCGACTGGCCATGAGCGAGGCGATGCTCTTCAAGTATGGCAGCGGCACCGGCACCGATCTTTCTTCGCTACGGTCGACAAGAGAAAAATTGAGCGGGGGTGGCAAGCCAAGCGGGCCGCTGTCTTTTCTGAAGGTTTACGATCAGGTAGCGAATGTGGTGAAAAGCGGCGGCAAAACGCGACGCGCCGCGAAGATGAACACGCTCAAGGATTGGCACCCCGACATCGAAGAGTTCATCGACGCCAAGCAAAAGGAAGAGAAAAAAGCGTGGGCGCTGATCGAACAGGGTTATGACGGAAGTTACAATGGCGATGCGTACGGCTCCGTAATGTATCAGAACGAAAACGTGAGCGTACGCGTAAGCGATGAATTCATGGAAGCAGGGCTGGCAGGGCGCGAGTGGTGGACGCGCCGGGTGATTGACGGCCAGCCGTGCGAGAAGAAAGACGCACGCGCTCTGCTACGCAAGATCGCCGAGGGCACATACATCTGCGGCGATCCGGGAATGCAATTCGATTCCACGATTCACAAATGGCACACCTGCAAAGGCACAGACCGGCAGAATTCCACGAATCCATGCTCGGAGTACCTCTTCCTGGACAACACCGCCTGCAATCTCGCGTCGCTCAACTTGATGAAGTTCAAGACCGCCGACGGCGATTTTGATGTTGAGCGATTCAAGGCGGCGGTGCGCATTTTCATCACTGCACAGGAGATCATTGTCGACAACGCAAGCTATCCGATCAGAGAAATCGCGGAGAACTCGCATATTTTCCGCACGCTCGGGCTTGGTTACGCGAACCTCGGCTCGTTGATCATGAGCTACGGCTACGGTTACGATAGCGTCGAAGGCCGCGCACTCTGTGGCGCGATCACTGCGATCATGACCGGTGAAGCGTATGAACAAAGCGCGCGATTGGCGAGGGCTATTGGACCGTTTCCGGGTTATCACGACGCTCGCGCCAGCGGCGTGCCGAAGCCGGTCGCCAAAGACAACGTCGAATCGATGCTCGAAGTGATCGAGCTCCATCGTGACGCGGTGCGCGAGATTCCAGA